>Ga0101941_1000163_pt1:70000-159975 | contig 159975 bp, 145 predicted proteins | sample DewCreD2012metaG_3_FD_75242 | JGI IMG/M metagenome (GOLD analysis project Ga0101941, IMG submission 75242) | Hot spring sediment bacterial and archeal communities from British Columbia, Canada, to study Microbial Dark Matter (Phase II) - Dewar... ... | reverse complement strand
GTTTGAGACTATCAAGGTCAACACCAGTCTCCGCGGCCCAGTCCGCGGGCCGAAGGCACACGTTCCCCGAGAGGGGTTTGAGACTCGAAGGCCTGAATGGGTTTGCGATTTACTTCCCAGCGGCCGAAGGCACACGTTCCCCGAGAGGGGTTTGAGACGCTCCCGTACAACCCTGTGCCTAGCAAGATAATTTTTGGCCGAAGGCACACGTTCCCCGAGAGGGGTTTGAGACGGAGCGACGCTAGCCACTGCGCATGCGTCAGGATCGGGCCGAAGGCACACGTTCCCCGAGAGGGGTTTGAGACCACACTTCAGGGTCGTCAAGGTCAACGCCGGCCTCAGGCCGAAGGCACACGTTCCCCGAGAGGGGTTTGAGACAGTGCGCACGAGAAATTTTGCGTCGCTTCGGCCCAGGGGCCGAAGGCACACGTTCCCCGAGAGGGGTTTGAGACAATACTCGGGGACGTAAAGCGGTGCGTGAATCCTAGGCCGAAGGCACACGTTCCCCGAGAGGGGTTTGAGACGACGCAAGACGTTGCCGCCAACCATTGTGCCGCCGGGGCCGAAGGCACACGTTCCCCGAGAGGGGTTTGAGACTCTCTTGGCCCCTCAAAGTGTCTTGCACCCCCCAGAGGCCGAAGGCACACGTTCCCCGAGAGGGGTTTGAGACTTGAGTGTTCGCGGATTAACGCGCACGGCAACATGGCCGAAGGCACACGTTCCCCGAGAGGGGTTTGAGACCCAACCAGGCGCCTCTCTGTCCCCGTCAAAGTGTCTGGCCGAAGGCACACGTTCCCCGAGAGGGGTTTGAGACTACTCTTGCGCGAGGCGGGTTAGCAGCTCGCGTTCCGGCCGAAGGCACACGTTCCCCGAGAGGGGTTTGAGACCCCCGTCAAAGTGTCTTGCGACGCCCAGACTTCAGGCCGAAGGCACACGTTCCCCGAGAGGGGTTTGAGACGCCCACACTTCTACCACCTTGCCCACTAGGGCAAGGGCCGAAGGCACACGTTCCCCGAGAGGGGTTTGAGACTAACCGTACCCGCACGGCGTAAGGCCCGCCGGTAGGGCCGAAGGCACACGTTCCCCGAGAGGGGTTTGAGACCGAACGAACACGGCAAGCAAAGTAGCGCGTCGAACGGCCGAAGGCACACGTTCCCCGAGAGGGGTTTGAGACCACACGGAAGGCCCAAGGCGTCCGCTAGCGCGCGAGGCCGAAGGCACACGTTCCCCGAGAGGGGTTTGAGACGTTCCCGCCGTGGCCCTTGTTGCATTTGTGCTTTGGCCGAAGGCACACGTTCCCCGAGAGGGGTTTGAGACGCGATTTCCCAGCCGTTTGGCCCGTAGGCCCTTTTGGGCCGAAGGCACACGTTCCCCGAGAGGGGTTTGAGACATCCGGCGCAATGGCGCCCGCGAAGTCTACCCGTTCGGCCGAAGGCACACGTTCCCCGAGAGGGGTTTGAGACGCATACGCGCACGTTGTTGACGTGTGTTGAGAAGTCGGCCGAAGGCACACGTTCCCCGAGAGGGGTTTGAGACGTCGCACGATGCCGTCTTTGATGAGGCGACGTCTAATGGCCGAAGGCACACGTTCCCCGAGAGGGGTTTGAGACTGCCGCAACGGCTCCGAGTGCCTCGAAGTTTTTTTCGAGGCCGAAGGCACACGTTCCCCGAGAGGGGTTTGAGACTTTTCGAGTGCGCGAAGCGCGGAGCACTCCGCACAGGCCGAAGGCACACGTTCCCCGAGAGGGGTTTGAGACCAGAGGCTGGGACTTCCAATTTAAGCCCCAGCCTCGGCCGAAGGCACACGTTCCCCGAGAGGGGTTTGAGACCAGGCAGTGCACACCTCGATTATGAACCGCTTATGGCCGAAGGCACACGTTCCCCGAGAGGGGTTTGAGACCAGCTCGCTGTTCCACACATGTTTCTGCGCCATTGCGGCCGAAGGCACACGTTCCCCGAGAGGGGTTTGAGACTGCCCCAGCCGCTGGGCCGACCACTGGCGTGAATTCAGGCCGAAGGCACACGTTCCCCGAGAGGGGTTTGAGACCCGTCGTCGCCTCGCTGATTCCTTGCCATAGGCCTTTCGGCCGAAGGCACACGTTCCCCGAGAGGGGTTTGAGACGTGGTGGGGGAGCCGGTGGTGGTGCCGGCTCATGCACGGCCGAAGGCACACGTTCCCCGAGAGGGGTTTGAGACCCCTCGGACAGAGCGCCACGGATCGCGCTCTCCGGCCGAAGGCACACGTTCCCCGAGAGGGGTTTGAGACGCGGCTCCGGAGAAACCGAGCCGCCTCCTCGAGAGAGGGCCGAAGGCACACGTTCCCCGAGAGGGGTTTGAGACGCTTGCGCGATTGCGCAAGCGGCCGCGGCCCAGTGTGGGCCGAAGGCACACGTTCCCCGAGAGGGGTTTGAGACCTTCGATAACTTCACGTCTGAAGTCGTCGCGTTCAAGGGCCGAAGGCACACGTTCCCCGAGAGGGGTTTGAGACCAGCTCAGACTTCCAAGAATGCTTTTGCGCCATTGCGGGCCGAAGGCACACGTTCCCCGAGAGGGGTTTGAGACACACGGCAAGCACAAAAGGCCGTTAAACGTATCCCAAGGCCGAAGGCACACGTTCCCCGAGAGGGGTTTGAGACACACCGGCAAGCGGTTCCTCTTCGCGGTTCCTTGTCGGGGCCGAAGGCACACGTTCCCCGAGAGGGGTTTGAGACTGAGTTCAACATTTTGCGAACTCCGATCGTGACAACTTGGCCGAAGGCACACGTTCCCCGAGAGGGGTTTGAGACTCCCTGCGGAAGTCATCCGCAGGGAGGTTGCCAAACTCGGCCGAAGGCACACGTTCCCCGAGAGGGGTTTGAGACAGGCCGCTTCCAGCCTCCGTCGTCGCCTGATCGCTTCGGCCGAAGGCACACGTTCCCCGAGAGGGGTTTGAGACGGGCCCCAGGGTGATACCATAAAGCCAAACATGTTTGGCCGAAGGCACACGTTCCCCGAGAGGGGTTTGAGACCGAACTCCGCGACAGCGGCTGGAACTTCCAATTTAAGGCCGAAGGCACACGTTCCCCGAGAGGGGTTTGAGACCTCGACGGTAAGCTCGGCCCTCCAAGAATGCTTTTGCGGCCGAAGGCACACGTTCCCCGAGAGGGGTTTGAGACTCGCGCAGAAACGATTCTTGGGGATTGCTTGTTTTGGGCCGAAGGCACACGTTCCCCGAGAGGGGTTTGAGACGATGTGGCCGCCCGGATCGCGGCTTCAAGCGAATGGGGCCGAAGGCACACGTTCCCCGAGAGGGGTTTGAGACGGATCCGTGTTGCACGCGCGAACCGATAACGTGCACGGGGCCGAAGGCACACGTTCCCCGAGAGGGGTTTGAGACGGTAAACGAGGACCGGAGACTCGACGGTCCCCGAGAGCGGCCGAAGGCACACGTTCCCCGAGAGGGGTTTGAGACCTATCGCAAACAATCTGTTCGTGTAGCGGTGTTTGGCGGCCGAAGGCACACGTTCCCCGAGAGGGGTTTGAGACAGGTGGAGAACCCCGTCCAGAATGAACCATTTCCCTTGGCCGAAGGCACACGTTCCCCGAGAGGGGTTTGAGACGTCATCCGCAGGGAGATTGCCAAACTCTTGCACGAGGGGCCGAAGGCACACGTTCCCCGAGAGGGGTTTGAGACCAATCGGGGTTTTTACTGGAAACTGGGTCTAGCCTGGCCGAAGGCACACGTTCCCCGAGAGGGGTTTGAGACAACCCGCCCCCGAGTCGTTTGGGTTCAAAGCTGCTTTGGCCGAAGGCACACGTTCCCCGAGAGGGGTTTGAGACCAAAGCGTTGGCGCTACGCTCCGACCTAAGGCTTCCTCGGCCGAAGGCACACGTTCCCCGAGAGGGGTTTGAGACGAAACGTACCACGCCTTCGCGCACTAGCTTTCTTCGTAGGCCGAAGGCACACGTTCCCCGAGAGGGGTTTGAGACGTGTTGGTTATAGCTTTCGGTTCTGTTCCAGTGTTTGGGCCGAAGGCACACGTTCCCCGAGAGGGGTTTGAGACTATGGGTGCTTTGCCCAAATCATCAATCAACCATAGTACGGCCGAAGGCACACGTTCCCCGAGAGGGGTTTGAGACCCATGCTGAAGTGGCCGTGGACAAAAACAGTATTGTGATGGCCGAAGGCACACGTTCCCCGAGAGGGGTTTGAGACGCCCAGCGTTGGCGCTACGCTGGGCCCAAGGTCTTGTGGCCGAAGGCACACGTTCCCCGAGAGGGGTTTGAGACGCCAGGTGCCGCGCGTGCTCGTTGGCGATGCTCCTGATCGGCCGAAGGCACACGTTCCCCGAGAGGGGTTTGAGACTCCTCCACCCGGCGGCCGTCCGTGACAGCCGCCCGGAGGCCGAAGGCACACGTTCCCCGAGAGGGGTTTGAGACCTCCAGGGCCTGCTACACCGACGCTGCGGCGATATGCCGGCCGAAGGCACACGTTCCCCGAGAGGGGTTTGAGACCGGCCACAGAACGTCCTCGCACCGGGTGCATGTCGTGGCCGAAGGCACACGTTCCCCGAGAGGGGTTTGAGACCTAGTACGGCTCGCAATTCAAGCTGAAGTTCGTTGATAAAAGGGCCGAAGGCACACGTTCCCCGAGAGGGGTTTGAGACCACGGCACTTCCAGGACGTCATGAATCGGTTCAATGCTTGGCCGAAGGCACACGTTCCCCGAGAGGGGTTTGAGACGCCGCCGCAATCTGTTCGGCGCATTGCCCTCTGAATTGGGCCGAAGGCACACGTTCCCCGAGAGGGGTTTGAGACCGCCACCCCTACCACAAGCACGGGAACATCGGGCTTTTCGGCCGAAGGCACACGTTCCCCGAGAGGGGTTTGAGACTAGTCACGAGTAACCCGAAATACCGTAAACCGCATATCGGCCGAAGGCACACGTTCCCCGAGAGGGGTTTGAGACTGTTCAAAACTACCATTTGCATCGCACACCCCCCCCAAGGCCGAAGGCACACGTTCCCCGAGAGGGGTTTGAGACATGCCTAAAAGCTTTGCCCGTTGCTGCTTGGTATTGGCCGAAGGCACACGTTCCCCGAGAGGGGTTTGAGACCTCCAATGCACGGGCCCCGTGCGGCCCGTGCGGATCCGTGGCCGAAGGCACACGTTCCCCGAGAGGGGTTTGAGACTTCACCTGGACACGGCCGCAGCCGCAGCAGACCTCAACGAGGGCCGAAGGCACACGTTCCCCGAGAGGGGTTTGAGACAACTCCGCGACAGCGGTTGGAACTTCAAACTTAAGCCGGCCGAAGGCACACGTTCCCCGAGAGGGGTTTGAGACTCCGTCGTCGCCTCTCTTCCTTGCCATAGGCTTTCCTGGCCGAAGGCACACGTTCCCCGAGAGGGGTTTGAGACATGCGGCCCGGATCCTCCATTCGCCGTACCGAAAGAGGCCGAAGGCACACGTTCCCCGAGAGGGGTTTGAGACCGGATCCTCCATTCGCCGTACCGAAAGACCTTCACCCGGCCGAAGGCACACGTTCCCCGAGAGGGGTTTGAGACTCGTATGTCGCCTTTAGGAAATTCCTGCGCCCAATTGATGGCCGAAGGCACACGTTCCCCGAGAGGGGTTTGAGACAGGTCCAGAGGTTCCCGTGGAAGGCGGGCGAGATAAGGCCGAAGGCACACGTTCCCCGAGAGGGGTTTGAGACCGAACTCCGCGACAGCGGTTGGAACTTCAAACTTAAGGGCCGAAGGCACACGTTCCCCGAGAGGGGTTTGAGACGCCCGACCGGGCCTAAATTTAAGCGAGCGTTGGCAAGGGGCCGAAGGCACACGTTCCCCGAGAGGGGTTTGAGACCCGACGGAGGCCGTCTCCAGCCTCCGTCGTCGCCTGGCCGAAGGCACACGTTCCCCGAGAGGGGTTTGAGACGCTTGCGCGATTGCGCAAGCGGCCGCGGCCCAGTGTGCCGAAGGCACACGTTCCCCGAGAGGGGTTTGAGACTCGACGGGAAGTCGGCCGAATTCGCGCACGAGGCGATGCCGAAGGCACACGTTCCCCGAGAGGGGTTTGAGACTTGCCTCGTGCATTCTCTGGCCGGTTACTTAGTCCAGGCCGAAGGCACACGTTCCCCGAGAGGGGTTTGAGACCGCTCGACGAGGTCGATCGTCTGGCTGACATGTTCAGGCCGAAGGCACACGTTCCCCGAGAGGGGTTTGAGACGGCTCCGCCCCCCTTTCGATCATACTGCCAAAGATTGCCGAAGGCACACGTTCCCCGAGAGGGGTTTGAGACGCGCCGCAACGATGGCGCACTTGGCCAAGTGGTACGGCCGAAGGCACACGTTCCCCGAGAGGGGTTTGAGACTTAAGCCCCAACCGCTGGGCCGACCACGACCTGGAGGGCCGAAGGCACACGTTCCCCGAGAGGGGTTTGAGACGAACCGCAATACTAGAACCTTGAGGCGACCACAGGGCCGAAGGCACACGTTCCCCGAGAGGGGTTTGAGACGCCGCAATCAACCGGCGAAGGCCGCCGTGCCCCTTGCCGAAGGCACACGTTCCCCGAGAGGGGTTTGAGACTCCGCCGACGCGCGGGCGAGCACGTGGCCGCGGGAGGGCCGAAGGCACACGTTCCCCGAGAGGGGTTTGAGACAGGCGTTCGAGTAACTTGGCCTCCGCGGCCCAGTGTTCGCGGCCGAAGGCACACGTTCCCCGAGAGGGGTTTGAGACGCACCGGCAGCCCTGCTGCCCACTCGACTGCGTGCTGCCGAAGGCACACGTTCCCCGAGAGGGGTTTGAGACGCGGCGCAGCGCATGCACGATCGGCCGCATCGACGCTGCCGAAGGCACACGTTCCCCGAGAGGGGTTTGAGACACACCCGTTGGTACAGGCGCGCGCCGACCCGCTTTGGGCCGAAGGCACACGTTCCCCGAGAGGGGTTTGAGACCGCACCACGATCTCGCCTCGTTCGGGCGGCGTGCAATGCCGAAGGCACACGTTCCCCGAGAGGGGTTTGAGACCTCATTGCCCACCTGGACCGCCAGGTGGAGAGTCCCGCCGAAGGCACACGTTCCCCGAGAGGGGTTTGAGACCATTGGCGTGAATTCAACAGCTTTCGAATGCCAATCGCCGAAGGCACACGTTCCCCGAGAGGGGTTTGAGACCCCAAGAGGGGAGCGGTCAGCCCCTTTTCGGGAATGACGGCCGAAGGCACACGTTCCCCGAGAGGGGTTTGAGACCTGTGACGTCTTCGGGAAAAATTTGCCGCCCGCAAGGCCGAAGGCACACGTTCCCCGAGAGGGGTTTGAGACGGGGAGCCGGACCGCGGTTTTCCCCAAGAGGGGAGCGGTGGCCGAAGGCACACGTTCCCCGAGAGGGGTTTGAGACTCATCCGACGCAGCCGCGCGGACCGCGTCTGCTAGGCTGGGCCGAAGGCACACGTTCCCCGAGAGGGGTTTGAGACCGTTGCGTAGTGCCCTTCGCGGATTGCCCAAAAGCGGGGCCGAAGGCACACGTTCCCCGAGAGGGGTTTGAGACAGTTAATGACGTCGCCGCTTTTTTTCTTTGCCATATCGGCCGAAGGCACACGTTCCCCGAGAGGGGTTTGAGACGAAACGAACCACACCCTCTCGAACAAGTTTTCTTCGTGGCCGAAGGCACACGTTCCCCGAGAGGGGTTTGAGACTCTTAGTCGACCTAACAAACGACGCAGTTTATTTTGCGTGGCCGAAGGCACACGTTCCCCGAGAGGGGTTTGAGACTTTCTTCAAAACTAACTTCCGGCGGGCTTCCTTTTGTTGGCCGAAGGCACACGTTCCCCGAGAGGGGTTTGAGACTTTCCAATGATGGCGTTGCGCCATACCATTCTCCTAGGCCGAAGGCACACGTTCCCCGAGAGGGGTTTGAGACGCGGGAGGGTGATGGTGCCCTCCGGGGTGATGATTTGAGGCCGAAGGCACACGTTCCCCGAGAGGGGTTTGAGACCCCCGGACGTGGGGGCCCCGGAGGCCCGGAGAGCCTCGGCCGAAGGCACACGTTCCCCGAGAGGGGTTTGAGACTTGACCCTTGCACGTCAATCGGCGCTTTGCCAAGGTCATGGCCGAAGGCACACGTTCCCCGAGAGGGGTTTGAGACGCTATTGTAGCAACGGCTCCCCCTTGCCTAGCAACACGGCCGAAGGCACACGTTCCCCGAGAGGGGTTTGAGACTGCTTAACCCCGACTAGATCCCAGGGAACATCATTAACGGCCGAAGGCACACGTTCCCCGAGAGGGGTTTGAGACACCGCCATCGGACACGCCTTGCTTTTTCCTTGCCATAGGGCCGAAGGCACACGTTCCCGGGATTGAGTGATTGAGCGATTGAGAGATTGAGAGATTGAGAGATTGAGAGATTGAGAGATTGAAGTCGTGGGGGCGGGTTCAAGGAGAGGGGTGGGAGGAGAGGCCGGGCTTGCCGTTGCGGTCCCGGGTTTGGGCCGAAGGCACACGTTCTCGGGATTGAGTGATTGAGTGATTGAGAGATTGAGCGATTGAAGTCGTGGGGGCGGGTTCGAGGAGAGGGGGAAGGGTTGGCACTCCCGGCAAGCCGAACCCAAGCGGTTGTGTTCGTAAGGCAACTGCTCGCACCAAGCTACGCTTGATTCTGATCATCGTCAGAAATGGTACAGGGGTGGGAGGAGAGGCTGGGGTTGCCGTTGCGGTCCCGGGTTTGGGCGGAAGGCACACGTTCTCGGGATTGAGCGATTGAGAGATTGAGTGACTGAGAGATTGGAGTCGTGGGGGCGGGTTCGAGGAGAGGACTTCCCACCGTTAGTCAAGGGTTAGTTGGCGAGCGAGTACGTCGCCTTGAGTGGTCTGCTTCTGCGTCCCCGGAGCGCATGACGTAGAAGCTTCGTTTCCAATACCAGAGCCAGCGTCGGCACAGACGGGAGGTTGTTCCTCCTTGAGCAACTTTACGGTGTGGAGCGGCCTACGGCGAGCAGGGTCGTAGAGTGTGCGATGCTTCAGCATCTGCAAAGCCACGTCGAGTAGTCGGTCCACCACCCCGCGCACAGCCCGCGCGTGCCCATGTCCACGTCGGCGCAAACGCGCGTAGTGCTGGCGGCACACCAGATCGTGCTGCACTGCGGTGCGCCCGCAGTGGGAAAAGGCATTGGCCACACGCCGGTTGCACGCTCTACGCCGCTCAACCACAGGATACGCCTTGCCGCTGCGTCTGGTCACCGGGGCGATTCCCCCAAGGGCCCGCAACGTGCTACGGTTGTCCTGGAGCAACACTCCATGGGCCTCAGCGAGCACAGTGGCGCATACGATTCTGCCCACCCCTGGTAAGGAGCGCAGGATCTCCACGTCACTGTGTTCGTTCTGGGGCCGCGCCGAGAGAGACGACTGGCAAGCATCACGGCTCTTCTGGGCGCAGCGTTGCAGCAATCGGTCCAGCCTGCGCTCGCTCTGTTTCAGTTGCTCCAGCAGCAGCTTCAGTTGGGGCAGTAGCGCAAGGATGTGCCGCACCACCCCCCGCACTCCAGGCGCCAGGGGGGAACGGGCGGGCACAAAGGGTGCCCTGAAGCTCGTTGGCGCTGATGCGGCGGATGCGGTGGCGGGCGAGGATGCGCTCGATGGTGCTCTGCCCAAGCTTACGCATGCCCTTAGCGCTTGAGGATGTCCCACATCCACGGCTCGGTCACATCCCCAATGCTGAGCAGTGGGGCAAAGCAACGCTCAACCAGCTACCGCAAGCGGTTGGTGAGCCGAGTGAAGTCTCCGCGCAGCTCCTCGTAACGGCGACTCTCCTCCCTCAGCTGTGCCCACTCGGCACTGTCGAGGCTTACGGGCCAAAACGCATGCCGGTCGGTGCGAAGCGCACTGGCAAGCACGTGGGCGTCGCGCCGGTCGTCCTTCGCCCCCGCCACTGTAAAGCGGTCGCGGAAGCGGTCGAGCTGCTTGGGGTTGAGCGCAAACACCTTGACCCCTGCGTCCACCAGCGTCTGGACCACGGGCCCATGGGGAATCTCGATGGCCACCCCAACGCTGGCAGCATTGCCCGCCGCCAGCGCCAGGACCTCCTCGATCACTCCCTCAAAGCGCACGCACCTCGTGAGCAATCTTGCGCTTAAGCAGCAGTTTGCCCTCTGCATCGAGCACGCAGAGCTGGTGCTCCTCCCAACCCCAGTCGATGCCGACAAACACCTTAAGCTCCTGTTCCATCCTGCTCTCCTCCTTCCTGCTTCCTTCTCTGCCTCGTTCGCCCCATCGCTTCGATCTTCCCTGTACTGGCACTCACGCGCTGCCCACCAGTGCAAGCAACGCTGGCGCAACTTCCCACTGGAACTCTACGATGGGGGACTTGCCGGGGCGCAAGTCCTCTCCAGGCCCTCGCAACGGCGCGGGGGAAGGGTTGGCACTCCCGGCAAGCCGAACCCAAGCGGCCGTGTTCGTAACGCGACTGCTCGCAGCAAGCTACGCTTGATTCTGATCATCGTCAGAAATGGTACAGGGGTGGGATGGGAGGCTGGGGTTGGCGTTGCGGTCCCGGGTTCGAGCCGAAGGCACACGGTCCGGGGATTGAGTGATTGAGTGATTGAGAGATTGAGAGATTGAGTGATTGAGAGATTGGAGTCGTGGGGGCGGGTTCGAGGAGAGGGGGAACGGGAGGCTGGGGTTGCCGTTGCGATCCCGGGTTCGGGCCGAAGGCACACGTTCTCGGGATTGAGCGATTGAGTGATTGAGAGATTGAGAGATTGAGAGATTGAGTGATTGAGAGATTGAGTGATTGGGGCCGTGGGGGTGGGTTCGAGGCGGGGTGGGATGGAACGCGGGGGTTGGCTCGGAGTCCTTGGTATGCAGGTGCGCGTTGGCATGGGAGCGATAGGAAGCTGGTAGCGCCGGGCTCTGACGCGCGAACCGAGAGCCGCAAGACTTCAACACGCGGCCGTGGTCCCCGAGTGGCATTTGAGCGGGAGACGACGCTGCTTTGGAACAGCCAAGAGACGGGTCCGACTCGAGGAGCCCGCAGCGGGAAGCGCACCGAGTCAGCTTCCGCACGAAGCCCGTACTAGGCGCTACCACCATGGCGTATCTGCCAGGGCGGGAAGCGCACCGAGTCAGTTTCGGCGCGAAGCCCACTCGTAAAGTTCGATACCCAGGGCAACGCGGTCCGCAGTGGCCCTGGGCAAATTCGCCGCGCGAGTGGAAAGCGCATCGAGAATGGGACGCAAGCCCAGATGGTTGGCAAGCTGAATGGCAAGTCCAGGCCGGGCATTGAGCTCGAGCACGCAGGGGCCCAGTTCAGGGTCCACCACAACATCGACACCGAAGTACCCAAGCGGTACCGCATCGTGACACGCCGCGGCAATGTGCAGGATGCGAGGCCACTCGGGTACCAGAAGGCGCACGAGCGGACTTCCCGTGTCCGGATGTGCCCTCACGATTTGCTCTCTCCAGATCGCGTACACCGCTTGGCCAGAAGCGAGATGCACCCCCACTCCGACGCCGCCCAAGTGCAAGTTGGCGCGGCCATCCGACTGTCGCGTCGGCAACCGGAGCATCGCCAGGATCGGCACCCCCCGCGCCACCAGGACCCGCACGTCGGGGATGCCGCGAAAGCTAAACGGCTCGAATGCCGGATGCAGCGATAGCCGTTGCTCGATGAGCACACTGTCCCGCGACTGGTCGAGCGCGTACGCGCCGGCCAGAATCTCTGCGGCATGGTTCCGCAGGTCTCGCAGGAGCAAAGCCTCGCCACTTGCTTTGTAGTACCGCGGGCCGTTTCGCCTTACGATGAGGAGAATCCCCTCGCCGCCCGCCCCACGCGTGGGCTTGAGTGCGAAACTCTCTCGGCCTTCCAGCGCTTGCTCCAAGCCGCTCAGCTCGCCTAACGAGGTGAACGTGGCAAAGGTCGCTGGCGTGGGGATGTCGTGCCGGGCGAGGGTCTCCTTTGTAGCCAACTTGTTGTCGACCAAGGCAACGAGCGTGGCGGGATTGGAAGCAATCCCGTGCTCGTGGTTGCGCCGATTGAGCCCGAGAACTTCCTTGCGAATTTGCCGCAGGCGCGCCGCCAACGTTAAGGCCATGCTTGACGCTCGCTCCCTAGCGACCAGAACCGCTTGTACTCCACCAACCGAAGTCCCCGCCACTTTCCGAGTACGATGTCCAGCGCGATGGCCGCCACCAGAATCTCGGGGAAACTCAGCAACAGCGACTGCAAGCCACCCCACTCGACGGCCGCGTAGCAAATGGAGGAGACCAGCAAGGTATTCGCCGTAAGGCGAACGGCTTCTCGCGTGCCGAACTGGGCACGCGATGAAGCGAAGTTCTCGATCATGTTCGACATGATCACCATCGGGAAAATGCTGACGTTCAGCAGGGCTCCGATCCCGAACGAAGCTCCGAGCACGGCCAGCCCCGCCATGATTCCAGCGACAATCGTAATCAAAATTGCGAGTCGGGACACAAGCTGTAAGCGCACCCGCTGAAGCGCCGCACGTACGAGCGTACCGGTGCCAACGATGCTGATGAAAATGACTAAACCCCACTTGAGGCCCGTGGTGAGAAAGGCCAGGGAGACGATGACCGGGGCAAACGTGCCAAATGTCTCCACGCCGACGACGGTGCGAATGACCACCACCAGCGCGGCGATCACCGGCAGCACCAGAATGAACGTCAGGGCTTGCAACGGCACCTGAGCGGTAACCGCGCGTGCCCACGCGGCGACGATCGTGCGCCGCCACTCGCTTAGCCGTTCGTAGGTCAGGTAGTTGAGCACGATGGGTTTTGCTGCCCACTTTCGGGCTTCCTCGTCGAGCGGCACGCCGTCGAGCACGTTGGCTCGCGCCATGGCCCAAACCGCCGAGAGCTTCAGCGGAGTTGGAAACAACACCACTTCCCCGGCGTCAAGCAGCCGGTACAACACGGCTCCAAGGATTCTCCCGACGCCCTGCGGGAAGCGGCCAACCACCAGGATGCGGCTGTCAGCAAGTTTGAGACTTGCTTCGCCCAAAACTAACGCTGCGTAGAGGCCCGTGTCGTCGCTCGTGTGCAAGACGAGAACGTGCGCGCTGTGCACCAGAGCCAGGTTGTTGGCCAGCAAACGTTGCAGATACTGTTGCCGGAAATAACGCGGAGCAGCGGGAACGGTTAAAAGGACGACGTCAATTTGCGACTCGCTTGCCTCGCGCAGGATGCGTTCGCTCGTAGCCGCCGGTGGGTTTTCATCCGTGAGGATCACAACGGTTGCGAGAGGTTTGTCTACGTACGCAGAAACGGTGCGGGCCAATGGCTGCATGGGCACGACCACCCGTGCTTTCGCAGCTTGGTTTGCTTCGGCGGATTCTTTGCGCATCCGGTGCACGAGAAAACCATAGTCCACGCTTGCCCCTGCCGGATGCACAATGAGAGGTAGGTCGCCCCGATACAGCGCCAAATACCGATTGGGTAGCCAGCCAAAGTGGCCACCACTGGGATCGAGCGGCACCCACGTGCCCGCAACATGCGCCTCTACCCACGCGATGGTGGCACGCTTTTTTGCGGCGTCGTCCAAACTGAGTCCCCCTACAACCCGCGCCGGAACGCCGCTTGCCTGAAGCAAAGCCGCGAGAAGGCGGGCTTTACCGGTGACCGTGCCGCGGCCACGTGAGAGCACGGTCAACGCATCTTCCCGCGAGCCACCGGAACTTCCGCGGATGGCGGTTGCGGTAAACTGAAACAGGTTCCAGAGAAGTTCTTCCGCAGTTTGTACGTTACCAGCGACCTCTCGCGCCCGCTGGCGCAGCGCAGGTTCGTTGCTTTGGATGAGTGCGGTAGGTTCGAGCCAACGGCGCAATGCGGGATCGGAAGGCGCACTCCTTGGTAGAGGGGCTGCAGGGATGTCGACGATGCGGTCGCTCACACGAAACTCGTACTCCAGCTCGATCTCTCCGCTTTCGGAGCCGTTGGTTCTCGTCCAGATCCCGACCAGGTTCGGATTGCTCGGTTCCTCGGAGAAGCGAAAGCCCGGAGCATGGACCGTACGCTGCTGCACTTCTTGGCTGGTGTCCGACACGGGCAACAGGATCCGGATCCCAGCGCCTTCGGTGAGATTCTGGATGCGGACAAAAAATTTCAGGCGCCAAAATGTGCTCGTTGGCGCCAATGGGCGCTCGCGCTGCGTAAGCGCATCTTGTGTGGCCGGGTACAACTCCGCAGTCGGAGCAGCGGTCGGTGTCGGCGTCGCGGCGCCAAGAGTTGCCCAGCAGAGCGCGAGAAGCGGCAGGAGGCGAGCGATCATCGAACGTCGATCGTGACTACCAGCGAGACGACTTTGCTGCAAGGAAAACGGGTGCGCAGAACCAAGCGGCCAGTTGCAACCGGCGTCGCACGCGGCGGAATTCGTCGTCCTCTTGCTTTATCCGCTGGCTGCAGACAGTTTCGCACTGGAAGGAGTTAACCCGATGAGCACCGCCGAACTAAGGGAAGAGATCGTTGCTGTTGTGCGCCGCTTCGTCGAGCGCGAGGTCATGCCTGTCGCTAGCGAGCTCGAGCATCGGAACGAGTATCCGCATGCTCTGGTGGCTCGGATGAAGGAACTAGGATTGTTCGGGGCGACGATTCCTTCGGAGTTCGGTGGGCTCGGGCTCGATGTCGCTACCTACGCTCGCATCGTGGAGGAACTTTCACGCGGCTGGATGAGTTTGAGCGGCGTGCTGAATACCCACTTGATGGTGGCTTACCTTCTGCGCGAGCATGGCACCCCAGAGCAGCGGGAGCGTTACCTGCCTGCAATGGCTCGGGGCGAACACCGCGGAGCGTTGTGCCTCACGGAACCTCACGCAGGCAGCGATGTACAACGAATTCGTACCACCGCTGTTCGCCGTGGAGACGTATACGTGCTGAACGGCAGCAAGATGTTCATTACCAACGCCCGTACAGCCACTGTGTATGCCATCGTGGCGAAAACCGATCCACGAGCCGAACCGCCGTATCGTGGAATGAGCTTGTTTCTCGGCGAGAAGGGTCCTGGGTTGAGCGTCAGTCGCGACCTCGAGAAGCTCGGATACAAGGGAATCGAGACGTGTGAGGTCCACCTAGAGAATTACGAGGTCCCGGCGGCAAACCTGCTGGGCGGCACGGAGGGCAAAGGGTTTTTCCAGGTCATGAGCGGCTTGGAAGTGGGGCGCGTGAACATCGCCGCACGAGCGGTGGGGGTAGCGACCGCGGCCTTCGAGCAAGCGATTCGTTACGCGCAACAACGGGAGACGTTTGGCAAGCCGATTGCCCAACACCAAGCGATTCAGCTCAAACTGGCGGATATGGCGACCAAGATCGAAGCAGCCCGTTTGCTCACGTACCAGGCGGCGGAAAAGAAAGACCGCGGAGAGCGCGCCGATCTGGAAGCCGGCATGGCAAAGCTCTTCGCTTCCGAAGCGTGCCTCGAGGTGGCTACGGAAGCCATGCGCATCTTGGGGGGCTACGGGTACACGGCGGAGTTCCCTGTGGAGCGGTACTTTCGCGATGCGCCCTTGATGATCATTGGGGAAGGGACGAACGAAATCCAACGCCTGGTCATCGCCCGCCAATTGTTGGAGCGATACAAAATCTAGCCGCTGTTGTTCGTCGGTGTCGGCTGCGCTGCTCACGCAACTTGCGCACTGGGAACTTTGGTACCGATGCATCGGCTCTGGGAATCGCCAGAAGCTTGCGCGGCAAGCGCGTCTCGAACCGCGGGAAGGAGCACGGTAAACCGGCAGCCGCGTCCGGGAAGTCTCTCGACATGGATGCGTCCGTCCATTTCTTCGACCAGTCGTTGCACAATGTAGAGGCCGAGACCCGTACCGCCGTGTTGCGGGTGGGTCGAAGAGCGATAGAAGGGTTGAAAAAGGTTCTGCGAGCTGGCGTGCGGTAGGCCTGGGCCGCTGTCTTCCACCGCTATCCATACCAGCTCTTCGCGGAGGCCAGTGGCTACCTTGACCACGGTCCCCTCCGGGCTGAATTTGACGGCATTGTCGATCAAATTCGCAAGAACGCGACTTAGCCCAAGCGAATCGGCGAAGACGGCGGGCAAGCCGTTGCCGAGATGCACCGCAAGACGGATCTTCTTGAGCTCTGCGGCCGCACCGGCCCACTCGGCCACTGCAGTGACAACGTCGTTTACCTGCACGCTGGATTTCTTTAACGCGCTCGCCTTTGCTTCGAGCGCCGCATCTTGGAGCAGGTTTGCCACCAGGCTGCCCGCTCGACGCGCATTTGCAAGGGCGCGCAAGATGGATTCGCGCTGCTCGTCATCGAGGCGGGAATGCAGCGCGATCTCGAGGAATCCCTGCACATTGGCGAGCGGTGCACGCAGGTCGTGACTGACGATTGCAAGAAACTCTCGGAGCTGCCTCTCGCGAACGAGAGCGCGGTTTGCGACTCGGCGGTGGAGCCAAATAGCCACGACGATCCATGCCACAACGCATAATGTACCAGTCATCAGTGTGATACCGCTGGACGCCTTCGCGGTGCTCTCGGCCGGTAGCGCTTGAGTAAGAGTCGGTTGTGAAAGCACGAAAGCCGCCACAGCCCCCAAGGCTCTGGAAAAGGAAGAGCTGGATTCGAGAAGCAACAGCCGCATACGCACGAGTGCGTAGCAACGATTGCGCCGCGGCTGGTTTTTCCACGTCGCTAAGCCATGCCAACCAATAGCGCACCTACGACGGACGAAATGCGTTGCATGCGTGCGACACCCCTGTCCTCAGGGAGAGACAGACTGCCGCTGTTTCGAATGCTCAGCTTGGCCCTTCAGGTTGGAGACGGAGCAACGCGAGAGCGTTGCCTGAGAGGATCCGCTCGCGCCCGGCAGGATCTTCTTCGGTTACCAGCAGGACCTTTGCCAGCGCGACTGCCTGCGGGTAAAAGGGCCAGTCGCTGCCGTAGATCAATTTGGTGCTGCCTAGCTCACGATAGAGCTCGTAGATACGGGTGAGGCCTTGGCTCGAAAGCTCGAGCCAAACGTTCTCATGCTGCCGGGCAAGTTCGGCGGCTTCTGCGCTGTCACGCGCCCCGGCATGGCCGAGCACGAACTTCACGCCAGGGAACTCCCGTACTGGGCGCCGTAATCGCCGGATGAGCGCATAAGGGCGCAAGAATTCCGGTTCGATGCCCGACCGGCCGGCGTGAAAGATGACCGGCAGGCCCAGTTTCTCGCATTCCGCGTAGATCCCCATGGCTTCCTCTGCATCGGGGTAAAAGCGCTGCATTTCAGGATGGAGTTTCACCCCGCGAACCCCTCTTGCGTGATAAGATCGAAGTTTTTCGATCGCGCGGGAGTCTTGCGGATGCACGGAAGCAAACGGAATCAGTCGCGCACGGGCATGAGCGCGCTCGATCGCATCCAATTGATACCACGTTGGGTCCCCGCTGAACGGCAGGGGTACCGCGATCGGGAGCACGGCGGTTTGCCGTACTTTGAGCGCATCCATTTCAGCAAGCAGGTTGGGAATCGTATGCGTGGATGCTGCCCGGCTGCCAAACAGCAAACTCGCGATGGTTTCCCAACGCAAGTCACGAAGCATCGAGTCGGTGAAATTGCTGTTGACGTAAACGTCTAGATCGAGCTCGCACGGCGGCTCGTGTCCGTCACAGTCCATAAGGTACTGCGTGCGCGGAGTGCGGCGCAGAAGATCGACCTTTGGTGCAAACAAGTACGACCAACCCAAATGGGCGTGGAAATCGACGACGGGCGGGAGGTCGATCGTGGTTTCCAAGAGGCCGTCCCTGCCAAGCTGGAAGTACCCCAGGCGGACGAGATCGCGGTAGCCCAGGAACACCATTGGGCCAAACGGCCCGCTGCCCGAAGCCAGCCCCTCCGCGAGCTGTTGCTTACGCAAGCGCTCCTTGTCTTCGTCGGTGTAGTCGTCCGAGCTGGGGGTGCAGCTTGCGAGGGCTGCCAGCGCGGAGAGTCTGAGGAATTGCCGCCGCGACCAGGACATGGGTGGGCCTTCTAGACAATCTCTCGGTGCACTAGAAGGCTGGAGCAACATAGCTGGATCTGGTCCAGCAAGGAGCGAGTGATGGAGGCTAGGCGGATCGCGCAGTGGATGGAGGATTTTTGGCGTGGGCACATTGTGTCGGCATTGTGCGACTACATTCGAATTCCCAACCAGTCGCCGGGATTCGACCCAGCTTGGCAGGAGAACCGTTTGCTGGATCAAGCAGTGCAGTTGGTGGCTGATTGGGCACAGCGCCAGGGGGTCAGTGGTGTGCGTGTGGAAGTGGTGCAGCTTCCGGGGCGCTCGCCCGTGTTGGTTTTCGAAGCCCCTGGGGACGTCGATCGTACAGCGCTGTTGTACGGACACTTGGATAAACAGCCCCCCTTCGAAGGATGGGAGGAAGGGCTGGGCCCTTACTCGCCTGTGATCCGCGACGACCGGTTGTACGGCAGGGGCGGCGCAGACGACGGGTACTCGGCATTTGCTATCGTTGCAGCGCTCGCGTGCTTAGCGGAGCACCGCTTGCCGCGCCCGCGCTGCGTAGCACTGATCGAAACGAGCGAAGAAAGCGGTAGCGGAGATTTGCCTGCGTATCTCGACTTGCTGCGCGAGCGGATTGGCAGTCCGAATCTCGTCGTGGCGCTCGATTCCGGTTGCGGGGATTACGAGCGGCTTTGGGTCACCGTATCCCTTCGGGGGCTTGTCAACGGGCTTCTCTCCGTGGAGGTGCTGCGCGAGGGGATCCACTCCGGAGCCGGCAGCGGCGTGGTGCCGTCATCGTTTCGGATTGCGAGACATGTTCTGGCACGGATCGAAGATGCGGCCACCGGGCAAATGCTGGTTCCAGAACTTTGGGCTCCAATTCCGCCGGAACGAGAGCGCGAGGCCAGAGCAATGGCGGATGTGGTTGGAGAGCAGTTCTTGGCTGGAATCCCGTTTTTGCCTGGGGTGCAGCCGGTAAGCAGCAACTTGGTCGAACTGCTGCTCAACCGCACTTGGCGGCCTCAAATGGAAATCACCGGTGCCGCGGGTATTCCTTTGCCCCAAAGTGCAGGGAACGTGTTGCGGCCGATGACCCAGCTCAAGCTCTCTGTGCGCTTGCCTCCTTCAGTGAACGCAACGGCCGCAGCATCAGCATTGAAGCAGGCGCTGGAGTGCGAGCCACCCTACGGCGCACGGGTTTCTTTCCAGTGTTCGGAGGCCGCAACTGGTTGGAGTGCTCCGCCTTCCGAGCCATGGCTCGAGGAGTGTCTTCGCCGCGCATCCGAGAACTACTTTGGCGCGCCGCCGTGCTTTATGGGGGAGGGTGGGACCATTCCGTTCATGGCGATGCTGGGACAAATGTTCCCGCGCGCTCAATTCGTGGTCACCGGCGTGCTTGGCCCCAACTCGAACGCACACGGGCCGAACGAGTTTCTGCATCTTCCGACGGCTTGGCGCATCAGCACCGTACTCGTCGACGTTTTGTCGGCGCTGGCCATGGAGGTTGCCGAACGGTGAGGAGGGATGCGCTCACGACCGTTGGCGTTGGCGTGCTTGCCAATAGAGGTCGAATGCTTGCTCGGAAGTAAACCGTGGAGTGTAGCCGAACTCCTCTTTCAGCCGGCGGTTGGCCAGTACGGGCCGGTAGGCCAGGAAGTCCACTTGCTCGGGACCATACTGCGACAATCGCAGCTTGTGGAGGACGGCAAGCGTCGCTTCGAGTAGCCACCGTGGGACCGCTACGTACGGCTTCCCGATGCGCCGTGCAATGGCGGGAAGGGGCAGGGCACCGTCGCCAGCGACATTGAAAATGCCACTGCGCGGCCACCACAAGGCACGTACAAGCACCTCGACAACATCTTCGTCCCAGATGAACACGAACGGAGCCGCGGAGCCCGCCACACCCAGCACGAACCGTCCTTCGAACAAGGCAGAGATTTGGTTGTTCACGGACGGGCCGAGGATGGTGCAAAAACGAAAGATAAGCTGAACAAGCTCAGGGTATTGGCGGCGCGCTTCGGCCAGCATTTCTTCCACCAGACGCTTGTGATGGGAGTACGCGAACGACTCGTTCCCCCGCAGTGGTGCATCCTCGTCGATCCATTCCGGATTGTCGGGATGATACCCGTAAGCAGCGCCACTGCTACTCACGACCAGCCGCCGAGCGGCAGCCGACAGTGCTGCATCGAGGACGTTTTTGGTGCCGCCGACGTCGATGGAGTACATTTCTTCCCGCGACATTCCCGGCGGAGGCGTGACGACGGATGCCAAGTGCACCACCGTGTCGACTCGGTTCGCAGTCAACACGTCACGCAACCCAGGATCGCGGATGTCGCGAACATCGACGAGCAGTTTTGAATGCTGCGGCACCGACGGTTTGCGGATGTCCGTGGCCACGACGAATTCCACGTCGGCCTCGGAAACGAGCCGCCGCACGAGTTGAGTGCCAATGTATCCCGCGGCGCCTGTAACAAGAACACGGCGGGCCGTCTTTGGTTCGGTCATCGGTCCCCAACCTCTCTACGCGCAGGATCAATCGTCGTAGCGGCCAGGGGGTTCTTGATGCATGTCCTTGAACGCTTGCAATCCAGGCGCGAACAGGTGAGCGGTAGGGTCCACGTCCACGTGCAGTACGGCACAGCGACCGCTGTCGATTGCACGCCGGAGCGCGGGTTCGAGCTCCGCGGGGTGCGAGACGCGCTCGCCATACGCGCCCATGGCTTGGGCCACTTGCGCCCAGTCGGTCTCGACAAAATCGGTCTCGATCGTGCGCGAGCCGTCTGGTCCCAGAGCGTTGGGGAGTTGTTCGCGGAAAGGCTGCAACGCGATCATTTGATTGATCTTCACCATCCCCCACTGCTGGTCGCTACAGACGAGAAAAATCGGACGCAGCCCATAGCGCACTGCGGTTTCGACCTCTTGCACGCTGTATCCCATGGCACCGTCGCCGATGATGCAGTACACGGGGCGGTCGGGAGCCGCGATTGCAGCTCCCAAGGCTTGACCCACTCCAGCGCCGAGGTGGCCGAAATGAGCCGTGCTGAGCTGGCTGTTGGGGCTTCGCAGCGTCGTAAAAAAGTGGCCCCACACGGCTGTGTTTCCACCGTCAAACACCGCAATGGCGTCCGGACTAAACACACGCTGACACACTGCTGGCACGTGTGCCGTTACCATCGGTGAAGCGCGGTTCTCCAATGCGAGATCCAATTGGTTCCGTTCCGCACGCTTACGGTCCGCCAAGCGATGGATCGTCGCGGAACGTTCCTCGCGGTTCATCTGCGACACGCGCGGTTGCAGCCGCTCGATCAACCCGGCGAGGGCAAGGCGGGCATCACCGAGAATGGCAAGATCGACCGGCCGGTTGCGTCCCAAACGGCTGTCATCGATGTCGATTTGGATCCAACGCTGGCGGCTGCGCGGTGCCCAGTACGGGGGCTTCCCCCACCAATCGGTTTCGCCAACTTCTGAACCGATACAAAGGACCAAGTCCGCCAGATTCCGCACCTCCGTGCACGCGTCGATGTGGATCATCGGCCAGACTAGGACATTTTCTTCCGACACGACCCCGCGAGCACTCCATGAAGTGGTCAGCGGGGCTTGGAGAAGCTCGAGAAGCTGCACAAGCTCGGCCCACGCGCGCGCGTGAATGACGCCACTGCCCGCGTGCACCAGGGGAAGCCGCGCGGCTGCCAACCACGACGCGGCCGTGTCCAGCAACTGCGGCGAGGGCTCGATCGGGGCTGTGCGGCGGTAGGCGTCTGGGGGCCACACCGGCTCGTCCGTACACGGTCCGTTGATGATGTTCTCAGGAATGTCCAGGTGCACCACACCTGGTCGCCCCGTGAAGCACTGGCGCAAGGCTTGTCGCAGGAGTTCCGCCAAACGCTCGGCCGAGGGCACCGTTTGCGACCACTTGGACATTCCGCTGATTACGCGAACGTGGTCGAAACATTGGTAGGTGCCGCCGCGGTCGGGGTACGCGATGCCAGTTCGGCGACAACTGGTTAGCAGGAGAACGCGGTTCCCTTCGGCGTTTTCCACGGCCACACCGGGGAGCATGTTCGCGACCCCCGGGCCATTGCTCGCAATGCAAACGCCGAGTTTGCCGGTAAGCCGACTGTAGGCTCCCGCCATGTGGGCCGCGATTGCTTCGTGGCGGGGCGAGTACATCCGCATCCCCAACTCGACGCAGTGAGCGAAGAGCTGCGTGTACGTCCCATCTACGATCCCGAAAAACGTATCCACACCCTCGGCCCGCAGCATCCGGGCCACAATCGCGCCTCCAGTCACCTGGGTTCCCATGCCCTCGGTGGATACCCACAAGCAGAGGCGTGGAGCAACGGGGGCAGTTTCGATCCGGTTGGCCTTGCATTCCAAAAACTGCCAAGGCCGAGGGCAAAACGAAACAAACACGGCAAAGCCCCGGGTGGTTCAGTGTGTTCCATAGAACGCGCTCAGCACGGCACGAATGGTGCATTGTCCAGGCTAGGCAAGGAGGTGGCGTATGAGCTCGATCCGGAGGTGGTTGTTGCTCTCGCTCGTTGGCTGCGTGTGCGCACGTGGAAGTGCGGCGCTTCCCCGTTATGGGCCTCTGGAAATCAGCGGGAACGTGAGTGCGCAACAACTATTCCGCACCCCCGACATCGAAACCTGGGGGCTCATCCAGCAGCGCAACACGGTGAAGCTGCGAGTGGACTACAACCTTCTCGAACGTGGCCAGCTTGCCAACCTCCTAGAGATCCCCGGCATCGAGCGCGCAAAGCTCTATCTCTTTTACCGCGGTGTTTACGACAGCGTGTACGACCTTACCCCGGGCTTCGAGCAAAACGACATCTACGGGTTGCCGATCGGGTTGCGGTTGAGCGACATCCCGAGGAAGCAGCGGGAAGCGGTGCGCTTCGAAAACCGGTTGCGCGAAGCGTATTTGGATCTCAAGCTCAAGCACCTTCCATTGAGTTTTCGGCTGGGTCGTCAGCAAATCGTTTGGGGGGAGACAGACAATTTTCGCATGCTCGACCGGGTGAACCCTTTGGATTTCACTTGGCATCTCCAGCAGGAAACGTGGGACGAACTCCGCGTTCCGTTGTGGATCATCAAGGGGCTGTGGGACATCGATCGGCTTGCGACACTCAACAACGCGTTTGTCGAATTCTATTGGAATCCGGGCGATTGGTATCCTGCCAAGAAAGCCTTCCTCCCTCGGCCGTGGAGCGCACCCATCGTGAACCCGCTCGACGATCCACGCTCGCCACCAGATGGTGGACGCGGCTTGTTCCAGATCCTGAGCCGCTTTTATCAACGACCCATTACCAAGCTCTACCGCGGGACCCGCTTGTTCCAGCGGGGCGATTACGTCCGAGACCCCGGAGACAACAGCCAGGTCGGGGTGCGGTTCAGCGCGGTTACGGGAGCAGAAACCCCCCTGCTGCCTGAGGGCCTGCAGTTTACGTTGAATTATTTTTACCAGCGTTGGCCCGGCGACGATGGCACCAACAGTGCTTCTTTTCGTGCTGTGCTCGACCCGCGAGAAGCGCGGGCTGCCGTGCAGCGCGGAGAAGCTCCGATCGAGTTCATCGCTCCGTATGTGCACGCCGTTGGCGTGTCAGCGAACTATGCCGAAGAGCAGTATACGCAGACGGTGTACCGCTTGGAGACCATTTACGAATTCGGCGTTCCATTTCTGGATGCCGCCAAGAGCTACAGCCTCCGTTCTCCCTTCGCCATCTTGGCCAACGATGTGTACGGCGTGAGCAAGCGAGACATGTGGAAGGGGATGATTGGGTTCGACCGGCCGACTTGGATTCGTCCCCTCAACCGGAAGGCAACATTCCTGATTCTCGGGCAGTTCTTCTGGCACTATTTGATCGACAATCCATCGATCGCGTGCCGCGATCCGAACGAGCGGCCACCATGTCCACAGAGTGGTCAAGGGAAGGGATTCCGGGGGCAGTTCTCCACTAGCGGTGTGGCCACCACTGGGAGCCCTGGGCAGCTCGCATACATCGACAAGGTGCGCGACTGGGAGCTTTTGATGACACTGACCGCTACCACCTTTTACAAGGGGGGCAAAATCGTGCCGTTCTTGGTGTACATCCTGGATCCGGTGAACAGTTACAACCAAGAGGTGATGTTCTTGCTCGATTACTTCATCACCAACCACGCGATCCTGAGTTTGTCGCAACGATTCTTTGTCAACACTACCGACCGCCCGGTGTTCGAGGCGTGGGGTGTCGGCGGGCTCAACCGCGGCCGCACCGAAACGGGTGTGAAACTCACTTTTCAATTCTGACCTCGGTCGAAGGAGGCATCATGATCACCGCGCTCATATTCGCTGCGCTGTTCATCGCTGCGGCAACGTTTGCCGACGTGCAACCCGGGGACACCATCACGAAGGAGAACGTTGCGAAAGCGGGGGAACTCATCGGACCCGGTCTCCGCTGGTGTGTGGATCATGGCATGAAGCTCCACATTGTGGCGCCTCGACGGGTGGAGTGGCCGCGTCGCTACCGCGAGGCGACCGAGAAATATTCGGCGCAAGTGCGCCTCTCGGCGGATCGCAACCGCTTGGAGAACTATGTGGCGGGTATGCCCTTTCCGAATATCGACGTGAACGACCCCGACGCTGCGATCAAGATCATGTGGAACTACCAGTACAAACCACTGATCACCGACGACGTGTTGATGCGAGATTTTCAGGTTCCGAGTGGGCCACTGACCTACACCGCGCCCATGGTCCCGGATCGCGAATTTACCATCGGGGACATGCGCCGCCTGTATTACAATGGGCGCTTGTTTGTGGATCCGAAACCGGAAATGCCGAACCCAGAAGGGGTCCGCTACAAGGAACTCCTCGCGCCCGTTGTTTCGCCGTACGATATGAAGGGAGTGGGTGCCCTCTACTTCCGTTACATCGATGCCTCGCGTCAGGACGATAGTTGGCTGTACGTTCCGGCTGTGCGCCGAGTGCGGCGGATGTCTACCGCGCAGCGCAGCGACGCCTTGTTTGGCCAGGATGCCGACCAAGACTCGTTCTGGGGTTACAGCGGCCATATCGCGTGGAGCGAGTGGAAGCTGCTGGGCGTCAAGGAGATGCTGGGTGTCTTGCACCGCGAGCACTTTCGCCCCCAGCGCTGCGAGGGGGGCGCGGATTTCGCCTTCTGCGACAACTGGGAGAAACGCAAGGTATACGTTGTCGAGGGGACTACCAAGCTGCCGCAGTACGCCTACGGAAAGCGGGTACTGTATATCGATGCGGAAGCGTGGGTCGTGCTCGCCTCCGACATCTACGACAAGCGCGGGGAACTATGGAAGGTGTGGATCGAGTATTTCTCCTTCCGCAAGCAAGCTCCTGGGTCGGACCTCGTTTACGAGGACGAAATGGGGTTCACCTCGGCAACCATGATCGATACGCAGATGAATCATGCGACGGTCATCATGATCCCAGGGCCAGCTTCGCCGGATCCGAACACCTGGTACTTTAATCAGGGCCCGAATGCGCGGTCGCCGTACGCTCCAGGAAACGTGGAGGATGTGTTCACCATCTCGCACTTGATCAGCGTGGCCCACTGAGGTTCGCTCGAAAAGTGTCACATTCGGTTACGTGCCGCTCGGGGCAATAGCGGCATCGCACTTCGCGGCCAGGATAAAATCGTTCTCGGTGAGGCCGTCAATGGCGTGGGTCCAAATTCGGACTTCCACCTCTCCCCAACGAAGCGTGATCTCGGGATGATGGCCTTCCGCTTCCGCAACGGCGGCGATTTTTTCCACCGCAGCCAGTGCGGTAGCAAAGTCTGGAAATGGGTAGCGCCGGTACAAGTGGTGGTCGTCCACTACGTGCCACCCAGGTAGTTCCTGAAGCCAGCGTCCATACTCTGCAACAGAGATGCGCGGCGTGGTCGCGGTACAGGGAACGCAGTGTCGTTCGCGTAGCGTCATGAAACCCTCCTTACACTGTCGGGAGAACCTGGGTGCGAGAATTTGCGCTTCTGTCGGGAAGAATACAACTGCCGGGAGCGGCCACCACGAGCTAGCTTCTCAAGGAACGGCGTGGTAGCGAGCACGCTATGGCGGCTAAAGTCCAACGAGCTTCACGTGAAGAGTTGGCGGCGCGGGTCCGCATGGCAATGGACTTAGAGCGCCAAACCATGGAGCTGTACTGTAAGTTCGAGAGCGCGTTTGCGGAGCCCGAGGAAGTACGGTCGTTTTGGTTCGACATGGCCCAACATGAGTCGCGCCATTTTGGCGCCCTCGCCTTGGTTGCCGGACTGTTGCAGGGGCGAAGTGGCCGAACCCTGCGCGTCGCGCGCCACCTGGACACGGCTCGGTTGAACCACTTGCGCCGATGCTTGCGACGAGCCCACCGCGAAGCCGACCAGGGGGTCACGCTTTCCCGTGCCTTTGCGCTGGCGCTCGAAATCGAGAGTTCGGAAATCGAGGATGTCGTATTGGATCTGATTCACGAGCTGCGCGGCGATACCGAGCGAGAACGGGCCGTGCACCTGTTGCTCCACGACTTGGGCGATCTCGCGTACATGGTGGAAAAGTACGCCGATGACCCCGAGTTGCTCGCGCGCGCCGACGCATTGTTGGAACGACAAGTTGCACGCCTGAAAAAGGACGTCGAGCTCGCTTCGCGTCCCGCGAACAAGCAAAAGATCCAGCGCCGCGCTGCCCGATAGAACAGAGGTCCACGTCGCAGTTCTCGAGATCATTGGCTTCGGCACGGGCCCCGCTGCGGCTGAGGCCGCGCGCCGGGCGAGAGGACCACACCCACCAGAGCAGCCGGCCGTGGGGACGTGCACCGGGAGGCGTCTCGTGAACACCGAGTGCCAGGCAATTCCGTCGCCCAGGGGATGGGCTACTGCAGTTTAGCCAAAAGGTTGGGTGGAACTGGACGCCCGCGGGCTTCGCTGAAAATACGAACCGAAGAGGGCGGTGACACTGCCGCAAAACCATGATATGCGCTGCCCGCTATGCGAGGTTGGCGGCGCGGGTTGGTTGGGTTGGCTGGGTTCCTGATGTGCTCGTGCCCGGCTGTACGGGCCCTTGCGGCCAGTTGGGTAGTTGCCGACGCACGTACCGGGGCGATCTTGGCGGAAGCCGATGGGGATCGAGTTGCTGGGGGCGGAGCCGCCGTTCATCTGCTGATTCTGCTGTCCGCGTCCGAGCAAGCCAAACTCGGAATTCTCCCGCTCGATGTGCCGGTAAGCGTCGATCCTCGATCGCTCTCGGAACTTGCAGGGCGGCGGACCGAGCCCGTGCGTTTGTCCGGGCAGCGGACCTACCTTCTCTCTGACTTACTGAAGGCTGTCTTTCTCGCGCGAAGCGATTTAGCAGCAGTGGCTGCGGCCGAGGCCATGTGGGGTAGCCGGGAGACGGCGATCGAAGCACTGAACGAGCGGGCTGCGCGTCTTGGGCTGCACGCGACCCGTGTGGTCACGCTTTTCCGTGACGACCCGAACAACACCACCAGTCCGCACGATCTCGCGCGCTTGGGGCACGTGCTCTTGCAGGATTGCGCGGAGGTGCGTGGCTGGGGGCAATTGCGCGGGATCCCATTTGACGACGGAAGGTTGGTATTGGGCAATCAGCATCTTGCGCCCCCGGCGCCCGGTACGTGGGCGTTTTTTGATCGTTTCGTGGAACCGAAAAAGAAGAAGGTGTTCCAACGGGCGGGCATCCTGCTGCGCGAAGAAAACGGCCTGGAACTTCTCGGGGTGTGGTTAGGGGAGGATGAAGTTGCAGCAGCGTTAAGCGAACTCGTGGGCGTCTTGCAGGACACGCTCGCTCGATACGAGCCGGTTTCGATGGTTCGGGCGGGCGACCCGTTGAAGATTGCGGTAACAGTCGAAGGAGGAACCGAACCAGCCATTGTGCCCATCGCTGCAGAAGATGTGCGGATTCCGGTGCCAAAAGGCACGGAGACCCAGGTGGAATTGCTGATGCAGGTCCCCTCTGTCGTAACCGCCCCGGTCGCTCGCGGAGAACAACTTGGAGAAGTCGTCGTACGATTGGGTGGTCGCGTTGTTGCTGTCGTACCAGCAGTGAGTCCGAAGACCGTTGGCAGTCGTGGAGTTCGCTCTGCGGAAGTTCAACTGCCCAAGCGCGCGGGCGTCGGGGTGCAGTAGCGGATCGCTGCCAGCGTGAAGTTGAGCGCGGCCAGCGAAAGTACACAGGAACGATTCAGCGTTTGCCGAAACTGGTAGCGTTCTGCCTTCCGACCAAGGGCCCCGCGTCCCGAGCCTTGGGCGTTTTTTTTCCAGATGCGGAGCACCCGGAGGTAAAGCCCTGATACTTCCGGTTGCCAGGACTTTTGTGCTGCGTCGCTCGGCTCAGCGCCCCTGGTCTGCCATGCCCGGTGCGCCCTGGTCGATTTCCGTACCGGAGTCCTGCCCCAACTCCAGTAAGCTCTCAGCAAGGGAAGCCACGTCTTCATCCGGGTCGTGCAACGCCTTCTCGATGTATGAACGTGCCGCCGGGCCCCCTAAATCCGCAAGGGCCTCGAGTGCCTCGTAACGGTTATCTGGCGATGGATCGCTGAGTGCTGCATTTCCCAGGACTTCGACGGGCACGTCTCCGGTCATGTCGGCAAGCGATTGGATGGCAGCTAGGCGCACTTCCTCGTCTTGATCTTTCAACACCTCGGCCAAAATGGGGATTGCTTGCGGATCGTCGGACGCGCCGAGCAGAGTCACTGCAGCCAAGCGGCGATCAGGGTCTGGGTCTTCGAGAGCCATTCGTTTCAGTGCGGGGATGTCGTCAGGGTCTGGCTCGTCTTGCTCGACAGGAGCAACCTCGCCAGCGTCGCTTCCTGCCGCCGATGCTCCCATCTTCGGGCGGACCTTGGCGGCACCGCCAGCGGAACTTCCGCCAGGAACGCGGAAAGCTCCCCCCTCACCTGGGTGCTCGCGTCCGGGCGCCTTCTGCTCGCGGGCACTGCCGGAAGCTTGTTCATGGGCGGCGCGAAGTTCTCGCAAACGCCGCTCTGCTCGCGCACGCGCATCGCCTTCCGTGGAGTCCGGACCGTCCGATATTTGCGCTGGCGACTCTGGAGCCGGAGGATTGCCAGAACTCAAGTACCAAACTCCAGCCGCCAAACACACGGCGATCAGCGCAACAGGTAGCCACAAGGGGACTCCTGAACGGGGTGCGTTTGCGCTGTCGCGACCAGACACGGTGGGGTTCATAGCAACTCCTAATGCCTACCGAAAGCGGCGGATTGCAAGACCGACGCTGGAATGCGCTCGGAATTCGGCGGAGGGCTACTGAGGCTTGCTTTCTTCGCAACCTACGGGCTAAGCCGGCCGGCAAGAACATGCGCGGAGTGCTGTACGGGTTGGTGGTCGTCGGGTTTTTACGCTCGGTGTGGCTGCTGTTTGGTTGCTGTTTGGCCGAGTGCGGTCCGGATGTTCCCTGCACGCCGCAGTTCGAGCCCCTGGGTGCGTCGCTGGCCGTGGCCGAGGCCGGGCTTGCCGTTGTGTTCATCGCGGCTGCAGCTCGTCCAGAGGCGCACCTGGGTGTCGTGTGGAGCGCCTTAGTGGTACTGGTCGGAAGGGCGGTCGTCGATTTTTACGGCGCTCTAACCTTGGCGCCGACACCAGCGATGGTTCACCTTGCCGACATGGTGTGCACGCTGGCGTTGCTCTCTGTGTGGTTGCGGGCAATTCCCGAAACTTTGCGGTTGGCGCGTGGGGCCGAGCCATCGGCGGCAGCCGAAAATCGGGGCGCGGAAAATCGTGCGCCCCGCTGAGAAATCACGAAGCGGGATCAAACAAGCCCGTAAGCCCGGTTGGGCGGTGTGGCCCGATAAATAATTGCTCGAGCACGCCAATCCCCTCCTCACGCCCAGCACGCACCCGGCAGAGGCTTTGAACGTGGAAGTGCATGGGAACGCTGGGGTCGAGGGTCGAGAGATCCCAGGTTTCGCTGGCGACAACGTGGTCTCCCAAAAAGCGGCCGTGTCCCCACTCCGGATGTCCATAGCCAAGGCCGGCCATGTACAAGTGAACTTGCGGTTCGAGGGTGATTACCAAGGGCTCTCCCGACGGCTCGCGTAGAGTAAACGTGGCGGCTTCTACCTGTCTGGTTCCCTTGCGTAGGCGGAGGTTGTATGACACCTGAGCTGCGCGCACCGAGGGGGCAGGTGCCGTAGGCTCGGAGTGCACAATGGCACCGAACTCGTGCCAGCGGGTCCCGTCGGAGTACTCGTTCACATCGAAGTGAACACAGTACTCCGGGAAGTGAATCGGGGCCCAAAGCCAAAAGAATTGCCACGGTACAGCTGGGGCACCGCCCTCGGGCTCGCCGAGCGGGCGGATTCCCCAAGAGCGGTCGCGCGCTCCAAGCCAACTGTCCGGCGCGAGCTCCAGGCGCCGGTCACCAATCTGAAGCCAGCCCGACCAGCGACCAAGTTGGGTCATGCGTGTGTAATCCATCCAAAGCCGAGGGCCGCTTCGTTGCTGAAACCGCGGCTCCTCGAGGGCAATCGTGCGGGCATTGAAGCGCAGGTCGGCCGTGAGGCCCGAAGGATTTTTGTCGATCGTGACACGAAGATTTTGCAGCGGCTCGAGAACTTGCACGTTGATCGGGCCGACACACACGTCCCAGCGCTCGCCGCCGTAGCTCTGAGATGCATGCAAGATGTGCTGCTGACCATTCCAGACGACGTTCAACGCGGCGTCAGCAACCAGCCGGTTGGGGTAGAAGCCAAGTGCCACGGCAAAAAAGCAGTTTCCACTCTTGTCGTAGCCGTGGAAGAAGTAGCGGTCATAGAAGTTGCGGTCGCTCGTCGCTGGATACGCCACGGGGTCGGCAGTTTGATGCACTGGAAAGTCGTCTGCTCGCGTGATCATTGGATTCCTTCCTTTTTGGGCAAGCCGCAGTTTCTATGTTGCCCCGCTTTGGTCAAGGGTTCTCTGCATCCAGCAACCCGACAAGAATTTTTCCGCTCTGCCTGCAACGGATCTTGACAGCGCCTGTTGCTTCCGCGCATAGTGCATGGCTCGAACTTTCAGGATGGAGCGCTGGCGGAGGAATATTTTGGCGGACCGCAACACGGGGGTCGCATCGGTTGCTTGGGTGATCGGGGTGATGGTTCTTGGAACGGTTTCCTGTGTTGCGTCGACGCAGGCCCATGCGGAGCTCGTGTTCGAGCCCAGCTCCCAGGAGCTTGCGTTTCCCGGAGCTGCTCTCCAAGCGCTCGCTGCTGGCGATGTGGATCGCGACGGCAAGGTGGATTTGGTGGTTGCGGATGGCGACGGAGACATGGTGGGGGTTTTTTTCGGTAACGGCGATGGCACGTTCCTCGAACCCGCATCGTCGTACGAGCTGACAGACTTTGCCGGCCTCCGAGCGCTAGAGCTGGCGGACGTCAACCGCGATGGAAATTTGGATTTAGTCGTGGTGAGCGAAGTCTCGAACGTAGTGCTCGTGATGCTGAACCAAGGGGCAGGCGTGTTTGGGCGCGAGCGCGACTTTCCAGTTGGTGGCGGACCGGTCGCTGTCGCCGTAGGGGATTGGAATCGAGACGGAGCCCTCGATCTAGCGGTTGCCAACGACCTCGACGACAACGTGACGATTTTGCTCGGAGATGGCACCGGAAACTTTAATCCAACTGCCACTCCCGTCCCGGTCGGATCGGGGCCCGTCGCTTTAACCTCGGCAGATTTGGACGGCGACGGTATTTTGGACCTCGTGGCCACCAGCGCCACGAGCGGTGAGTTGAGCGTAGGGTCGCTCTTTTTGCTGCGAGGGTTGGGTACCGGGCAATTTGCATTTGCTCGAGAACTTCAGGGTGAGTACATCGACACACCGGTTGCGAGCTTGGTCGCAGACTTCGACGGCGACGGTGACGTCGACATCGCCGTGGTCAATCAAGACTTGGACGATGTGGCTGTGCTCCGAAATGCCGGCGGCTTCGCATTCGAGTTGGTGGGCAACTTTCCCGTCGCCTCGCAATTGAACGGCGGCGTTCTCGGAGACTTCGATCGCGATGGGCACGCCGATATTGCCTGCACGGGCGAGTTCGAGGACAAGGTCGGGATCATTCGTGGGCAGGGAGACGGCTCGTTTGGGGCGCCGACGCTGTTCGATGTCGGGCCGGCCCCGGCTGCAATCGTCGCAGCGGATTTCGACAGGGATGGTTGGCTGGACATCGCGGCGACGAGCCAGGACGCAGAAACGATTTCGGTGCTATTGAACCGCACCGGCGGTGCCCCGCCCCCCACACCGACGCCGACGCCTACGCCGCAGGTGCCCAGCTGCTCGGGTGACTGTAACGGCGACGGGTCGGTCACGATCGATGAACTCGTGCGGATGGTGAACATTGCGTTGGGGCTACGGCCAGTGACGGAGTGTTTGGCCGGCGACGAGAACGGCGACGAATCGATCACCATCGATGAAATTATTAAAGCGGTGAATCGTGCGTTGGGTGGTTGCCCAAACAGGTGATTTGGCTGTAGAAGGGAAAATCCGTAGGCAAAGGAAGCGTGAGGATGATGGCGAAGCGACCAAAAAGGGCCGTTCGTGGCGGTCAGTGGGTGGTGGCAGCCCTTCTCTGGGTGGCGACTGCGCCGGGGACCGGTGTCGGGCAAACCGTTGCTGCCTGTCCCGACCCGCCAAGCTGTGCTCGGCTGACCGTGGGGCGTGCGAGTGGTGCCGTTGGCGGAGTGGTGACCGTTCCTGTGGAATTCCAGCAAGGCCCGGCCAACTCTGCGCCTGGAGGAATCGATGAAATTGCAGCCATCGCTTTTACGTTGGATATCGGGCCAAACTTGGTGTTGGCAGACTGCAGCGAAGGGGAGAATGGCTTGCCGGCAGCTGTTCGGCGGAATTCGGCCATTTCGAACTTTCGCGTGGTGGTCGAAAACTACCGGTGCACGGGTGGGCGCACCCATTGTTTGTGCCCGGAGAACGGCGGGACGCCGGACCCGTTTATCAACGTGGTCGTGTACGGCCCGGATCCTTTGCCAACTCCAGGACCGAACCCAATTGAAATCCCCACGCTGCCAGCGGGCCCTCAAGAATTATTTGCCATCGATTTGCGCGTGACCGCTGGGGCTCGTGGTTCCCAGCCGCTGCACGTTTACACCGAAGTGCGAGACTCCACGCGGCCACAGTACACCGCGTTCTTGTCCATCGGAGACCGACTTGCGGTGGATCAAACCTGCATCCCGGTTAGCGGGCAGCCGCCGTGCCAGTCGGCAAACCCGGTCAGCCAGATCGTGATCGAAGATGGCGCTGTAGACGTAGCCGGAGGCGGGTGCGTGGGGGACTGCAGCGGCGACAACGACGTCACAATCGACGAACTTGTTAGCATGGTGAACATTGCCCTTGGTTCGCGGCCGGTGGCGGATTGTTTGGCTGGGGACGAGAACGGCGATGGGGAGATTACCATCGACGAAATCATCAAAGCGGTCAACAATGCGCTAGCCGGTTGTCGATAGAGTCGATGTTGTTTGTTGAGGTGAGGGAATCAGCCGGAGAGAGCAACGTGGTGACCTTGGGGGAAGAAAATTCTGATTAGGTCTAGACGACAGAGTGCGTTTTGCGGTAGACGAGTCGCGTTTTGTAGCGCCATTGTGAGGGAGGAGTAGACATGCGGAGACGAATCGGGCTTCTCGATGTGTTGGTGGCTGTGGGAACGCTCGCGGCGACGTGGGCGGTCCCATACTCAGCGGCTGGACAAGGCTGTCCGGAGCCGCGGCCTGCGCCAGCGGGGCCAGGGTTGTACATCGAGGATTTGAATTTGGATGCGCCTGGCGATGCAGTGATCACGGTGAAGTTGGCTGCTGGTGGGCAACAGGTTGCCGGGACGCAGAACGACATTGTGTTCGATGCCAATGTGCGGGTGAAGGCGAAGGCGAACGGGCGTCCGGACTGTGCGGTGAATCCGGACATCAACAAGGGTTCGACCTCGTTTGCGTTCCAGCCGCCTGGGTGCAGTGGGGAGGCGTGCACGGGGCTGCGGGCGATTGTGTTCTCGACGGAGGACGTTGCAGCGATTCCTGACGGGTCGGTGTTGTACACGTGCAATGTGACGGTGTCTGGCAGCGGCACGTTGGCGGTAGCGAACGCCCGTGGCAGCGATCCGAATGGTGGTGCGATTACGGGCTTTGGTGGCCGCGAAGGGAACATCTGTGTTGGCGGTGCCCAGCCACCCACTCCGACGCCGACGACTCCTCCGCAACCTACGGCAACGCCGACCAACACGGTCGCTCCGCCCACGGCGACGTTTACCAGCCCTCCACCTCCGACAAACACGCCGACCACGCGAGCGACGGCTACGCCTAGCCCGACGTTGACACCGGCGGTGATCGAGGACGAGGGCGGTTGCCACGTTGCGCCGGCTGGCACCAGCAGCTTGCCGCTATGGCTGTTGGCACCGTTGGGGTTGGCGTTGCTCCGGCGGCGCGCACGGCGGTAAAGCGACTCGGCAGCCGAAGGCGGCCGAAGCGGGGTGCCTCTTTCGTGGGGCACCCCGCTTTTTCTTTGCTGTGAATATGCAGAATCTCCTTGACGTTTGCTGGGTCGAACCTGCGCGACCGAACGCATCGGATATGCATAAGCCAGACTGGTCGAGAGCTGTTCTGTGGCGATAATCGTCTGGGCTTCGAAGGCGGTGGCGAGAGGCGATTGTAACCAACGGGCACCTTCGTCCAGAGGATGCTGATCACGGGATCATGGGAGCGGTACACCCTCTGAACGAGCGCCAGCCACGACGGTGGAACGTTTTGCGGGCGTGCGGAAAACGCGCTCTTTCCCGTGTCGGGCGCAACGAAAGGCACAGGCAGGGGGTCAAAGGGTCCCGGTCGAGCGCGTGCGTCGTTCGGCGCTCAGCACTGGTTCAGAGGAACGCGCTGGCGGACCACGGCGCGAGCACCGTACCGGATTCCCTTGATTCACTTCCGAGGCTCTTCTAGCCACAGAGAACACATGGAGCGGAGTAGACGCCGCGTGGTCATTACAGGCGTAGGCCTGTTGACCCCTCTTGGCTGCAATGTGGAGGAAAACTGGCAGCGCCTGTGTGCAGGCGAGTCGGGCATCGGGGTGATCGAAAAATTCGATGCCTCGTCGCTGCCAGTACGGATCGCTGGCGAAGTGCGTGGCTTCGATCCCTCCGTGGTCATGGAACGACGCGAGTTGAAAAAACTCGACTTGTTTTCGCAGTACGCGGTGGTGTGTGCGCATCAAGCATTGACCGATGCCGGTTGGTCGTCGCCCCTGGCCGATCCTGAGCGCACCGCTGTTATTATCGGTGTCGGCATGGGGGGAATCGCCTCGATGGAGGAGGGGGTCCGAGACTTCTACCAAGGCGGCATGAAGCGCGTGAGCGCGTTCTTTATTCCGCGCTTGATCGCCAACATGGCTCCCGCTCACATCGCGTTGAGGTTTGGGCTTCGTGGGGAAAACTTCGCCATCGCCAGCGCCTGTGCTTCCGGCGGGCACGCAGTGGGGGAGGCCTTTCGGCGCATCCGTGCGGGGTTTCAGGATGCTGCCGTTGCAGGCGGTGTGGAGGCACCCATTACGCCTTTAGGGGTAGCCGGTTTTGCGTCGATGAAAGCCTTGTCGACTCGTAACGACGAACCTGAACGGGCTAGCCGTCCTTTCGACCGGCAACGGGATGGCTTCGTGATCGCGGAAGGGGCGGGCATGCTGGTTCTCGAGACTCTAGAGGCGGCACGTGCGCGTGGAGCTCGAATTTACGCGGAAGTGATTGGTTATGGGGCGAATGACGATGCGCACCACATGACGAGTCCAGCCCCCGATGGCCGGGGCGCAGCGGAGTGCATGCGCCGAGCACTTGAGGACGCCGGCATCGAACCCACCGCGGTTGGCTACATCAACGCGCACGGGACCTCTACGCCGCTGAACGACGCTACGGAAACGTTGGCCATCAAGAGAGTCTTCGGTGGTCATGCATACCGTCTGGCGGTGAGTTCGACAAAGTCGATGACCGGCCACACGCTGGGCGCTGCAGGCGCAGTGGAAGCAGTGTACACTGCGCTGACCTTGCAGCGCCAAATTTTGCCCCCGACGATCAACTACGAAGAGCCGGATCCGGAGTGCGATCTGGACTATGTTCCCAACCGCTCCCGGCCAGCACAAGTAGAGGTCGCTCTTTCGAATGCATTTGGATTCGGTGGAACGAACTCGACTCTGGTGTTCCGGCGCTTCGATCCAGGAACACAAAGTTAAGTTGTCCCAAGGAGAATGCTGAGGGTTCGATGGAGAGCGAGAATCCCGTACCGTTTATCGACCGGCGACTCTGGATCGTCGTGGGAAAAGGCGGGGTAGGAAAAACGACCCTCAGCGTTTTGCTCGGCATCTGGGCGGCGGCACAAGGGAAGCGTGCTCTCATTGCAGAAGTAGACGGAGCTGGGCGCGCAGCCTGGCTCCTCGGATTACAACCGGCTCCAGTCGGGGAAGCCAAGCTCGCCCAACCGAACTTGGCAGTGATGTCCGTGGAAGGAAGCGCGGCGCTGGCCGAGTACCTTCGCTTGATCCTTCCCGTGCGCCGATTGCTGGACGTGGTATTCGCCAGTCGGATCTACCAGTACTTTGTTGCCGCGGCTCCGGGTCTCAAGGAACTCATGACAGTCGGGAAAATTTGGTACGAAGCCGAGAAGACAGATCCGACCACAGGCGAACGGGCGTGGGACCTGGTGATCATGGATGCTCCTGCAACTGGCCACAGCTTACAGTATCTCGGCATGCCGAAAGCGGCTCACGAAGTTTTTCGAGCAGGCTTGGTGGGGCGGGAGAGTCAGCGGCTAATGGACCTGTTGACGGATGCGAGAAAAACCGCGGTGCACCTTGTGACCACGGCGGAGGAGATGCCGGTCAACGAGAGCTTCGAAATGTACGACCGCTTACGCAACGAACTCTCGATGCCCTTGGGGTACTTGGTGGTGAACCGCTTGCACCGACGGAGGTTCGACCGTACCAAGCTGGCGGAGCTGCGACAACGCAGCTCCGGGATGTCGGAGCGCGAACGCGATCTCGCGGCAGCCGTACTCGATCGTGCATTGGAAGAGGAGGGTTGGAGCGCCATCCATGCCGAGAACCTTCAAAGGCTGAGCGAGAGGATTCCACTGCCTCGCTTGGAACTCCCGTTCATCTTTGCGGAGGAGTTCGGCCCTTCCCACCTTCAAACCTTACTGCGTGCCATGGACGCGCAAATTGTTCGTGGCCCGCGCCGTTTGCAAAGCCATGGATTCCCCGTTGGATAATGTGTTGGAACACCACCGGATTTTAGTGTGCGCTGGTTCTGGTGGTGTGGGGAAAACCACAACTGCAGCCGCGGTTGCCCTACGCGCTGCTCAGCGGGGGCAGCGGACGATCGTGATGACCATCGACCCAGCGAAACGCCTCGCCGATGCGCTTGGCGTGAGCGCCATCGGTGACGAGCCCGTGGAGGTGCGGTTACCCCGTACGGCTCGAGGGACCCTGGCAGCCATGATGCTCGACCAAAAAGGGGCGTGGGATCGGTTGGTGGAACGGCATGCCCCAAGCGACGAAATCCGGCAGCGCATTTTGAACAATCGGTTTTATCAGCACCTTTCACAGAGTTTTGCAGGGTCGCAGGAGTACATGGCCATCGAGCAGTTGCGTGCGTTGCACGAAAGCGGCCAGTACGACCTGATCGTTGTCGACACCCCACCGACACGCCATGCCCTCGACTTTCTAGAAGCTCCGCAGCGGCTTGCGGATTTTCTCGATCGAAACATCGTGCGCTGGTTCGTCAAACCGTACTTTTCCGCCAGTTGGGCTACTGTGCGCCTGGTCAACCGTACCGTCGGTTTTCTCTTCCGGCGACTCGAAGAGGCCACGGGTGTTTCTGCATTGGCAGAAGTGTCGGAGTTCTTCACTGCGATGGCCGGTTTGTTCGAGAATTTCGAGCCTCGCGTGCGCCGCGTGTACGAGCTCCTGCGCGCACCGGACACGGGTTTCTTGCTCGTCACGTCTTCCGAAGAGCAGGTTTTGCAGGAGGCCGAATTTTTCCTGCAGCAAATTCATCGCCTCGGTGTGCACCTGAGAGCGATCGTGGTCAATCGCGTGCATCGCGAGTTCTTAGTGCGGGAGAAAGCGCCCTCGCGTCAGGCGGTCATTCGGATCATGCGCAAGTTAGGTGCCGACCCGAACTTGGCTGAAGCCCTGGCGGAGAACTTCGAGCTGTACCAAGCGCTCGGCCGCGGTGATGTGCTTCGACTGGAAGCGTTTCAACGTTTGGTTCCGGCAGAAACGGCTGTCGTGTTGGTGCCCAATTTGGCCACAGACATCCACAGTTTGCAGGGACTCGAGTTGCTGCACGCTCATTTGTTCGCGTCGGACCTCGACGCCGCTGCTTGAGAACGGCGTAGCCGGAATTTTCAGCTTGAGCTAGAGCAACGAAGCGGGTTATGAACGTTCCACGACATCGGAGATGATGTCTAGGCCAAGGAGGGGACGATGCCGAGGGAAAGAGCGTTGCGGATCCATCCTGACCTGCGAGTTGCCGACCTCAAGCGCCGCCATCAAAGCGCTGCGCGACTGATGAACGTGAAGGTTCCTGCAGAAATAGGCGATGCGGTGCAGGAGTTAGCGGCTGCGTTGGGAGTGACCAAAACAGAAGTAGTCATTGCACTACTGAACCATGGTCTCGAGGTTGCGTCGAAGGCGCTCAAAGATGTCCGGCCCGGTGGCGAAAGTCCCACGAGACGGTCGCGGCGAGCAGCGGCGGGCCGGTCCTAGCTGTGGCTCAGCAGTAGTGGCTGCGTCGTTTCACCGCGATTTCTCGCTCCAGGTAAAAGATCTCGACGCGTTTCGTTTCGCCTCCCTCTCGCACGAATTTGTGCCCGCGTAGAATCGTATCGACGATTCCGAGGTCGGGCCGGCCCGGAAAATCTCGCTTAGCCTTGATTTCCGTGGATGCGAACACAGTGTCGCCGGCAAAAACGGGTGCGGTGTGCTTGCCAGACTTGTACACGATGTCGTACAGCGCGTTGTCGGCTACGTCTGGGCAGGACAACCCGAGGCACAAGTTGAAGGGAATCCCACCGTACACGATGAGCTGGCCTCCCAGGTAACGTTCGGGGTTTTGGTCGATCATGAACTGGTTGCAATGCACCTGGGAGGTGTTGTCGAGCATTGCCGTCCAAGCGATGTGTTCCGTTGTGATGACTCTCCCTCGGGAGTGTTCGAGGATGTCACCGGGAGTGAAATCTTCGAAGTACGTGTCGGGGCTCGTTAAGTGGGCAAGCTCTTTGTACCCGCGCGAAGGATCATAAGGTGGGAGCCGAAGCTCACAGGGAACCACGGGAGCTTCGGCTAGGGAGGCTTCCTGGACCACGGCATCGGGGCGACTCTTCCACACCTGTACCTTACGCTCGTAGGTCAGGACCACCTCTCCGTGCTGGTTACGGCCCGTGGTTTGTACGTGCACCACACCCAGATCGGGCTCTCGGGATGAGGGCCGCACGCCGAGGACGAGCGACTCGACCTCGATGGTGTCTCCAATGTACACCGGCACACCAAAGCGCATGTTGATGTACTCCAGGTTCGCGCGTGCATTTTCGGAGATGTCTTCGACGCTTTGGCTGAAAACGACCGCCATCACCAACCCCGGCGGGAGAATCATGTCGTGAAAGCCATAACGCTGCGCGTAGCGACGATTTTTACTAAGAGGGTTGGTGGTCATGTCGTACTCGGTAAAAGCGTTGAACAGCCCCTCCGTGATCGTCTTGCCCACCTTGTGACGAAACACGTGGCCAACCCGGAAGTCTTCGAGGAAATTTCCTTTCCGCTTGTAAATGACTGCCATTCTTCACTCCTCGCCTTTATCAAGCCTTGCTTGGTAAGCAGCTCCCCTTGCAGCGGAGCTACGAGGGCCCTTTCATCGCGAGCAGGAGTGGGCGAGTCAAGGGAACAGGCGTAACGATGTCAGGCAAGCCAGGTATGCAGTACCCGAGTTCCGCCGGGGACATTAAAGACTCCGCTGCACTTGCGGAAGCAATCGAAGGGGTTGCGAAATCCTTGCGGTTGGAGATGCCTGCGCCCAAAGGGTCTCCGTTCTACGGACTCGACCACGGCGTGCCCTACGCGGTGGAGCTGCTTCATCTTCTTGGCTCTCAGGGGATCTTCCGGAAGTACGAGTTTGTCCTGGAAGTGTTTAGTGGTTTGGGTGGACGCGTTCGGTGGGCCACACGCCAATTCGGCTGCCGGGTGCTCGGTCTCGAACCAGACCTTCACGCGGCACAGATTGCCACAAGGCTCGGTGAGTCTTCAGGGACGCTTGGAGAGGCTGTATTCTGCGGAGGAGCACCGGAGACCTTACCGTTTCGTTCTGGCGCGTTTACGCATGCTTGGTGGCTGGACCCCCGGAGAGGTATGCGCGTGGAGGACTCGCTCAGCGAGATTAGCCGAGTAGTGCGGGACGGCGGATACTTCGCATGGGTACTCCAGGAAGACAAAGATTCTCCGGAATGGGCGCGTGAACAGCTACGGGCGACAGGATTTGTGGTTACGGAGGAGCGTCGCACTCGAGTTTTGGCGCCGGACACGACCCGTCGCGTGGCGGAGCAACGGCTCGAGCGCTTGTTACAAGCGCGTGCACCGTTGCTCAAGATGTGGAAGGAACAAACAGGGTGGGACTCGCGGATGCCAGAAAGCTTGATGTTGCTTTTTGCACGACGGGAGGCGAAACGAGTGGCGGGATGATGCATGCCCGAGGCGAAGCTGGCAGTACGAGCCTGACTCCACAAGCAAAGCACGGTTCCCTGTGGTGGTGGCTCGGGGCGTTAGCAGTGGCGCTTACGCTCTCGATGCTGGTATGCAGCCGAGCGAGCTATGGCGGTGGCGTCTCGTGTGTAGAGGTCTTAAGGGAGGCAAACCGCATGACCCGTCAAACCACGGGGCAAGTACCTACGCTGGGTCAACTCGCAAAGCGAGTTGGAGCACCCGCGGCCGTTGTGGAACGCTGCCTACATTCATACGGACGGCGCGCACGTCGCGAAGGTGCAGAAACGCATGAAAGTGCCGAAGCGTTGCTCGAAGAATTGGAAAGCGAGGAGGCTGAAGAGACGTTTGCGGAGGACGTAGAAGAGCCCGGGGCTCGTGAGCGGCCCGTGCGGGAGCCGCAGCCGCGGTACCTGTCGATTCGGCCAACACCAGGGGCGCAGCCAGGATTGTCCGTCGCACCAAGCGAATCAGAACGGCTGGAGGAGGACCTGCAGCGCGAGCGCTAACGTCGATCGCCCTAAAATTGGTGCGAACGTCTTCGAGTTGCCTTTTGCCTGGAGGCTGGGAAGCGCGGGTTCGCGGCGGTCAACTCAATGCGAAATGGAAAAGGGACGAGCCAGCAATACCTCGCCTTTGTTGCCGAACACATACACCGTGACCGTGTGAAACGTCGTCGGGCCATTCGGCATCGGAATCGAACCAGATACTTTTTGCCAGCTTGGCGTGAGGGTCAGTGGCGCCCCGGACGAGACGCTGCCGCCTCGGAAATATCCAGCGGAGCTAAACGGGCCGCTGGGTGTGAGTGTCGGCCACGCGCCCACAAATTTCTGTTCGGCTTGCTCTCCGCGAGCGACCAAAAAGAGCTGGCAATCGAGTGGCCGAGTTGTCGCTGTACGCAGGCGCAGCGTAATTCGCAGTTGCCACTCGGTTCCCACCCTCTCTGGACGCGCGCTGAACCCTTCGAACTCGATCAGAGCGGCCGGGTCGGACAACGGTTCCGGACCCTCGCTTCGAGGGGACTCGACGATCTTGAGGGTGAGGTATCCAAGCGCCGCGACAAGGGCCACCAAACCGGTGTAACCCAGAGAGCTGAGAAGCCGCTTGCGTTCGCGGAGAACTGACCAATTCAACGCCGTGCCTCGTCTTGGCTGATTAACGACCGGTACGGTCCCCCACAACGCACAAACCCCTAGTGGAGAAATGCCTCACGTGCGTCGGCGAACACTCGAACTCGAAATGTGAAGCCCGATCGCAAAACGTGGGGAGGACAAGTAGGACCGCTGCGCGTTCTATGGTATCGTGACTCGACGTTGAGCGAGGAGGACCACATGGAGCTTGGTTCGGTAGCTACAGTACTCATTATTGGGCTCGCCCTATTGGTGTCGGGCGTGAAAATTATTCGAGAGTACGAGCGGGCGGTGGTATTCCGGCTGGGACGAATCACCCCCGCGCGTGGACCCGGGATCATTTATGTGATCCCGCTCATCGAGCAAATGTATCGAATGGATTTGCGGACGGTGACCTTGGACGTTCCGTCGCAGGATGTCATCACGCGCGACAACGTGTCGGTCAAGGTGAACGCAGTCCTGTATTTTCGCGTGGTCGACGCCAATCGAGCAGCGATCGAAGTACAGAACTATTTGTATGCTGCCTCGCAGATTGCCCAAACGACCTTACGGAGTGTTTGCGGCCAAGCGTACCTCGACGAACTCTTGGCCGAACGGGAGCGTTTCAACGCGCGGTTGCAGGAAATCATCGATACACACACAGAACCTTGGGGCGTGAAAGTGGTTGCGGTGGAGGTCAAGCACATCGACTTGCCCGTCGAAATGCAGCGGTCGATCGCCCGTCAAGCCGAAGCGGAGCGTCTGCGACGAGCGAAAATCATCAACGCTGAGGGAGAATACCAGGCGGCGCTGAAACTCACCGAGGCGGCTAGCATCATGGAGAAGGAGCCGGTGGCCATCCAGTTGCGGTTGCTCCAAGCCTTGGCTCAAGTGGGAACGGAACGGAACAACACAGTGATTGTTCCGGTGCCTGTAGACTTGGTACGCACGCTGTTGGAGCGTCGGCAGCCACAAGCTGCTAATTGAGCCCATATGCTACAGATTCCGCGGGTGGAAACGAGTCCGCCACCCCTGTTGTCTCTGGACATCTACGCGCAGCGGCGGCGGCAGTTCATGGATCGTATCGGTCATGCTGCTGCCGCGTTGTTCGTCGCAGCGCCGGTTGCAGTGCGTTCCAACGACGTGGAATTTCCGTACCGGCCAGACAACGACCTGCTGTACCTCACGGGTTTCCCGGAACCTGAGGCAGCTTGTTTGCTGCTCCCCGGCCATCCAGAGCACGAGTACGTGTTGTTCGTGCGCCCATTCGATCGCGAACGGGAAGTTTGGGTGGGGCGCCATGCCGGAGTGGAAGGTGCTACCGCCCAGTTTGGTGCACAGCGAGCGTTTCCGATCCACCAAATCGATCAGGTTGTTGGCGAGCTCGTGAGTGGTCGAGACGAACTCTACTTTCGGTTCGGGCGTGACTGGGAGTTCAACCAGCGCGTTGTCGGTTGGATGAGGCAGTGGCAGCAACTCCGCCCTCGGAGCGGGCACGGTCCGGTCGTGGTGCGCGACCCTGCAGTAGTCCTGCACGAGATGCGCTTACGCAAGGCGCCGGAGGAGGTCCAACTCTTGGAGAGTGCGGCTCGCATCGGGGCTGCAGGGCACTTACGTGCGATGGAGGAAGTTCGTGGTGGGATGTACGAGTTCGAAGTCGAAGCGCTTCTCGACAGTACGTTTCGGCGTCTTGGTGCGAGTGGGCCGGCTTATCCGTCGATCGTCGCTTCGGGGCCCAACGCAACGGTGCTGCATTACACCCACAACAACCGACTCCTGGCCGAGGGCGAGCTCATTCTCATCGACGCCGGGGCGGAGTACGGTTTCTACTGTTCCGACATCACCCGCACGTTCCCCGTAGGGCGCGCCTTTTCTCCCGCGCAAAGAGCGCTGTACGAGCTAGTGTTGGCGGCCCAAAAGGCGGCGATTGCGGAAGTCCGCCCCGGTGTCCCTTACGATCGACCGCATCGCCGAGCCATCGAGGTGTTAGTGGATGGTTTGCTCGAACTGAAGCTTCTCCAAGGTGACCGGAAGGAGGTTATCGAGCAAGAGCAATACCGGAAGTTCTATATGCACCGAACCAGTCACTGGCTCGGCATGGATGTTCATGATGTGGGTGCGTACAAGATCGATGAACAGTTTCGGAACTTGGAGCCGGGGTTTGTGCTTACCGTCGAGCCGGGCTTGTATGTGCGAGAGGACTGTGGCGATGTACCTGAGGAGTTCCGCGGGATCGGCATCCGGATCGAGGACGACGTCCTGGTGACCGAGAGAGGGCACGAAGTTCTCACTGCTGCGGTTCCAAAAGAAACCGAGGAAATCGAAGCAATCCGACGGAGTGCGGTGCCCAATTGAGGTCATGGGACATAGCCGTCGTCGGAGGCGGCATCGTCGGCAGCGCCATTGCGTACGAGCTTTGCGTAGCCGGGCTCGGTGTGGCGGTGTTCGATGACTCCCGCTGGCCCGGGAAGGCAAGTGTCGCGGCTAGCGGATTGCTGATTGCTGGCCAGGATGGACTGGAAACCACGCGTTCCGGACGAGCGATCGGAGAAAGCTTGCGCCTGTACCCAGACTGGGTCGCCCGTATCGAGCGAGCGGCGGGTGTGGCGGTGCATTACGTGCCGGGCTCGGTGCTTCGAGTTGCTGCGAACGAAGCTGAAGAGGCCCGGTTGCGAGCGGTCTGGAAGGAGGCACAGGTGGCTCATGCGGAGTGCGACTGGATTGGTCCGGAGGAGCTCGCGCAAATCCTTGAGAGGCCGTCTACCTTCCGTGGGGCCATTCGGTTCCTGTCGGAAGCTACCGTGGCCGCCGAGAGGTTACTACGTGCCCTTCGGCAGGTTTGCATGGCCAATAGGGCTATGTGGGAAGACAGCGCCGTCCGTGAGATTCGGCACGTCCGTGGAGGCTGGGAGCTCGTGACTTCCACGATGACCGTACGGGCAGCGGAGCTCGTGTTAGCTTGTGGGTACCGAACGGTGCAGTGGGCCGATCGGTTGGGATTTCCCTTGCTCCTCCATCCTGTGCGAGGCATGGCGTACCGGGTGCTGGATCCACGCGCAGGCTCGGCTGCGGTGGTGGCGGGCGCGATGCATGCGGTTTCCCAAGCCGAGGGTTTCGTGATTGTGGGCAGCACGGTGGAGCGAGGACAAGGCACGCCTAGGATTTCTGCGTCGACGTTTGCCCGTCTTCGGACGCGGAGCTTAGCTGCGTTTCCGTGGCTGCAGCACGAGCCGGTCGTGGAAGTGCGTTGCGGCATTCGCCCGGGAAGCCGCGTGGGTCGTCCCGTGGTCGCGCGTGTGCCGCAAGGTTCTGGATTGATCGTCGCTTGCGGGCACTATCGCTCCGGCTTTGCCTTGGCACCGTTGACAGCGCGTGTTGTCCGGGAGATTGTCTTTGGCACGTCGCGATCAGATGGGGCGCGCTGGTTCGCGTTTCCCGCTAGCTAAACTGAGGACTTGCCAGATGCTCCAGAGGAGGTGGTATGGCGGAAATTGTTCCGAGAACCGAAGAAATGACCTTTGTTCGCGAAGGCGAGACGCTGCGCGGTTTTGGCGCGTGGTTACCGAAGCACGATCGGATGCCTGCCGTGATCGTCGTCCACGATGTGCACGGGCTTTCGGACCACTATCGGGGCATTGCACGCCGGTTAGCGGATGAGGGTTTCTTCGCGTTTGCGGTGGACCTCTATTCCCGCGAGGGAGCACCTCGCCTTCGTTCCCCGGAAGAAGTGCAGGACTGGATCAAGAAACTGGATGATCGCCGTGTCCTAGGCGACATCGATGCGGCCGTGAGGTTTTTGCGCAGTCGCATCGAGGTCCGGGGAAGCTCGATTGGAATCATTGGTTTTTGCCTGGGTGGGCAGTACGCATTTCTGGCTGCGTGCTTAGGGTCGGGCCTTGCCGCCTGCGTTAGCTTTTATGGCATGCTGCGATGGCGCGAAAAGGCTCCCAACAAGGTAGAGGACCCCTTGGAAGTAGCGGACCGCCTGTCGTGCCCCTTCCTCGGACTTTATGGGGAGGAAGACCCGCTGATTCCTCGATCGGACATCAAAGAGTTGGAGGCGATTCTCAAACGGGAGGGAAAACAATTCAAAATCAAAATCTACCGCAACGCGGGGCACGCCTTCTTTAACGACACCCGTCCGGACGCATATCGTCCCGAGGCAGCTCGGGATGCGTGGCGGCGGTGCGTGGATTTCTTTCACGAGCACCTTGGGTGAAGACGGACCGTGACAGAAGCACGAGTGCCGAACAATCCGTCTGGCGAATATGCTGAAGGCGCCGAAGGTTCGAAGCGCGTGTGGATCAACGTGGACGCGGGTTGGCGCGGCGAGACTAAATCGACGGACAGTGTGGGTGGGCAGCTAGCCGTCTGGATGCTCGGGCGCGTGCCTTACGAACACGCGCTGGCTTTGCAAGAGCAGCTCGTGGCGCGGAAGCTCAGCGGAGACGCGACGGATTACCTGCTCGTGCTAGAGCACGACCCCGTTTTCACGCTCGGGCGGGGTGCGTCGGACAATGATTTGTGCGGTGCTGATCGCAAACTCGGTATTCCCGCATTCCGGGTCGGGCGAGGAGGAGGCGTAACGTACCATGGTCCTGGCCAGCTCGTTGCCTACCCGATTGTACGACTACGGCGGCCGAGTGTGCGGGCCTATGTGGAGTTGTTGTTGGATGTTGTCGTGGAAGTGTGCGCACGGTTTGGCGTGCGCGCTTGGGCGGATCGAGAACAAATTGGAGTATGGACGGAGCGTGGGAAGATTGCCTCGGTCGGAGTTGGGATTCGCCGTTGGGTCGCTTTCCATGGGGTGGCGCTGAACGTGAGGAACTCGCTCGACCCATTCCAGCAGATCGTTGTATGTCGCACGCCAGGGCTGGCGGTGACGAGCTTGGCGCTGGAGTTACAGCGTGCTCCTGAGATGAGCGAAGTGGTTCCTTGTTTTGTGGAGGTGTTTTCGGTGTACTGGCGCAAGTTTATGGAAGCGAGGCCAAAATAAATGGAAGTGCGCCGTCGACATCCTCCGTGGCTCAAGGTTCGCGCACCTGTAGGCGACGAATTTTTTGCCACCAGGCGGACCGTAAAGGAATGGAAGCTGCACACCGTGTGCGAAGAAGCCCGCTGCCCGAACATCGGGGAGTGTTGGGCACACGGAACGGCCACGTTCATGCTGCTTGGTGATGTGTGCACCCGGAATTGTGGGTTTTGTGCGGTGAAACATGGTCGCCCGCTGTCGGTTGACCCGGAGGAGCCGCGGCGGGTTGCTGGGGCGGTGTCGGCTCTCGGCTTGCGGCATGTAGTGATTACTTCTGTCGATCGTGACGACCTGCCCGATGGCGGCGCAAGCCAGTTTGCACGCACGGCGGAGGCGATCAAGGAAACGGTTCCCGGATGTTCCGTCGAGGTATTGATACCAGACTTTCAGGGAAACGAGGCATCGTTACGGACGGTACTCGAAGCGCCGATCGACGTGCTGAACCACAACGTGGAAACAGTGCCGCGGTTGTACAAGCGCGTAAGACCCGGAGCGCGATACGAGCGGTCGTTAGAGCTGTTGGATCGAGCAAAGCGAATCCGCCCTGACGTTCGCACAAAAACCGGGCTTATGCTTGGCCTCGGAGAGGAGCTAGCCGAGGTGCTTGGAGTCCTTCGCGACTTGGTGGCGATTCGGTGCGACATCCTCACGTTGGGGCAGTACTTGCAGCCGACTGCACGTCATCTGCCAGTGGTCCGCTACGTGCCACCCGAGGAGTTTGCGGAATTGCGCAAGGAAGCCCTAGCTATGGGGTTTCGATACGTCGAATCGGGCCCGTTGGTGCGCAGTTCTTACCACGCCTGGTTGCACGTCGCCAATACGTAAAGAAATCCGTGGTGGAAATGTGGACAGTCCGCGTAGTTTTTGCGAAGAACGGGCATCAACTTACGGTTCGGAGGGGACTGAGGCATGATTGTGCTGTACGACTTCCCGGAATGTCCCTATGCGCAGAAAGTTCGCATAGTCTTGGCGGAAAAGGAGCTGGAATTCGAAACGAAAGTGGTCGATCTTCGTAAAGGTGAGCAACGTGCGGCCGAGTTTTTGAAACTAAACCCGCTCGGGAAGGTGCCCGTATTAGTGGACGATGAAGCGGTCGTGTACGATTCCACGATTATCAACGAGTACCTCGACGAAGAGTACCCGAATCCTCCGTTGATGCCCGAGGATTCGTGGGGCCGAGCGAAGGTGCGCATGATGGAGGACATGGCTGACATGCTCTTCACGCCACGCGTAGAACTTGTGCAGGCGGAACTACGTCGTCCCGAGGCGGAACGCGATCAGGAAAAAGTTCGGCGATTGCAGACAGAAATCCTTCACCTGTTGCGCCGATTGGAACAAACTCTCGGAAGTCGATCCTTCGTAGCGGGTGACTTCTTTTCGCTTGCGGACGCAGCCTTCGTGCCCGGTCTTCTGGCTCTGCCATCGCTGGGGATCGAACTCGACTCTAGCCTTCAGGCTGTCCAACGCTGGCTCCATGCCCTGCAGGGGCGACCGAGTGTGCGTGCCCTGGCTGGATAAGCCAGTTTGCCCAATTGACAGGTTGGCGCTCTGCCGGTAATTGTTATCGAGACAAATTCCTAATAAGGAGGAGCGTAGGTATGGCCAAGAGTTTGGCAGGCACGAAGACCCACGAGAATCTCAAAACCGCCTTTGCCGGAGAATCGCAAGCAAACCGGCGATACCTGTACTTTGCGCGCCGGGCAGACATCGAGGGATATCCGGACATCGGTGGTCTCTTTCGCGATACGTCGGAGGCGGAAACCGGGCACGCGTTCGGCCATCTGGATTTCTTGAAAGAAGTCGGAGATCCGGTGACGAACGTACCCATTGGAGACACCGAAAAGAACCTCAAGTCGGCAATCGAGGGTGAAACCTACGAATACACTCAAATGTATCCGGGATTCGCAAAGACCGCCCGGGAGGAAGGTTTTCCAGAAATTGCCGAGTGGTTCGAAACGTTAGCCCGGGCGGAGAAGTCGCACGCCGGCCGTTTTCAGAAAGGGCTCGATTCCCTGAAGGCAGCGTCCTGAGCCGGGTCGTAGGAAAAATTGCGCTGGCCGGTGTGCGCGAAAAAACTGGTCGCACACCGGCCAGTTTGTTGTTCAAGGTTCAAGAAACAGCAAAGAACCATGCCCGTTGTTCCGGTCACTCTTGACGAAATCGTCGGGCTTGCACGGTACGAAGACATTCGCTCCGAAGTGCGGGCCCGCATCATCGAACTCAAAAAGCGTCGCCGGGTTTCCGTGGGCGACCGGGTGAGCTTCGTCTTCGAGAACCACGATACCGTGTGGTTTCAGATCCAGGAGATGCTTCGCGCAGAGCACATCGTGGACCTGGATCGTGTGCGCGAGGAGATCGCCGTGTACAACGCCCTCTTGCCAGGACCGAATGAATTGAGCGCCACGATGTTTTTGGAGATTACGGAGTTGGAGCGGGTGCGCGAGGAACTCCTCCGGTTCATGGGAATCGACGAATGTGTACGGCTCGAAGTCGGTAGCCTGCAGTTAAAGGGCTTGTTCGAACCCGGTCGGGCAAAGGAAGACAAACTCAGTGCAGTGCAATACGTGCGCTTTGCCTGCCCATCGGAAACGGCAAAGCTGTTGCAAGACCCTTCCGTACCTGCGCGCCTCGTGATCGAACACCCGAACTACCGTGAATCGGCGGAACTTCCGGTGGAGGTGCGGGAGTCGCTAGCGCAAGATCTGCTGTGAAGATCACGTCCAGTCAACGGCATACTCGGCAACTGCAGGTTGTGTGGGAAGCTGTTGCCGAAATTAGAGACCACCCCACAGCCGAGCAGGTGTTCGCGCGTGCCCGGAGGCGGTTGCGATCCATCAGCCGTGGAACGGTATACCGCAATTTAGAAAAGCTGGCAGACCAGGGGCGGTTGCTGCAATTGCGAATGCCCGACGGGATCTTACGGTTCGACGCCACGGTCGAAGCGCACGATCATTTTATTTGCGAACGCTGTGGTCGCATTATGGATGTGCCCCTTGTCGAAACGGCGACTGCGAAGACGTTGGAGAGCGAGGGATTTCGTGTGACCCGCCGGCTGGTTACGTGGTTAGGGTACTGCCCCACGTGCCAGACGAACAACACCGGTACCAGATGGAGGAAGAAGTGGCGAGCGAGCGCCGGTGTGTGAGGGAAAGCATGTCGCCTTTAGTACCTCGGCGTCTTTCGAGATTCGGGTTTGTCCTGTTCCTCTGCATCCTTTCTGGATGCAGCCGCGACCAAGAAGCTGCTTCTAGGGAGCCAGTCGCGACGCCTGTGATCGACCCGCAGACGGCAGGTTATTTCAACGTATCGGTACAATTTTCGGGAACGCCCCCGGAACCAAAGGCGATCGTGATGCGAAGTGCCCCGCAGTGCGCAAAGCTGCACGAGGAGCCAGTTTACGATCGCGCCGTCGTCGTGCAAAACGGCCGACTTGCGAACGCAGTGGTTTGGGTGGAAGCGGGTCTAGAAGGCCTCTCTTTCCCGCCTCGAAAAGAACCGATGGTCATCGACCAAAAAGGCTGCCTTTATACTCCGAGGGTTGCCGTTGTTACAGTTGGGCAGCCAGTCGAGTTTCGGAACAGCGACCCCGAGCCTCACAACGTTCACATCAAAGCCAAGGCAAATCGTGGGGCGAATTTCATGTTGAACCGAACGGGAACCTCCAGAAGTGTGACCTTCACTGTGCCCGAAGTGGCAGTTACCGTTGGTTGTGACGTACACCCCTGGATGGTTGCCCATGTGGTTGTCTTACCTCACCCGTTTGGCGCGGTAACGAACGGTGCCGGGAGTGCACGAATTGGACCTTTGCCGCCAGGGGAATACACTGTTGCTGTTTGGCACGAGGTCTTTGGGAAACGCGAGCAACGCGTTCGGCTGGAGCCGCGCGCGGAAGCGTCCGTCGAGTTCCACTTCGGCGACGGCTGACTTCGGACGAAGCCAAACGAGAACGGCTAAGGTCAAAAGCCCTTGAGCTGGGCTGCGCGGTCGTAGAGATGGTAAACGAGCAGCCAGCCTGCCAGCACAACGAGAGTGATGGCGATCGGGTTGCCAAAGCCAATCCAGGTCACCGCGTGCTGGCTCACCATCAGCATCAATAACGGCACAGACATGTAAGTGTTGTGCCGGGAGCGTAGTCCGGCCAGTGCCACCAGTGCCGGGTCGACGGGCTGACCGTCTTTGATCGCGCGAATAATTTGCTGCTGCGCGGGCCAAATTCGGAACCAGACGTTAAAGGCCATGATGGTGCCAAAGGTTGCACCCAAATGGATGGCATATGCGCGAATGCCAAAGCCGCCCAGGTGTTCGAAGAGGGCAACAAGAATTGCCGAAAGAATCAAGCCAGCGATAAACGCTGTTCGTAGCTCTTTCATCACCGACTTCACTAACGCGTCGTAGATAAACGGGCTGACGAACACGAGCACAATCATCAGTACTGCCCCGAGGGACCAGCTCCTGCCCTTATCGAACAGCGCCCCGCCATGGTAGTAGACCAACAAGAGCAAGAGGACGCCGGTGATCCACGTAAACGCAGCACCCCAGCGGAACCAAAACAACACGCGAGGCCGGAGCTCGGGAATCACCTTCTTTTTTGCTTCCGCATCGAGCGTCGCTTCGAAGTTCGCGTTCACGAAATTCAGGAAATACAGGTGCCCAATCCACAAAATTCCGAACAGCACGTGGAGCCATCGGAAGATTGACTCGAGGAAGTTCATCACGGCATCCATTGCTCTACCCCTCCTCCCTCGCTGAGCTCTAGCGCACACAGATCGAATCGAACCTGCGTGTGCTCTGCGACGGCGCCCGCTTACTGGCTATAGAGCCCAAAGTCAAGTGCGCCGAGTCAAGGGAACTCAAGGCGGATGAAAGGCCAGCGTCTTCGATCGAGAACGTTCTGCTTGGCTTCCACGCGAGTGAATTCCGATCGGACACTGTGGGCCGAACCTTCTCTCTCGGGGACAGCGAGCAGAGGTTGCAGTCGTCGCGCCGTTGTGTAGTGTGATTTCACATCGGCCAATGGGTGCGTAGAACAAAAGGAGAGTTCGATGGCGAAGACCTTTCGCGAGTTGATGGAAGAGGCGAAACGGCTCGTTCCTGAATGGGACGTTGACCGTGTACGGCAAGAGTTGGAACGGGGAGGCGACTGGCTGCTCTTGGACGTGCGGGAGAAGGATGAGTACCGCGAGGGACACTTGCCTGGGGCGGTGTCGCTTCCGCGGGGGTTCCTGGAGCTTCGAATCGAACAAGTTGTGCCTGATAAGTCGAAACCAATTATCGCCTATTGTGCGGGCGGAACCCGCTCGCTGCTTGCGGCCAAACAACTGCGCGAGATGGGATACGAGAACGTGGTCTCGATGGCGGGCGGGTTCACGGCCTGGAAGAACAAGGGATTTGCGTGGCGGCAGGATCGACAGTTTACCCCGGAGCAACTGACACGTTACAGCCGCCACTTTTTATTGCCCGAGGTCGGCGAGGAAGGTCAGGCAAAGCTTCTGGATGCGAAGGTGCTTCTCATTGGTGCTGGCGGCTTGGGCTCGCCCACGGCGTTTTATTTGGCGGCCGCCGGCGTGGGTACCATTGGGATTGTCGATCACGATGTAGTGGACCTCAGCAACCTGCAGCGCCAGATCTTGCACACAAACGACCGCATCGGGATGCCGAAGGTAGAGTCGGCACGGATGACGTTGCAGGCATTGAACCCGGATGTGAAGGTCATCGGCTACCAAGAGCGGTTATCTTCGGAAAACGCCCTTCGGCTGTTTGCCGACTACGACGTCATCGTGGATGGCTGCGACAACTTCCCGACGCGGTACTTAGTGAACGACGCCTGCGTCATGTTGGGCAAGCCCAATGTGCATGGCAGTATTTTCCAGTTCGAGGGCCAGGCGGCCGTGTTCTACCCGAAGAAGGGGCCATGCTACCGGTGTTTGTTTCCAGAACCGCCGCCACCTGGCGCCGCTCCAAGTTGCGCGGAAGCTGGAGTGTTAGGTGTGCTGCCAGGATTGATTGGTTGCGTTCAGGCTCTGGAGACAATCAAGTTGATCCTTGGGGTCGGGCGGCCGCTCGTTGGGCGCATGGCCTATTTTGATACGTTGAACATGGAAGTGCGGATCCACAAACTCCGTCGCGATCCGAAGTGCCCAGTGTGTGGAGAGCAGCCGACTATTACCGAGCTGATTGACTACGAGGAATTTTGCGGCTTGCGTACCCCGGGCCACGCACCTGCGATCCAACCGGCTGCAGCGGCTCGTTAACTCTCGTTCAGTACGGGGCTACGTATGCAGGTGCATGTGAAGCTTCATGCTTCGTTGAGAAAGTATCTGCCAGCGGGTGCGCTGGACGACACGGTCGTTCTCGAGTTGCCCCCAGGGGCACGTGTAGGAGACGTGGTCGCGGCACTGGGCATTCCAACGAATCACGCGAAGATCGCCGTGGTCAACGGGCAGCAAAGCGATTTCGATGCCGTGCTTCAGGGCGGGGAGCAGGTGAGCTTGTTTCCGCCACTAGCTGGGGGTTGAAGAGCGCCTCGGTGCCGGGAACCATACTTGACTGGCGGCGTGGATAGTGGCCTTTGCACGCTATGCCGATCCATTACGAAAAGCAGGGCCACATCGTTACCATCACGATCGACCGCCCAGAAGCCCGGAACGCATTGGATTTGGAGCACTTTGGGCAGCTCGCGGATTGCTGGTTGCGCTACCGCGACGACGACGACGCGTACGTAGCCATTCTCACCGGGGTGGGTGACGTTTACTGCGTCGGCGCTGATCTGAAGAAGTTCATCCCGATGGTGACCTCCAACGTGGAACGCCTTGCTGCGGAAGGGGCCTCCGAGCAGGTGGAAGGCTCCAAGTACACGATGGCTCACGCCCTCGTGGCTGTACTGCGTGATGGAGCCCCGCTTCCAGACGGGACTGAGTTTACCCTGTACAAACCGGTCATTGCGGCCATCAACGGGGTGTGTGCTGCCGGCGGTTTGGAGATGCTTTGGAACACGGATTTGCGCATCATGGCCGAGGAAGCCTGGCTGCAACTTGCTGAGCCCCGCCGGGGGTTGTTTCCCGGAGGGGGCTCTACCGTCCATAGCGTTCGGCAACTTTCCTGGTGCCACGCAATGGAACTCCTGTTGTTGGCCGATCGTGTTTCCGCATGGCGTGCTTGGGAGATGGGGCTGGTCAATGTGGTGGTCCCTCGCTCGGAAGTCATAGCCAAGGCCAAGGAATGGGCGGAGACCATTTGCTTGAATGGCCCGTTGGCAATTCGTGCGGTGAAAGAGTCGGCCAAGCGCAGTACGTTCTTAGACCTCAAAAGTGCGCTGAACCTGGAACTGGAGTTATCCGCCCGCGTGTTCATGAGTGAAGACGCCCATGAAGGGGTTGCAGCATTTCGTGAAAAGCGGCCCCCACGGTGGACCGGCCGCTGAAACCCCGCGTTGCCATTGCGTTTCGGGCGATCTGAGCGGGTCCTTGCCGGCCCCTCGCCTTAGGCTCAAGCGGGATCTCTCCGAACGAAAGGTTGACAGAGCGGCTCGTTCCTGCTTCTGTGTTCGGCGTTTTCACGCCGAGGCCTTATGAAATTAGGAAGCGGGGATTTCGAGCTCGATGCCATTGACCTGGCGATCCTGAACTTGCTGCAAGACAACTGCAAGTTGCCGCTTGCAAAGGTGGGAGAGCAGGTTGGTCTCTCTGCGCCCTCGGTCATCGAGCGGATCAAAAAGCTCGAGGATCATGGGGTGATCAGCGGTTACCGGGCGGTGATCAATGCACGCCGGGTAGGTAAGGATGTGACGGCTTTTATTGGTGTGTCCGTAGGGCACCCGCGAAGGATTGCCGATTTCGAGCGGGAAGTTGCCAAGCTGCCCGAGGTGCTCGAGTGCCACCATGTGACCGGCCAGCACACCTTTCTGCTCAAGGTCAAGACGGAGAACACGTCGACGCTCGAGAATTTGATCCGCGCAATTCGGTCCATCGAGGGTGTGGAGCGAACCGAGACCATGGTGGTGTTATCGACGAACATGGAACGGACTCAAATAGCGTTGCCACTCGGGGATGGCGCCGCGGGAGCCATGCGCAGGACCGGCAGAAAAGGGCGCCCGGAAGCAAGCGACGACGATAACAAACTCGTTGGAGGTGTGAGCTGATGGCAATGTTGCGTAGGCCCAAGAGGGAAGGTCTTTATGACCCGTTTTTCGAGCACGATGCGTGCGGTGTCGGGTTTGTGGTGAATATCAAAGGACAGAAGTCCCACGATATTATCCTCAAAGGCCTACAGGTTTTGGAAAACCTCACGCACCGAGGGGCGTGTGGGTGCGACCCGCTGACTGGCGATGGTGCGGGCATGTTGCTGCAGATTCCCGATGAGTTTTTCCGTGACGAAGCTCGGGATCTGCGGATCTCGTTGCCTGCCCCTGGAGAGTATGGGGTCGGGATGGTCTTCTTGCCTCGAGACCTCAATGAACGGAATGTTTGTTTAGGATTGTTCGAGAAGGCCATCCGTGAAAACGGCCAGCGCTTGCTTGGGTGGCGGCAGGTGCCTGTGTATCCTGATCACTGCGGCCCGTTAGCGCGTCAGAGTCTCCCGGAAATTCGGCAGGTTTTTATTGCCAAAGGACCGGATGTGCGTGACCAGGAAGAGCTCGAGCGCAAACTGTACGTCATCCGAAAAAGTGTCGAGCGGGCAGTGCGCGAAGCCGGCCTCCGGGATTCCGAATCATTCTACGTCCCGAGCTTGTCCAGTCGGACGATCGTTTACAAGGGTTTGTTGTTGCCGCAGCAAATTCCTTTGTTTTACGCGGACCTCCGCGATCCTCGGGTCAAATCGGCACTAGCACTGGTACACCAGCGCTTTAGCACGAACACCTTCCCTTCTTGGGAGCGGGCGCACCCTTACCGATTGATGGCGCACAACGGCGAAATCAACACCCTGCGAGGAAACGAAAATTGGATGCACGCCCGCGAGAAGCTCTTCTCTTCGCCGTTATTTGGGGACGATATCAAAAAGCTCCTCCCCATCATCGACGAAGCCGGAAGCGACTCTGCGAAGTTTGACAACGCGTTGGAACTTCTGGTCCGCACAGGGCGCTCGTTGCCGCACGCGATCATGATGATGATTCCGGAGGCCTGGCAGAAGCACGAGAGCATGAGCGAGACCAAGCGGGCGTTTTACGAATACCATGCCTGCCTGATGGAGCCGTGGGATGGTCCCGCTTCGATCGCTTTCACGGACGGGCGACTCATCGGCGCGGTGCTCGACCGGAATGGGTTGCGTCCGTCCCGGTACGTCGTCACCCGCGATGGGTTTGTGGTCATGGCCTCGGAGGTCGGGGTGTTGGACATCCCGCCGGAAAACGTGCTCCATAAAGACCGCCTCCAGCCTGGGAGACTGTTCCTCGTGGATACCGAGGAAGGTCGAATTGTGGGTGACGAGGAGATCAAGGAAGCCATTGCCAGCCGTCGGCCCTACCGGCAGTGGCTCGCGGAAAACCTAGTGAAACTCGATGACTTGCCCGAGCCCCGGGACCTCCCAGCTGTGTACGACCCGGAAACTTTGCTCACGCGGCAAAAGGTTCACGGGTATACGCTTGAAGATTTGCGCATGCTCATGGCTCCGATGGCCATTAACGGTCAGGAGGCAGTCGGCTCCATGGGTACCGATACACCTCTGGCCGTGCTCTCGGATCGGCCCCAGCTGCTCTTCAATTATTTCAAGCAGCTCTTCGCGCAGGTCACCAATCCGCCAATCGACCCGATCCGCGAAGAGATCGTGATGTCGCTCAAGTCCACGATCGGTTCCGAGCAGAATCTTTTCGAGGAAACCCCTCTTCATTGCCATCAACTCGAACTCGAGAACCCGGTCATCAGTAACGTGGAACTCGAGAAGATTCGTCGAATTGCTGCCGGACGCTTGCGCTCGAAAGTCTTGCCCACGCTGTTTCGTGTGGCCGACGGGGGCCAAGGACTGGAGCGGGCCCTCGACGACCTGTGTCGGCAAGCTTCGGAGGCGATCGAGCAGGGGTACAATATTCTAATTTTGTCCGATCGGGGCCACGACGAAACCTGGGCGCCGATTCCGAGTTTGCTTGCAACCGCTGCAGTGCACCACCACCTCATCCGTGAGGGAACGCGAACCCGCTGCGGAATCGTGGTGGAGTCGGGCGAGCCGCGCGAAGTCCATCATTTTTGTTGCCTCATTGGATACGGTGCGGGTGCCGTAAATCCATATCTCGCTCTGGAGACGATCATCGACATGGTGCGAGACGGTAGGATCAAGGGCGTCGACGAGGACACCGCCGTAGAGCACTACCTCAAGGCAGCGAACAAGGGTGTCCTCAAGGTGATGACCAAGATGGGGATCTCCACGGTGCAAAGCTACCGAGGGGCGCAAATCTTCGAGGCCGTGGGACTGAACCGTGAGGTGATCGACCGGTACTTCACTTGGACCGCCTCGCGCATCGAGGGGGTGGGTCTCGACGTGATCGCAAAAGAATGCGCGATGCGGCACCACGACGCCTATCATGTGCCCTCGAACTTGGACGGAGAATTGGATCCCGGAGGCCAATACCAGTGGCGGCGACGAGGCGAGTACCACATGTACAACCCGGATACGATCGCGAAGCTACAGCACGCGTGCCGCTCAGGGAATTACCAGCTCTTTAAGGAATACTCTCGCTTGGTGAACGAACAGAGCCGGCAACTTTGCACGATTCGTGGCTTGTTGCGGTTCAAGCCAGGGAAGCCAATCCCGTTAAGCGAGGTGGAGCCCGCCACCGAGATCGTGAAGCGGTTTAAAACCGGGGCCATGTCGCTTGGTTCGATCAGCCGGGAGGCCCACGAGACGTTGGCAATCGCGATGAATCGCATCGGTGGGAAATCGAACACCGGCGAAGGGGGCGAAGACCCAGTGCGATACACGCCTGATCCGAACGGAGATTCCCGCCGCAGTGCCATCAAACAAGTGGCCTCCGGACGGTTCGGGGTTACGAGTCACTATCTGGTCAACGCGGACGAAATCCAAATCAAGATGGCCCAAGGCGCGAAGCCGGGCGAAGGCGGACAGCTCCCGGGCCACAAGGTAGACCAGTACATCGCCAGTATTCGTTACTCGACCCCGGGCGTGGGTCTTATTTCTCCGCCTCCGCATCACGATATCTATTCGATCGAAGATCTCGCTCAACTGATTCATGACCTGAAAAACGCCAACAACCGTGCGCGCATCAGCGTGAAGCTGGTTGCGGAAGTTGGGGTCGGTACGATCGCTGCTGGCGTGTCCAAGGGAAAGGCGGACGTCGTCTTGATCAGCGGCGACTCGGGAGGCACCGGGGCGTCCCCGCTGACCTCGATTAAACATGCCGGACTTCCGTGGGAACTAGGGTTGGCCGAAACGCAACAAGTGTTGGTGATGAACGACTTGCGTGGTCGCATCCGCGTCGAGACTGATGGCCAGTTGAAAACCGGGCGCGATGTAGCGATTGCGGCTTTGCTTGGGGCGGAGGAATTCGGCTTTGCGACAGCCGCCCTGGTGGCCTCCGGCTGCGTGATGATGCGTGTGTGCCACCTCAATACCTGTCCGGTGGGCATCGCGACCCAGGATCCAGTGCTGCGCAAGAAGTTCCAAGGCAAGCCCGAACATGTGGTCAACTTCATGATGTTCGTGGCCGAGGAACTGCGCGAAATTATGGCCGAGCTGGGATTCCGTACGGTGGACGAGATGGTCGGTCGCGTAGACATGCTGGACGCCGCCGAGGCCATCGACCACTGGAAGGCTCGTGGAGTGGACCTGAGTCAGATTCTCCACAAGCCGGACGTTCCGCCGACCGTTCCGATTCGCTGCGTCCAAGAACAAGACCACGGTCTCGAAAAAGCGCTCGACAATGAACTGATTCGCCTAGCTGCACCGGCGTTGGAACGGGGAGAGCCGGTGGAAATCGAGATGCCCATTCGGAACGTGAACCGAACAGTCTGCACGATGCTCTCGGCCGAAATTTCCCGCCGGTATGGCGAGAAAGGTTTACCCCCGGATACGATCCGCATTAAGTTCGTGGGTTCTGCAGGGCAGAGCTTTTGCGCCTTTTTAGCCAACGGCGTGTCTGTCGAGCTCGAAGGGGACGCGAACGATTATTTTGGCAAAGGACTCTCCGGAGGCCGTATCGTTGCTTACCCGCCCAGGAACGCCGGCTTCGTTGCCGAAGAGAACATCATTGTGGGCAATGTGTCTTTGTACGGTGCCACCGGTGGCGAGGTGTTTTTGCGAGGAATGGCAGGAGAACGTTTCTGTGTGCGGAACAGTGGCGTGACCGCCGTGGTCGAGGGAGTGGGGGATCACGGCTGTGAGTACATGACGCGAGGAACGGTCGTCATCCTTGGTCCCACCGGGCGGAACTTCGCTGCGGGAATGAGCGGCGGTCTAGCTTACGTCTTGGATGTGGACGGCAAATTTGCCACTCGCTGCAACATGGGCATGGTGGACATCGTGCCCTTGGACGAGCAGGACCTGCAGGTGGTCCATGACTTGGTTCGCCGGCACTACGCGTACACGCACAGCGCGGTGGCGTGGAGAGTGCTCTCCGGCTGGAAGGAGTACGCGGGTCGGTTCGTGAAAGTGTTCCCGGTGGAGTACCAGCAGGTGTTGCGCAAGCAGCACTTGGACTCAGAGGCTGCCAAGCTCGCGAGCATCTGAATACCGAGGCGTGGGAGCGAAAAAACCATGGGCAAGATCACAGGTTTTCTCGAATATCGAAGAGAGCTGCCGCCTCGCAGGCCAGTGAAAGAGCGGCTGCGGGATTGGCGTGAGCTCGAAGGCAAGCATCCAGAAGAGCGGTTGCAAATCCAAGCAGCTCGTTGCATGGATTGCGGCATTCCCTTCTGTCACAAGGGCTGCCCTCTGGGGAACATCATCCCCGACTGGAATGATCTCGTGTACCGCGGGCGCTGGCGCGAAGCGATCGAGCGGCTCCATTCGACGAACAACTTTCCTGACTTTACCGGGCGGATTTGCCCCGCACCCTGCGAAGAAGCGTGCGTGCTGAACATCAACGACGACCCGGTGACGATCAAACAGGTCGAGAAGCAGATTATTGACTACGCCTTCAAACACGGATGGGTCGTGCCTCAAGTGCCCGCCCGACGCACCGGCAAAAGGGTTGCCATCGTAGGTTCTGGCCCGGCGGGGCTGGCTTGCGCGCAGCAGTTGGCGCGTGCGGGCCACTGGGTCACCGTGTTCGAGCGTGCCGATCGCATTGGAGGCCTGCTGCGATACGGTATTCCGGACTTCAAATTGGAGAAAGACACGATCGATCGTCGCATCGCCCAAATGGAAGCGGAAGGGGTCACGTTTCGCACCAATACGAACGTGGGCGTCGATATATCGGCCCGCGAGCTGCGGGAGCAATTCGACGCGGTCGTGCTCGCGGGCGGGGCGACTCAAGCTCGTGACCTCTCGATTCCTGGTCGCGAGCTGAAGGGGATCCACTTGGCGATGGAATTCCTGCCTCAGGCAAACCGGCGTGTAGCGGGAGACGAGGTGCCGAACCAAATCACCGCAAAAGGGAAGCGCGTGGTGATTCTTGGCGGCGGTGACACGGGTTCGGACTGTCTCGGCACTTCGAATCGCCAAGGAGCCATTGCCGTGTACCAGTTCGAACTGCTGCCTCAACCGCCCGAAACTCGGACCGACGGAGTGGCTCCGTGGCCTTACTGGCCGATGATTTTGCGAACCTCGTCCTCTCACGAAGAGGGCGTGATTCGGGATTGGAGTATCTTGACCAAGCGCTTCTCTGGGGACGAGAGCGGGCACGTGCGAAAACTGCATGGCGTGCGCCTGGAGTGGGTAAAGGAAAATGGTCGGATGGCGATGCGAGAAATCCCTGGAAGCGAGTTCACGCTGGACGTCGACCTGGTCTTGCTTGCGCTCGGGTTTGTCGGGCCCGAAACATACTTGCTGGAACAGCTGGGCGTAGCCTTGACCGACCGAGGCACGGTGGCCGTCGACCACAATTACATGACGAATGTTCCCGGAATCTTCTCTTGTGGAGATATGCGTCGAGGCCAGTCGCTGGTGGTGTGGGCCATCTGGGAGGGTCGGGAGTGCGCACGCGGTGTGGATTCTTTCCTGATGGGACACACAGACTTGAAGAGCAGCCCCAACCCCTTTTAGGGAATCCACTCCGCGGACAGATTCCGCCAGTCGTTGGGATCGGAGAGCTCGGGAGCAGCGGTTGCCGTCTTGCATGAATGATCACCGGCCCAAAGGGCGCGGGGCGCATACTGGTCGGCAGGAGTCTGCCGCAAAGGATCTCCTGGAAACGTTCGAGTAGTTGCCACTCCGGTAGAGCCCTCCGTGAAAGTCCGGCTTTCTCCACGAGTTGTGCGCCGTATCTCGGGAGCTTGAGGCCTTGCCCAGTCGGTCTCTGGCAGTCCTGCCTGATCGGTCGCTCGCTACAGAAAACGACGTAGCTGTTGCCAAACTGTTTTGGCTTCTCGTCTGGAGTATTCACAATACGCCACTACAGCGCCGTCTTCTCCAGGGCGACACCACTGACACTGAACCACCGCTAATGGCACCACGCGGTCGCAAAACTGGCTCAGCCCCACGATCGGGAAACCCACAGTGACGAAGTGGGTGGACCACTCCTCCGGGTGCGCCCAATACCAGTAGTTGTTGTGCGGACTCACAATACGATCCGGTAGTCCGTAGCGACTCCGGTAAAACTCGAGTGCCCCAGCTTGCCCGTAATTCGAGGCCATGATCGTGACGCTTGCCCGCGTGGCAGGCGGCAACGATTCCAGGGCGCCTGCGACTGTTCGAGCCAATTCCTCCCACCCGTGACGGTCGGCCAAATGCTGCGGCAGTGCGGTGGCGCCTGTTTGTTCTTCGCGCGGAGCTTGTATGCCTAAGGCGGTAGCGTACGTTGCCGTTTGCTCGGGCGTCAGGAGAGGCAAAGCAAGTGGAGCTCCCGCGACGCCTGGTAGCGCGAGCAATGCAAGCAGGCTCCCCACGGCGACTGGGTTGCGTTGCCACAGAGGCGAGCTGCAAAGGACCGCTGCCCCGAGCGGAACGATCACCGCATACGCTGGAGCCATGTAGTAACTCCGTGCTCCTGGCGTCAAGGTGAGGAGTGCAGCCACTGCCAGGATTGCAGTTGCAACGGGTAGGGACCGGCGGCGCATACCCGCCTTGGTTAGGCATCCCCAGGAACCAGCTAGGCCGAGCAGGCAGACGAGTGGGCCAAACACCAACAGCTGGTCCAGCCAGAAAGCGGCTACTCCGCGGTGCACGAGTTTCAAACGTTGGGCGTTGGCCATAAACTCCAACGTGGGGTAGCCGTGAGTGGCTTGCCACCACACGAGCGGAAGTGCTGCGAGTGCGATTACTGCGATCGAGGCACACCATCCGTTGAAGGCACCCGGCCAGCGCCCCCATTGCACGGCAGTCACCGCCAACGCGGGAACCCCGAACCAAAGCATGCTCCATTTGTTGTGCAGACCAATGGCCAGGACCAGACTTAGAAGGAGCCACCATCTGCGGTCTGCGGGAAGGTCACTCAGGAGGATCAAACAAATTGCTCCCGCCAACCAAAACAACGGCTCCCACGCGTTCATCGAATAAAAGCTGTACAATCCGAGAAACCCAGGCGAGAGCAGGAGAGCAACAGCCGTTAGGCGCATGGCTGTCGTGGATCCTTGTACCTGCCTGGCAAGATCCGCTGCGACGAGGATGCACAGCCCGCCGAGGGCGGCCGTGAGCAGTCGAAGAGTGATCAACGAAGTTGCAAGACTGCCGAGTGCGGCGAGAGCAGCAATCGAAAATGCTGGGTGGTCGACATAACTCCAGTCGAGCCGCCTCGCGCAGGCGAGATAATAAAACTCGTCGCGAAACCAATTGTCACGCAGCGTCGACGCCAGGTGAATCCCGATTTTGGCCACGACGAGTGCAAGCACAACGGGATCGATTCGCCGATGCTGCACCAAGTCCTCGCGTTCCTCGGGCGCTTGGAGTTACCCCACCTCAGGTCCGGCGAGCATGCTCCTCCGCCAGCGCGTGGTCAAAGAGCGGCAAGATCTCGTGCACGTCGGCCACTAAACCTAGATCGCTGTGGCGAAACACAGGAGCACGTGCGTTGCGATTGACCGCGACGATAATCCCGGCCCTGCGAACCCCCACCATGTGTTCGAACGCGCCCCGAATTCCCAGTGCGATATATAATTTCGGTGCGATCGATCTTCCTGTCAGACCGACTTGAAGCTGACGCGGGAGCCAGCCCTCGTCAGCTACGTCACGTGTAGTGCACACTGCCGCGCCCAGCCGTTGAGCGAACGAGCGGACCTTCTCGACTCCATCGGCTCCAACTCCCTTGCCAATTCCAACGACAATCTCCGCATGATCGAGGTCGGCACCTAGGTCCGGTAGAGTCCCGCCGCCGACCCGTTGGATCGAGAAGGCATGGCGCGGCACTCGCAAGTCGATACGTTCCTGGATGGGGGTGCCCTTTTGCAGAGACTGAGCTGGAACGGCCGAGAACACTCCCGGGCGAACCGTGGCCATTTCCGGGATGGTGTGTGAGGAAATCGTGGCCACAATGCTGCCCCCGAACGCAGGCTTGTACTGAAGGAGGGAGCCAGTTTCGTCGAGCCCAAGATCGATGCAGTCAGCAGTCAATCCAAGACCCAGCGCTGCAGCAGCGCGAGGAAGGACGTCGCGGCCGTATGCCGTCGAGGGACCAAGCACAAAACGCGGGCGTAGCCGCTGAATCGTGTCGACCAGGCAGGCTGCGTGCTCCCATGGCTGATAGGTGGCCAGATGGGGCGACGAGCCAAAGTGGATGTGGTCCACGCCGTAGGTTTCACCTGGGAGGGCTTCCGGACCAACGGCTTCGCCAAGCAGAAGGAGGTGGACGATCCCCTGTGTGAAGCCAGCTAACTCAGTGGCTTTTGCGACGAGTTCCCATGTGACACGTTCGATTCTGCCATCACGAACTTCTCCGAGCACGAGAATGTCCGCTGGGTCTGTGCGAAGGGGCGAGGTGGGAAGTGTGGAAAGGCGTGGGGGTTCCGGGACTTTCCAATCGGAAAACAGACCGAATTCGTCGACTAAGATCGTGACGAGCTGCGTCACCGCCTCGGCCGGAGAGGAAGCGTCGATCATCAGTTGGCGTCGTGTGGGCGCGACCTCTTCCAAGCTGCGGACCCAAGTTGGGGAGCCGGAAAAGCCAACTTCCGCTTCACTGAGAGCCAGATCGTCGCACGAGAACACCTCGATCGACTTAGCCCGAGCTTGCTCGAGATCGGACTTGGTAGGGAACTCTTCCGGCGCCACTCCCTCGGTAACGGTGAGGAGCGCCGGTAACCGGAGCCGCAACCTTTCCCAGCCGGTGTCGGTTTCCCGTTCGACCTCTACCGAGCGCGTGTCCGTAGCCACTGAGTCGATGTTGTACACCAAAGACACATGCGGAAGCCCTAGAAGTTCTGCGAGTTCTGGCCCAACCTGCGAGGTTTCCGCATCGACGCTATACCGTCCACAAAGAACGAGGTCCGCAGGGTTTGCGCGCAAAAACGCCGCGAGGGCGCGAGACGTGGCGAGCGTGTCGGACCCCCTGAATCGCGGATCGCTCAACAGTACAGCTCGATCCGCGCCGAGCGCGAGGGCTTCCACCAAGGCCTCTCTGGCCGACGGGGGACCCAAAGAAAGGGCGGTGACCCGGGTACCGGGAATCTGGGCCTTGATTGTTTTCGCGCGCACCAATGCGCGTGCATCGAATGAATTGATCTCTAACGGAACGTTTTCTCTTTGGATCGTTTTGGTTGCGCGATCGAACTTGAGACCCGCAGGCGTCGGTACTTGCTTGACACAAACAACGATGTGCATGGGGTTATCCTCTCGCGGGGCATTCGGCGGCGACCCGTGTAGGGTACTTTCCGTTGCCACTCAATAGATGTTGAGCTTTGCCCCGAAAACCGCGTTTCTTGTTGCAAGTGTGAGTGTGCAAGGGTTTAATCCGCGCTTTACGGGATGCAGTATGGCGCGAATCGAGCGTATCTCCCGCATTATTCCGGAGATCCGAATGAAGGCACTACCTTGTTACGGCATGCTTTTGGTCGGTGCCGCTCTCGTCTTCAGTGGTTGCCAGAGCGCCCCCCACGATCGAGTTCCAGTTCCGAAGCGGATTGTCGACCTATCGCCCCCTCTTTCCGCGAATACACTAGAACTGCAGCTTGGGCAGCGCGTCGTTGAATTCCTTGGGTTACCCAGTCGGTTGCGCTTCCGACCCGTCGTGCCGCCGACGCCAGACCATTCGTTTGGTTTGGTGGTGTATGAGTTGCCCTCTCACGCGGGAGCCCATGTTGATGCTCCAGGCAGGTTACTCAAGCATGGAGAAAGAGTAGACCAGATTGGGCTGGAAAAACTTGTTGGACCCGCACGGGTTTTGGATTTGCGGTGGAAAGGTCAACGTAGTCAGATCGAAGCCACAGACCTGGAAAACTACCAGATCGACAGTGGCGATGTGGTGATTCTGTTCGTTGGTTACACACCGCCTTCTACCAACTCCGATTGGCCAAAGTATCCGACGATTAGCCGAGAATCGGCGTTGTGGTTGGCGAACCGGAAGGTGCGCGCGGTAGCCACAGATGCGCCTTCGTTGGGTGATTTTCAGCGCTACGCAGAACTCCTCTCCCAGAACCGGCCTCCGGAAGAGGTCTGGGCAGAACGAATCCCCTTGTTTCGAGCGGGTATCCCCGTCGTGGAGGGCTTGGTCAACGTAGAACAACTGCTCGGGGAAGATAGGGTCCAGTTGATTGCACTCCCTCCTCCCGTGGCCGACCGCAGCGGTTCGCCTGCGCGCGTTGTCGCAATGATTTATTAACCGGTAGCTACTGGTGAGAACGGGCGCGGTAGTCCCGCGTTTGTGGCCTCGTCGACCTCACGGCGCGGCGTTCGAACCGTTACTCGCGCTGTTGTTACCGCTATCGCTGTCCGATGAATGGATTTCCCGTTCCGCCAGCTGGTTGAGCAGGTTCTCCATCGCCCGGCGCGCCAGTCGACTCGGGGTGATGTGCCCGTTCTCCCAACGATTCACCGTGGACACGGTAACGCCGATCGCGTGGGCGAACTCCTCTTGAGTCATATTCAGACGTCGTCGCAACGCAGCAACGGGCAGGTTTTTTTCACGTTGTTCACTGCTCGGCATACATCCCCCTTGGTTGGTTAGGAAGATTGGTTCTCAAGCGACCTGCATTGTGTGTGCCACTTGCTTTGAATTTGTGGCAGCGAAGCGTTGTCCCATGCTGAGACGTCACGAGAATGACGCGCGGTAAAAATAGCGACGGTTATCGGGTTTCCGTGGATTCTTGGTTGCTGCGTTGGTAGGCCGAGCGGAGCATTTTGGGGTTGCGGCGTTTCCGTAAATTTGCGAGAAGAGTTCGTGCGACCAGGCCTAATCTCTTAAAAGGAGAGCGGAGGACCCAAGAACTACGGGGTGAATCTCGGCAGCTTTGAGTGTCGAGTAGGGGAACTCTTTGAACCCGAACCCGTCAGCTAACTTCGTCGGCCTTCAAGGAGAGGAATGAAGGGAAACGGCGCGCAAGCGGTTTTCCTCATGACGGACAACCTCTCCAGGCGTCGCAAAAGACAAATGGAGGGGACCAATGAGAAAAGAGGCGCACGATCAGCTCTCGTGGTGTCTTGCACTGATCGGGGTGTTCACCATGCTTGTTTCACCCTTGTGGGCCCAAGCTCGGCTCGACGCAGGGGCTAGGGGTGCGGAAAAGAGAATACACTCCAAAGCTCCTCGCGGAGGGAAAAAGCCGGCATCTGTGCGAGCGTCATGGTACGGAGGTACTTTCCATGGTCGAAGGTCAGCGAATGGCGAGATTTTCGACGCAAACGAATTCACCGCCGCTCACCGCACGTTGCGGTTGGGGACGAAAGTGCAAGTAACCAACCCTCGCAACGGACGGTCCATTGTCGTGGAGATCACGGATCGCGGACCTTTTATTCGCGGGCGAGATCTGGATCTTTCCTACGCCGCGGCCCGCGCACTGGGGATTGTGCGCAGTGGGGTAGCGCGAGTAGAGGTCGAGGTTCTAAATGACGTTGTCGATGCCTCAGGATCGAGCGTACCGGTCTTGGTGGCGTCCAATGCAGCTGGTGTGGGAGGCGCATGGCCAAGGGCAATCGTAAGGTAGTGCGGAGGCGGAGGCCCGACGTTGCTCACGGCGAAGCAGTGCCGCGGAAGATCTTGGTAGCCACAGACTTCTCTCCCGTGGGGAACAAAGCGTTCACTTTCGCATCGCAGTTAGCGCGCAAATTTGGTGCAACGCTTGCGCTGATTCACGTGGTGCCACCCGTGTTCCAAGTCGAGGGACTGGACGCCGCGGGTATAGCACGGGAAGGAGAGGACTGGGCACGCAAACAGGTCGAGCAACTGCGCCAGCAGCCCGAAGAGATTGTGATTGCCCATGGCGACCCAGTCGACACCATTGTTCGGGAGGCAAAGAGGCAAAAAGCCGACCTGCTGGTCCTGGGCTCTCGGGGGATGAGCGGTCTACGCGGTTTCATGTTGGGAAGCGTGGCGCAGCGAGTGCTTCAACAAGCCCACTGCCCAGTTCTCGTGGTTCCCAAGCTCGCTCGCGTACCAAAGTAAGATTTTCTTGCCACGCCTTTAAGAACGACTTGGTCTTTAGTCGGTGGTCGACCGCCTGGGCCTCAGCCGTTGGAGGAGTTTCGTGGCTTTCCGCGTATGCTCCCGGCGCCGTTTCCTCGGGGCCGACCCCAATCGTCGCACGCGTCTTCGGAGTGCTTGGAGAAGCTCTGTTTTGAATATCCCAGCGAACGGACCCCTCCCGTCATCAACCTTCGGTGATGCTGATAGCAGGGGTGCTGCACGCTCCCGCAGGGTCGAGACCCACAACACCAACCGGCGTAACTGGCCTTGCTGTTCGGCCACCGGAGTTGGTTTCCGCCGCAGCGCACCGCCTTGTGCCAAGGTTTGCTCCAGTTGTCGATGCAGGTCGAGAAGGCGCCGAACGTTGGCGTGAACAACGTTTGCTGACAGTCTACCTTCTTTTCGGAAATCGTTGGAATCCGCGGACATCATTGGAGCTTGAGCGCGTTTCTTACCCGGCTGGATAAGAGATGTCGAGCGTTCGGGTGTAGAGCAGCCGACAGTCACCGGCGCCGGAGCACGTGAAAAGGGTATATCGCCCTCGGGGTATTGTTCCCGTTGCAAAGTGAAATTGCCGCTGTCCTGAACACTTTTCCGAGCCATCGAGTTCCCCGGCTATGACCTGTCGAGCGCCGGCTCAAAGAAGAACTAGTTGACCAACTTGAACCGCGAAGCGATAAACGGTCCCGGTGACTAGGAGAACGGCGGGACCGCGGGCGTGGCGGAAAAGGGTGAGGTGGGCTGCAGAGGGGCTAGCTTTCGTGGGGGTTCTGTGCGCGACAGTGCGCGCCGGGGCTGAGAACGTTGAGTGCCAGTGGCAACCGGGGGACGAGTGGGTTTCTGCCGTGGCGCGCGTCTTATTTAATCCAGGTGCGGACTGTTTGCCCTTTGACCGCAACGGCGACGGTGCAGTCACTGTTGCCGACATGGTGCGGGAAATACGGTCTGCCGCGAGTGCCTTGCTTGGACCGCGGGTGAAGTTTTTAGGCCTCGCCGGTGCCGACGGTACCGTCATTTCCCCCTGGGGATCCGAAGGCGGCTTGATCGTTTATCAGCGACCCGGCGGGAGTGGATTCCAGTTGGTTGTCGAGGCGGCCCCCGGTGCGTCAGGCGCAGCGGTCGGCAGCACTGTCGTGACCATTTCTGCCGGGATCGAGGGTCGGCCGGACTTGCAAATTTTTTTCAGTCGCCCGTTGGGAAATGGCGATCCTGCATTATGTGACGGCGGCGTGCCGGGTGTCACCTTTCCCGACTTTCGCGACGACCAGCCGACCACGGCAGTTCTTCAAGACGGGAGTTGCGGTTTTACGGTCGCAGTAGCCTCACGAGGCGCATGTACCGTCGATGAGTTTGGTGCTCCGCGATTCGTATCTGCGGGCACCGGTACCGTACAGTTCTGCGCACTCGTGCCTGCTACCCGGGCCTTCCCGATCGGCGACACCTTGGTCACCGTACGAGTTAGGGATCGCCAGGGAAACCTAGGGCCTCCTGCCCAAATGATCGTGCGAGTGGGGAGCCAACCTCCGCCAAGTCTAACTTCGCAGCCGACGTTCACCGCATCGCCTACGACCATACCGAGCACCAGGACTTTGACCCCGACGTATTCGCCCACAAATACGGTTATCCCAGCCTCGACTCCGTCCCCGACAAGTTCGTCATCAGCGACCGCGACTCGGACGGTGACGCCGTTCTCGTCCGTAACCCGCTCGCCTACGCCATCGACGACTCCCTCGCCAACTCCGCGTTTCAGTGCGACCGCCACGTTCCCGGTCGCAACGAGGCCCCCCTCGGTATCGCCCACTTCCACAGCCACAGCCACAGCCGTGAACACATCTTCCGCGACGGCAACCCGAACCGGAACGCCACCGTTCTCGAACACTTTCACGCCAAGTCCGACGCCGTCGGCCACCGTAACCGCATCGCCGACCTTCTCCTTCACGCCTTCGCCGCGGCCACCTAGGCGCACACGGACACCTTGGCCGACATGGTCAGCAACAGCGACGCCGCAAGTTTCTCCAAGTCCTACCTCTCATCGAACGACAAGCGCCACAATGAGTCCGACGGCTACCGCGCCGACCGAGACGCAGCCGCCCACTACTCGAACTCCAACTCTGACGCCGACACGTACCGCAAACCAACCGACACCGCAGGAAACCCCGACGGCGTCTCATACTCGAACGCCGACGCGTTCGAGAACGCCCACTTCGACGCGGACCGCCGTGCCGACCGTCATGGCTACCCCCACGTGGACGTTGCCGCCATCGCGCTCGCCCACAGCGACGCTTTCGCCGATTGCGAGCCCGACTTTCACTCCGACTCGTCAGCCGACGTTGACCCCGACGATGACGTTCTCTCCTAGTGTAACCCGTACATTCCGCCCGAGTGCGACGCCTACAATGTCTCCGGTGTGGACGGGTACGCTAACGCCCACGAGTTCACGAACGCCGTCTTTGTCTCCGACGGCGACATTTACGGCCTCGGCGACGCGGTCGGCCACTCAGACGCGCACAGTTACTACGACACCTACCACGACGCTCACACCGACGCGCACGGCAACCCCGAGTGTCAGTCCAACTCCTTCCGTAACGCCCAGCCCTACCAACACCCGCACCCTAACGCCGAGCCGCTCTCCGACAGTGACACCTACATGGACTCAAACGCGTACTGCAACCGTTACGGGGACTCCAAGTCTCACCCCAACAGTAACGCATACCCGCACCGTTACCCGCACGCCCACGGTAACGGCCACCCCGACCAACACGGTGCCGCCTGAGCCAGTGATTACTTTTTTCGGCGTTACACGATCCGACGACCAGCTGGTGATCCCGTCTGGAGTACTGCCGGATGGAACCGAGGTTTTTGAGCGCCCATCCGGAAAAGGATTCTCCATCGTAGTCGAAGCGCGCCCAGGAGGAGCCAATACTCCGGTCGGGATGACGACGTTTCGATGGGACCCAGCCCGGCCGGACATTCTCCCCGACCTTGCGATCGTGGCATCCCGGAGTCTTGGGAACGGGTCTCCGGCTGTGTGTGACGAAACCCCACCGGCTTTGGGGGGTGTCCCAGCGTGGAACGGTCTATTGGACTTGCCGGGATCTCAGGAACTCGCCGATATCATCAATGACTTGAGTTGCCGCTTCAAGGACGGCAGCGGGCAGCCTCGCGGGAGGAATGCGAACGAGGCATGCATCCTGTTTCCGGATGGCCAGTACCGATTTGCCGGTGTGGGGACCACGGTACAGTTCTGCGGGTTTGTGGACGAACCGATTGCGCTGCAGCCCGGCGCGGAAACGCGGTTTACAGTACGGGTCCGCGACGAAGCGGGACGTTGGAGCGCGCCGCGCAGCTTGATCGTCCGAATCCGCTAATTCCAGAAAGGTCAAGTGTGACCCACGCCCCAACAGGGGTGCGTGTTCCGATTCGTGCTCTGAGCAAGAAGTCGCTGCACCGGCCGGTTCACGACACGGTCCAAATATCCCCTTGGCGGAGCAGTTCGTTCAAATCAGCGGGTTTGCGCTTCTTTGCGGATTCTACCTGGCCCCGAACGATGTCCTCGTACGTCGGGCGCTCGACAGCACGAAAAACGCCCACTGGTGTGGGGAACTCTGGCGGCGACAACTGACTCAGCGCGAACGCTAGGCCCGCGTCGGTTTCGTCGTGGACAAGGAGGTCCTTCTCTGAAGCGTGATCCCCAAGTTGAACGACCTCGATTTTCCCGTTCCGCAGGCGCAGGCCCTTATCTCGGTTTTTGCCAAAGATCAGTGGTTTTCCGTGCTCCAACACTAGCTGTGTGTCGGCCTTCGTGTCCTTATCCGTCAGGCTTGCAAAAGCACCATCGTTGAAGATGTTGCAGTTCTGCAGAATTTCGACAAAGGCGGTTCCTCTATGTCGGTACGCCCGGTGGAGCGTTTCCTGAAGATGTTTGGCTTCTACATCGATACTCCTCGCGACGAAGGTGGCCTGAGCTCCCAGGGCAACTGAGATCGGGTTGAAGGGATAATCGGGTGAACCAAACGGTGTAGACTTTGTGACCTTGCCTTGTTCCGATGTTGGCGAGTACTGCCCCTTGGTTAGCCCGTAAATGCGGTTGTTGAAGAGCAAGATGTTCACGTCCACGTTGCGGCGGAGAATGTGAATCAGGTGATTTCCGCCGATCGAGAGGCCATCCCCGTCGCCGGTGACGACCCACACGGACAGCTCAGGTCGCGTGATTTTCAATCCAGAGGCGATGGTAGGGGCACGTCCGTGAATGGAATGGAATCCGTACGTGTTCATGTAATATGGAAATCGACTGGAGCAGCCAATGCCAGAAATAAACACGATGTTTTCTCGAGGAATCCCCAGTTCTGGCATGACCTTTTGTACTTGCGCCAAGATGGCGTAGTCCCCGCAACCGGGGCACCAGCGCACGTCTTGGTCGGTAATAAAGTCTTTCCGAGTCAGCTTTGCGGCAGATTCACTAACAGCCATTTACTCCTCCAACATTTGCTCGATCCGGCGAGCAATCTCGCCAACCTTGAAAGGGAGACCTTGGATTTTGTTCAGACCTACGGCATCGACGAGATATTCGGCTCGAAGGATCTTGACCAGTTGACCTAGGTTCATTTCGGGTACGAGAATTTTGCCAAAGCGGCGAAGCACGCCCCCGAGGTCCGGCGGCAGAGGGTTCAGGTGTCTCAAGTGAACGTGGGCGACACGTTTTCCAGCGGCTTGCGCTTGGCGGACAGCGGCCTCGATTGGGCCGAACGTGCTCCCCCAACCAACAACAAGCAAGTCTCCACTCTCCGGCCCGAACACCTTTGTGGGTGGAATCTCACGCACGACTCCGGCGATCTTGCGGGCCCGCACCCGAACCATCTGCTCGTGGTTGGTCGGAGCATAACTTACGTTCCCGGTCAGGTATTCCTTTTCGAGACCTCCAATGCGGTGCTCCAGATTCGGCGTTCCTGGGATTACCCAAGGACGGGAAAGGGTTTCTGGATCCCGAAGGTACGGGAAAAAGCCGCGTGAATCGGTGCGAAACTCTACCGGGATCTCTGGAAGATCCGCCAAATCGGGCAAGCGCCACGGTTCTGCCCCGTTCGCGAGGTAGCCATCGGAGAGCACGATCACCGGGGTCATGTACTTCACCGCGATGCGGACTGCTTCGATCGCAATGTTGAAGCAGTCCGCCGGGGTTGCGGGGGCCAGCACCACTACGGGGGACTCACTGTTGCGTCCGTACAATGCCATCAGGAGGTCGGCTTGCTCTGTTTTGGTCGGTAGACCAGTGCTGGGGCCACCTCGCTGGATGTCGCAAATAACGATCGGAAGCTCCACGCTTACAGCGAGGTTGATGGTCTCCGCTTTGAGGCACATTCCCGGACCGCTGGTAGTCGTTACGGCAATCGCTCCCCCGAAGGCAGCTCCGAGAGCGGCCCCGATCCCGGCAATTTCGTCTTCAGCCTGGAACGTGTAAACGTCGAACTCCTTGAGTGTCGAGAGCTCGTGCAGGATGTCACTTGCGGGGGTGATCGGATAACTTCCAAGAAACAGCGGCCGCTTGGCTTTTTGTGCGGCAACCACCAACCCAAGCGCTAACGCACTGTTGCCGGTGATGTTGCGGTATGTGCCCGGCTCGAGCCGCGCGGGCTTGACTTCGAAAGCACTGGCAAACACCTCAGTGGTCTCGCCAAAGTGGAACCCGGCCCGCAGAACTCGCTGATTGGCCTCGACCAGTTCAGGGCGCTTTTGGAAACGGTCGGCAATCCACTTCTCGGTGGGCTCGATCGGGCGTTGGAACAGCCAAGAAACTAAACCCAAGGCGAAGAAGTTTTTGCACCGGTTCACCGTGCGAGCGGGCAAGTTCGTGTCTTTCAGGGTGAGTGCAGTGAGCCGGGTGATTTCGATCGGGTAAACCTGGAATCGGGTCAACGAACCGTCCTCTAGGGGGTTCGAATCGTAACCGGCTTTGCGCAGATTTTGCTCGTTGAACTGTTCTCGGTCGACGATGAGGATGCCGTTGGGCTTTAGATCGCCAACGTTCATTTTTAACGCGGCAGGATTCATTGCCACGAGTACGTCCAGTTCATCGCCCGGCGTGAAAATTTCGTGGCTTGCGAAATTGACTTGGAAGCCGGAGACTCCTGCGAGCGTTCCGGCAGGTGCACGAATCTCCGCTGGGAAGTCAGGCAAGGTGCTGAGATCGTTCCCGACAATGGCAGACTCGTTGGTAAATTGCATACCTGCCACTTGCATTCCGTCTCCCGAGTCCCCAGCAAAACGGATTACCACATGGTCCCGCTCGATGCGGGGCTTTGGATGTTGTTGTACGGCGGGTTCCGCCGGTGGTACTGCCATCGATTGTGGTCTCCTCGTAATTTTGTAGTTTTCGCGCCGACGTGCTGTGCAGCAGCAGTTGGTCCTGGGCCCAAGGCGCAGCAGCCAGCCGGCGCGTTCAATCCTAGTGAGCGACCACGGTTATTTCAAACAACATGGTCGGCCCTGTCACTTTGGGCCATGCCTACGTGAAGTGACGGGCCGTTCCCTCATGATGAAGGAGAAGCGCGGCTCCTCACTCGGTGCCGGTTCGACCTCGACGGGAATGCCGGACACGCGAGCGAACTTCTGGAGGAGTTCAGGCTCTATCCGCTGCAGATGATGCACAACTTCAGGTGGCCCTTCGATGCGCAGCTTCTGACCCTCGGAGAGGAGCTTGTACTGCGCCCAGGCACGTTGGAGCAGGTCTCTTGCACGGGCTGAGACACTCCACGTTTGGTGTGGACTTCCGCAGGCGCGGCATGGAGCGAGGAACTGGTCGGCCAGGGGCAAGCGCCGCCGTCGCCGATGAACGTGGACCAAAGTGCAGCCGGGATGCATGTGCACGGCGTCGACAAAGCGATCTTGATAGAACATGGTCACGACCTGGGAGCCTAACCGTTTTCGAAGCTCGGCTGTTCCGGGGTCGATGAAATCCACCAGGATTTTCCCGCCGAGAGCGCGCAATCGCACCTGGCGCGCAACCACGCGTGCCGCTTCCATGTTCACTTGCGTTGTCTTGGGAGTACGAAAGCTGCGGAGCGAGTGAGCGCAAGCAGTGTCCACGTCGACAAGCGTGCCAGCTGTCGTGAATTCGAAGCGAACAAGTCCCCCGTGCGGCAGCGGCACCTCCGGCTGGAGAGCAACGCGAAGCTGTTCGTCGACGCGCCGGCTCGTGAACAAGTCAGGGCTATCAACAGCAACACGCACTCGAGCTGGGTGCTCGGGAGCCAATGATGTCCAGCATCTCCGAACGGTTTCTTCGAACTCCGGAGCATCGAGCAGGATGCTGTCAAGCTCTACATCTGCGCTTTCTCGCAGGAGATAGGCGATCGGATCGCGCTCGCGGTAAACCAAGCCAGGACGATTAGCGGCGAGGATGGCCTCGGCGATGGTCCTCCACGTGTCTTCTAGGCGATTTGCTTCCTGGAGGAGTTCTCCGTCCGTGGCCTGGAGCCCCCGGCGCTCTACCACGAAGCCTCCGAGACGTTCCGCAAAGGGGGCAAGCAACGCGAAGATGCGTTCTTGCCATTTAGCCGAGCATTGCTTGGGCCATTGAAACTCACGTGTGCCCGGGCGCAGCGCGAGAAAAAAGTCCTCGACCCGAATTCGTGGCGACACCAGGGCTGCCTTTTGCTCGTGCGGGAGTCGGCGAACTTGAACGATCAGCTGAAGCCCTTCTTTCAACGCCACTTCCACGTAGCGCGCCGCGAATCTAGCTGGGTTGCCCTTCCCAAGCTCGATACTCAGCGTTTGACACACTGGGAAGCGGGGAGATTGTAAAAGGGCCGTTCTCCCGTCACCAAGATCCACAAGAGCGGCCCGAAGGGGAGGCAGAAGGGTGGTTACTCGGGCTCGGAAAATATCTCCGAAACGGACCTCTTCTGGTACAGGGGGCTCGGCGATGAACTCGGTCAACTCACCATCTTCAACGAGGGCAGCGCGAAGGCCAAGAAAGCCGAACTGTAAGAGTAGCTCTTTCACGTGCGCTCGGCGGATCCCAGAGGTTCGAATTGCGGCTCGTTGCTAGCAGGCGCAGGATTGGCGAGTGTCGTGTGAACTTTGCAAACCTCAAGCACCAGAACTTGGTCTTCGGTCAGGCACAAGAGCGCTTGGAGGAACTGGCGTAGTTTGATCGTCCCGGCGGCGGTCATCCTCGCAGCAAAGGTGAGAACACCGTCCGTTGTGAGGTCCAGTGCAGACACGATCTTACGCGCATCGACCGTGCCCGAGCCGTTTCCGCTAGCTTTGGGGATCGGAAATACCTCGCTCGCGCGAAAATTGCGGAGACGTTCTTCGACGAAAGCGATTCCCCGGTCGGCAAGAACCGGGGCTAGCTTCACCGCGTAAACAAAGCCGGCAATTGCCTGGCCGAGGCTCGGACCGCGCAGCTCGACGAGTTCGCTGTACTGGACCCGCAGCCCAGGTGGCAACTGCTGGTTCAGTTTCGTTTGCACGATAGTCGGGTCGACAACCTGGGTGAAATAGATGTCGGCAAGTTCGCAGTGGCTTTCGATTCCGAAGGGCAACGCAGGACCAAAGGAAACCCGCGGGAGAGGGTGATGGCCTTGCGTGAAGGCAATTGGCAGCTCTGCTCGCCGAAGTGCACGGTAGAAGATGTTCGTGAGTTCGACGCTGCCGATAAACCGAGCGCGGTCCTTTTTCACATACGTCAAGCGGATGCGGCAACACGCCTCTCCGCCCGGAGCTGGAGGGCTGCTTTGTAGTGCTCCTTCGCCATTTGCTTCAATCCACTCTTCTGCCGTTCCTAGAATTCGCGGCGGCGTGGCTGGGGGGAGCTTTCCTACGGCTCGTTCTCGGGTGGAGGCTGTAGGCGCACAGGCAAGGATCTCCTTGGGTGTGTTCTGTATTTGCTCTGGGCGGTGGACTTTTTTCCACCCTCGTGGTTCCCAGCTTGCCAGGTCCTGTCCATCCGTTGCGGCAATCACTTCTGCAGCCCAGTGGGCAACACGGATTCCTCGGTGTTCCGCCGCCTTGGATCCGTGCAGGTGGTAGTCGATGTTCCGAACGGTCTTGAAGTCACACGCTCCGCAGTACGTGCATCGCGAAACACTGCAATCGGGTGTGAGCTTACCTTCGAACGCTCGCGCCAGTTCGCGCTGCAGGAACTGCTTGGTTACGCCAGCGTGCAAATGATCCCAAGGTAGTGGCTCGTCCAAGTGACGTCGGCGAAGCTCTTGTTTCACATCGATATTCGTTTCTCGAAATGCCTGCTCCCACAGATCGAAGCGGCACTGGTCCGACCACCCGTCAAACCGGCATCCGAGTTCGAAGGCGCGTTGGAGCGTATGCGACAGGTGCCGGCCACCACGAGAAAACACACCCTCGAGAACGGATAGCCGAGCGTCATGGTACCGGAAGCCTAACCCCTTCTTGGAGAATTCTCGGAGCAAGAGATTTTGCCGCGCCACGACTTCTTCGGCTGAGAGTTGCTGTACCCACTGAAACGGTGTGTGGGGCTTGGGCACGAAGTTCGAAACCGAAGCGATCACAGCCGCTCCCCGCGGGGCAACGGACCGAATCCGGGCACACAGCTCGACGATCCCCAGCAAGTCCTCTTCTGTCTCACCTGGAAGGCCCAACATGAAATACAGTTTGAGATGGCGCCATCCCAGGGAGAAGATCAACGACGCGGCGTCGATCAATTCCTGTTCAGAATACTCCTTCTGAATGATATCACGAAGGCGCTGCGTCCCCGCTTCTGGGGCGAGGGTAAAGCCTGTTTTTCGAACGCGCCGGATTTGTTCGAGCAGGTTGGCGGCCAAAGCTTCAACTCGCGTGGACGGCAGGGAGAGAGCAACCCGTGAGTTCTCCAAACGGTCCATCAGCTCTTTGAGCACGGGGTTGATACAGCTGTAGTCGCCCGTGCTGAGGCTCAGGAGGGAAAGTTCTTCCTGCCCCGTTGAGGTCGCGGCACGCACGGCCTCGTCTATGACTTTTTGAGGGTGCCTCTCCCGCAAAGGCCGGTAGATGTAACCAGCTTGGCAGAAGCGGCATCCTTTAACGCAGCCGCGCATGACCTCGATGCTGGGACGGTCGTGCACCACTTGCACGATCGGCACAACGAACGTGGTCCGGCTTGGAACGGAGTCCAAATCGCGTACGACCCGTTTGGTTACTCGAGTGTAATCAGCGAACGTTGGTACGATCCCGGCAAACCGTCCTTCAGCGCTGTACTGCGGGGTAAAGAATGCGGGCACGTAGATTCCTGGGACGTGTCGCAACGCGAGCAGGAGCTGTTCGCGGTTGGCGCCCGCCAACTTACACTCTACCACCACGTTGCAGATGTCATGGATCGCTTCTTCTCCGTCGCCGAGCAGGACGGCGTCGAGAAATGGCGCAAGGGGTTCGGGATTAAATGCACAAGGGCCACCTGCGATCACTAAGGGGCAGGTGGAGTCACGCTCGCTGGCAAGAAGGGGGATTTTACCCAGCGAGAGCATGGCGAGCAGATTCGTGTAGGTGAGTTCGTATTGCAGCGTAAACCCGAGAATGTCGAACTCGTAGAGCGGCGTGAATGTCTCCAAAGACACCAACGGCAAGTCGTGCTCACGGAGCGCCTGTTCCATGTCCACCCAAGGTGCGTAGACACGCTCGGCGTACACGTCCTCGCGCCGATTCAGCAAATCGTACAAGATGTGCAGCCCTGGGTGGGATTGGGCGATTTCGTAAACATCGGGAAAGGCCAGGGCAACGCGCAGGCGTACAGCGCTCGGATCCTTTCGAACCACCCCGAACTCGTTCCCGAGGTACCTCCCGGGCTTTTGCACGCGCGGTAAAATTGCCGCATACGCTGCCTCGTAGTTTCGAGTCGTAGCCATTGCGACTTACCTTAAGGCGAGGGGAGCTGCGAGGCAACGTACATCCTGGAGGCTGGTGAGACACGACGGGATGCTGCCCGGCTTGACGAAGAACCACTGGTCGGGGTAGCCAACAATTCGTTATGCTGCGACGGAGTTGAGGATTGCAGCGGGGATGCAAGCAGCCAGCACCATTCTCAATACAAAAGTACTAGTCTTAAACCGATCATTTTTGCCCGTTCACATTACGTCGGTGAGGAGGGCCTTTTCCCTCTTGTACCAAGGTTTGGCCCATGCCGTAGACCAGGAGTATCGCACGTTCGACTTTGAAAGTTGGTCGCAACTCTCCGCGAGCGTGCACGACGAACGAATTGGCTTGGTGGGGAGAGCGATCCGGGTCCCGCGCGTGATCCTTTTGCTGGCGTACGACCGGGTGCCGAAACGGCGCGTGCGCTTCAGCCGGTTCAACATTTACACGCGGGACCGTAACACCTGTCAGTACTGCGGCCAAACCTTTCCTCGCAGCGAACTGAATTTGGATCACGTAGTTCCGCGTTCGCGGGGAGGACGGTCGACGTGGGAGAATGTCGTGTGCTCCTGTCACGAGTGCAATCGCAAAAAGGGTGGGCGTACTCCAGAAGAGGCAGGCATGAAGCTTCTACGTCCGCCTCGCCGTCCAGAATGGACCCCCTTTATGCTGGAGAACTTTAGTCTGCGCCGGTACAAGGAGTGGGCGCCGTTCTTGTCGGTTGTGGACGTCTCTTACTGGAACACCGAATTGCTCGAATAGTCACCGGTAGTTCGCCGAGCTACTCCCCGGCGTCATCCAGTCACAGGTCCGATCCACACACCGTACTTCGAATCGGTGCCGGTGATCCGGCGTAAAACCTTCATGAGCGGGTAGGCCGGCTCGACATCGCGGGCCCCCACACCGACTGGCGTAAACTCGGACCCTTGAGCGATCCAGATCGCGTCGTTCAGTGCTTCGATCCTTTCGCGCGCTTCTAAATAGTCCGGCTCACTGTATACGTCCTGTACATTGAGCAGGGCGCCGTTCGCGACTGTTACGCGTAGTCCCACTTGCAGCCCACGGCTTCGGACAGTGGCAATTGCTTCGGGGAGAGGTTTCGGCACGAGCATCATGTAGTGCGATCCTCGTTCGTCGCCTTGTGTCAAGTAAAAGCGATCCCGCATGAAAGCAAAAACGTGCTCGAGCAACTCCAGTTCACCAATGAGCACTGGGTCGTCTTTGCCGACGTATTCGCCGCCCGCGATGATTGCTAGCTTTTCCGTCGAGGCGGAGAGGAGAATGCGGCCAAGATGCTCTGGCACTGCGGCGGCATCGGAGACCGCCTTGGGAAGCGACCAGATTCGCTTCACGTTGAACAAATTGGTGGCGCCCAGGAGACGTTGCACCGCGGCACCATGCGCGATTGCATCGAGAAAGATTCGCCGGTGTTCGTGAACGTCGAAAATCTCAAAGGCGGCGGACGCCCCATAGCGCTGTTGATACTCAGGGCGTTGCACGGCCTCCCGAACGGCCGCCCAAAGCGGAAGGTTGAAGGCTGCAGGGCCGGCTTTATCGGCCGCAAGTAAGCCCACCACGGTATCGCTGCCCTGCAGTGGAAGTTCCGCAAATCCGGGGCCTTGGCCAGTCACGTTGCCTGCAAATGGCTTGCGCACCTCCGTAGTCGCACGGCCACTCGTCCACTCGTTCAAGGCTTGGCGAATTTGCGGAATCGCACGGACTTCTGGCTCCGGGAGTAAATCGGCGAGCAGATCTACGAATGTTGGAGAGGGTTCTGCCAGCTCTTCCACCTTCTTCCCTTGGGTGGCAGGGCCGATCTTCAAGTCTTGGGCGAGGCCGTACGGCTTGTACTTTAGGAGCTCCGTTACCCAAACCGCACGCCAGAAGGTTCGGAAAGCCAACAAGTGGATTTCGTTGGAGTCGATTCCGCGGTCGTGAAGCATGAGCAGGTGGAGATCGTCACCGACCGCGAAGACTTCGAATGCACGCAAACTCCCTTGTCTGCGGGCTTCTTCAAGCGAGGCTCGGGCAACGGCGTTAAAGAGGGTGGGCGGTGCGGTGTGCCCAAGTTTGCCTCCACCGTCGGCTTTGATGTCCGAAAGAACCAAGCCGCTTGTTTGTCCGGCGCGTTGAAGAATGGGGTCCGCGGCGCCGAGTTCCGATGCCGGGATTGAATGGAACACGTGGGAAAGCTCTGCTGCTTGGGCTCTGGCTCGGCGCTCCGCCTCTTCGGCGACGATAAAAGGCTGAAATTCCCCGTGGCTCCGTAACAACCGGGCGTACTTTGTGGCTCGTTTCTGAAGCCAGGCCGTTTGTACACGATCCTGGGCAAACAAATCGACGACGTCGTGCGGAGGAGGGATCCTGCCGTTGTCGTAGGATTGGTAGGAGTACGCAGCGAGCCTTACCGTTCCCAGCTCGGGCTCGGATTGCGCTGCCTCGTCCAAAGAAACTGGCAAGACAGCTGTATGGTAGCCGGCGGCGGGCCCACCAACTGTAAAGTGGAAATCTCCGCCCAGGTTAAAGTGGGCCTCTCCCACTGCGGGGAGTCCACTCTGGAGTCGAAGAACAACAATCGGCTCGCAACAGGGGCCATTTTCACCTACATCCGTCCCCACGAGCGCGACCGGTTCGTGACGGGTGGGTTGCCAGGAATGGCCGTCGTGCACAAAACGGCCTCCCACAGCGTAAACGGCGCTGATGGCCCACTCCACCGGGTTTGCGACCAGGGAGAGCATTTCTGCCCAATCCCCTACTTGGGCGCGTTCGACCGTGAGCGGCTCTCCTGCGGGAGGGTAAATCAAATGAAGCACTTCCTCTGCCGGGCGGTCGCCAAAGAAATAAACTCTGCGCCGTTTCTCTTTCGCTAGCAGCGTGGGAACGTGCTCCACGAGGGCGATGAAGCGGGTTCCATCCAACCGTTGGTGAGAGCCCTTATCGGGATGAAAAAACAGGTTGAACAAGCTGCGGTTGAAACCTCCCAGTCCTCCCCCAACGAGCTTGGCAACGAGGATTGGCTCGGCACCGCGCTCCGTGAAGGGAAAGCGAAGCATTCGAAGGCTAAGTTTTGACTGTTGCTCCGTTGCTGGGGCTGAGAATAGGCTCGTGAGGCGAGACCCTAAGCGTGGAGCCAGCCCGCGAAGTGCTTCGATCACCGGGTTCCATACACCGTTTTCCAGGGTTTGTGCATACGGGTTTGCACCGAGAAGGTTTGCTTGGACGACCAAATCGGCCCCGAGGCGTTGCACTAGAAAGCCTCGCACCTCGGCGGTGGTACTGAATTCCTGCAACTTTCTCCGTACCGCATCGACGATGCTGGTGGGGATTTCTGTTCCGGTGTCTAACCACGGTAAAAGCCGGATCGAGGCAAACACAGCGACCACACGGTGGACTGCCCGCCTTTCCTCCGCTTGTAAGAACTCAGCTCGAGAAGTTGCCTCGGTCGATGTCATCGCTCAACCTCCTCTCGTGCTTCGGCGCGCGATTGCCGCCTCTCCAGTTGGTCCGAATCTGCTCTTCGATGCGGCAGCGGCCAGTTGTGTGCGAAGCTTTTAACATGGATTGATTCGTGCCGGGAAGAGGACTCGGGATCCTCTCTGTGGCACAGAGTGATCGAGCCTCGTTTCTTGACAGCCTACTGCCGTTGCGTTGACAAGGAACGTGCAGCTATGAGAAAGATCAACTGGCGGCTGAGGACGTTGGTGAGGGGATGCGGCTCAAGCAGTTAGAAATTCAGGGCTTCAAATCGTTCCCTACCCGAACCCTAGTGGAGTTTGCCCCTGGGGTTACCGCGATTGTTGGCCCCAATGGTTGTGGCAAGTCGAACGTGGTGGATGCCATCCGTTGGGTGCTGGGTGAGCAAAGTCCGCGTTTACTGCGCGGAACCCAAATGGAAGATGTGCTCTTCAAGGGCTCCGATGGAATGGATCCAAGCAACCTTGCGGAGGTCTCGCTGACCTTCGAAGTCGGGGACGTTGCAGGCCAACTTGCTGAACTCGACGAAACAAGTCTCGTGGCCGAGGTACTGAAACAGTTTCCCGAAGTAAGGGTCACTCGACGGTTGTTCCGTTCTGGTGAGGCAGAATACCTGATCAATGGCCGGGCCTGCCGAATGCGAGACGTTACGGAGATGTTTTTGGGCACGGGAGTCGGTGCGCGCTCTTATGCGATCATTGAACAAGGGCGGGTGGAGCAACTGATCAGCGCGAAGCCAGAAGAGCGGCGTGTTTGGATCGAGGAAGTGGCTGGAACGACTTTGTTTCGCACCCGCAAGATCGCAGCCGAACGCAAGATGGAGCGGACGCGGGAAAACCTCCACCGCGTCAACGACATACTTCGCGAACTGGATCGGCAACTGAGTTACATGCGGCGGCTAGCCAGGCGCGCTGAGCAGGCGCAGCAGGCTCAGGCAGAAATCCGCGAGATCGAACTCACGTTGGTAGCCAGGCAAAGGGATCGTGTTGCGGCGCAAAGCCAGGAGCTTCAAGCCGAGCGAGACCGCTCTGCTGCTGCCTTGGCTTCCGCTCAGCAAGATGTGCAAGAAATTGAGAGAGCGATTCAGGAGCTCCGTGAGAGCGAGCACGCTGCCAACGCTGGGCTGAATTCACTGCGCGAACACCGAGGGCAGGTGGAGGCGGAACTGCAGAGTGTTCGGCAGCGTGAGCAGTTCGCTTTACGTCAACAGGCTGATATGGAAGCGCGCGCGGCGCAGCTGGTCCGGGAGCTCCAAGGGGCGGCGAGGCAGCTAGAAGCACTGCGGGCTAACCGCCAGCACGAGCGCGAAGAACGTGCGGTTGTTGCCCGCACGTTGGTTGAGCTGGAAGCGAATGTCGCAGCTTTGCGGGCACGTTCGGAGCGGGTTCGCCTGGAGCTTGCGGGGTTACGGTCGGAGTGGGAGAGCCTGCAAGCGGCAGAGATGGACTGCGTGCAACAGCAACTAGAGAAAGAAAACGAGTTGCACGCCCTCCGACGTGAGTTCCAAGATCTAGAAACCCGCCGGATTCGTTTCGTCAATGCTGCCCAGGAGTCCGAGCAAAAACTCCGGCTCTTGCAAAGCGAGCTTCTTCGGAGTCGAGCTCGGGCGATGGCCATGGAACGGGAACTCGAGGCGTTTTCCGCAGAGCGGAAGGTTGGGGCCGAGCGTGTAGAGGCGCTTACGAAGCGGGTGAGTGCTGCAGGAGCAGCGAAGGAGCGGTGCAGCGAGGAGTGCATGCGGCTGCAGTCGCGTGTGGATACTCTCGAGGACCTCTGCCGTCGTTACGAAGGATTTGAGCCTGGAGTACGGCGGTTGTTACTCGAGTCGAACGGAAGGCGCGTTGCTCGCGCTGTCGTTGCTGACGTGATCCGAGTTCCTTCGGACTTAGAGAGAGCCGTTGCCGCAGCATTAGGCGATCGGCTGCAGTGTTTGATCGTGGAAGACAGTGGAGAAACCGTGGCCGCCGTGAGTTACGTTCGCCAAGAAAATCTGGGACGAGCGTCCTTTATCCCGCTTCGTGGCGTGGCGACAAATGGAAAGGGCTTGAGTGCGTTGAACGGAACTGCCCGGCCTTTGGCCGACCTTGTGGACGCCGACGAGCAATTTCAGTCGGTAGTGAAAAGGCTCTTGCGTAACGTTGCTCTGGTGCCTGACCTGGAGTGCGGCCTGGCTTACCGAGAGACCCACGAACAAGACTTGTTGCTCGTAACTCCGGAGGGTGAAACGATCGATCCTCAAGGCGTGGTGACGGGTGGTCAAGCACACACCCCAGGAGAGGAACTACTGGCTCGGAAAAGGGTTTTGGAACAGCTCAAGTTCGCTTTGGAGGGCCTACGACTCGAACTTTCTCAGGCCGAGGACGACTACCAGAGGGCCACCGAGTTGCTTCATCAGGAGGAGGAAAAACTCCGGGTGGTGGATCGCGAAGTACACCGCCTTTCATTGGAATCCATTAGCTTGCGCAAAGACGTGGACCGCCTCGTCGCCGAGCGGAAGCGGCTTCTAGACGAGTTGGAACACGCACTGTTTCAGTCGAAGGAAGCAAGCGAGCGTTTGTTACGCGTACAGGAGCAGATCGATTGGGTGGCAGTGGAACTCCAAAAGGTTCGAGCACAACGCAGCGACCTAGAACCGCGCCGGTTAGAGGTAACGAAACGATACGAAGGAAAAGAAAAGGAATACACAGTTTTGGAGTCGCGAGCACGGGCACTGGAACTCAGCCTTGCTGCGCAGCGGGAGCGCCATGAGGCTCTGGTGCGGGTCCTCGTAAAGCTGGAGTCCGATGAAGAGACTCTGAAGACGCGCATGGAAAACCTGCGGCAAGAATTGGGCGCTGCGCGGAGAGACGAAAAGGAGGCAATGGCGCTGGCCACGGAAGCACGGGAGCAGGCGGCACGACTTTCGTCCGAACTTGCGTTGCTCCAGGACGAGTGCCATCGCCAGCAGGACCTGGCAAATGCGATCGTCGCCAGACGACGTGCGATGGAGGAAAGGTTAGGCAGGGCGGCCAGCCGGGTAGAACACGAACGCAATGTGCAGGGGGCCTTGGACATTCAGCTTGCGGAGCTCCGCGCGCAACTGGAGCATTTGCGAACGATGGTGACCGAGCGGTACCAGGTTGCGTTGGAGAGCATCCCCCCTGTAGCCGCCGACACGAGCGAAGAGGAAATGCGCACGCGCTTGGAGAGTTTGCGCACACTATTGGAACGTACCGGTACGGTAGGCAGCGGACTCGCGGAGGAACTCCAGGAAACCGAGCAGCGCGCAGAATTTTTGCGGGAGCAAAAAGCAGATCTCGAACGCTCTCTTCGCGACCTGCAGGCGACGATTCATCGCTTGGATCAGGTGTCGCGGGGCAAGTTCCAGGAGGCCTTCGAGGCGGTCCAAGAAAAATTTCGCTTGGTGGTGCCCAGGCTCTTCGGAGGGGGCGAGGGCAACGTGATTCTGACAGACCCGAATGACCTGACAACTTCAGGTGTGGAGATCGCCATTCGGCCCCCGGGTAAGCGTCTTGAAACGATCGGATTGTTGTCAGGGGGAGAAAAAGCAATGGCCGCGGTGGCCCTGATTTTCGCACTGTTTTCGATCCGACCGAGCCCCTTCTGTATTCTCGACGAGGTGGATGCCCCTCTCGATGACGCTAACGTTTTGCGATTCACAGAGTTGGTCCGCGAGCTGAGCGAGCAGTCGCAGTTCATTTTGATTACGCATAACAAGCGCACCATGCAGGCTGCGGACCGACTGTACGGTGTCACGATGCAGCGACCGGGCGTATCCAAGCTACTAGCGGTCGAGCTCCAGTAATCTCGGCAAGCTTCCATCGTAGGCCGGCGGTGCTGTGGCGCCGGAACGAGGTTTCCGGTAGGGACCCCGTTTCATGGAACAGGAAATCCTCCTGCTGGTTGCTGGCTTTTTTAGCGCACTCGGCGCTGGGTGGGTGATCCTCCGCTGGCGGAAGTCGCGTGGAGCGGAACCTGCCCGCCGGTCAAGGACCGGCCCGATGCCACCCGCCGCGGCTTCAACCCTAGCGAGTGCGCTCAAACGGACGCGCGACCGCCTCCAGCAGGTGTTTCAGGGACCGGCTGCCAGTCACGAGTTCCTGCACTCGCTCGAGGAAGCGCTCATTGCGGCCGATGTGGGTATGGCCATGACCAGCAGAATCTTGAGCGCTGTGTCAGCCCGTGTTGGGACCCGCCCCACTGCTGAGGAGATTCGAGAGGCATTGGCCGAGGAGCTTGTGCGGGCTTTGTCGGTGGAGAATCGATGGAAAGGGTCCACGACGGGGAAGCCGCACGTGATCGTCGTCGTTGGGGTGAATGGCGTAGGAAAGACCACTTCGATTGCGAAGCTGGCATCGTGGTACCGCCGTAAGGGAAGCCGCGTGCTGTTGGTGGCTGCGGATACGTTCCGGGCGGCAGCCACTGAACAGCTTTCGACGTGGGCGGAGAGAATCGGTGTGGATTGCATCCGGCACCAAGCTGGCGCGGACCCGGCAGCGGTCGTGTTCGACGGAATGCGGGCGGCGCACAGTCGGGACGTGGACGTCGTGATCATCGACACCGCGGGGCGTATGCACTCGAAGCAGAATTTGGTCGAGGAATTGGCGAAGATCGTGCGCACCGTAGAGCGGCAGCTCGGTGGCGGGAGCATGGAAGTACTGCTGGTCATCGACGCAACAATGGGCCAAAACGCTTTGGAACAGGCGAAGGTGTTTTCCCAATCGTTGCCGGTTTCCGGGGTGTGCCTCACCAAGTTGGACGGAACGGCAAAGGGCGGGGTGGTCGTGGGAATTGCCAACGCTCTTGGCTTGCCGGTGCGCTTCGTGGGCTTTGGCGAGTCCTTGGAGGACTGGGATGAGTTCCGACCCGAAGAGTTTGTTCGTGCTCTCCTTGGCGAGGGTGGGGTGGAAAACGAGGCTCGAAGCGGATCGAAGGACAGAGGGAGAACGCAGGAGTCCGCAGCATCCACCGCTTAGTTGCTGCGTCAAAAGCGGCCAGCGCAAACTTCAGAAGGGTTTACGGTTCGGTCCTTCGTTTTACTTTTATTTGGGGCTGATTGCCTGGGCTCGGGCGCTTCGCGCCAAGGCAATTTTTGTTATAGGCTCAACACTATGTCTTCTGAGCAAGCTTGCAGCCGAGACCTTGGCGCAACCAAGCTAGCCCCGGAGGGAACGCATGGGGCCGGGTTGAAACAGGTTTTGCGGCAATCGCTTCGTGCGGAGCGACGCCAGCTCACGGGCACATTGCAGTCTGCCTTGTGGGGGGATCTGGTAGCCTGGCGCGCGGCAGAAGACCCCGCCTTTGCGCAGGCGGAATCCGTGCTGTTGTACCTTGCGCACGAAAATGAAGTGCCCACCACTTGGCTAATCCATAAAGCTGCGGCGCGGGGGCTCCTCATTTTGCTACCACGCCGGGTTGGCGACGAATGGAAACCAGCGTCGTGGTTGCCTGGAACACCGCTGTACCGCAGCACGGCAGGAATCTGGGAACCGACTTCGGAGCCCTTTGAGGTAAGGCAAAAACGGATTCTCGCGTTCGTTCCGGTTGTTGCATGGGATATGAAAGGCGCGCGTCTGGGGCGTGGCGCCGCTGCTTACGATCGTATGTTGTTTGGACTGCGGGAACGGGGGAACGCGCTCACCGTAGTCGGCTTAGGTTATGAGTTTCAGCGGTCGGCGATGCTCCCGGTTGATCCTTGGGATGTGAGGTTGGATCAGTTGATTACGGAGCGCCGAAAATTGCTGTTTCGGGGGCGGGCAGGGGACTAAGGAAAGGAGTTTAGGAACGTGGAAGCGTATCTGTTAAGTGCATTGGTCGTTCTTGGAGTCGTCACGGTCGTTGTGATCGAGATTGTTCGGCTAAAGCGGTTGCAAGGCAGCCGTGGAGTGGACGTTGGGGAAGCGCAGCGGCGGGTGGAGCAAGCGAAGGCGGAAGCCGAAGCGATTTTGCGTGATGCCGAACTGCGGCGGAAGGAACTCTTGTTACAGGCCCAGGAGGAGGCGGAGCGCGAGTCCAAAGAGCTGCACCGCGAGTTGCAAGCGTTGCAAAAAAGGTTGGCCCAGCGGGAGGAAACGCTCGACCGGCGCAATGAACAACTAGAACGGCGAGATGCTGAATTGGACCGACGGGAGGAGCGACTCCGGCAGAGGGAGGCGGAACTCGATCAGCGTAAAACGCAATACGAAGAACTGGTACAGCGGGCCCACCAACAGTTGGAACAGGTTGCCGGCCTTACTCGCGACGAGGCCAAGCAAATGCTCGTAGAGCAAATTGCCGAGGAAGCTCGGCACGATGCGGCGCGTCGTGTACGGCTGATCGAGGAGGAAGCGCGCGCGGAAGCCGAGCGCCGCGCTAAGAAAATCATCTCCATCGCGATCGAGCGGCTGGCGGGAGACTTTGTCGCCGAGAGAACGGTTTCCGTAATCCACTTACCAAACGAAGAGATGAAGGGGCGCATTATCGGGCGCGAAGGCAGGAACATTCGAGCCATCGAAGCCGCTACGGGCGTGGATTTGATCATCGATGATACTCCGGAATCCGTAATTGTGTCCTGTCACAACCCGATTCGCCGGGAAATCGCTCGGATTGCGCTGGAGAAGCTTATTTCCGACGGGCGTATTCACCCCGGCCGAATTGAAGAGGTGGTGCGACGCGCAGAGCAGGAACTGGAGGAGAGTATTCGCGAGGCTGGTCAGAAAGCCTTGCTCGAGGTGGGCGTGCACGGGGTTCATCCAGAATTAGTCAAGTTGCTCGGTATGCTGAAGTACCGGTACAGCTACGCACAAAATGTGTTGGCCCACTCGATCGAAGCTGCGTTCATTTGTGGTGCGATGGCTGCAGAGCTCGGCCTGAACGAAGATCAGGCTCGTCGGGCGGCGCTGCTGCACGACATAGGCAAGGCGCTCACGCACGAGGTGGAGGGGTCGCACGCAATTATCGGCGCTGATATCGCGCGGCGATACGGAGAGTCGGCCAAAATCGTCAATGCCATCGCGGCCCATCACGAGGAAGTGAAGGCAGAGACGATTTTGGCTCCTTTGGTCGATGCGGCGGACGCGCTATCGGGCGCACGGCCGGGTGCCAGACGTGAGATGCTAGAGAGCTACGTGAAGCGGCTTGAGGATTTGGAGCGCATTACGAACTCATTTAAGGGGGTCGAAAAGTCGTTTGCAGTTCAAGCGGGCCGCGAGATCCGCATCATCGTGGAGCCACGGACTGTGACGGACGATTTGGTTCCAGTGTTGGCTCGGGACATCGCGCGGAAGATCGAGAACGAAATGACCTATCCTGGACAAATCAAAGTTACGGTAATTCGGGAAACACGCGCGAGCGACGTAGCACGTTAATGCGCAACAATGTTTCTACGTGTTTCCCTGCACGGGTGTGCTTGTCGTCCGGAGAGGTTCTCTAGGGCAGCTAGCGCTGGCAGATTGGTCCGGATCGTGCAGAGATGTTTGGGCAGCCAACCGTACCCGTGTTTTAACGTGGCGAAGGAATCCGGAGGAAGGCGGTGGATCCGGCGGAAGAGCAGTTGACCCTGTTGAGAGAGCACGCGGTAGACGTGATCCCGGAGCACGAATTCGCAGAGAAGCTGCGTTCCGGGCGCCCGTTGCGGGTGAAATTTGGCGCCGACCCGTCAGCACCCGATCTGCACTTAGGCCACGTGGTGGTATTGCGGAAACTTCGGCAGTTCCAGGATCTCGGGCACCACGTGATTTTTCTGATCGGCGATTTTACCGCGAGGATTGGCGATCCCACAGGGCGTTCGGAAACGCGGCGCCCGTTGTCCAGCGAAGAGGTTGCGCGCAATGCGCAGACGTACCGGGAACAAGTATTTAAGATCTTGGATCCCGCCCGTACGGAGGTGCGGTACAACTCCGAATGGATGGAGCCCATGCGAGCGGCGGACTTCGTCAAGCTTTGCGCGACCTATACGGTTGCCCGGATGTTGGAGCGCGACGACTTCGCCAAGCGATATCGCAGTGGGCAGCCCATTGGAATTCACGAGTTTCTTTACCCGTTGATCCAAGGATACGATTCGGTTGCGTTGCAAGCAGACGTGGAGGTAGGGGGAACGGACCAACGGTTCAATCTGCTCGTGGGGCGAGAAATCCAGCGCGCGTACGGCCAAGAGCCGCAGGTGGTGATGACGTTGCCGTTACTCGAGGGGACCGACGGCGTGCAGAAGATGAGCAAATCCCTCGGTAATGCGATCG
>Ga0101941_1000163_pt1:0-62500 | contig 159975 bp, 145 predicted proteins | sample DewCreD2012metaG_3_FD_75242 | JGI IMG/M metagenome (GOLD analysis project Ga0101941, IMG submission 75242) | Hot spring sediment bacterial and archeal communities from British Columbia, Canada, to study Microbial Dark Matter (Phase II) - Dewar... ... | reverse complement strand
TCCGTTTTTCTTGCTGGGGCGCCCGGCAATCATGCGTGGAATAGGAGAAGAGCTGGAGCCAGTCGACCTCCCGCAGAAGTTCCATTTGGTTTTGTGCGGGAACGGCACAGTGTTGCTGAGCAAAGAAGTGTACGCACAGGCGCGCGTCGCGTTGACAGATTTCAGCAGTGCTTCTAACATCGGGAACTTCCTGATGGGGATGTCATCGATCGTAGATATTTTGCACAACGACCTGGAAAGAGCCGCTGCCGTGCTGGAGCCGTCGATCCCTACCCTAAAAGAGGCCACGGTGCGGGCAGGAGCAGTGTCCGCATCCATGACTGGCAGCGGATCTTGTGTCTTCGGTGTGTGCCCAAGCCGCACCCAGGCCGTAGAAACTGCTGCTCGATTAAGGGCGATGGGGTTTTGGGCCCAAGCGGCTGAGACCCTTTCGAGTGCATGGGCCTTGTGTCATTGAGCTCCCCGTTTAGTGCGTGATGGGCGGTAGCCAAGCTGGCAAGGCACCGGTCTTTGGAACCGGCAATCGAAGGTTCGAATCCTTCCCGCCCAGTTGCCTTTCGAAAAAAAGCTAGCGGATGGGAACAGTGCGCGACGAGATCAAGGTGTTTGCCGGAAATTCGAACCCAGCGTTGGCAGACGCTGTGTGCGCGTACCTCCGGGTACACCGTGGAGCCGCGGAAGTGCGCCGTTTTAGTGACGGTGAAGTCCTTGTGGAAATCAAGGAAAACGTACGTGGCGGGGACGTTTTTGTTATTCAGTCAACCTGTACGCCGGTGAACGATAACCTGATCGAGCTGCTTTTGATGTTAGATGCTTTCCGGCGCGCTTCGGCAAAACGGATCACGGCTGTGATCCCCTACTACGGGTATGCGCGGCAAGACCGGAAGGTGGCTCCGCGAGTGCCCATCAGCGCCAAACTGGTAGCCGATTTGATCACGACTGCCGGCGCTTCGCGCGTGTTGACGGTCGACCTGCACGCTGGGCAAATTCAAGGGTTTTTTAACGTTCCGGTGGACAACTTGTTCGCCACGCCAGTATTATTGCGGTACATCCGGGAGCGGCTTCCAGGAGACGATATTTGCGTTGTTTCTCCGGATGCCGGAGGCGTGGAGCGGGCGAGAGCGTTCGCAAAACACCTAGATGCTGGGCTAGCCATCATCGACAAGCGGCGCGCGCGTCCAAACGAGGTGGCCGAAATGCACATCGTTGGGGATGTGCGCGGACGTGTGGCAATACTGATCGATGACATGGTTGATACAGGCGGCACCCTGGCAACCGCAGCGGAAGCGCTGATGGAAAACGGAGCCAAGGACGTGTTCGCTTGTTGTACACACCCTGTACTGTCGGGCAACGCTGTGCAGCGAATCGAACAGTCGCTCTTGCGGGAGCTAATCGTTACGGACACGATCCCGCTTCGGCCAGAAGCTTCTGCTTGCACGAAGTTGCGGGTGCTCTCAGTAGCTCATCTTTTGGGAGAGGCCATCCGGCGCACCCACTGCGAAGAGTCGATTAGTTCACTGTTCGTGTGACGCATAGGTTTTTGGGGGGGCGCGGGAAGGCCTTCGATCTTCTAGCTAGCGGAGGAGACAAAACGTAATGGAAACAATTGAGTTGAGCGTGGAGAAAAGAGAGCGAGTCGGAAAGGGGGGCGCGCGGAAGTTGCGGCGGCAAAAGAAGGTGCCGGCAATTCTCTATGGGCGTAGGCGGCAACCGGTACCGCTGGCGATCCCGGAGAAGGACTTCCAATCGAAAGTGGCGGCCATCGAGGGAGCCCACCTGATTCGCCTAAAAGGCGAGGTCGAGGGCCTCGAAGAATGCGTCGCTTTGGTGAAAGAGGTCCAGGTTCACCCGGTAACGAGCGCCTTGCTTCACGTGGATTTTTACGAAGTCGACCTGGCGGAAAAGTTAACGGTTGCAGCCCCACTACACTTTGTCGGCAAAGCCGCGGGCGTTGCGTTGGGCGGCATTTTGCAACCGCTTCGGCGCGAGATTTCTGTTCGCTGTCTCCCCATGAGCATCCCAGAGTTCATCGAGGTCGACGTATCTGCCCTCGGGATCCACGATACGATTCACGTCTCTGAACTCCGTCTGCCGGAAGGGGTGGAAGCTGTGTACACGGAAGATTTCCCTCTGGTCACGATCTTACCGCCAACCGTGGAGGAAACTCGGGCCGAGGCGGCCCCTGAGGCAGGCACCCCGGCTCCAGCGGAGCAAGCCAAAACTGCCGGTGAAAAATAGCTCTGAAAGGGCTCAAAACGGGCCACAGTTAGGAGAGTCACGATGCGAGAGTACGAAACGCTTTACGTTCAGCACCCTGAGGTGCCTGAAGCGCGGTACGAAGAAATCAACGCCAGGGTGCGAAGCTTGATCCTGGAGCAGGGCGGCGAGGTGATCTCCTTCGAGCCGTGGGGAATGCGCGAACTTGCATATCCGATTCAAAAACAGAAGCGCGGCAGGTACGTCTTAGTACGCTATCGTGCGCTACCGGCTGCTGTCACCGAACTGGAGCGCAACTTGAAACTGCTCGATGAGGTCATTCGCTTCATTACGGTGCGAATCCCGGAGCACATCCGGAAGCGACGGCAACAATTATCTACGGCGGGCGAGGAAGCGGCGACCAAAGAACATCGCCCTGACGAAGGAGCAAATGCATGACGACGACTGGTCAAAAAGCTTCTCCGACGAAACGCGTACGTACGATGGCAGATGACAAGGTGCCCATACGTCGCCGTGGCCCAGGGCGTCGTAAGGTATGCCGGTTTTGCGCAGATAAGGTTCCCTGGATCGATTACAAGGATACGCGGACCTTGGCAGGTTTTTTGACAGAGAGGGGCAAGATCGTGCCAAGCCGGATCACAGGAAACTGCGCAAAACACCAACGCCAGTTGACCCTTGCGATCAAACGCGCGAGGACTGTTGCGTTGCTACCCTACACCGTAACCGAGGTGTAGGCTGCGCGGAATGACGACCTAAGAGCCTGCTGGACGAGGGGAATGCCATGGAAGTAATCTTGCGTGCGGAAGTTCCAAATCTGGGGAAGAGCGGGGACATTGTGAAAGTTCGCCCGGGCTTTGCCCGTAACTACCTGATCCCGCGTGGATTGGCCGTCGTGGCCGACCGTCGGAACAAGCGCCTCCTCGAACACGAACAACGGATTGCTGCTGCCAAGTACGAGCGCGAAAAACGGGCAAGCGAAAGCCTGGCGCAACGTTTGACGCAAATGCGTTTAGTTGTGCGCGTGCGGGCAGGCGAAGAGGGCCGTCTGTTTGGGTCGGTGACAAACCTAGACCTGGAGCGGGCTCTGGCCGAGCAAGGCGTCACGGTGGAGCGACGTCGAATTCGCCTAGAGGAGCCCATTAGGGCGTTGGGCGAGTATACGGTGCCAGTGCACCTACCCGCTGGCGTAGTTGCCCACGTCACGGTGGTTGTCGAGCCGGTCACCGCGTGATTCTGACGGCTTGAGACACGCTTTAGCTTGCTGCTTGCCAGTAGTGCCAGCGCTCGACCTGAATTCGTACGGCAACGTTGTGGGGGAACGTCAGCTTCATCGCACGATATCCTTGGTAGCGCTGCTCCAGTAGCTGAACAGCAAACTGCCATTCACCTAGTTCCGCTACCATGTTTGCCGTTCCGTGGACGAGCACGTATGCCAAGCGTGTCCAGTCCTCGTCGTAACGGTCGATCACAAGGGCCACGTGGGGATTGACCTCGATGTTGCGCAATCGCTTCAGGCGGTTGCCGTGCCGCTTGGGCTTTTCGTCTACAACGAAGTAAAACCGACCAGTGTGATACGCGTAGCAAACCGGGACGACGTGTGGTCGCCCACGGGCATCTACCGTCGCCAGGTGGGCGAGGCGGCCTTCGTCGACCAAAGCCAGCGCATGTCCTTCAAGGTTCATCTGGTGGAATCTCGCCGCGGAACGTTGCTTGCGCTTCTGTAACGAGTCTTTGGCCGTTACCACTATAGCGCGGGGAGAAATGGAACGTGCGCAACTGACGTACGCCCGCCAGCCGCGCAATCGTGCCGGCCTGCCGTGCCGTGAGATGATAGCGCTTGGCAGCTTCGTCCCGGTCTTCGTCAGCGAACAGCGACTCGCAAAACAAGATGTCCGCGCCTTGCGCTAAGCGCACAACACGGTCGAGGTTCTCTTTATGGAACATCGTATCCACCACGTAGCAAAGCTTCGTCCCCGGAGTTTGCAGAACCAACTGCTCTCGCAACTCGCCGAGTCGGAATTCTGCGCAGCGCTCAACCCCTTGTTCCTTCCATCGTGCAGCAACGACGGTGTTGTCATCCGCACCGCTCCGGATGAGTTGCTTCAGTTCGTTGAGCCATCGGCCTGGAGGAACCCCGAGACGCTCGAGGGCATCCGTTCGGATGTTGAGTCTCACTGGTTCACAGAGCGCGAAGGCGAGGCACGGAATCCGGTGGTCGACCAGCGCCGCGTCGACCCAGAACGATTCCTCGCGGTGCAGCTCGCCGTTGAACGGCCGCTCCCCGATTTCCTCGCAGGCAAATCCTGTGCAGGCCCGAAAACGGCGAACGAGAATCGTGTCTGGGTGAACTTCGTGGACCAGCATGGAGAATGTGTAGTTCTCCACCAAGTTCCACGTATATCCCTGGAGTTTGCCCGCGACGTTCGCGGTGAAGCCCGCCGGTCCAAAAAGGCTGATCTCCGCGGAGCGTGACAGAAAGACTCGCAACACGCGGTCAAACCCGACAAAGTGGTCGAGGTGCGTGTGCGACACAAACACATGACTGACTCGCGCGATTGCCGGGCCAGGGATGCGTTCTAGGTTCCCTAGGTCGAAGAGAAGCGCCCTACCAAGCCATCGGAGGCTTACGTAGAGACCCGGGTCGCCAAAGGGCCCGTTGACGAGCCGCGGGATGAATGCGGATCTCACGAATACAGCACTTAGCGCCCAGCTTGAAGTTCGGAGAGCACCAGGCCGGCCGCTTCGCTCATCATTTCTTGAAGGATGTCGCGGAGGCTCTTCTGTGGGTCTTCAAGCTTCGCTACAAGCGCCGATAGCACCGCAAAGTAGCGCTCTTTCTGTTCCGGGAGCATGTGTGGCAGCCGCGCCTCCATCGCCGCAATAAAGCGCTGCTGCGTAAACACAATCTCGCTATCGAGTCCTTGAAGGAGCTGCTCGGTCCTATACGTATTGCTAGGCACGTGGGAGCGCATACCTTGTCTCTCCAGGCGTTTCAAGGTATGCGCGGCCACCATGCGCGACCGGAAAAGTTGGCGCCGCATGTGAGGTGGGTCTGGGGTGGTTGGGCGGATTCTTATCAGGGTTCTAGTCGCCGGTTGCGCCGCGATCTGGGCCCAGCAAGCCCGCGGGTATCGGATGGAACTCGGAAGGCATCCTGCGGAGCTGGGTATTAGCGCGTCGGTACGCGAGGTGATCGAAGAGAACCGAGCGACGCAGCATGAGCGTACCCAGGGGAAACTACGTGTCTCCCCACGCCTCGACTGGAGCCCAGGCCTCCGCCTGGCTGGCTCGATCGTGGGCACCGTGGGGGGCCCAACGATGCAGGCTCGACGCAGCGGGTTTTTCCATTGGCGTCAGGTATTCCAAAATCGCTCCCCAGCACTGGACCTCGAGGAAATTTACTTGGACGGTGCGTGGAATGATTTTGACTTCCGGATTGGAAAACAGCGTGTGGCCTGGGGAAAGCTGGACCGGTTCTCTCCCGTGGATGTGTTCAACACGCTCGCGTATACGGATCCCTTCTTGCTCGAAGAGGGCGAACGGCGAATCGGAACACCGTCGGTCCGCGCGACCTACAACCTGCCCGACAGTGTCGGTTTCCAGGAGTTGCGATGGAGTGTTGTGTGGGCACCGCTCTACTTGCCGTACCGGTTCCCCGATGCTCGTTGTGAGCTCGATTTTTCAGGGCGTTCAGCGTGCATAGCAGAGCGTTGGTTTCCACCTGCCGCTGTGCCACCCAGCACGTTCGTGATCCCGAGCAAGCTGTTGCCCGGCAGCGGAGCAGGAGGACTACCTGACGTGTCCGTACCCTTGACCTTTCGCGTGCGCAATGAAGCGCCGCGGGCAACGCTGCGCGACGGGTCTTTCGGGACACGGTTGGCTGGGCGCGTATCCGACGTGGATACGTCACTGTACTATTTTCACGGTTACGACAGTCAGACGGCGTTTTTGCTCGAAGCTTGGGCGACCGGTACCCCCGACGCGAACCCCGCCAATCCGTTGGGGGTAAGAGACGTTGTGGGACATACGTTCCTGCGACCCGTGTTCCGCGCGATCGATCTGTGGGGCGCGGATGCAGCGTACTCTTGGGAGAATTTGACGTTTAGAGGCGACATTGCCTTTGTGAGCGGGAGACCCTTTGCCCGCGATATTCGTAGCTTGGTCGCTGATCCGACTGCGATTGCTCCAGAATTGCGACGCGCCTTGGCGGCATTGGCACGTGGCGCCGGAGCAACCCCGGTGGTGTTGCCGGATTCTTTTGTGATTCGAAACGCAGTCGAATGGGGCGGTGGAATGGATTTATTGGTGCGCGGTTGGCTTTTTATGCTGCAAGTGAATCAAACCGACGTGCTGAGTAACTCGGTACGACTACTCATTCGAGACATTGAAACACGAGTTCTACTTACGGTGCGGAAAAACTTTCTCGCGGAGCGCTTACAGGGGAACTTGTTGGGGGGCTACGGAATCGACAGCGACTACTCATTTTTGCGCCCCCGCCTGACCTACAAGTGGAACGATTACCTGAGTACGGAAGTTGGCTACTTGTTTATTGCCGGCCGCCGGCAATCCTTGATTGGTCAGTACCGCAGGAACGATCAAGGTTGGTTGCAAGTGTCGTTGCGGTTTTAGCCAGGCTGAGCGGGTCCGCTCAGCGTAAAGGGTTATTTGCTGAGGTCCTCTAAGAGCATGGCTGCGACTTTCCGGCCAAGGGCTACCGCGTAGTTTGTTCCCCGGTCCCAGGGGTAGACTTGGCTCATGGACGCGAAGTACAAGCCCCGGATCGGCGTCCGCAAGTCAGGAATGTTTTGCGAGTGGCAAACGGGTGGAATTGGCTGCGCGTACGTTGTTCGCCACAACCAGGATCCCCGAACCCAACTGCGCTCGAAGTGCGGATTGAACCTGGGGAAGGCTGCAAGGAACCGATCGAGGAGCTCCTCGCGGGAGAGTCGGAAGTATTCGTGGCTGGGATCGAGATAATCGCCGCAATACACGAGGTGGTCGCCCCCGAAGTGCTCTGCAGCCACGAAGTTGGTGTGTTCCACCAGAGCGAGAAAGGGAAAACCCGCACTCTTGGGCAGGTTGTGCCAATAGTAGCGGGTTAAGGGCCGATCGAGCGCTACGATCAGCACCACGGCGCCTAAGGAGCGAAGCGAACGGAGTTTCTCGGCATAGGTCTCCGGCAGCGCGGGAATCATGCGGGCCGTGAGGGCCGGTGAGGAAGTGCAGATGACGGCATCAAAAGCGTGCTGCTCCGTAAGTGCCTCTACCGCTAGCCGGCCGTCGGAGGCTGGGGTCACACCCGTCACCGTAGTCTTGAGGTAAAACCGAACGCCTTGCTCCTGGAGCAAGCGACCGAAACGATCGAAGAAAGCCTGGAAGCCACCGACAAATGTTCCCAAACGTGTGGTTCGCGATTTGATCCGAGCCCAAAACCAAGCCATGTTGACAACGTCAACATTTTCCTCGCCGAACTTCCCGACTAGCATCGGCTCCCACACAGATTCGTAGATACGGTTTCCTGCCCAACGTCGGAGCCACTTCGAGGCGGGAACCTTTTCCAGGGGACGCCACCATGGGGTCAGCCGCAAGTACAAGCCAACAATTCCGAACCGCACTACGTCGTGAAGGGGAAACCGTGGCAAGAAAAACCGCGCCGCTGTAGCAAGCGAGTCGGCAGGGTAAAACTCCCCTTCGTGATACAGTACCGTAAAAGGACGAGGAAAAAGCACTTCCTTCTGCCAGCCGAGCTCACGGATCAAACCCAGGATTGCGCGGTCGGACGTGAACCAGTGATGGTAAAATTTCTCGAGAGACCACTCCCAGTGTGGTTCCCGAAAACCACCGGCGAGCCCGCCGAAGTTTTCGGATGCTTCGAACACGGTGACTTCGTGGCCCTGGCGGGCCAGGTCGTATGCGGCTGCTAACCCTGCAGGGCCCGCCCCAATAATGCCAATGCGCATGCGACGCCGCTTAGCATGAAGAGCAATACTTTGCCTGGCGGAAAAGGTTGATTCGGAAATGCGGCTTTCACCCTCCGAGGCGGACCCGCCAGGGCTCCGCGCACTTGCACCTCGAGTCAGCCGGAGAAAGGCCCGGGACTTTGATCGGCAAGTACGGGGTAAAGCGCGTTTGACACGACATCGGGTGGAACCCCAGCTGCGATGGGCGACGAAAAGCGAGAGTGAGAGCGCCGTACCCGGTACGAGCAGGGTTTGAACTCCGACCGACAAGCGCAGTCCGTTTGCTCGAAAGCAGCAACGCATCTGATTGTGGCGTCTGTTCCCTGGTGCCTTGCACCTGATCACCTGAAGCCTAATCGAGCTTCCAGAAGTCGAATGAAGTTTTACAGCGTTCCAGGTATGAATGCTTGCCACTGAGGAGAAACGAGTGCCACGCTCGTTTGAAGCAATGGTCGCCAAACGACACTGGTTTTTGCGCAAGGTCTGGAGGACCGTGCATGAGCACGCGATGCTCCGCGAGGGCGACCGTGTAATTGTGGCGGTATCCGGCGGGGCCGATTCCGTTGCAACCTTGCTTGCCCTGCACGCCTTTGCGCGGCCGCTATCGCTTCAGCTTACGGTCGCCCACGTAGACCACGGTTTGCGGGCGACCAGCAGCGAGGATCGCCAGTTTGTGGTTTCGCTGGCCGCGAAGCTTGGCCTGCCGGTTCGTATCCGAGAACTGAGCCCAGGTGCTCTCGGCAAAAGTAACCTCGAGGCGCAGGCTCGTCTGATGCGTTACCGATTTCTGCACGAAGTCGCTGCTTCGGTCGGAGGTGCGAAGATCGCAACCGGCCACACGATGGACGATCAGGCTGAGACGGTTTTGCTGCGGCTTCTTCGAGGTTCGGGTCTGCGTGGACTCAGGGGCGTCCTGCCCGTGCGAAGCGACAGCGTCATACGCCCCCTGATTGGCTGTACGCGTGCAGAGGCACGGCGGTTTCTTCAAGAGCAGGGGTGTAGCTGGCGCGAAGACGAGACTAACCAGGATGATCGCTTTCTTCGAAACCGAGTGCGGTTGCAGTTGCTTCCGATTTTGTGCTCTTGGAACCCATCGCTCGTCCGCGTGCTCGCTAGGACAGCCGACGTGGCCAGGGTGGGCGCACAAGCGCTCGAATGGCTCGTGCGCGAAAAGCTCGAAGCGGCGACCCAGCCAGATGGCACATTGTGTCTCTCGTTTCTGCGAGGGTTGGACCCCGCTGTGCAGAGTTTAGTTGTGGCGACTTGGCTGGCCGCGCACGTCGGTGAAGCCGTGCGCCCGAGTGAGCGTCAGCGGCTGCGTGTATTGGCTGAAGCGTTTGTTCACCGCAGCGGGTCCTCCGACACCGGTAAGGTACGAGATCGCGCTCTGCGTATATCGCTCGTATGGCAAGACGATCGTGTGAAGCTTCAGTCAGAACCGACTGGGTTCCCGAGCTCCCTCCGAGAGGCGACAGAGTGGAAGCCGGTTCCTCTGGTGGTGGGCGGGGCAGTCGATCTTCCGAACGGCTGGCGCATTTGGGCGCAAGCTCGAACCTGCACCGAAAAAGGCGTTGCGGTGCGCCTGCGCGACGAATTGGTGGCGATAGTAGACGCGCGCGCTTTGGACGACTGCTTACTGGTGCGGCCTGTATCCCAGGGCGACCGTATTGTGCCGATTGGAATGGTAAACGCCCGGAAGGTGCAGGACGTGTTCACCGACCGCCAGGTTCCCCGGGAGGAGCGATGGGGGCGGCCGGCTGTGGTTTGCGGCACCCGCATTATCTGGATCCCAGGAGTGATCCGGAGCGCCCACGCACTGGTCACTAGTGAAACCAGAGACATCCTAGAACTCCGCGCGGCCCGCCATCGGCCGTAAATCGAGATTGCGAACTCAACGGCCGGCGGGCGCCCTGCACTCCATGCTCTGGGCCATGTGTCTTTCTGGCATGAGGGACATAGCCCTTGACATCGAGTGCCTAGTTGGTGGATAAGCGCCGCGCCGGTTGGCGGTGGGGCTGTTGTGGGCGTCGAAGAGCAGCAGATTGACCGCTTAGTCAACACGGAGATTGTACACGACCAAGAAGCTCACGAAATAGGGATAGTTGGGAACTCCCGCGACCGTAGTTTTGGATGGCCGGGGGCAGCCAACTAGGGAGGGCGAGCGATGGACTTCGTACGGGCCGCGTTTGTGCATCTCAATGTCTGGGCCAGCGCGTGGAGCACGCTGTTAATCGCAGCGCTGTGGGTCGGAGCTCGGGAGAGGAAGGCTGCTTTGGTGACTGCGTTGTTCCTGGGTATGGTCCTTCCTGTGAACTTGGCGTTCGTGATCCAAAGCTTGCCGGGGCTGTACGCCAAGTTAGCGCCGGTGGCGGAATACTTGCCGCTAACTCTTTTTTGGATTCCACCAGCGGCGCTGCACGTGGCGTGTTTGTGGACGCACCATCAGCACTGTGCAATCTCCCGGAATTTATTGGTTGGCGCTTACACGCTTGGGATGACTGGATTCTTTGCGCAGGCGTTGGGCTTGTTGGATTTAGGACCTGTTGTCGACCGCGGTTGGGGCGCAATGCGATCGGGAGCGGAGAGCCGCTTGCTCTTCGGCCTTCAAGGGGCACTCCTCCTCGCATGCTTCGGTGTTTCGCTGTACTGGTGTTGGGAGAGCCTCAGCGAAGATGGCGTTGGGGATGAACGCAAGATCGGAGCGCGAGTGTGGCTTTGGGGTGCAAGCATCTTCGCTGTGGGTGCGGCTTCGAATTACCTCGCGGTGTTTGGCTTTCCAGCGGTCCCGATTGCGTCGCTTGGAAACCTTGTTTTCCTCGCAGTGCTTTTGATCGCTGTAGTTCGGCAAGGTTTTCTCAGCGTGGATTCTGAGATCGGCCGCCTTGCCTCGTTGGTTAGTATCGCGGTCGGATCTGTGTGGCTGGTTGCCAGCCTTGGGTTCCTCTTGGTTGGTTCCGACGTGCTCAGCGTCCACTGGGTTGCGCTGGAGGTTGCTGCCGCGACTGTCGGCGTCGCAGTGATTCTTGGATACGCGGTAACACGTCGCTTCACACCGACCGAGGCAGGGCAGTGGAAAGCAGGAGTGTCGGAATTCAAGGATCTTTTCTGCTTTGACGTTGCACGTGCTCGCGCGGCAACGGGAAAGAAGGAACTGTCCGAACTGATCGCAAAAGCCCTTAAGGGGGTTCCGGCCTTACGAGGTGTGGCGGTTTACCGCCGCTCTCACTCTGGGCGAGTGTATCGCCTGGACACGGCAATTGGCCCTCACGACGCCTTTCCGGCAGCGGCTACCCGGAGTGAGTTGGAGGCCATTTGTTTACCGGACGTCCGAGCGGAGAAAGGCCAGGCGGACCCGCCACGCGTCGACAGGGGGCTGTCTCTACGCTCGGATGTCGAGTCTAACGGTGGAAGATTGCAAGCCACGGGTGCTCTTGCGCTACCGATCCCGTCGTTGGGGACTGAGGACGGATACCTTGTCGTGTACGACCCTGAAGCATTCCGTCGGTGGGAACGCTACGCACTGTTTTGGTCGCTTGGATGCACCTTGGCTGCGCTCTGGTACAAAGTTGGCCTGGAAGATCAAGTGGAACGCTTCGTCGGGAGTCTTACGGCAGAGACGACGGGGCAACAGCAGGATGTCGGGACGGAGTCTGCGAAAGCTACGGAAAACAAGCAGCTAAAACGTACCGGAAATCCAAAGCCTCGGGCGTGGAAACCAGGCGCGCCGAGAGAGGTTCGGCGTAAGGCCGCGGAAGAGCCTCCCGAGCTTCGCTCAATCGTAGGTGAGAGCGCGGCTCTTCTTGCAGCCATCGAGCAGGCGAAGAAAGCCGCGCACAGAAGCTACCCCGTCATCCTTTTGGGCGAGACAGGAACAGGCAAAGAATTGTTTGCGCGTGCGATCCACGCGCTCAGTCCTCGCGCAGACAAGCCGTTCCACGCGACGAACAGCGGCGCGATACCGTTGGATTTGGCTGAAAACGAGCTCTTTGGTCATAACCCCGGCGCATACACCGGTGCGACTCAAACGCATGTTGGCTGGTTCGAGAAACTCTCTGGAGGAACGCTGTTCTTGGACGAAATAGGCGAGGCGCCTCTCAATCTCCAAATCAAGCTCTTGCGGGTAGTCGAGCTGGGTGAGGTTGTGCGTCTGGGCAGTACACATACCAAGTACGTGGATGTCCGGATTATCGCCGCCACCAATCGCCCGCTGCTTCAACTTGTGCAAGAGGGGAAGTTTCGTGAAGACCTCTTTCACCGGTTGGAAGGGTTCGTCATCGAACTACCTCCTTTGCGCGATCGGTTGGAGGACCTACCGATGCTGCTGGCGCACTTCTTGAACCAATGTGGGGTGGTTTGGCGAGAAGAACAATGTTCGGACGAAATGTTCGAGTTGATGTGCCAGTATTCATGGCCCGGGAACGTGCGTGAGCTACGCTCGCTAGTCGAGACGTCGGTGACCCCAACCGGGGGGTTCGACGAGGAGGCATTTCAAGCTGCGGTGAAAGCGAAGATTGAGCTTAGACGGTCGACGGCTGGCAAGGGCGAAAGGACGTTTTTTGTGAACCTAGCACGGCCTCTGTCGGAGGCGGTGCGCCAGTACAAGCTGACACATGTCCAGGCGGCGCTCGAGCTTGAGGAGGGGAACATCTCCGCCGCTGCGCGCCTTCTGGGAATGAGCAAAAGCAATCTAGTCCGCTTGTTACGGTCGCTGCGGGTAAACCCCGAGCGGCTGGACTTCAACTGCGAGTAGGCTCGCGGAGGCCGCGTGGCCGGACTGCGCGTCGCGGTGTCCCGGTTGTAGACTCGGAGCGTAGTGGCTGCCGCGGGCAGCGTCTCGATGGGCGGAGGCGATCGAGTCCAGCAAACGTGGACGAACCGTTCGACTACGGGGGTGGCCTTTCTTTCGGTTGGGCGAATCCATTCGTTCAGTCGTGCCGGGCAGGGCTTGCTGGGCAGGGTACGGCCGTACGTACGCAAAGCATCGACTGCCGGGCACCCGTGAAGGAAGGGTCCTGGGCGACAGCCGCTTCCCACCTTCGTTGCGTTTGGGGTTCGAGTCCGGAAGAAGTTACCGCAGGGACTCAGCAGAAGCGTTGCCGCTCCGGAGCACCTGTGTTACGGTGCTGCCGCTCGTGTAGGTGGCGAAGCTGCATATGACGAATCAGTTCTCCCGCAATGTGGCCCTTTGGTTGGTGATGGGCCTCTTATTCTTGCTCCTTTTCAATGTTTTCAGCCGCCAGCAAGCTAAGGAGCCGGAGGTCATCTTTAGTGACTTCATGGCCGCCGTCGATAAAGGCGAGGTGGCCCAGGTAACCATCCAAGGCCAAAACATTCGTGGTCGTTACACCTCGGGCGAGCGATTCAAGACCTTTGCCCCGCAAGACCCGGAACTGGTGAAGCTTCTGCGTGAAAAAGGGGTCAAAATCGAAGCGCGGCCGGAGGAAGGAGAACCTTGGTACGTGATTCTCTTCGTGCAGTGGTTCCCGATGCTGCTGCTCATTGCCGTGTGGATCTTCTTTATGCGTCAAATGCAAATCGGTGGCGGCAAGGCAATGGCATTCGGAAAGAGCCGCGCCAAGTTGCTGAACGAGAACACCCACCGGGTTACCTTTAGCGACGTCGCTGGAGTGGACGAGGCAAAAGAAGAGCTCGAAGAAATCATTGCCTTTTTGAAGGACCCCAAAAAGTTCACCAAGCTAGGGGGCCGTATCCCGAAAGGCGTTTTGCTGGTAGGTCCACCGGGCACGGGAAAGACGTTGCTAGCCCGCGCGATCGCAGGCGAGGCCGGAGTGCCCTTTTTCTCCATTAGTGGCTCCGACTTCGTGGAGATGTTCGTTGGTGTGGGCGCCTCGCGGGTGCGCGACCTGTTCGTGCAAGGGAAAAAAAATGCACCCTGCATCATTTTTATCGATGAGATCGATGCTGTAGGGCGACACCGCGGTGCCGGCTTAGGTGGCGGCCACGATGAGCGCGAGCAAACGCTCAATCAGCTTCTCGTGGAGATGGACGGGTTCGAGACGAATGAGGGCGTCATTTTAATTGCAGCTACCAACCGCCCCGACGTGCTCGATCCTGCTCTTCTGAGACCAGGCCGCTTCGATCGCCGCGTCGTGGTTCCTCGTCCGGACGTGAAGGGAAGAGAGGGAATCTTGCGGGTGCACACGCGCCGAGTGCCGGTGGCGGACGACGTCGATCTTGCACTGCTTGCTCGCAGTACGCCAGGATTTGCAGGCGCAGATTTGGAGAATTTGGTGAACGAGGCCGCACTGCTCGCGGCTCGGCAGAATAAGGATAAGGTCAGCATGGCCGACTTCGAGTTGGCCAAAGACAAGGTACTCATGGGGGTCGAGCGGAAGAGCATGATCATGAGTCCGCAGGAAAAGCGGAGTACCGCGTATCACGAAGCTGGACACGCACTGGTGGCCAAGCTGCTTCCCGGGGCGGACCCGGTCCATAAAGTGTCCATCATCCCCCGAGGCATGGCCTTAGGAATTACGCAACAAGTTCCCGCGGATGATCGCCACTCGTACTCGCGAGAACATATTTTGGCGCAAATTACGATTCTATTTGGTGGCCGAGCTGCGGAAGAACTCGTATTAGGCCAGATCACAACTGGCGCAGCAAACGATATCGAGCGCGCGACGGAATGGGCGCGGAAGATGGTGTGCCAATGGGGAATGAGCGAGAAGCTGGGTCCCATGACGTTCGGGCGCAAGGAAGAACAAATCTTTCTCGGACGCGATTTTACTCAGTTGCAAGACTACTCTGAACACACTGCGGTGGAGATCGATAACGAGGTCCGTAGACTCATTAACGAGTGCTACCAGAAGGCCAAGGACCTCTTGTCAGCCAACATTGCCACTCTCCACCGGCTGGCCGAAGCACTTCTCGAGAAAGAAGTGCTGGATGGGGCAGAGATCGATGCGATTTTGCGCAGCGGACAGGCAAGTCCTGAGAAGGCGGAGGAGGGGTGGTCTGCAACTGCGGGTGTGATGGCCTGATCTCGAAAAACAGCGGAGACGCACGCGGCTGGTCTCCACCAGTGCGTCCCGGCTGGAAGTGACCCCGCTGAGGAGGCCCAGCGGGGAACATGATTTGGCGCGATCACAAGCCAAGCCGATTTTTGGGCGGCTTGCCCGCCGGTTGCAGCTACGACATGGGGCGATGCGATGATTGATTGGGTCGCTTCTTTGCGCATCCAGGACGCGATCGACATTCTGGTCATCGCCTACCTAATCTACCGGATTATCGACCTCATCCGGGGCACCCGGGCGATGCAAATGCTCATCGGGCTGGCGATTGTGTTCCTGGCGTTTTTGTCCTCTCAGTATTTCGAGCTGTACACGCTCAACTGGATTTTGGACAATTTTTTGAGCTCGATCCTGCTAGTGATCGTGGTGATCTTCCAGGACGACATCCGCCGGGCGCTGACCCAGGTCGGAACACGGCCGTTCTTTGGCTCCACCAAGTGGATCGAACAGGAAGACTTGGAAGAAATCGTGCGGGCGGCGGTAGCGTTGGCAAGCAAGCGCATTGGCGCACTCATTGTGCTGCAACGTGAAGTTGGCCTCAATCAGTACATCGAGGTGGGCACCCGACTTGATGCCCGTGTCAGTAAGGAGCTGATTCTCAGCATCTTCCTTCCTTCTTCGCCGATCCATGATGGGGCGATCATTATTCACCACGGCCGGATTATCGCAGCCGGTTGTTTCCTACCTCTGACCACCAATCCGCACGTGAGCCGTACGTTGGGGACGCGGCACCGTGCAGCGATCGGCTTGACCGAGGAGACGGACGCAGTGGTGGTGGTCATCTCCGAGGAAGAAGGGGCGATCTCGCTTGTTCGCGAGGGCCGAATCACGCGTGACGTTGACGCAGGCACCTTGCGGGCCACGTTGCAGAAGCTTCTGGGCGCGTGAGAGAAAAAGCCCATGCGCGCTGCTCTGGAGCTGGTCCGCAGGTTGATCGCTGCAGTTTGGGATCCGCAGCGATGGCTTCAAGCGCTCACCCACAATCTCCCCCTCAAGTTGCTCTCCCTTGCCATAGCCTTTGGGCTTTGGAGCTTTGTCAATTTTGGCGAGCGTGACACGGTTGAATCCTTCAAGGTCGCGCTGGAACTCCGTAATCTCCCTCCTAATTTGATCATTACCAGCCCGAAGCCGGACTTCGTGGAAGTGCAGCTCATCGGCCCGCGAACGCTCCTGGGAAGGATCGACCGCAACCGCTTAGCATTCCCGATCGATCTGAACGGTGTGCGCCCCGGTCCGGCCGTATTTCGCCTGAGCCCGGAGGCGCTCGTTTTGCCACGCGGAGTCCGCGTACAGCGGATCACGCCAGCACAAATTACCCTCGAGCTAGAGCGCGTGGCTCACAAAATCGTTCCTGTGCGGCTCCGTTTGACGGGCCGGCTTCGGCCCGACTTTCAGATTGTGGAGACGAAAATTGCTCCGGAGATGGTCGAAGTTAGCGGGCCAGCCTCCACGATCGAGGACGTGAGCGTCGCTTACACGCAGCCGATCGACGTCAGCAATGTCGAGCCTGGAATTATCGAGCGCGAACTCTCCCTCGACCCGGCGGCAGAACTCGTCTCGTTCAGCGCCACTCGTGTGGCGGTGCAGTTGCGCGTGGAAGAGGTGATCACCACCCGGGAGCTGCGACGTGTGCCCGTGGAGGTTCGGAACGCGCGCAGCAATGCTGCGGTCACGCCGGGTACCGTGCGCGTCCTGCTGCGAGGCCCCAAACGTCTGCTGGCTGAACCCGGCCTGGAAGACCGCCTGGCTTACGTGGATGCCGGCGGCAAACAACCGGGCCGATATCGGCTGGAGGTGAAGTTCGACGTTCCGGATGGGATCGAGGTGTTGTCCATTGAGCCCTCGCAAGTGGTCGTGAGCATGAGTGGCCCGTCTGATCGTTTGCGACGCCGATAGCCGCTTGCACGCAGCGAACCGCAGTCTGGCCGAAAACCGGGCCATCGGGTTTCGCGCTGTTGGCCAACTCAATCGGGACACAGCCGTCACCCGTCGCAAGCAAACGGTGAAACCTGTAAATGCTTCCTGGTATGTCCAAACTGTTCGGAACCGATGGCATCCGTGGCATTGCAAACCATCCTCCACTCGACCCTCGTACCGTCGTGGCGATGGGACAAGCTTTGGCGGAAATGGGTGATACGAAGGGCACTACGGCTTCGCGATGGGTCATCGCGCGCGATACTCGACTGTCCGGCCCTATGATCGAAGCTGCACTTGTTGCGGGATTGTGCTCTGCCGGCGCAGAGGCACTGATCATTGGTATTGCCCCGACGCCGGTTGCGGCTCGCCTGGCGCACCGACGTTTCGGTTGTGGCGCGGTGGTGGTCTCTGCGTCGCACAACCCCTGGGAGTACAACGGACTGAAGATGTTCTCGGCCGATGGCTTCAAGTGGCCGGAGTCTCTGGAAAATGCGTTCGAGGAGAAGCTGCGTGCCATACTGGCATGTGAGCCGGACCGTACCGACGCGAAAAACACAGCTCTTGCCGTACCTCGACACATTGACGATGCGGCCGCATGGTACATCGAGTCCATCGGGCAGAGCCTCGGGAAACACCCCAACTTGGATGGTCTTCAGTTGGCTGTCGACTGCGCCAATGGCGCTGCCGTTACGGTGGCCGCGGAGTTGTTCCAGCACTTCGGCGCACGCGTGGACCTGTTTGCCGCCGCTCCGGATGGGCGCAACATCAACGCGAATTGCGGTGCAGTGTATCCCGAGCAACTGACGTCTCTTGCCCGTAGCGTGCATGCGGACGCGGGAATCGCGTTCGATGGAGATGCCGACCGTGTTGTGATGGTCGACGAGAGGGGCAAGCTACTAGATGGCGATCACCTGATGTGGATTCTCGCTACATATCTGCGGGATCACGGTAAACTCGATCCGCCGGTAGTGGTGGGCACGGTCATGACCAACTTCGGCCTCGAGCGGGCGCTGGCTTCTCGGGGAATTCAACTTCTGCGTGCGCCCGTTGGCGATCGAAACGTGGTGGGAATGATGCAGGAAACGCGCTCGCGGTTGGGAGGCGAACCGTCGGGTCACATCGTCTTGTTGGACCACACGTCCACGGGCGATGGCTTGCTAACTGCCTTGGCTGTCTTGCTGGTCGCGAGGCGACTTGGCCGTCCTTTGAGTGAGCTTTGTGAAGGTTTGGAACTGGTTCCGCAAGTACAAACAACCGTGCGGGTTGCGGACCCAAAATCAGCCGTCCGCTCCGAGGCGGTGCAACGCGCAGTGGAAGCAGCGCAAAAAGCCCTTTCGGGGCAAGGGCGAGTGGTGGTACGCCCGTCCGGCACCGAGCCCGTGGTACGCGTGTTGGTCGAAGGCGAAGATCAGCAGGGCATCCAGTCTTGGGCTGAAGAGATCGCTCGGTGCATTCGAGCCACGAGTTCGGATACCGTCGGGGGTCGTTGATGCCGATGCAACTTGTGACAGCGGAAGAGATGCGTGTCTTGGACCGGTTGGCAATCGACACCTTTGGGATCCCAAGCTTTACCCTCATGCGCAGAGCCGCGGCAGGGGCGGCAGAAATGATTTTGCGCCGCTTCAACCGTACCCAGCGCCGCCAAGTTTTGGTCGTGGCTGGAAAGGGGAACAATGGCGGAGACGCAATGGTGTGCGCGCGCCTGTTGGCAACACGGCGAACACCCGTAACGGTTGCCCTGGCTGCACGCCCTGAGGATTTGAAAGGCGATGCAGCCCGGGCTTACAAAGAGTTGCGGCGCGCAAAAGTCCAGGTGATCCCCGCAGTGGATCCCGATGCTTTGCGACGCTTGCTTCACAAGTGCACCCTCGTGGTCGACGGGCTGCTAGGCACCGGGCTCAATGCTCCGGTTGTGGGCTACATTGCGGATCTCATTGGTGCGATGAACGAGAGCGGCAAGCCGGTGGCGGCGCTTGACGTTCCCTCGGGGCTGGACGCAAACGTTGGAGTGCCGTTAGGTACGGCTGTCCACGCCCAAGCAACAGCCACCTTCGGGTTTGCCAAATTAGGACTTGTGACCTACCCGGGCCGAGCCTTTGCTGGAGACCTCACGGTCATCGACATTGGCATCCCACCTGAGGCAGTGGAACGCGTGCAGCCGCGTTCGTGGCAAATCGAGCCGGCAGACGTGAGGCGTCGCTTGCTAGTCCGTCCCCCTACCGCGCACAAGGGTACATGTGGTCATGTACTGGTCATTGGTGGAACTGCGGGGCATACCGGCGCCGCCTTGATGGCAGCCGAGGCCGCAGCGCGAGTGGGAGCGGGTCTGACAACCCTGGCGGGCCCGGCGTCGCTCAATGCGGTGCTGGCAGCGCACATCCCGGAAGTCATGACCGCGCTGCTTCCGGATGATCAGGGCCGATTTCGTTTCGATCCGGCGGCGGTAACGACCGTGCTCGATGGTAAGACGGCTGTTGTGATTGGACCCGGGATGGGCACGACCGAGGATTCGGCGTTACTTGTGCGGTTTGTTTTGGAGAAAAGCAACGTTCCGGTCGTTTGTGATGCCGATGCGTTGAATTGCATCGCGCGCTCCCCGGAAGTGCTCAGGCTTGCGTCGGGTCGATGCGTGCTAACCCCTCACCCCGGCGAGATGGCTCGTTTGACGGGACTCTCCACTGTCGACGTGCTGCAGCGTCGCCCGCAAGTGGCTCGAGAATTTGCGACGCGCAACCGCTGCGTGCTGGTTTTAAAAGGGGCTACGAGTCTTGTGGTTGCAGAAGATGGTGCCCTGTGGGTGAATCCAACTGGCAACCCGGGGATGGCATCTGGCGGTATGGGCGACGTATTGGCGGGCGTCATCGGAGGATTGTTGGCCCAAGGACTTCGACCCATCGATGCCGCGATCGTAGGAGTGTTTGCCCACGGGGCGGCTGGAGACAGCTTGGCACGGCAGTTCGCCTCGGTGGGTTATCTGGCTACGGAAGTGGCCAAACAGATCCCGCGAGAACTGGATACATTGCGAGTGGCCGGTTAGCCGCTAGTAACTCGCGTTGTTGTCCATGATCGATGCCCTCTCATGCTCGAATCGCGAAGGAACTGTTGTTCGCTGCCTGACCGAAGAGGCGACGCGGTCCTTGGGCGAGGACCTCGCCACCGTGGTTGCAGCCGGCGATCGGATCGGTTTGTGCGGCCCTCTCGGGGCGGGGAAAACTGCGTTCGTGCGAGGGCTGGCGCAAGGATTGGGTATCCCGGCGCAAAAGGTGCGCAGCCCAACATTCACGCTGGTCAATGAGTACAGCGGCGGGAGGCTGCGGTTGTACCATGTGGATTTCTACCGGATCGAAGCGACGCCCCTGGATCGACTCTCGCTGCGCGAAGTGATGTACGGCGACGGGGTGACCGTGGCGGAGTGGTGGGACCGCATCGAGGGCGAAACCTGTCATCTCCGCATCGACATCCGGATTGTGGGAGTCGAGGAGCGCGTGCTGGAGTTGGTCGCGTTTGACCAGCGCTACGCGGAGTGGGCAAGAAAATTGAAGGAGCACGGATTGCAGTGGCATTGATCGTACAAAAATACGGCGGCACGTCGGTAGGCGACTTAGAGCGAATTCGTGCGGTCGCAGCCAGAGTTGCGTCGACTTGGCGTCAAGGGAACCGGGTCATCGTCGTGGCGTCTGCGATGGCCGGAGAAACCAATCGGCTGTTGAAACTCGCGCACGACTTGTCGCATCAACCCGTACCTCGCGAAGTCGACGTGATCGCTACCGCTGGGGAACAAGTGTCCGTTGGCCTTGTCGCGATCGCCTTGCACGACCTTGGGGTGCCGGCGCGTTCGTTTCTTGGTTTCCAAATCCCCGTGGAGACGGACGGAGTGTTCCAAAAGGCGCGAATCCGGAACATCGACGGGCAGAAGCTCCTCGACTTGGTCGCCAGGGGCGAGGTTCCGGTGGTCGCTGGCTTTCAAGGAATCGACAAAGAGGGAAACCTGACGACACTGGGACGCGGCGGGAGCGACACGAGTGCTGTGGCGATTGCTGCGGCCGTGAAAGCGGACGTTTGTGAGATCTACACGGACGTGGATGGTGTCTACACCACCGACCCGCGGATTTGCCCGAGCGCGCGCAAACTGGAGCGGATTTCCTTCGACGAAATGCTGGAGTTGGCTAGCTTGGGAGCGAAAGTGCTGCAGATCCGCTCAGTGGAGTTTGCAAAACGGTACGGTGTCCCGTTGTGTGTCCGTTCCAGCTTTACCGACGACCCGGGCACTTGGGTCGTCGCCGAGGAGCCAAGCATGGAAGAAGTACTCGTTTCAGGTGTGGCTGCAGATCAAAATGAGGCCAAAATTACATTGCATCGTGTGCCCGACCGCCCTGGCTTGGCGGCGCGCATTTTCGGGCCAATTGCTCGCGAACACATCGTGGTCGACATGATCATTCAAAATGCGAGCGAAGACGGGTTCACCGACGTGACCTTTACAGTTCCACGAGCCGACCACGCGAGAGCGGTGGCCATCGTGCGCGATGTCGCCAACAACATCGGTGCGAGCGGCGTCAGTACGGACACCAATATTGCCAAAATTTCGGTCGTCGGTCTGGGAATGCGCAGTCACGCCGGAGTGGCTGCACGGATGTTCGAGGTGCTGGCTCGCGAAGGCATCAACATCCAGATGATTTCCACTTCCGAGATCAAGATCTCGATCGTCATCGACGCGAAATACACGGAACTGGCGGTCCGTGTGCTTCATGCTGCTCTAGTCGAAGAGGGTTTCAGAGAGGGGACGACGTCGTGAGCCATCAGGGTGTAGTCGAACTCTACGACACGACTTTACGCGACGGCTGCCAAGCCGAAGACATTGCTTTCACGGTGGAAGACAAGCTCCGGATTGCGGAGCGGCTCGACGACTTTGGGATCAAGTACATCGAAGGGGGTTGGCCAGGGTCCAATCCGCGTGACGAGGCGTTTTTCCGTGAAGCGAAAAAGCTGCGGCTGAAGCAGGCAAAAATCGCTGCCTTTGGGGCAACGTGTCGGGCTGGCCTCAGACCTCATGAAGATCCAATCTTTCGCAAACTCGTACAGGTCGAAACGCCGGTCGTGACGATCTTTGGGAAGACCTGGGACTTGCACGTTCGCGAGGATCTGCGCATCCCGCTGCAGGCAAACTTGGAGCTGATTTATGAGAGCATCGCCTACCTGAAGCGGCACACCGACATGGTCATTTTCGACGCGGAGCATTTTTTCGACGGGTTCCTTGCCAACCGAGAGTTTGCAGTAGAATGTTGTCGGGTTGCGGCCGAGGCGGGCGCGGACCTTGTGTGCCTTTGCGAAACGAACGGAGGTCGCTTGCCTGACGAAGTCGCCGCTGGTGTGGATGTAGTGCGTGCGGCCGTGAACGTGCCGCTGGGCATTCACTGCCACAACGACGCCGAGCTGGCAGTGGCGAATAGCTTGGTTGCGGTGCAGCACGGTGTGCGTCAGGTGCAAGGCACCATCAACGGAATCGGAGAACGATGCGGCAACGCGAACCTGTGCTCCATCGTGGCAAACCTGCAGCTCAAAATGGGGTACCGGGTGGTCTCGCCCGCACAGCTCCGGCAGCTACGGGAACTTTCCCATTTCGTGTGGGAGCTGGCGAATCTCGAGCCGAACAAGCGGCAGCCTTACGTGGGCCTGAGCGCGTTTGCGCACAAAGGTGGAGTCCATGTTGCGGCCGTCCAAAAGAATGCCCGTACCTACGAGCACATCGACCCTGCACTCGTAGGGAATCGTCAGCGGGTGCTGGTGTCGGACCTCTCTGGCAAAGGCAATATCTTGTACAAGGCAAAGGAATTTGGCCTCGACACCGAAGTACTGAAGCCGTCCGTGCGCCGCGTCCTACAAGAGGTGAAAGAACTGGAGAGCCGTGGATTTCAATTCGAAGGTGCTGAGGCCTCGTTCGAGCTGTTGCTCCAGAAGGGAGTAAATGGCAAGCGTACGCGCCACTTTCGGCTGATCGGTTTTCGGGTGATCGACGAAAAACTACGCGAAGATGAGCCGCCGCTTTCCGAGGCGACGATCATGATCGAAGGGCCTGATGGTCAGGTGGAGCACACGGCGGCACAAGGCAACGGTCCAGTGAATGCCCTGGACAATGCGTTACGAAAGGCTCTGCGCAAATTCTACCCGCAAATCGATGAGGTCCAGCTGCTCGACTACAAGGTGCGTGTGCTCGGAGGAGGAGAGGGCACAAAAGCGACAGTGCGGGTCCTGATCGAGTCCGGCGATGGCAAGGACCGGTGGGGTACCGTCGGCGTGTCTCAAAACGTGATCGAGGCTAGCTGGCAAGCCCTCGTGGATAGTATCGACTACAAACTCTATAAGGACCGCAAACGGCAAAAGCGGGAGAAAGCTCCGGCAACCTCCTCGCAGCCGAAGTAATCGCACTCGGCGAAGCCGTTCGTGGGAACTGTGCCTCGAATGGCGGCCATTCCCAATGAGAAGCCAGCCCTGAGCTTTGCGGTATGCACGACAGAGACATCATTTACTTGGACGCCAATGCGACGACCCCGCTGCGGTCAGAGGCGCTTGCCGCCATGATGCCGTTTTTGCACGCGGCCTACGGAAACCCGTCAAGCGTGCATCGGCTCGGTAGTGCCGCGCGCGTGGCCATCGAAGATGCTCGTGCTGTCGTTGTGCGTGCGTTGGGAGCGGAGCGAAGCGAGGTGGTGTTTACCAGCGGAGGTACGGAAGCGAATCACCTTGCGTTGTTAGGGCTGGCGTTCAGCAGGGCGCCGGCGGTAATCGTCACGACCCCGATCGAACATTCGTCGGTGTTGCGCCCACTGGAATTCTTGCGGCAGCTGGGCTGGGAAATTCGCTACGCACGGGTCTTTGCGGACGGCACCCTCGACCTGGAGCAGTTCGAAGAGCTGTTGAGGGACGACAGGGTCCGTGTTGCCTCGATTGGCTGGGCAAACAATGAAATTGGCACGATCCAGCCCATGGCCGAGATCTCCCGAATTTGCCGGGTGCGGCAAGTGGTCTTGCATTCCGATGCTGTTCAGGCGGTTGGCAAAATTCCCGTGGATCCTGCGCTTGCGGATCTGCTCTCGATTTCGGCTCACAAGTTTGGCGGGCCCAAAGGCGTTGGTTGCGTCGTTGTGCGCAAGGGGGTCGAACTTGCGCCGTTGCTCCGCGGTGGTTCGCAGGAGCGCGGGCTTCGTGCCGGAACGGAAAACGTTGCTGGGATCGTCGGGATGGCACGAGCTTTAGCCCTGGCTACCCGAGAAGTGGATGCGTTCGTCCAAAGTACTCGCCGCTGCCGCGATCGGTTGTGGGCACAGTTGGCTGAAGTGCCCGGGGTGCGGCGGTTTAGTGGCTTAGGGGACCAGTCTCTCCCCAACACTCTGATGGTGGCATTCGAGGGCGTGAATGCCGATGCACTCATTGCGGCGTTGGACCTATCAGGTGTGTGTGTTTCGGCCGGCTCCGCTTGCGCGGCTGGGGCGGCCGAGCCTTCGCATGTGCTGTTGGCAACTGGGGTTCCCGCCGATCTCGCGCGGAATGCGGTGCGTTTCAGTTTAGGGCGCGACATCAGCGAGGCACTCATCGATGCCGCTGCCGAGCGGGTCGTCAGGGCTGTGCATCGGTTACGTGACGAAGTCGGCCAGCCCGCGACGGAGCACGAGACATGGCTCGGGTCGTAGTCGCGATGAGCGGCGGCGTGGATAGTTCGGTCGCTGCCGCGTTGCTGGTTCGGGACGGGCACGAGGTGATTGGCGTGGCGATGCGGCTTTGGGCCGGACCCAGCGAGAGCGGGTGTTGTTCTTTGGACGACTTTCTGGACGCGCGGCGGGTTGCAAATCGGATCGGCATTCCATTTTACGTGATGGACTTCTCGGTTCCGTTCGAAAGGCACGTCGTGAGGCCGTTTGTCGAGGAGTACCTGAGCGGTCGCACCCCGAACCCGTGCGCTCTGTGCAATCAGTTCGTGAAGTTCGACGCCTTGTGGCAACGTGCTCGATCCCTTGGTGCGGAATATTTAGCCACCGGCCATTACGCGCGAGTCGTTCGCGATATGGAAACTGGGGCAGTGCAACTTCGAGCCGCAACGTACGGCGCCAAAGATCAGTCCTACTTCCTGTTCGGCATTCCGTGCGGCTTGTTGGAACGGTTGCTGCTGCCGGTCGGCGACAAGACCAAGGAAGAGGTGCGTGAACTTGCCCGCGAATGGGATTTGCCGGTTGCAGAGAAACCAGAAAGTCAGGAAGTCTGCTTTGTCGCAGGCAAAAGTTACGCGCAGTTCGTCGAAGAGTACTCTGGGCGTGCGGGCCGCGCGGGGGTGATCGTGGACGAGAGCGGGCGTGTGCTTGCCTCGCATAAGGGGATTCACCGGTTCACCGTTGGCCAGCGTCGTGGATTGGGGATCGGTGTTGGCTCTCCGCGGTATGTGGTTTCGCTGGAGTCGGATACCGGAACGGTACGAGTAGGGCCGAAGGCAGCAACAGTGGCTCGTGGACTGCGAGCGCGCAATGCAAACTGGCTGGTGCCGGCGTTGCCAGAGCCAGGTCAACCGCTGTCGGTGAAGATTCGCTCGCGGTTTCAGCCCGTGCCAGCAGTGGTGGAGAGTGTTTCGCAGAAGGATTTCGTGGTTCGCGCTCCTCGTGGCCTCCAGGCGGTCACGCCGGGCCAGGCTGCTGTGCTGTACGACGGAGATCGGGTTGTAGGCGGAGGCTGGATCGATGTTGCGCTCTGACTCCCTAAGCGAAGCAACCGGTTTGCGCGTGGCGATTACCACCCTCGGGTGCAAGGTGAATCAATACGATTCGACCGCCATTGCTCGCGCCTTGGAGCAACGAGGGTGTGCCATCGTCGAGTTCGACCAAGCCGCTGACGTGTACATCGTGAATTCTTGCACGGTAACCGACCGGGCAGACGCGGAGAGTAAGCAGCTTGCGCGTCGTGCCCGACGGCAAAATCCGAAGGCGAAGGTCATTGTCACTGGTTGTTTCGCACAAGTAGCTCCGCATCGTGCAGCGATTCCAGAAGTCGACGCTGTCATCGGCTTGAACCGGCTGGACGATCTTGTTCAGGCTGTGTGCAAGGAGATCGGTGCCCGAATTCTTGTGAACGACCTACGCTCAGCACGGAAGGTGCGCACGGTCGGGGCAGGTGCACCATTGGGGCACACACGGGCCTTTCTCAAAGTGCAGGAGGGATGCGATCTATTCTGCTCGTTTTGCATCGTTCCGATGTCTCGGGGAGCGAGCCGGAGCGTTCCTCCGCGGCAGGTTCTAGAGGAGTACGAGTCGCTTGCCGACGCGGGCGTCCAAGAGATCGTTTTGACGGGCGTGCATTTGGGAGCATGGGGAAATGACTTGTCCCCGCGACTGGAGCTGGCGGACCTGGTGGAAATGCTGGCGGAGCGGGGGCGTATTCCGCGATTGCGTCTCAGCTCCATTGACCCACCGGAGGTCACCCCGCGATTGTTGCGCTTGCTCGAAACGGTTCCCGAACTCTGCCCACACTTTCATATCCCCATTCAAGCAGGGGTCGATTCGGTACTGCGAAGGATGCGGCGGCGTTACGACACGGCATTTGTGCGTTCTCTTGTGACGGAGATCCGCAGGCAGTTTCCGGACGCTGCCATCGGAACCGACATCATCGCGGGCTTCCCAGGGGAAGATGCGGCCGAATTCCAGCAAGGGCTCGAGTTCTTCGAGTCGCTGCCGCTGACGTACTTTCACGTGTTCCCTTACTCGGTGCGCCAGGGAACCACGGCGGCAAAGCTACCAGGACACTTGCCGCCCCAAGTGGTCCATGAGCGTGCCCGGAAAGTGCGAGCGCTCGGGAGCTGCAAGCGAGAAACGTTTGCACGCCAATTCGTTGGTCGGGAGCTGAAAGTGCTGATCGAGGAACGACAGCGTCCGGGGGGTTACGCAGCCGGGTACTCGCGAAACTACCAACGGGTTTTCGTTTCGGGGCTGCCTCCCACCAATGCCGAAATTGCTGTGCGGATCGTCGCTCAGGAAGAAGGACGGTTACTTGGGGTATGGACAAAGCAAGTCGCGTGAAAGGGCAGACCAGCGCGCTTAGGGAACTCCAAGAGCGGATTGGCCACCGCTTTGCCGACCAAGCGTTGCTAGAGGCGGCACTGACGCACCCCTCGGCACTGCCCAGTCCGGGACCACACCGCATGGAGCAGCTCGAGTTTCTTGGCGATGCAGTACTGGGCCTGATGCTCGGCGATCTTCTTTTGCAACGCTACCCCAACGCCGCGGAAGGCGAACTCTCCCAGTACCGCGCAGCCATGGCCAATACGGAAGCGTTGGCTGCTAAGGCGCGCGCTTTGGGGCTGCATGAAGCGATTGCGCTGGGGCGCGGAGAAGAAAAATCTGGTGGTCGACGCAAGGAATCGATTTTAGCGGCGAGCTACGAAGCCGTGTTGGGTGCGGTGTATTTAGATGGCGGCTGCGAGGCTTCTCGCAGGTGCGTGGAAGCCCATTTTCGTGAGGAGTTAGCGCATCTGCCAAAACGAACCCGTTTCGACCCGAAGACGGCCCTCCAAGAGCTCTGCCAATCGCGCTACGGAACGACGCCACGGTACGTAACCGCTGCAGCGAGCGGCCCCGACCACGCTCGGTGGTTCGTCGTGGACGTAAGTATAAACGGCGTCATAAGGGCTCGAGGGGAAGGCAAGAGCAAACGTGCTGCAGAGCGTGAGGCCGCTCGTGCCGCGTTGGAAATACTTACACGCGAGATCCATGCGGGGTGAAATTCATATGTCGCGAGCCTTCGTCGCTGATTCCCGCTCTGCGGTCGCTCGACGCATCACCCATACGCTGGCTCCGGCTAAAAGAACTGCCAGCGTCGCGACTGAAAAAGTCAAAAAGTAGCTGAGCACGGCAATGACCGTGATTGCGGCCGTGACCGCGACGAGACGTTTGTCTCCCGCGAGCAGGCCAAACACCACGGCGGGCAGTAAGTGCCAGGGCCACAACACCGGGACCAAAAACGCGTGCAGGATCAGCAGAACAACGAAGCAATCTTGCGCGACAAATTCTGGGCGCGGCTCTGCTCTTCGGCGGCGAAAGAACCAAGCGACCGCCAAGATCCCGGCCGTGATGTAGCGAGCCAAGTCGAACAGTTGCCGACCAACGTGCACTTCGAACCAGCCGCTCTCCAATGTGAACCAAAAGAGCGGCCATAGCGTCGGAGGGAGTTCCGTGGGGAATAACGAACTACCGATTTTAATGTCCCACGGTTTTCGCAAGATCGTGTACGCGACGTCACCGTAGGGTACGAGCGAGAGACTAGAAACACCGATCACCACTGCAGCCATGCCGATGCCGTGGATGAGCCAACGCGTACGGTCAAACTGCTTGCACCACCAAAATAAGAACACTGGCCCAAGTAAGAGGGAGTACCACTTGTACCAAACGGAGAGCGTCCACAGCGCCGCAAAACCAAGCCACCGCTCACGCACCCAGTAGACGTACGCGCCGAGAAGGCAGGCGGCCATCACCAAGTCGTTGTGTGCGGAAGACAAGCCTTCGAACAAAACCAAGGGGTTCCACACGAACAGCAGTGCTGCGGCCGGTACTGTTGCGCCGAAGCGGCGATCCTCACTCAGTTGGCGCCACAGCCAAATGGCTACCGTTAGAACGAGCAAATTGAAGAGTTTCGACGCGGCAATGGCAGCAACAATGTTGTTGCCGCTCAGCGCGAACAATACGCGCGTTTGCAGGATGAACAACGGACCGTATCCGGCGACCCCTTCTTTCCACCACGCTTGCAGCAGTTCGTACCAGCGGTCGTGCACAAATTCGCTAGGAGCGTGGAGATACGGGTTCGCGCCGTACTGGCCCCACATTTTTCCGTAAAAGACGTACGCGAAGACGTCACGGGACCCGACAGGAAACGACACGAGCAGGGGAACCATGACGCTGGCCAGAGGAAGGACGAGGGCTTTTCCACTTAGAGACACAGGGGGCTGCTGGAGTAAGCGTGTGGCGTAGGCCAAATAGGCGGTACTCCAACCAGCGAACAGCAGGAAAAAAAGGTAACTCAGCCAAAGATGATCGAAGCGCTCGAAGTCGTTCGTTGCCGGTCGGTTGGCGCCCCAGTACGATGCGATCGCGATACCCCAGGCACAGACACAGTTCGCTCTGACAAACCACCGAGGCACCGGCCGATCAGTCGGAGCCCACGGCCGCGAGACTAAAGACATGACCAGTGAGCTTGCCGGGTAGAGGAGTTCGAAGCAAGCGACATCGACTTACTGCGGTGGGGTTCGGGCCCGGTTGGTTCCGCAGCAGACCACGCCGTCGAAAGAGCTGCTGCGGTTTTTTTCTTGACAAAGGAACGCGGCTGCGGCAAAAGAGCCCTACTGTCACACGGGAGAGAAGAAGTACTGAGTTTCGGCCACGTTTCTAATGTGTAAGCCAACAAGGAGGGAGTGCATGAGAAAAAGGAAACTGCTCGGTTTGGGAGGGGCCGTGCTCATCAGCATGATCCTGCTTGCGAGGCAGGACGCTGCTGCGCAGACGGTGCAGTTCCCCCAAGTAGCCCGCTCGTTTTCGGCATGGTTGGTGCGTGCGTTCGATCCCTGCACCCCTAGCGGCCTGAGCGTCACGAGTCCGCAGTTGCCCAGCGCAGGGTGTTTGACCAGTGCAAGCGTGGTCGACGACCAGATGACCATGGACTTCGGCAAGGTGCGGATTGCTCGTGGCAGTGGGAAGATCAAATTGTTCGGCCGTGGGATGGTTCCTGGTGGTCGAGTGAAAGTGCAGTTGACCGTGCGGGTCACGAAGGAGCCTGTGCTCACGAAACACCCACCGAAATCCAACGCACGCGTAACCTTTGCAGATCAGACCGTCGTTTGCGGGCCTCCTCCGTTTGGGTTCGTCATCGTGTACCCCACTGGTGTTTTGGGTGCGAGCATCGATCTCGCGAATTGTTTGGCCCCCTACCCAGGGCTGGCAACGGGCAATATCGAAATCATCGATGTGGCCTTGGTGAATGCTGACAACGGCAACAAGGTATTTGCTCGACCGGGGGTGCTCCGATGATGCGCGCGACGTTAGGGGAGGCATGGATCATGCGGAAGGTTCTGTTTTCTAAAGGAAGGGTCGCAGGGCTCAGCGCTGCGGCGGGTCTCGTCGCGCTTTTAGCAAGCTCGGCCGGGGCGCAAACCCTGCCGAATTATCCGAAAAAGGCTCCTACCTATGACACGTGGATGGCGCGGGCTTTTGATTCTTGCACGCCTGGCGGGTTGACGGTGACGTCAACGAACGTCCCAAGTAGTGGATGCTTGTCTACAAACAGCGTGACGGACAGTGCTCTCCCGTACAACTTTGCTCGGGTGCGAGTTTCCAAAACCGGAAAGATCCGGATGTATGGGCGCGGCTTCACGTTTGGTGAAAGTGTGCGCGTGCGGCTTGTGCTGCGGGTCACCCGCCAGGGGGTGGTCACAAAACACCCGGCAAAGAGCAAGGCAACCGTCACCTTTGCGGACGTGACGGTTGATTGCCCCGCCGCTCCGAACGCTTTTGTGGTCCGGCCCAATGGAGCAATCATTGGTGCGACCGACCTGAATACTTGTTTGGCCCCGAATAACAACCTTGGCGGGGGGACCGGTGTGAACAATATCGAGGTGATCGGGGCAAGTTTGGTGAACGTGGCCAACGGAAAAGAACTCGCGCGCAGCGGCGTGGTGCGATAGTTCTTGACAATGTGTGGGCTATCGGCGTAACAATTGGACAAAGGGAGGGTGAAAATGAAAAAGGCATGGATGAGCGTACTGGCGGGTGTAGCGATCGTAGCTGTCGGCAGCGTTGCTCAGGCCCAGACAGGTTTTCCGACGAAGGCGATCAAGTTTTCCAGTTGGCTTGCACGTGGGTTCGATAGCTGTACTCCAGGAGGCCTTACGGTAACTTCAAGCAACTTACCTTCGTCTGGTTGCTTCGCGGTTCATTCCGATCCGCTACCACCACCTGCAGGTTCGAATCCGGTTGGCGCAACGATGAAGTTTGGTCGCTTGGACGTGCGCCGATTCCCTGCGACAGGTGGACAAGGGAAAGTGAAGTTGCTGATGTTTGGGTTGCAAAATGGCCAACGTGTAAAGGTGCGGCTGACGTTGCGTACGACCCGCTCGGGGATCAGCACCAAGCATCCAGCGAAATCGAAACAGTTGGTTACCTTCCAGGACACGGTTGTGGAGTGCAAGCTGAGCGCGGCAAACTGCTTTACTGCAAATCCCCGAGGTGTCGTGCTTGGGACCCAAACGTTGGATCAGTGCCTGACCCAAAGCGGATTGCCCAACGGGCTCGCAAAGGAAAACGTGGAAATCCTGGGCGCCGAAGTGGTGAACTGTGACGACGGCAATGTGGTTGCACGGCCGGGAATTCTGAACTGATCCGGAATTAGGTTTCGTCCTAGCGGCCGGCGCTCGGACCATGTCCGAGCGCCGGCTTTTTTATTCGGAACACCCGGTGTGCCGTTTCGTATTGCAGGAGAAGCGGCTTCCACTCCTGTCGTTGCTCCGCCGAAAGTCGAGAGCGTCCGCCCGCGCTCGGCGGATTGCCGCTTGCAAGTTGCTTGATTCGGGTTGGTACGGCGTGGCTGTCCGAATGGCGGTCGGTTAACCCGTGACCGTACACGGAGATTTTAAAATGCAGCGTGTGGGGCGAGGCGACACACCTGCGGTTCTTCTGCATCCGGGTACGCTCTATGTCGATCGCGGTCCAAAATGCTACGCGCACCGGAGCGATGCTCGAACGCTCACTCGGGGCTTAGCCCGGATCAAGGTGGAACCCAGCGGTAGACGCTGAGGCCGACCTCTTTCCAGGCGAGCGTGTCATCGGGCGCAAAGAAGGGGCTAGCGAGAGGAAAAGTGTAGGTCAGTAAAGGTACCCAGCGGCCAACCGCGTTGGTGCGCGGAAGTTCCGATTGATCAGCAGGGGTGATCAGATAAACGGCTCCCGGCTGTTGACGGAGAGCGACCAAAAGTTCAGCGAGCTCCCATCGTGGCGCAGTCCGAACGTAAAAAATCGGACAGCCGCGCTTTGCCCAAAGCAGGGGCGGGAAACTCAGTGGCGCCACGCTCCCATGAACGAGGGCGACGCACGGCGACGTTAAGGTTTCGGTAAGCATAGCCTCGTGCGTGCGAGCTGAAGCGTAATAAGGCAGGCGCAGGATGCGCCATAAAGGCGGCACGCTACTGGTGAACCAGGCAGCGATCATGACCGCCAGGACCATGCGTCTTTTCGTCAGGGTGAGACGCCCCCAGCAGGTAGCGACAGCAAACCAGGCGAGAAGGGATAGCCCAGGGAGCACGATGGGCACGAGCCGGCGGAGGACCCAGAGATCGACCGGGGTGGCGTTCGGGGCAATTAAAAAGACAGCAGCCGCAAATGCAGTGAGCCAAGCCGTCAGGTGAGTTGCGAGCTTGTCCGAGATGATCCCTGCCACCCCAAGGCTCACGAAGCCGGCAAGTACAGGAATAGGGCCGCACCAATGGAGAAGGAGGCGCCAAGGGTCGCTTGGTCCGAAGCGCAAGGAATAAATGACAAGACCAATCACTGCACAAGGGAACCACGCCTTTGCTACCCAGGCGAGGAAAGCGCCTCCCGCGCGGCTTCGCGAACCGAGCGCGTAGGCGGCGAGGAATGCCAAAAGGATCGCGGGAAACACCTCCCAGTGAGCCACAAAGAATCCCGTGAGGTTCCCCCAGTAGTGCGTTCGCCAAAGGGCTGCGTGCGCAATCGCGTGTCCGGTGAGGACCACGGTTCCGAGAATTAGCGGCACAAGTTGTTTGGTCGGGCGCATCGCCAACAGAGCGATCACAGCGGCCGCTGCAAAAAATGCGTTCTCGATGCGCAAAAGCCCGGCACAGCCGAGTAAAAACCCCGCCAACATAAGAAGACGGCGCTGTTCCATGTACCCAGAAAGTGCAACTCCCGACCAAATGAAGAAGCTGGCCGGCACCTCAGGCATCGGAAACCGGGCGTAAAAGAAGAAGGGGGCTTGGCTAGCTGTCGCGAGCAAAGCTAGCGCGGAAAACCGTGCGCCAAGACCAAGAGTCGTCGCTGCGGCCCACAAGGCAACACAACTCAACACGCTGAACGCGGAAAACACCCATTCTGCTCGGCCCTCGCCGATGGTGGCCACGGCCAGTGCGACCCAGGGGACGATGCCGTGGTGGAACGCAGGCAGCACGTCACCGGAGTCCAAGCTGCGCAAGATATATCCGCCCTCCAAGCGTAGGTACGGCGGGGATCCCCGATCGAATGCGACGCTGGGAAAGAACGCCCGTCGTAAGTCCGGCTCCATCAGCATCACGGTTGGATCGTGCACCACGAGCGTGCCGCTGCGCGCGACGTGGATCCCCGCTGCCAAATACCCCGTGGCGTCGCTCGAACCGATACGGGCATGGTATGGCGGGAAAAAGAACGGCACCACGACGACGGCAACGAGCAAGAAACCGAAATCAGTTCGACCGTACGGCAGGCGGCATTCGCCGCGCGACAAAACCCAACCAAGTGCAGAAACGGCGGCGAGGGCAGCTACGAGCGCGCCAGGGAAAAACAAACCGGCCTCGAGCAAGACAAAGCCAACCCACGAGGTCGCCGCGGCGCTGAGGGCAACTTCTACGAAGAGCCGCGCGGGGAGCTTAGCGCCGTTGCCTGTTTGCTTTTTTGCTAAAAGCCAAGGCGACCAACACCATCCGGGAAGATAGAGGCAGGCAAACCAGATCGCGGCTGAAAACAGGAGAGAGAAAATCGTTTCCAAGCCGAAACCCTTTTCAGATCAGATCGTAGACCAAAGGTTTGACTCTTGTCCGCCACGGTGACAACTTGTTTGGCGGTCGACACCGATGAAGCCACGAAAACTCATCATCCAGATTCCTTGCCTTGACGAGGAAGCGCATCTTGCTGCCACATTGCGGTCCTTGCCGCGGACGGTTCCCGGTGTGGATCTTGTCGAAATTCTAGTGATCGACGACGGCTCCCGTGATCGCACAGCCGAAGTGGCGCGACAAGAAGGCGCCGACTACATCTTGCGCTTCCCGAACAACCGCGGCTTGGCTCGAGCTTTTCGAGCGGGACTCGATGCTTGCCTGCGGTTAGGTGCAGATGTGATCGTCAACACCGATGGGGACAACCAGTACAGCGGCGAAGATATTCCCGCTTTGATTCGTCCGATTCTCGAAGGCAAGGCTGACATGGTCGTCGGCGATCGCGATCCGGCTTCGGTGCGCCACTTTTCGCGCAGTAAGCGCCTGTTGCAGTACTACGGCAGTTGGGTGGTGCGCACTCTCTCAGGCACGTCGATTCCCGATACAACCAGCGGATTCCGCGCGTTGAGTCGCGAAGCCGCCCTGCGGCTCAACGTGATTTCGGACTTTACCTACACCATCGAAACCATCATCCAAGCAGGGAAAAAACGCCTTCCGGTCACTCACGTGCCGGTCAAGACCAACCCGACGCGAGACTCGAAACTCTTCCACTCGATCTGGGAGTACGTCAAGCGTTCGGCAGCAACGATCGTTAGGATCTACGCTCTTTACGAACCACTCAAGGTCTTTTCCTACGTCGGCGGGCTCCTGATTGTGCTCGGACTGATTCCTGGTATCCGATTTTTGTACTTCTACGTGCAGGGCACCGGCGGCGGACACATCCAGTCGCTGCTCCTCACGGTGTTGCTCATCATCATCGGGTTCCAAACGGTCCTGATCGGTCTGCTGGCGGACTTGATTGCCGGAAACCGCAACTTGATCGAGGATATTTTGTTTCGCCTGCGTTGCTTGGAACTCGACGAACAGTTGCCCCGTGTCGAAAAAAACGTTCGCGCCGATTCTCAAGCCCAGCGGCGGAGGGCCGAGGCTTGAATGAGAACCCAGCGGCAACGCCTTCGTTGCGGCTGTGTTTCTTTGGCACCTATCCGAAGGCATACACGGTAAGCCGCATCTTGGAGCAGGCGGCCCGCGATGCAGGATGTGAAGTGCTCTCGTGTCAGAACTCGCCATGGGAGTCGCACCCGGTAAAGCTTCCTGAGTTTTTTCGCCTTGCCCGACTTCCTGTCCTGGCCGCAGCCTATCTGCGGGCCGCACGTTCGTTCGCTCGTGCGCTCAGACGTTGCCCGGCGAGCATCTTGGTGGCCGGCTTTCAGGGGAATTTCGATGTGCTCGTTGCGAAATCCCTCGGTCTTGTAAAACAACGCCCGGTCGTGTTTGCGCCTTTGGTGACGCTTTGGGAGACAGTGGTCCTGGATCGAGCGGTCTTCCCTTCTCGCAGCTTCCGTGCGCGGATGGTCCATCGACTCGACCGCTGGAGTCTTTCTGCTGCCGACCGCATTGTCATCGACACCGTGGCGCATGCAGAGTTTCTGTGTCGCGAGTTCGATCTTCCCCGGACCAAGGTGCGAGTGTTCCATCTCGGTTGCGACACCAACGTATTTCGCGCGATGCCATCTTTCCGTCGCACAGGAAGGACCAAGGTACTCTTCTACGGGTCGTTTTTGCCTTTGCACGGTGTCGAGGTCATTCTCGAGGCCGCAAGGCTCCTACGGGAAGAGCGCGAGATCCAATTTACGCTTTGCGGTGGCGGATGGGGTTATAGCCAGGTTGCTTCCGAGGTGTCCGCTTCCGCGTTACCGAACGTGGTGCTTGGTGGTTGGGTCGACTATGAAGCGCTGCCGCAGTTGATTTCCGAGCACGACGTGTGTCTCGGCATTTTCAGCAGCGGCATCAAGGCTTCCATGGTGATCCCGAACAAGCTTTACCAATGCGCAGCAGTGGGGCGGGCCGTCGTTTCCGCGGACACGCCAGCCGTGCAGGAGGTGTTCCGGAACGGGCAATCGATCCTCTTGGTTCCGCCGGACAATCCGGCGGAATTGGCCAATGCCATCCTGCGGCTTCACCGGGAGCCGGAGCTTCGGCAGGATCTGGCCGCCGGCGCTTTGCAACTGATGGAGGAACATTTTTCACCGGCCGCCCGTGCCAAACGCTTTTGCGATGCGTTCCTCGAGGGCCTGGTGTGAACGAGGCAGACTTTGTGGTCGTGTGCGTGGTGACTTGGAATGGCGGGGAGGTGGCGTTGCGCTGCTTGGAGTCCGTGGTGGCTCAAACGTATCCCAATTTTTGTACGGTGGTCGTCGACAACGATTCCTTCCCCGCAGACCGTGAAGCGCTTCGTACGTGGAGTGTCGCACACCCCGGCGTGGAGATTGTGTGGAACTCGGCGAACGTTGGATTTGCTGCTGCCGCAAACCAGGGCTTGGAGTATGCGCGCACCCAGGGAGCGCCGTGGATGTTGCTGGTAACGCAAGATACCGTCCTGGAACCAGACGCACTGAATCACCTCGTCGACGCGGTGCGTGGTCCGGAACGAATTGCCATCGCCGGACCTGTGGTTGTGGATCGGGGTACGGGCCAAGTGCTCTCCTTGGGGGAACGCACGAGCCCGTGGCTTCTCGCGTTTCCGCGCCGGCTAGTACGGTACCGCCGTGCCGACTCTCCGTATCGCCTGGTGACCGGTTTGGTTGGCTGCTGTCTTTTACTGGCTACAGAGCTCGTGCATGCATTGGGCGGTTTTCGGGAGGAATTGTTCGCGTACTACGAAGAGGTCGATCTTTGCTTGCGGGTCCGCGCGGCGGGCTATCGCATCGCGATCGTACCCGCATCCTGCGTGTATCATGATGGTTGGCGGGGATACTTAGCTGGGGCGACTCCTACGAGCGCCTTGCTCAAGGCGAGAAACCTGCTGTTGGTGTCTCGCGAGCACTTGCGTCCGTGGCACTGGGTGGTTGTCGGCCCTTCTATGACGGGATTGTTTTTGGCGACCATGCTTGGCTTTGTCCTGCGGCGCCAGTGGCGCTTGTTTGGAGCCCTGTGCCGCGGGATCTGGATGGGCGTACGCGGCCACGGAGGAAAGCCGCGGTTGCCGTGCAGCGAGTGCGAGTGATGCGTATCGCAATCGGCGCGGTGCTCGGGGTACAAGGGGGGCCAGCGAGGTATGCCGGTGAGCTGGTGCGGGCACTTTCGGAACTACCTGGAGACCACGAACTGACGGTCATTTGTGATCGTGCTGCACTCGTAGAAGACCTAGGCCCTCGGGTAGTCGAAGTGTTGGAAGTACCCATCCGCGCCGTGTGGGAACAGGGACTTTGGGACCAAAAGCTCCACCACCTGCTCACCCGCCGGCATTACGACGTATACCACGGCACGAAGGGCATTTTGCCAATCTTCCCACGCGTGCCGACCGTGGTAACCGTGCACGACTTGGCGGTGTTTCACCAGCCGGCAACGTTTTCGTGGTTGCAGCGCTTCCACCAGCGAGTCTTGGTACCGTGGTCGGTGCGCAGGGCGCGCAAGATTATTACGGACAGCCATCATGCCCAGCAGGACCTTTGCCGGACGTTGCATGTGCGGACCGAAAAGATTGCCGTGGTCCCTCTGGCCGCGAGCGCAACCTTCCACCATGAAGGCGATCGTCGCGATGAGGAGCTTTTGTCGGAGTTCGGCGTGAGCGAACCCTACGTCTTGTACGCTGGCACCATCCAACCGAGAAAAAACGTCGAGCTGTTGGTTTCTGCGTACACCCAGCTCGGGCTTCCGGACCTCGGGCTCGTGCTCGCCGGGCGGTGTCGTCCGGGCTACAGGCCGCGCTTTGTAGCCGAGCCTCCACATGGGGTGCGTTATGTGGGCGAGGTGTCCGACCATGCCCTTGCAGCGCTCTACCGCCATGCCTTGGCCTTTTGCAGCCCCTCGCATTACGAGGGGTTCGGGCTCTCGTTTCTCGAGGCGATGGCTTCCGGCTGCCCGGTCATCGCGCCGCACCACAGTTCGATCCCGGAGGTGGTCGGGGACGCGGCGCTGTTCCTGCGCGACATCACAGTAGAAGAGTTGCGGGCGGCCTTGCGCACGGTGGCGACCGACGACGCGTTGCGCGCCCGGCTACGTGCTGCAGGGCTGCGGCGCGCACGGCAGTTTTCCTGGATGGAAACGGCCAAGGCGACGCTTCAGGTGTATCGTGAGGTGGTCGATGGGTGAGGCACGAACCAGTCCGCCGAAGGTGGTAGTTGTGATCCTCAATTGGAACGGCCTTCCCGACACGCTTCAGTGCCTCGAAAGCGTGGTACGCATCGACTACCCGAACTTTGCGACCGTGGTGGTCGACAACGGTTCGCGCGTCGACCCGCGACCGGAAATCGAGACGCGCTTCCCCCAGGTGCCGTGCATCCGGCTGCCCCGCAACCTCGGCTACGCGGGAGGAAACAATGTCGGAATTCGCTACGCCCTCGACCTCGGAGCGGACTACGTCTTTATCCTCAACAACGACACGATCGTGGAACCCAATGTGCTGCGCGCTGCCGTTGCAGTGGCTGAAAGCGATCCTCGCATTGCGGCAGTCGGTGTGAAAATTCTCGCGTGGGAGAACCCCACGCGCATTTGGGTCGCATACGGTCACGTGACCTACCGTCAAGGGCTGGTGCGTTTGGTGGGATACTATTGGCCAGATGACTTTCGGTTTACCCGGGTGCGCGACGTCGACTGGGTGCCGGGAACAGCAATGCTACTTCGCCGCCAAGCGTTGCTCGACATCGGGCTATTTGACGACGAGTATTTCGCGTACCACGAGGACGTGGATTGGTGCACGAGCGCACGGAAGGCCGGGTACCGCATCGTGTTTGCTCCTGAAGGCCGGATTTTCCACAAGGGCCACGGGAGTTCCGGTGGCCGTCGATTCGTGAGCCTGCGGCAGTATCTTGCCGGCCGCAATATGGTGTTGTTTGTTCGCAAACACGGAACCCCGTGGCAAAAAGCGAAGTTCGTTTGCTTCCAGTTGGCCACGTTGCCCTTGCAGTATTTGCGGCGCTCGCTCACCGGTGAGCAGGAAGGAGTGGTACTGAAAGTGCGAGGAATGTTAGACGCGATGCGAGACCGGCCGATTCCGTTGGTCGAGCTCGGACTGCGCGAGAGGAACGGCGAGTGAGCTTCAAGTACTACACCACGGACACAGGAATCGCAGCCAGCCAGATCTTCTGGAGCTTTGACAGCGTTGCCGACCACGTGGAGCTTTGCGAGTTCGAAACAACCCTGCCGGTGTTCTTGCGGGAACTGCCGCGCGACACGGTGGTGCTCGATGCGGGCTGCGGTTTGGCTCGGTGGGTGATCTATTTGCGGGGCAAGGGATTTCGCGTTCTGGGTACGGACGTCGCCTACGAAGCGCTTGCCGCCGCTGGTCGACATGGCGCCCGTGGGTGGTTGTTTGCTTCGGATACCCGAAGGCTCCCGATTCGCGACCGCAGCCTCGGCGGAGTGATTTCCCTGGGCGTGATCGAACACGAAGAGTCCGGACCTGTGGAAGCGTTGCGGGAGCTTTACCGCGTTTTGCGGCCCGGCGGGGTCGCGCTCGTCGCGGTCCCTTACAACAATCCCTGGCGCCGTTGCCTGATCAACCACTTGCGGCGTTTTCGCGACTGGCAAAAGCGGCGCATGGGCCTGGCTTTGCAGTTTGCGGAGTACCGATTCTCGGCGCGCGAGTTGCGCGCCTTCCTCGAGGAGGCAGGATTTCACGTGGCGTCGATGCACGCAGATGACTTCCATTTACCTCTGGGCAAGGGCCTTTGGGTCGATTCCTCTTCGTTCTTTGGGTACCGTGTGGGCATGTTCGACATGGCGCCAGGGCATAAGCGGTGGGAGCTCAACCGCCGAGGGCGACTTGTACAGCGCCTCGCGTTTGCCATCTCCCCTTGGCTTGTGGCTGGTGGCGTGTTGGCGGTCGCTCACCGTCCGGCGGAGTGAAACCCGGTGATGAAAGTGGCGGCGGTGGTGGTCAATTGGAACCAAGCCGCTCTCACCCGCGCGTGTGTGGAAAGCGTGCTTGCCGGCAAGATGCCACCTTGGCGGATCTTCGTTGTCGACAACGGTTCGCTGGAGGACCCGCGCGACGAACTTGTCGGAGTCGGCTCGAATATTCAGTGGATTTTGCTTCCCGAAAACCGCGGGTTTGCCGCCGGGGCGAATGCGGGCATGAGGGAAGCCTTGGCACAAGGCGCAGAGGGCGTGTTTTTGATCAACAACGACGCCGTTGCCGATCCTGAGTGCTTGCGTGAACTTGTGTCCGCGCTCCAATCCGATGCCAGGCTCGCGGCCGTGGGAGCGAAAACCCTTACGCAGGAGCAGCCACCTCGAATCGACATTGCCTTTGGTGTGCTCACCTACCATGGACCCCTCGTGCAACGACGTGGTTGGATGGAGCCGGACATCACCCAGTTCAACGAGTTTGCGTTGGTGGATTATGTGGCGGGATGCGCCATGCTCCTGCGGCGCGAAGCACTGGATCGGGTGGGCCTGTTCGACGAGGAGTTTTTCGCGTACCACGAGGACCTAGACTGGTGCACGCGAGCGCGCGGTGCAGGTTATCGTGTGGGTTATGTGCCTTCGGCGTTGGTGTACCACCGGGTGCACGCATCGACAGGCGGCGGCGGTTACGAGAGTCCGATTACGTACCTTTCGGCGCGAAATGCCATCTTGTTCGTGCGGAAAAACGCTCCGCCTCATTTGCAAGCGAAGTACGCCCTCCATTTGGCGGTGAATCTGGTCAAGGACGCGGTGTTTCGGTGGCGGCGCAACGAGTGGGCCGGGTTCGTTTTGCGGCTTCGCGGGGTACGAGATGGAATCGTTGGCCGGCCTGTTCCCGTGAAAGAACTTGGTCTCGCAAGCCAGGCCGATTGGCACGAGAAGAGGAGACTCGAGAGTTATGGCTGAACCGCACGTCGCCATCGTGATCCTGAACTGGAACGGGAAGGAGGACATCTTGCGCTGTCTCTCCACGTTGCCGCGGATTCGGTATTCGAACTGGAGTGCGACCGTCGTCGACAATGCTTCCACCGACGGCAGCGTTGCCGCGATCAAGGAACACTTTCCCGACCAACGTGTTCTGGTGATGGAAAAAAACCTGGGGTTCTGTGGTGGCAACAACCGCGGGATTGCCGACGCAATGCAGCGAGGGGCGGACTACGTGCTGTTGTTGAACAACGACACGGAGCTCCATCCGGATCTGTTGACCGAGCTCGTTCGGGTGGCACGTACCGATGCGCGCATTGGTGCGGTAGGAGCGAAGAATCTCTTGCTCGAAAACCCACGCATCGTCTGGGGTGCCTATGCAGAGATCCGCTACCACCGCGATTTAGTTCACGTGGTCGGGTCGCGGGTACCCGACGGCCCGGAACTGACTTGCGTCAAGGACGTCGACTCGGTGATTGGCAACGGCATGATGCTGAGTCGGGCCGCAGTGGAAAGCATTGGGGGCTTCGACGAAGCGTTCTTTGGTTACCACGAAGACGTCGACTGGTGTGCCCGGGCGCGCAAAGCAGGCTTTCGAATTGTCTACAACGGACACGCTGTCATTTACCACCGCGGTTTTGGTGCATCGAACCCGGCCCGACCGCGCCCCTTTCCCGTTCTCTATTTCCTTGGCCGCAACAGCATCTTGTTCGCCAGAAAACACGCGTCGCCTGCGCAGCTTTGTAAGTTTGTCACCTTGTTTTTCCTGGGTGTCGGCTGGTGGATCGTTGCCGGCGTGTTCCGAGGCGACCGCCTAAAGTCTTACCTGTGGCTCGTGCGCGGCTTCATCGATGGAGTTCGCGGCCGGCTGCCGTTGCGCGAGCTCGGACTGCAGGAGTAAGCCTGCGCCAGGACGGTCCGTGCAGGCGTGGTCGCTCCCGCAACCACGCCACGCCTTGCAAAGTGCGGACTTCCGTGACTGAAAGAGCCCGAAATGACCAGCCGCTTCCTCAATAACTCTTTGGCTGGACTCGCCGGCATGGCGCTGCACAAGGTGGCGGGCATTGCCACCTCCGTGGCGCTCGCGCGGATGTTGGGTGCCGAGCAATTTGGTGTGTATGCCTTTGTTGGAACCCTGGTCTTCTTGCTTGGCTTCCTGACCGACTTGGGCATGGAGCGCGTGTTGACGCGCGAACTCGCGGCGAAGCAGTCGGAAGCGGCCGCGTTGCTGAGCAACGCTTTGGCTCTCAAGGTTGTCTTGGGGCTGAGCGTTGCTGGCCTCGGGGCAGTTCTTGGCAAGTTGCTCGCCTTGGATTCCGTGAGTTATCGCTGCTTGCTTCTTGCTCTTGGAGCTTTGCCTCTCGGGTTCGATCTTCTTGCAAGGGCTTATTTCCAAAGCCGGCTAGAAGTGGCGGCTTACTACCGCATAAGCCTGGTTGGCAGTGTATCGTTTCTTGCGCTCGTCGGGCTTTGCTGGTGGTGGGAGGCTTCGGTTGTTGGGGTGTTCGTTGCCGGGTTGGCAAACGCTCTGGGAGTGGGTGCGTTGTTTCTCCGGTCCTTGCGGGCCCGGGTACGCTTTGGCTGGTCGCTGGTGCCCGCTCGGGTACGCATGCTGCTGGCCGAGGGTTTTCAAGTCGGCCTGTTGGGGCTGCTCTTCACCATTGCCCTTCGGATCGATCAAGTGATCCTTTACCACCTGCGTGGAGCCGAGGAAGTTGGCCAGTACGCTGCAGCAGTGCGGCTCACCGAGGCCTTAGGCATTTTGCCCGAGGCCGTCATGTTGTCCTTGTTTCCTCTCCTCGCCGCTGCCCATACCTCCGACCCCCAGCGTTTTCGGCGGCGTTACCGACTCGGGTTTCGATACCTTGCGGCGGCTGCGGTACCGTTGGCTCTGATTTGCACGTTCGCGGGTGCGGAGTTGCTCGAGTTGGTGTTCGGGGCGAAGTACCGAACGGCGGCTCCGGCGGTTGCCTGGTTGAGCTGGAACATGCTGCTCAGCTTTCTTGGTGCCGTTTACCTCAACGTATACCTGATTCAGAGCCTCTATCGGTTGCTCATCGGCGTGAGCACGGTGTGCACGCTGCTGAACATCGGCCTGAATTTTCTGTGGATCCCTACGTACGGGTTGTCGGGCGCAGCCGCGGCAACGGTCGTCAGCACCTTGGTGGGCTTTGGGCTCTGGTTTGTGTTCCCGTTTACTCGCGGCGCGGTTGCGGATTGCGTACGGGAAGGAACGCGAGCGTTCGTAGCCGGTGCTGCTGGCGGCCTCGCTGCGGTGGCCTGGCCGACGACGAGCGGAGCGGTTTGTGCTGCGGTGGCGACGGGCGTTTATCTGACAACATTACCGCTCTTGGGCGGGCTCCGTTGGGCCGACGTTCGACGAGTTACCGCACGTTGAAATCGACGCGGGCGCGTTAGCTGCCACCTTGGCTTCTGCGGGGAGTTCGAACCATCCCTCGTAAATGGTGGCGCCGCGACGGAGCCCCTTTTCTTCGAACCGGGTACGTGTCGACCTGCGGAAAGGAGGAGCCAACTCACGCAGTGTGAGCCCAGCACTGCCTACAAAGCACTGAATTGCCATCGTCCACAAAAAGTCCACGTCGGTGGCAAATGCGACCAGTCCACCCGGAACCAACGTCCGCGCTACGTCGCGAGCAAAGGCCGGAGTGAGAAGGCGCCGTCGGTGGTGCCGGCGCTTCCACCAGGGATCGGGAAAATAAATGTGGTATGCGGCGACGCTGCGCGTTGGCACAATGTGGTGCACTACGCATTGAGCAGGCGCGTGCACGACTCGTACGTGCGTCAGGCCGCGGCTGCGGACGAGCGCTTCGAGGTTTTCCGCTCGACTGCGTGAACTCTCGATCGCAACGAAGTTGACCTGCGGGCGGCGCGCGGCCTCCTGCAGCAAAAAAGCGCCCGTTCCCGGGCCGATTTCAATTTCGACCGGTCCAGAGCGACCAAACACGCTCAACCAGAACTCAGTACCCGTCGTCACCTGCGAGTAAACGCCCGCCATCGACTGGCAACACCACGCCCGTCACGTAATCGTTACGGCAAAGAAACAGGGCGGCGTCCGCTACGTGATCGGGCAGCCCTTCGCGCTTGAGCAACGTGCGCTCGATCTCCCGCTGTCGTGCCTGCGGGTCGAAACCCGGCGGAAAGAGGACAGGTCCGGGCGCAATCGCGTTCACCCGGACCTCTGGAGCAAGTTCCTTTGCCAATGTGCGCACGAGTGCAACCACCCCCGCCTTGGCAATGTTGTACGCCAAGTACCCACGCCACGGCCGAAGTGCAGCAACGTCGGCCAGGGCGACGATGCTGCCTCCTCCGCGCGCGCGCATTTCCACTCCGAAAGCGCGCGCTACCCACAACGTCGCGAACAAGTTGTCCGCCAGCATGCGCTGGCATGCGTCGTCGGAAAATTCGTTCACGGGAGTGCGCTCGAATGCTCCAGCGTTCGCAACCAGCACGTCGACTCGGGCAAAGGCCGACAGGCAATTCGCAACGAACTCCTCAGCAGTTGCTCGGATGGCGAGATTGGCTCCGAGGACGACGGCCCGTGCCCCACAAGCAGTTGCCAACTCTGCCGTGTCTTCGGCCTGGGCACGACTCGCGCGGTAATGCACGACCAAATCGTAGCCGGCGCGCGCGAATGCAAGCGCGATGGCCCTACCCAAACGCTGGGCTGCCGCGGTTACCACGGCCACCGGTTTGTCATTCTTTGTGCTCATTGCGTTAAGAGTGGCTTGCAAGTAGTAGCCGAGTCGAGAACCTGTTGGAGAGAAAGGAGTTGAACATGCGTGCTGCTGTCCTGCAAGCATGGAACGAACCGTTCCAGGTTCGTGAGGTCGAGCTCGATGCACCTCATCAGGGCGAGGTGCTGGTCAAAGTGGTGGCAAGCGGAGTGTGCCACAGCGATTTGAGCATTCAGCGGGGGCTCTTGCCTATGATGCCGCCGATTATCATCGGACACGAAGGCGCTGGCATCGTGGAGGAAGTTGGTCCTGGCGTTACTTCCGTGCAGAAGGGCGACCATGTTGTTCTGACTTGGCTGTATTCGTGTGGTTACTGCCGCGACTGCGGTCGAGGACGGCCGCACCTGTGCGAAAAAGCGGCGATGGCAACGATGTCCGGAGCGATGTACGACGGGACGACACGCTTCAAGGTCGAAGGGCAGCCTCTCCGCCACTGGTGTGGCTCGTTTTCCGAGTATACCGTGGTGCCGGAGCAAGCGGTCATTCCCATTCGCAAAGACGTGCCACTGACCAGCGCGTGTCTGGTGGGCTGCGGGGTCATGACCGGAGTTGGGGCCGCGATGAACACCGCGCGGGTAGAACCTGGAGACACGGTTGCGGTGGTAGGCTGCGGCGGAGTCGGGCTGAACGTCATCCAGGGGGCGCAGGTGTGTGGAGCGGAACGCATCATTGCCGTGGACGTTGTGGAAAAGAAATTGGATCTAGCCAAGGTGTTTGGCGCGACCGATACGGTGAATCCAAAACAAGGCGATTGGACCGATCAAGTCCGTTCGCTTACAGGTGGCAAAGGCGCCGACTTTGTGTTCGAGGTTGTCGGCAACCCGGATTTGATCCAGCAGGCGTTTGCCGCCGTGCGCCGCGGGGGCAAATTGGTGCTTGTGGGCGTGCCTGCCTTGGGCCAGCAGGTCACCTTCCCGGCAATGAACTTTCCCTTGGAGGAAAAGGGAGTGATTGGCTCGTACTATGGCTCGCCGCGATTCCGTTACGACATGCCGAGAATCCTCGACCTCTACATGGCCAAGCGGATCAAGCTCGACGAGCTAGTGAGCCGGAAACTGAAGCTCGACGAAATCAACACCGCCATGAGCCTGATCGAGCAAGGCGAGGTCGCCCGCAGCGTGATCGTTCACCAGTAACAGCACGGTCGGACTAGGACTCGTTCCTCGCGAGAGGAAGCCATCGCGAACGTTCAGAGCCTGTGCGGGCATTCCGATCGCGAACGCGTGCGCGATGGCGAAGCGCCGCGCGAAGTCGCCCTCTGCTGGGCCGCTGCGCGCAGGGCCGTTGTGGTTGTCGTCGCGCCCCGCCTCTGAGCGGAGAGCGGAATCGAGTTGCGTCACAGGCTGGCCTAGCGAAGCCTGTCTGCCCAGTCACCCGGTGGGCAGATTGGCTGGTGCGAGCCCCTCGATGGTTTTGCGGATCACGTCCGGGTCGAAGCTCAGGACACTCACCGCGGTCGTGGTGACGCCAGCGGCCACGTACTGCGCGATGCGTTCGCGGCACTCTTCCAGGGATCCGAAAATAGCGAGAGCGTCGACAAAGCGGTCGCTCATGCCTTGACGTGTCAAAGCACGGTCGCCCTTGCGGAACCCTTCGGCAATGAGCCTCGCTTCTTCTTCGAATCCGTACCAAGCGGCGAAACGGTTGTAGACCGGAGTGGCAAAGTATCCAGTCAGCGCCGCGCGAAAGAGTTCCCGGGCTGCTTCCCGATCCTCGGTGACCATCACCTGATGGCGGCAAACCACTTCGAGCGACTTCGCGTCGCGCCCGGCTCGTTGCGCTCCGAGAGCCACATGTTCCAGCATCTTCGGCAACGCGTCCGCCGGGAACAGATTGACAACGACGCCGTCTGCCACTTCGCCAGCCAGCTCCAACATCGGAGGGCGTAGCGCCCCGACGTAGACTGGCACTGGTTCCTTCGGCACCATGAGAAGGCGCAGTCCCCGAGAGCGAACGGTGCTGCCTTCGAAGGCGCTTTTCTCTCCGCGCAGCAGCGACTGCACCAACTGCACGGTTTCACGCACGCGGGAGACCGGTTTGCGAAACTCGAGTCCGTGCCACTGTTCCACGATGGCGTGGCTCGACGAGCCCAAGCCGAGAATGAAACGCCCGGGCGCCAGTTGGCCCAGCGTGGCCGCCGCTTGCGCGAGGACCCCTGGGGTGCGGGTGTACACTGGGGAAACCGCAATTCCCACCCGCAAGTGTTTGGTTGCTTGCGCTACAGCCGCAGCCAGCACGAACGGATCGGGTCCGTTCGTATCGGCAATCCACGCGCTTTCGTAGCCCAAGTCTTCGGCTCGCTGAGCCCACGCAACACAGGCCGGAACGTCCGGCGGCATCGGCAAACTGATCCCCAGCTTTCCCAAATTCATGCGCTTCCTCTACCTACTTGCCACCGTTCGCACAATTGCGTTCGGTCGCGGTGCACCGTTGCGGTCGAAGCACGCGCGGGGCACGCTGGCAGAATGCGCCGTTGGCTGACGATGCGTCGCCAGAGACTGCGAGCGACTGCTGGCTCCTGAAAGACCACTTCGGGCACCGGGAACAGCGAGCCGCGGAGCCAAGTGCGGTTCTGCAGAGCGAAGTTGAACCGACGGAAATGGTCGCGCCCCTCACCCAAACCCCCCGTGGGGTGAGGGAGAGAGGCAGGGTGAGGGAAAAAGCGAGGGTGCTGGCGCGCTGGGCCACGAGGTCCGCCGTAGGCTGCGCCACAAAGCCGCGACGCTGGGGATCGCAACGAATAAGTCAGGTCGTTGGAACCGGGGCAGGGTGGAGTTTGCATGCTTGTTCGCGACTGCCTTCGCGACACCTTAGGCCCATTCGCCCTAATACATCTGCGAAGAACTCCTCACGGGTTGCCCGAGCCTATGAAAACTGACTAGAACGTTTGTCATTTCTTAGCCTGAGCGAGGGAGGCTCGATGCGCAATCCGCGGGAGTTTTTTCGACCTTTGGCCATTGGGGCACCGGAACCTCTGCGAGAAGTGCCCGTTAAACCCTCACGGGTGATTCACTTTTTCGATCCGAGCAACCCCAAGATGGCAGCGAAGCTGCCGGAACTTGCTCGCCAAGCGGATATTTTGCTCGGGAATTTGGAAGACGCCATCCCGATCGACAAGAAAGAAGCAGCGCGGGAAGGGCTCATCCGCGTGGCTCGCGAGGTCGACTTGGGAGACACCCCGTTGTGGACTCGGGTGAACAGTTTGGAGAGCCCGTGGTTTCTCGATGATGTGATGCGCATTGTCACGGAGGTCGGGCATCGCATCGAGGTCATCATGGTGCCGAAGGTCGAGGGACCGTGGGACATTCATTACGTCGACCGCTTGCTTGCCCAGCTAGAAGCGCGCGCCAAGCTCTCGCGGCCCATTTTGGTTCACGCCATTTTGGAAACGTCCCTCGGGATGATCAACGTCGAGGAAATTTGTGCGGCGAGTCCGCGAATGCAGGGAGTGAGCTTCGGGCCCGCCGATTTGGCGGCTTCTCGGCGAATGAAAACCACCCGCGTTGGCGGTGGACATCCGGCGTATTTGGTCCGCGCCGACCCGGATCCAACGAACCCCCAGGCGCCGCGACCGGTTGCCCAGCAAGATCCTTGGCACTACTCGATCGCGCGGATGGTCGACGCTTGCACTGCGACGGGCGCGCTGCCGTTTTACGGCCCCTTCGGGGACATTTCCGACCCGCTCGGCTGCGAGGATCAGTTTCGAGCTGCTTTCCTGCTCGGGTGCGTCGGCGCCTGGTCGTTGCACCCGAGCCAAATTGCGATTGCGAAAAAGGTGTTCAGCCCGCCTCCGGAAGAAGTCGCGTTTGCACGAAAAGTCATGGCCGCCATGCCCGATGGTCGAGGCGTGCAAATGATCGATGGGAAAATGCAAGACGATGCCACCTGGAAACAGTGCCGGGTGATGGTGAGCTTGGCAAAAATGCTTGCGCGCAAGGACCCCGAACTGGCACAGGTTTATGGCTTTTCCGAAGAGGATCTCCGCGAACCATGAGTGTGCGACTCGTCAACCGCGCCGGGCGCGCTTGTTTGTGGCTGGCCGATGGCTTTGCTGATTTAGAGCACGCTTCTCAAGGTCGCCTCCCGTCGGATCCAATGGCGGCCTTGGCAAGGTGGGCGGACGTACTCGACTGGGCTGCCGGTGCCGGCCCTGGGATGGTCGAGGGCCCGCTAGTGGAAGAGCATCTTGGACCACCTGTGCCGCGACCGACCAAGGTGTTCGGCATCGGATTGAACTACCGTGATCATGCCGCCGAGGCCGGGTTACCGATTCCTGATGCGCCCCTTGTGTTCACGAAATTTCCAAACTGCCTCGTGGGACCGCGAAGTTCCGTGGAACTGTCATCGGACTACGTCGACTGGGAAGTGGAATTGGTCGTCGTTATCGGCCGCAAAGGGCGAGGGATTTCTGCAGCCAAGGCATTCGAGTACGTCGCTGGTTACATGGTGGGCCAAGATATTTCCGACCGGAAAGCGCAGTTTGCTGGCAACCCACCCCAGTTCTCGATGGGGAAGTCGTACGATACGTTCGGGCCGATCGGGCCCGCGCTGGTCAGCCTCGATGCGTTTCCCGATCCGAACGATTTAGCGCTTAGCTGTGAAGTCAGCGGAGAACGCATGCAAGATAGCCGCACCCGCGAGATGATCTTCGCAGTTCCCGAATTGATCGAGTTCTTGTCGCGGCGGTGCACCCTGGAACCAGGAGATTTGATTTTCACGGGAACCCCGGCCGGCGTGGGCTCCACGCGCAAACCGCGTCGGTACTTGCGTGAAGGGGACGTGATTCGCTCGTGGATCGAAGGAATTGGGACGCTGATCAATCGATGCTGTGTCGGTTCGGAGTCGGTCTCGTCCCCTCCACCGACCCAAGTCGGATAGTCTTCCGCAAGGGCACAGTTCGCCGGAAGGAGGCACACAGATGGCTACTCCCTTGGAAGAATGGGTCGATCGCGTCGCATCGCAAACCGAGCCTAAGAACATTGTGTGGTGCGATGGGTCCGACGACGAGTACGAGCGCTTGATCCGCGAGATGGTGGACAACGGCACGCTCATCGAACTGAACCAACAAGCGTACCCAGGTTGCTACCTCCACCGGAGCCACCCGACCGACGTTGCCCGCACCGAGCATCTGACCTTCGTGTGTACGCAGAAAAAGGAAGATGCAGGCCCGAACAATAACTGGATGGAGCCAAAGGAGGCCAAGCAAAAGGTCGGTGCACTCTTTCGCGGCGCCATGCGTGGGCGGACCATGTACGTCCTCCCGTACCTCATGGGCCCACCGACGTCGCCGTATGCGCGGGTAGGGGTCGAGGTGACCGACAGCCCGTACGTGGCCGTGAGTATGCGGATCATGACCCGCATGGGCAAAATTGCCTTGGAACGGCTGGGTTCGTCGGACGACTTTGTCAAAGGGCAACATTCGCTAGGCGACCTAAGCCCGGAGCGCCGCTTCATCCTCCATTTCCCCGAGGAGCGCGATATTTGGTCCATTGGTTCCGGCTACGGCGGCAACGCGCTCCTGGGCAAGAAATGCTTTGCCCTTCGGATTGCGAGCTACATGGCTCGGTTCGAAGGATGGCTCGCCGAGCACATGCTCATCGTGGGCATCGAGGAACCAAATGGTCGGATCACGTACCTGACCGGAGCGTTCCCCTCGGCCTGCGGAAAAACCAACCTTGCCATGCTGGTTCCCCCGCCGAGCCAAAAGGGTTACCGAGTTTGGACGGTAGGCGAGGACATCGCCTGGATGCACGTGGACGAGGCTCGCCAGCTTCGGGCGATCAACCCCGAGGCAGGATTCTTCGGAGTAGCCCCAGGCACGAACTGGAAGACCAATCCGAACGTGATGAGAACGATCCAGCGAAACACTCTGTTCACGAACGTCGCGCTTCGTCCGGATGGAACACCGTATTGGGAGGGGTTGGATGAAACGCCGCCAGCCGAATGTCTGGATTGGCAAGGCCGCCCATGGACGCCGCAAAGCGAGACCAAGGCAGCACACCCAAACTCCCGGTTCACTGCGCCCGCGCGGCAGTGCCCATCGATGTCCCCGTACTGGGAAGCGCCCGAGGGCGTGCCCATCTCGGCCATCCTGTTCGGTGGGCGGCGTGCAAGCCTCATCCCGCTCGTGTTCGAGGCGTTCAATTGGCAGCACGGAGTGTTCCTGGGATCCGTGCTGTCGTCGGAAACGACGGCAGCTCAAAGCGGCGCGGTGGGGGTCGTGCGGCGAGATCCCATGGCCATGCTGCCATTTTGCGGGTACAACATGGGCGATTACTTCGCCCACTGGCTGCGCATGGGCACCCAGTTGCCCACACCACCGCGGATTTTCCGCGTGAACTGGTTTCGACGCGACGAGCACGGAAACTTCATGTGGCCCGGCTTTGGCGAGAACTTGCGCGTGCTGCGTTGGATTTTGGCGCGCGTGCACGGCGAGGTGGATGCCGAGGAGACCCCAATTGGGTTCGTGCCGCGAGTGAAAGATATCGACCTCGAGGGGATCGACGTCACCCGCGATACGTTACGCAAATTGCTGGCGGTGGATCGCCTGGCATGGTTGGAGGACGCAGGGGCTCAAGCAGAGTTTCTCAAACAGTTTGGCGATCGCTTGCCCCGAGAACTCTGGGAGGAGAACGAGGCGCTCATCCGCCGCCTTCAGGGAGCCACGGCGACATCGGGCGCGTCCTCCGTTGGGCGAGGGTAGGAAGGTCGCTACGGCTGGCCAAGGAGCGCTTGCTTGAGGTCGTTGCTGATCGGTTGCGGCCCGAGCCAAATCGAAAAGTAGGCCCGCGCAAAGTCGGCGCCCGGGATGCGTGCTTTTACGACCCCGTTCAACGCAAGCTCGGTTCCGTACCCGGGCACATAGGTGAGGGAATAGCGGTCCCCAGGCTGGACGGCTTCGTACGACCGATGCAGCTGCTGCACGCGATCGCGCAACCGCGCTAGCTCCTCCCCGGGCACGTTTCGAGCCAAGATCGCGTCGGCTGCTTCGCCGAAGGCCTCTGCAGGAATCGCCCAAAAATAGTGGATCTCCAAACGCTTCGGTACGTCGTCGAGAACGCGTTCGGGTGGAGTACTGTCGCCGAGATATAGTGCGGCGGCGTAGCCCTTGAACACCACGCGGTAGCGCAACACCCCAGCGCCGACCAAACGAAGTTGAATTCCTTGAGCTTCCACCGATAGCGGGAAGGTCACCCCAGCTACCTCCACCTTTCGTACCGCTGTGGCAGGAAGAACGGCGGGAAGTAGCAGCGCGCCGGCGGCTACGCTGCGACGTGCCAGGGTAGCGACGGACCAACAACTTACAGCCGCGAGGAACGCCATCGTGCCCGCCCATACGATGGCAAGCACTGCGTACTGAAACGTGGCGGGTTCGTGAATCACCGCGGCGCCGAGGCGAGCCGCCGCGCCGTAGCTGAGCGGTCCGGCAACGCTGCCAAGCAAGGCTGCGAAGACCGGCCGCGCCAAAAGCCACTGCAGACTTGCGCGCAGCGTGGTGGCGAAGTTTGCCCACAGCAACGTGATCCACGGCGGGCAGAACCACCCGGCATAACCAGCCGGCGTGTATACGTGACAGTGAATGAGCACGGTATCGATCAAGGAGCCCAACGCTGCGATCGCGACGACGTACACGCCGCTGCGCCACCATGACGCTTGCAACAACAAATTGGTTGCAATGATGGCTACAGCAATGGCTATTGCCGCCTGCTCTTGTCCCCGTGCTGCGCCGAGAACCAGAACAAACCAGACGAAATAAGCGGACAGTGCGTTGTAGACCACAGCGACATTCACGGACGACTCCAGGACAACGAGCGACACTCACCCTCGAGTTTGCCGGAACGATTCACCGAGAAAAGCCCGCCTTGGGTCTTGGCTCGCCCGCGGCCGCTGGCAAAGTGAAGAACAAGGAACGAGGAAAATGTTTGCTGCGCTTGTTGACGTTGCCGAACGGGGATGGGTTCCCGAAACTCTCTTACGTTGGGGTATTCGGGCCTTGCTTGTACAGCGGCTGTGGGAGCAACGGCGCAGCGAATGCGAACCTGGCGCTGACGACCCGCGAGCGGGTTTTTCTCGCTTTTTGCAAGAACTTGCCTCGAGCCCAATTGCGCTCGTTCCAGAGAAAGCCAACGAACAGCACTACGAGTTGCCAGCCGAGTTTTTCACTCGGGTGCTGGGTCCCCGCATGAAATACAGCTGCTGCTACTGGCCTCCAGGCGTTACTTCATTGGCAACCGCTGAGGAGAACATGTTGGAGCTCACAGCGCTCCGGGCGGACATCCGCAACGGCCAGCGCGTGCTCGATCTCGGCTGCGGCTGGGGCTCCTTTTCGCTCTGGTTGGCCGAACGGTACCCGCAGGTGGATGTGGTTGCAGTGTCGAACTCGCGAGGCCAGCGTGAGTACATCGAAGAGCGCGCGCGCTCGATCGGTTTGCCAAACCTCACGGTGCAAACGGCCGACGTGAACGAGTTCGTCCCCGAAGGCACCTTCGACCGTGTGGTGTCTGTGGAGATGTTCGAGCACGTGCGCAATCACGCGGAACTCATGCGCCGCATCGCTGGATGGCTGCGGCCTGGCGGGAAGCTGTTCGTGCATATCTTCGTGCACCGCCACTATGCGTACCCGTACACGACCGAAGGCGAGACTAACTGGATGGGCAAATATTTTTTCACCGGGGGCTTGATGCCGTCGGACGATCTTCTGCTGCGTCACCAACGACATCTGGTTCTCGCTCAGCATTGGCGGCTCGATGGTCGCCATTACCAGCGCACAGCTCGAGCATGGCGGGAACGGCTCGAAGCCCAACGAGGAGTGGTTTTGCCCGTTCTTGCCGAAGTGTACGGGAGAGGGACGGAGGACCGATGGTTCCAGCGCTGGCGGCTGTTTTTCCTGGCTTGCGAAGAGCTGTTTGGATTCCGTAATGGAAAGGAATGGTGGGTGTCCCACTATCTGTTCGAGCAGCGACCGAGCTAGAGCCGGCACGTGCGGCTAGTGGCCGCTACGGTACAAAACGCAGCCCCTTAGTGCCCGGGCCCTTCCCGTTTCGGGAACCAAGGGAAGAACGCTGGAGTACGGCGGATGTACTCTGCATAGGCGGGTCGCCGCTCCACGAGAGCGGGCTCGAGCAGGGGGATGCCCGATACCTTCAGCAACAGGAACGTCATCAGCAAAGGGCTGAGGATTGTCCACCACCCCCCAGAACTTACAGCAAAGCCGTAGAATCCCCACCAGAGGACCGCCTCGCCAAAATAGTTCGGATGTCGGGAGTACCGCCAAAGTCCCGTTTGCAACACCTGACCTGCGTTGCGCTGGTCGCTCTTGAACCGCGCAAGTTGCGCATCGGCAGTCGTCTCGATGGTAAAACCCGCCGCCCAAAGAACGAACGCAAGCGCGTCCAAAAGCGGCTGCGACTCGGCGGAGTGCGTGATTGCCCACCAGAGGGGAAGGGAAATGATCCAGGCCAAAAAGGCTTGCAACCAGAAGACGGTGAACAAGCTGACCCACCAGAAACGCGAGCCCCATGCCGCGCGCATTTTTGCGTAGCGGTGGTCCTCGGGAGCTCCAGCGGTTCGCCATGCCAAGTACCCTGCCAGCCGAACGGCCCAAATCGCCACCAAGGCGACGATGAAGACCGACCGCAGCGTCCGCTCTGGAGTTTGCCATAGGTACCACAACGCGAGCACCAAGAATGCCAGGCCCCAAAAGACATCGACGATACTCGCTTTCCCATAGATGGTGCTCGCAACCCAAACGGCGGTGAACAACGCGGATACGACGAGGAGGCCAGAAACGGCGAGACCAAACTGCTCCATCGACGCCATTTGAGCACGAACGGAAAGCCAGTCCAGCCTAGGCAGAGGTTCGGACGTCTCCTGTTGCACCCATCCACCGGATCAGGCTCGACAGCTCATAAGCTGCCCCCGATGCCTTGCGTCTGGCTGTCAAAGACACGCTGGTGGCTCGACGCCAGCCCGCGTGGTTGCCAGAGCTACCGAGATTCCGCCAGCGTACTGGCACGGGCGGTGGCAAGATTCGGGTGAAGGGCGCGCCTCAAGGTCTTGCCATTTCGCGTGCGAGGGAAGTCGGTGGTGACGTAAACGACTTTAGGCGCTTTGTAACTGGCGAGGTGCCGGTGTGCGTACTCCAGGATGTCTCGGGCTGTCGTCGAACAGCCGTGGCGCAAGATGACGTAAGAGACGACCAAGCGCTTGTTTTGGTCGCGTTCTTCGGCGACGGTGGCCGCATCAAGAACGTCCGGATGTTCGCGTAACACCCGATCCACCTCGAAGGGCGATACTCGGTAGCCGAAGCTCTTGATCAAATCGTCCCGACGACCGAGAAACCAAATGTACCCGTCCTCGTCCTTGCGGGCGTAATCTCCCGTGAGAAACCAACCGTCGCGAAAACACTGATCCGTCTCTTCCGGGCGGTTCCAGTACCGGAGCATCAACGCAGGGTCCGATCGCGGGATGCATAGCATTCCTTCCTCGTTGGGGCCGCATTCCCGCAACGTTTCCGGATCGAGTATGCGCACGTCGTGCCCAGGTTGAATGAAGCCAGCAGATCCAGGGCGAATCGGGAGGCTGACCGTTTGGCAGATGTAGTACGAGCACTCTGTCATCCCGAGCCCTTCGTAAATGTACAAGCCGAACCGCTCGTGCCAGCGTTGCAAAAGTTCGGATGAAAGCTGCTCGCCTGCCGACATGCAGTGGCGCAAGGAGGGCACGTCTTCACGCCTAGCCGAGGTCCGTTCGAGAATATGGCGGTACAGTGTCGGCACTCCGATAAACGTGGTTGCCCGGTGCTTCGCGATCAAAGCGGGCCACACCGGGCCATCCTGGCTGCCTTCGTGAACGATGGTCGTATGCCCGCGGAACAGTGGGTCCATCAGGCCGGTGCCGAGAACATACGTCCAATTGTACTTGCCCGAATGGAGAACGCGTTCCCCTTCGGGAAGGAAGTGAAACCAGTACTCAGAGGAAGGCTGCTTCCCGATCAACACACGGTGGGCGTGCAGGACGCCCTTCGGATATCCTGTGGTCCCGGACGTGTACACGAGATAGGCCGGGTCCTCGCTGCGGGTTTGCTCAGCAGGCTCCGTGTGGGCGATGCTTGCGAGGGCTGGGCTGAGCGCCTCGAACGTGACGGGACTCGCACTTCGCACAGGCGTGCGCGCGCCTCGGAACAGAACATGACGGACGTCCACTCCGGGTTGGATTGCTTCTTGTAGAAGTGGCCACGATTCGAGGTCGCTCACCACGACTGTCGCACCTGAGTCTCGCAAGAGGAACGCAACCTCGTCGGCAGTGAGAAGAATGGAGGTGGGCACGGGGATGGCGCCACGCTTGAGGCTGCCCAGGAATACCACCGAGTATTCGATGCAGTTCGGCAAACGGATGAGCACACGCTCTCCTCGGCTCACACCAAGTTCCCTCAAGAGCTGGGCAAACTTGCTTGTCTGCTCCGCCAACTCGGCGAACGTGAGCGAGGCCACGCCCGTGCGGTCGTCGTCGACAATCACAGCCGGAACATCCGCTCGCGGTCCAGACGCGCGCGAGTCGGTGCAGGCCACTCCGATGTTGAAAAACTCCGGGATCTCCCACCGCCATGCAGGAAACGACTGCACGGCCGGCCGAGTTAGCGAAAACGCATCACTTGGGCTAGCGCGCATGGGGAGCTTGTGCGGAGTGGAGAAAGTCGGCATCTTGGTGCCCGTGCGCTTGGCGGTCTCGAAACGCGTTTGGGTACCCTTTGCCGGCGGGGTCCTCGCCGGTGCGACTCTGCTTGGTTTGTTCGCCATGCGAGGTCCGATACCACAACCGGTTGTGTCAGAAGTGAGCCAGGCTGCACAGTCAACCGCGAACGGACCGTCACCGGATCCTTCTGCTACGCGCCGCTGGCTCATCCAGCTCGAGGGCTGGCAGATCAGCGTCGATGGCACCGAAGTGGAGCTGCCTTCGTTAGCGGAGCTTTGGAGTCGCGAGCGCTCGGCCCGGGCTCAAGACCTCGGCTTGTCGCCTTACGATTTGTGGATCGTTTCGTATGCGCGCGATGCCGGGCTCGACTGGGAACTCGTTGCGGCCGTGATTGCCGAAGAGTCGCAGTTCGATCCCGAAGCCGTGAGCGAGCGAGGCGCTGTGGGGCTCATGCAGGTCCGACCCATTGCCGCTGCGCAGGTCGGGGAGGCAGAGTTTGCGGATCCAGAGAGCAACATCCGCACTGGGGTTCGGTACTTGCGCTATTTGAACGAACTGTTTCGCGATGTGTTGCCCGGGGAGCGGCTACCCTTCGTTCTGGCTGCCTATAACATGGGTCCAGCGCACGTGCGCGACGCGCAGGCATTGGCGCGCAAGTTGGGCTTCGATAATCGCCGCTGGTACGGCCATGTGGAGCGCGTGTTGCCCTTACTCGAGCTGGAAGCATTTTACCGCGACCTCCCCGCTGGCTACGCGCGAGGAGCGCACGTCCTCCAGTACGTGCAGCGGGTCCTCGCTCGTTACGAGGAACTGGTGCGCGATGCGCGCTCGGGATAGCCACGGTTGTGGCCCGACGGTGCTAACGCGAAGGGCGCTTTACGCCGAGCGCGCCCCGTGCGTCGGGACGGTCCGACTCGCTGTCCTGTCCCTGACGTGGGATGCTTAGACCAGCGCGGGCCATCTCCGTGCGAAAGAAATTCCCGAGTGCCGCGATCGACTCCGGTCGCGGATAGCTCTTGCGCCAAACGAGTCCGATCCGTCGTCGGGCTTCCGCTCCTACCAGGGGCCGAACTACGGTTTTCCCGTCGCCGAGCGATGACACCGCCAGCTCAGGAATCAACGTGCAGCCGTAGCCGGCGGCAACGAGATGGCGCAGGGTTTCCAAGCTGGTTGCGCGGAAATCGCCCGCCACTTGGGCATTGTGCTTCATACACAAAGAGAGTGCTTGCTCGCGCAGGCAGTGCCCCTCGGTGAGAAGCAGCACGTTTTGCCCCTCCAGGTCGGCCTCCCGAATGCACGCCTTTTTGGTCAGCGGATGATTCCGTGGGACGAGCACCCAGAAGGGCTCGTCGAAAAGCGGCAGCGCTTCCACGCCGCTAGCATCCACCGGCAAGGCGAGCAGGGCAGCATCTAACTGGTGGTTCAACAAATGCTCCAACAGCACTGCCGTGATTTGCTCTTCGACGAACAAGCGCAGGCGAGGAAACGTGTGCTGCAAAGGCACGAGCACCTTCGGTAGAAAATACGGGCCAAGTGTGGGGATCACTCCTAGGTGCAGCTCGCCGGCCAGCGGGTCGCTGTGCCCCAGCGCCGCGTCGCCGATCGCCTGCACGTGCTCCAGGATGACCCGTGCGTGGGCAACCACTTGCTGACCTATGGGCGTGAGTTGAGCACCGCGCGGCGTTCGCTCGACCAACTGCACCCCGAGGTTTTCTTCTAGCTTCTTCAGTTGCGCGCTCAGCGTCGGCTGGGTGACAAAGCACTTTGCGGCTGCTTTGCCGAAGTGGCCGGTGTCCGCCAGCGCTAGAAGGTAGCGTAGTTCGGTAAAGGTGATGGCCGTGAGGTCCATAGGGAAAGGCAATGAGCGCAATCTAAAGAAACAAATTGCCTTCGCAAAGCATGCGGTTACATTCGGGTGCACCGAAGGAGGTGTGAACTATGCAAGTGAACATTGGATTGACCGAAGCACAACGCGAAGGAGTGTGTCGGGTCTTGCAAGCGTTGTTGGCGGATGAGTTTGTCTTGTACACAAAGGCCCGGAACTACCACTGGAACGTGATCGGTCCGCAATTTCACGACCTGCACAAGCTCTTCGAGGAACATTACGAGGCGTTGAGCGACATGGTGGACGAGGTCGCGGAACGCATCCGCACGCTTGGCGGAGTGGCCCCTGGGACCCTCGAAGAGTTCCGGAAAGCCGCCAGGCTGCGCGAGGAGCCCGGTGTCGTTCCTCCGGCGTTACAGATGGTTCGCAATCTTGCGTCCGACCACGAGGCCATCGTTCGCCAGTTGCGCCAAGACATCCCCGTCGTACAAGACCAGCACAACGATGTCGGCACCGCCGACTTTCTCACCGGCTTGATGGAAAAGCACGAAAAGTACGCTTGGATGCTTCGAGCCACCGCGACAGAGTCCGCTTGACCGAGTACCCGGTCTGGCGTTCCCTCCAGGTGAGCTCCCGCTTCGCCGAATGGAGCGGGGGCTTTTTTTCAGGGCCCCAGTTTTCTGGGTCGATCGTTCACGCCTGGCACGCCGGATCGTCAAAGGGCTCACTTTGCCGGGGCGGATCGATCCGCGGGACAGAAGCAATTGCGCCTTGTGCTGCCAGACAAACTCATCGGTCGTGGGAAGACGACGTTCGAGGACTCTGCTTCTTGGCGCCGCAGTGTATTGACAAACAAACGTTCGTTGGAGAACAAACGGGGCGATGGATTTGTCCTTCTCACCCAAAGAACTTGCCTTCGCTGCGGAAGCTCGCGAGTGGCTGCGCACCCACTTGCCGGTCGAGTGGCGGAAGGACCACATGTGGACCCGTGCCGACGATCCTCTTTGGGTGGAAATCGCCCGCGATTGGCAGCGGCTCCTGTACGAGGGTGGTTGGGCTGCCATCAGTTGGCCGCGTGAACTTGGGGGCCGTGGTGCCACCGTGGTCGAGCGTTGGTTGTTCGAAGAAGAGCTCGACCGCATCGGTGCTCCGCGACCCATTGCGAGCAGCGGCGCTGTGGATCTGATCGGTACGGCGATCCTCCGTCATGGCACCGAGGAGCAGCAGCGACGCTTCATTGTGCCGCTGCTTTCTGGCGAGGAGTTGTGGTGCCAGGGGTTTTCCGAACCGGGAGCAGGTTCCGATCTTGCTGCACTGCGTACCCGGGCGGAGCGGCACGGCGACGAGTTTGTCGTAACGGGGCAAAAGGTGTGGACGAGCCACGCCGACATTGCCGACTGGTGTTTTCTGCTTTGCCGGACGGAACCCGACAGGCCACGGCACCGCGGGTTGAGTCTTTTGTTGGTGGACATGCACTCCCCTGGCGTGCGGGTGCGACCGCTGGTGCAAATGACCGGCGAAGCGGAGTTTTGCGAGGTGTTTTTCGAAGAGGTTCATGTGCCGGCCAGCGCGTTAGTCGGACGCCCCGGCCAGGGATGGGAAATCGCCATGGGCATCTTGGCGCACGAACGTGGCCCCGTGTGGACATTTACCTTTCAGCGAAAAATCCGCCGGAGCTTCGATCACGCGCTGCGGGTGGCTCGATCGAGGGGGCTCGTGAACGAGCCCCTGGTTCGTCAGCGGCTAGCGCAGGCCTACATCGAGGTCGAGCTGCTCCGGCTCACGGGTTACCGCAGCATCACGAGGCTAAAAAAAACGGGTCAGCCCGGGCCCGAGAGTTCCATCGAGAAAGTGTTGGGCAGCGAAACCGACCAGCGCTTGCAGGAAACCGCGCTCACGCTGCTGGGACCGCTTGCGTTGGGATCCTCGCCAGGCTGGGAGGATGTTTGGCAGCGGATGATCCACGAATACCTCTACGCCCGGAGCGAGACGATCATGGGCGGAACCTCGGAGATTCAACGCAATTTGATCGCTCAGCGAATTCTAGGGTTACCTCGATCATAACCCGGCACGAAAAGTTGGTCGGAAGGAAGTTGGACTTCAGGGAGGAAAGCGGAGATGTCCGAGTACGGCTTTTGGAGTTTCGCGCAACGAGATCCGGAACGCATCGCCCTAGTGGATCCGAGCGGGCGGCAATGGAGCCGGGGAGAATTGCTCGCTCGGGCCAATCGCTTGGTCCACGGGCTGCGGAGCGAAGGCATGCAAACGGGAGACTGCCTTGCCGTGGTGTTGCCAAACAGTGCGGAGATGATCGCGCTGTATCTGGCTGCAGGGCAAGCGGGTTGGTATTTGGTGCCGATCAACACCCACCTCACGGCGGGGGAGATTGCCTACATTCTCCAAGACTCCGAGGCAAAAATCTTCGTCGGTGCCGAGCGCTTTGCTCCGGCGTGCAGCGGCGCGGCTCGCGAGGCGGGACTCCGACCGGAACAGTGCTTCGCTTTAGGATCCATTCCAGGCTTTCGTCCTCTGGACGACCTAGAGCGTGGGCAGCCTGCGACCATGCCCCCGGATCGTACTGCCGGGCAGGTCATGAATTACACCAGCGGCACGACCGGTCGACCGAAGGGAGTTCGGCGCCCCTTGTCCCCGTACGATCCCGACACCGTGTTTTCGATGTACGCGTGGTTCCTCGCCATGTTTGGCATCCAGCCAGAAAACGACAATGTGCATCTGACCGGGTCGCCGCTGTATCACACCGCCGTGTTGCTGTTTGCGGGTGCCTCGCTGCACTTCGGGCATGCCGTGGTGTTGATGGACAAGTGGACTCCCGAGGCGTGTCTCGACATCGTGCAGCGTTACCGCACGACGACCACCCACATGGTGCCCACGCAGTTTCATCGGTTGTTGGCTCTGCCTGAAGACGTAAAGCGTCGGTACGACGTGTCGTCGTGGCGGCACGTCATTCACGCCGCAGCTCCCTGTCCGGTGGAAGTCAAGCGGCGCATGCTCGAGTGGTGGGGGCCTGTGATTTACGAGTACTACGCTGCGAGCGAAGGCGGAGGAACGATCGTAACGCCGGAAGAGTGGCTCAAGTATCCAGGCACCGTGGGCCGAGCTTGGCCCGGAGCGGAAATTCGCATCTTGGATGATGAAGGACGCGACTGCCCACCGGGTGTACCGGGCACCGTGTACATGAAACTCGGACAAGCGGATTTCGAGTACCACAAGGACAAGGCCAAGACCGAAGCCAATCGTCGCGAGGGATTCTTCACTGTGGGCGACGTCGGCTACTTGAACGAAGAGGGTTACCTGTTCCTCTGCGACCGCAAAATCGACATGATCATATCCGGCGGAGCAAATATTTACCCTGCCGAGATCGAGTCGGTTCTGCTGACGCACCCGAAAGTAGCCGACGCGGCGGTGTTCGGGATTCCCCATGAAGACTGGGGTGAAGAGGTCAAGGCCGTCATCGAGCCTGCGCCGGACGTGCAGCCTGGCCCCGAACTAGCCGAAGAACTGCTGGCGTTTTGCCGCGAGCGTTTGGCCTCGTACAAGTGCCCGCGTTCGATCGATTTCATCGACCAGATGCCGCGCGATCCAAACGGGAAGCTGTACAAGCGCAAATTGCGCGACCCATACTGGGCCGGCCGCGACAGGAAGATCTGACCGCGTGCGGGCTGCACGCTCGGGTTGTACCGGCCCCTCATCGGATTGGTAGGGGCACACCGCCCGCGTTGTACGGGCCCCTCATCGTGTTGGCACGAGCACGCCGCCGCCGTGCCCTGAAATCGTCGCGTGCACGTGGGCGCGCAGCGGCACGTTTGCGTCACCGACCTTGCCGGGCACTGTGGGGGCGGTTCGCGAACCGCCCCTACAACGTGTACGCCCGCGTGCTGCGATGTTCGTCGGTACAACGCACGCGGCTGCACGCACGGCATGTAGGGGCGACGCGGTGCGTCGCAGTGCGATGGTTGCGCCCCCCACCTTACCCGCTCCGCCCCCGAAGGGGCGGAGCGGGGTTTGCTCGGTTGAGTGAGCGGACAGAAACTGCGGCCTGTTCCCAACGAAGCAACAAAGAGACGCCTCTCCCTGGCAGGGAGAGGCCGGCGCGCAGCGCCGGGTGAGGGTCGATTCTGTCGTCGTGCGACCTCCGAGGGTTCACGTCGTCTGTCATCCCGCGCCGTCCCTGGCAGCGGCGATTCCATCGCGGGATCCGATGCAACATGGCATGTTGTAGAGGCGCTTCGCGAACCGCCCCTATCTGCCTGTGCAACCGGGCGCCCACGAAGTTCCTTGCTACAACGCACGGCGCTCTACGCACGGGATGT
>Ga0101941_1000160_pt1 | contig 160968 bp, 137 predicted proteins | sample DewCreD2012metaG_3_FD_75242 | JGI IMG/M metagenome (GOLD analysis project Ga0101941, IMG submission 75242) | Hot spring sediment bacterial and archeal communities from British Columbia, Canada, to study Microbial Dark Matter (Phase II) - Dewar... ... | reverse complement strand
ATACGACGCTGCCGCCAACCGGCTGAACTTCAACACCAGCCAATTCGATCAGGTCAAAGACAACCGCATCAAGCAATGGCGCGATCAGGAATATACCTATGACGCTTGGGGCAACCTGATTGAGAAACGGTCAGGGTTAACCAAGCTGCAGACGTTCACATACGACTGCGAAAACAGGCTCGTACGTGCTGAAACGATGGTCAACAGCCAGGTGCACAGCGTTGGCACGTACCGGTATGACAGTCTGGGCCGCCGCGTTGGCAAGACGTCCGAGATTGATGGCCAGACTGAGCACAAGCACTTTCTGTGGCAAGGCCTGCGGATGCTGCGTGAGGAAACGCCTGGGCAGAGCAGCCTCTATATTTACGAGCCAGGAAGCTATGCGCCACTTGCCCGGGTTGACCAGAGCGAAGGTGAGGCAGAGCGGACGCTTTACTACTTTCATACCGACCAGGTTGGCACGCCGCTTGAGATGACAGATGTCGATGGCCAGATCGTGTGGCAGGCGACTTACAAGGTTTGGGGTGAAGTTGAATCGTTGGCCGTGAGTGAAGTTGAGCAAAATCTGCGGTTTCAGGGTCAGTACTTCGACGACGAAACGGGTCTGCACTACAACACGTTCAGGTATTACGATCCGGAGGTTGGGCGGTTCATAACCCAAGATCCGGTGGGCGTTGCTGGTGGGTGGAATCTTTACCAGTATGTAAACAATACGATTGCATGGGTCGATCCGTTAGGGCTTACCCCGTGCATGGGGAAGCCATCACAACGTAGCGCAGGCGGTACCGGTGCTAAGTACGATCCTGTCAACGGCCAGGGGCTTTATGTGCTTACTGAAGGTAAGTCAATAAAATATGTTGGTCGTGGTGATGCTAAGTCGCGTTTGGCTATACATGCGGCTACTGAGGGTAAGTCACATTTAAGGCAGCGTGTAATTTTTAATAATAATTTAACAAAGGCTGAGGCTAAGTATCTTGAGCAGCAAATCATGAACCTTAATGGTGGGGCTAAATCTACTCGCCCAGAAACTAATCTTCTTAATAAGATCTGGTCCTACAGTCCAGCTAACCCTAACTCACCAATCTATGATATAGCAGGACATAGTTCCGATTGGGGGAAGAAAATATTGTCGGATGCACTGAAAAAAATGAAGGATATAGGATTATGAGTTTAAAACAGGTGGTAAATAGCGGTGACTATTTCATCATACCGATGTCTGACGGGAGGCAGGCCATCTGTCAGGCAGTGTGGATCGGAAAAAATAGCTCAGGGCAAACATTCAAGAGAGTATTTGCGTTTTGTGTTTTGTCCGTAGGAAACGGAAAAAATATTCCTGAAGAAGTAAGCTACTTAAGTTTCCAAGAATATGATGGGCCTTTTAAGGTAATTTTCACTGCTGTGGATAAACTTTTTTCCGGGGAATGGCCTGTGATTGGAAGTGGTCCGATAGTAGATCAAAAAATGGTAAATTTGGAATTCCATATGGCAGGGGATCTATATGTTTGTGGCGAGTTTTTGAAAGTGCTGCCTGGTGAGAAGTATAAAGACTACTTGGAAATGGCAGTGGCTGGGTACGTATTGGTCGACAGATATTTAAAACAGCACTAGTAGTCGAGATGCCAACAGGCTAATTAGAGAGGGGAGCTAAGTTTACAGCGCGGTTGTTGGGCAGGAATCAATACTCCCCATGCCGCTATGACACGCTTACCCCCGGTGTCAGGATTTCATCCGGCTCGGACGATGTGTTCATCGGGGGCTGGACGGTTCAATACCTCGATATTGACGATCAGATTCCCGGCTGGCTTCTCGTCGTTGTAGACGCGCTGATGATCTTCGCATCGATGGGTAAAGCGGTGGTATCTGTTGCTAAGCTGGGTCTGACGCAAGGGTTGAAAGCCGCACGCCCATGCGCGCTAAGCTTCGGCGCTACCGATGCCGCCAGCTATATCATGGGCACCTACGTCATCGGCCCGTTAGTCGGGAGTGTTGGGCGGTATCATCGGCAATCCCGTCGACCCCACGACCGGCCGCAAACTGTTGCTGGATTCAGGCGAAACCGATTTTATGTTACCGGGCCTGATCCCAGCGAGTGGTCGCGCTTCTACGCAAGCGACCTGACCGTCGACAGCCTAGGTCGCGGATGGGGCCTGTCGTGGGAGCAAAGCCTGCGCCGCAGTGGCAGCTTTTCATATCCTGAGGAGTTCTAATGTCAGTTATTGCAGTCGTACTTAGTGAGGCATCGGCCAGTGCTCAAGGGGTGCTTGAGCTTCATCGTATCTTAGGAGTGTCGTTACTAGAGATAAAAGAAAAAGTATCTAATCGCGAGCCGATCGTTGAGGTTGAGATATTTGACGGTGACTATCAAGCCCATGCCGAATTAATACGAGCAGTGATTTCTTTGCTTAAGAAACACAATATCACTGCCGATTATTATGAGATTCCGTATGGTGAACATTATTTAGGTAAATCTCGCGTCTCTACTTGGATCATCAATTCGGAGACTGATGAGGGAATTTTGACTGCCGCCGACGTTGAGATTGAACGCCAGTTGAACGGCGTGACGCAGTTTCATTAATTTGCTTGCGTGATGTGAGGGGGTTCTAGTGCCTTGGTTGTGCTTGTTGGGGGGGCGGCGAAGCTTTCCCATGCCTAATAATAATGCCCGTATGGTGCCGTACTGACACGCGCCTCGCTAAGTTTTGTAAAGTACGGCGAATGCAATTCTGTATATTTACTAAAAATCTTTCAGAATTTTATTTTATTAAAATTCGGGAAGAGTGGAGCTGGGCCGATGGAGTCACTGCTTTCCGTTCGAAAAAGTAATTTTTGAAGACGGTGGCTGGGCCTCTGGGTTACCAAACGTAGGCGCAAGTTAGTCATAACTAAGAAGCGAAGCCGGCAACCTGACCGGCATCACGCTGCCCGATGGCAATAAGCTGGCGTTCAAATACGACGACTTCTCCCGCCTGATAGAAGAGACCGATCCGCTGGGCCGCCAGATCCGCTACAAACACCACCTCGGTACGACGCTGGTGACCGAAACCGCGTTCCCCGACGGCAGTGTCTGGAAAGCACGGTACGACGATAAAGGCAACCTGATCGCTGAAGTCGATGCACTCGGCCCCAAGACGGAGTACCTCAACAGCGACGATGGTTTGCCGCACACCATCATCGACGCCACACACAAATCCAAATACCTCTGGTGGAACGAGCTGGCGCAGGTGGAGCAGTTTCAGGATTGCTCGGGCAAAGACACCTTCTACACCTACGACGATCGGGCCCATCTGGTTGCCGTGACCGACGCGTTGAACCAGACGACACGACTTGAGCGCAAACCTGACGGCGAAGTGGTGCGCATCGAGCACCCAGACGGCACCGCTGAGTCGTTTACCTACAACGCTCTTGCGCAGGTCCTGACGCACACCGATGGCAAGGGCCAGATTACGCGTCTACTGCGCACTGCGCGCGGACTGCCTGCCAGCCGCCAGGACGCCAAAGGCCAGCGCATCAGCTACGAGTACGACAAGGCGATTCGCCTCACCGCGCTGGTCAACGAAAACAATGCGTCTTATGAATTTGCTTATGACGCTTCGGATCGCCTGATCGAAGAAAAACGCATCGACAACCTGACGCGTCGATTCAGCTACAACCAAGGCGGCCATCTCACGCGGTAGGATGAAATCGGCTACGGCGACAGGGCAGAGCGGCCGCAACGCAGTACCGAATTTGAGCGTGATGTGATTGGCCGCTTGCTGGCGAAGGTCAACCAGGATGCGCGGCAGGATTACAGTTACGACGAAGCAGACCGGTTGCTCAGCATCCACCGCCAGCCTTCAAGCATTGGCAAGAAGTTGGGCGTTGAGGAAGAGACCCTCGACTTCAGTTATGACCTGCTGGTTCGCTTGGTAAAAGAAACGACGCCGCAAGGGGCGTTGGCCTACGAATACGATCCGCTAAGCAACCTCACCACGCTGACGTTGCCGACGGGTCAGCACCTGAATCACCTGTACTACGGCAGCGGCCACCTGCATCAACTGAACCTTGACGGTCTGCTCATCAGCGACATGGAGCGCGATGACCTGCATCGAGAGGTCTATCGGTCCCAAGGCAAGCTCACCAGTTGCTTTGGTTATGACGCCATGGGCCGCAAGTCATGGCAGTTCGCATCAACCATTCCGGCTGAAAAGCTGTCGCAGATCCATAACCCAAGCATCAACACCTCGCTGCTGGTGGATCATGCGTACAACCCGATGCATCGGCGCTACGAGTACGACCCGGCGGGCGAACTAGTTCGGACGCTGGACAAGCTGCGCGGTGAGATCAAGTACGAATATGACGCCAACGGGCAGTTGCACAGTCGCGACACTGGTCGACTGGTGGATAGCGAAGAGTTCAGGTACGACGCCGCAGCCAACCGACTGAACTTCAACACCAGTCAGTTTAATCACGTCAAAGACAACCGAATCAAGCAATGGCGCGACCAGGAATATACCTATGACGCTTGGGGCAACCTGATTGGAAAGCGGGTAGGGCTGGGCAAGCTTCAGACGTTTACCTACGACTGTGAAAACCGGCTTGTGCGTGCGGAAACGTTGGTCAACAGCCAGGTGCACAGCGTTGGCACGTATAGGTATGACAGTTTGGGGCGGCGCGTCGGGAAGACGTCCGAGATTGAACGTCAGACCGAGCACAAGCAGCTCCTCTGGCAAGGCCTGCGGATGCTGCGTGAGGAAACGCCGGCGCAGAGCAGCCTTTATATCTACGAGCCTGGCAGCTACGCCCCTCTGGCGCGAGTGGACCAAAACGAAGGCGAAGAGGGGAAAAAGCTTTACTACTTCCACACCGACCAAATCGGCACGCCGCTTGAGATGACGGATGTGGATGGTCAGATCGTTTGGCAGGCGACTTACAAGGCATGGGGTGAAGTTGAATCGCTTGCCGTGAGTGAGGTTGAGTAGAACCTGCGGTTTCAGGGTCAGTAGTTCGACGACGAGACTGGACTGCATTACAACACTTTCAGGTATTACGATCCGCAGGTTGGGCGTTTTATCACGCAGGATCCGATTGGGCTAGCGGGCGGATTTAACATTTACCTGTACGCTGTGAATCCTATTCTAGGGGTTGACCCGCTAGGATGGTGCTCCACCAAATTGGGCCAAAATATGGACGCAAGAAGCGGAGATGGTATGGCCAACATCATCTAATTCCTGAAGAAGTTCTGAAACATCTACAGTATGCAAGAATGTTTGACAAGCTAAAAACTATGGGCTTCGACGGCGATGGAGCATCGAACGGAATCTTCTTGCCAGGCAGCAAAACTCTGACAGAACGTATCGACCTTCCAGGGCATTGGTCTAATCACGGTCAATATACGAATGTCATAGAATCAAAGGTTACTAAGCTAAATGACTTGTTTGAGGCTGGGAAACTATCTGATACTCAGTTGATTTTGGGTGTCGAAAAAATCCAAAATTTCGCAAGATCAGGGCTTGAATCTAATAAATTTGTTGTAGATGCGATTACGGGACGTTGCTATGAAACTAGATGAAAAGAAATACTATGTCATGCAGTACAACTCGGCAGATGAAGGTTGTCCTGCGAGTTTAGGGGGCTTTTTTAATCATGATAAATTTGAATGGGCTCCTTATCAACTGCATCCTGAAAAGTTAGATATTAAGAAGGAATATAGGATTGAGCTTTCCGCCTTGGATATAAAGCTTGAGGAGTTAAGTTTTGATTTTTATCAAGTTAGTACCCCTTATGTTTCGCGAAAATTTCTAGATGTCTGTGACGCATTGGACGCTAACTACAGAGCTATTCCTCTTGAAATTTCGTTTGGCGGGAAAACCCGAAAGGATGAGTTTTTTATATTTCTTCCAGGTGAAAGTTTATCCGCTCTCGACAAGCCCCGCTCTGTCTATGAAGTCTCAAAAGATATCGAGACTGGACGTATTGTAGAAAGCCCGCTCTATCCTGGCGCAGTTAGTATTGACAGTATTGATTCTTTTGTAGTTTCTGAAGATGTGGAGAGTGATATTTTTCGCTGTCAAGAAACGCTGGAATTTTTTTGTAGTGAGCAATTCAGATTGGCAGCAACTGGGCTAAAGGGTATTTCATTTTTAGAAGTGGATGAAGCTTACAGGTATGGTCCGTGGGCGGGTCTTGATGATATATAATTAAGTATAAACAAATTGCTATCAGATCTTATCTTCGATCTTTAAAAAAATTTGCCTAATCTTCTTGCGAAGAGTTCCGCTACGATGCTACGGCCAACCGCCTGAACTTCAACACCAGCCAGTTTGATCAGGTCAAAGACAACCGGATCAAGCAATGGAGCGACCAGGAATATACCTACGACGCGTGGGGCAATCTGATTGAAAAACGGTCAGGGTTAACCAAGCTGCAAACGTTCATCTACGATTGCGAAAACCGTCTTGTTCGTGCAGAGACGATGGTTAACAGCCAGGTGCACAGCGTCGGTACGTACCGGTATGACAGCCTGGGTCGTAGGGTTGGCAAGACGTCCGATATTGAAGGGCGAACCGAGCACAAGAAGTTCCTCTGGCAAGGCCTGCGAATGCTGCGTGAGGAAACCCCGGCGCAGAGTAGCCTCTATATTTACGAGCCAGGCAGCTACGCGCCGCTAGCACGAGTCGACCAAAACGAAGGTGAGGCGGAGCAGAAGCTTAACTACTTCCACACCGATCAGATCGGCACGCCGCTTGAGATGACAGATGTCGAAGGCCAGATTGTTTGGCAAGCGACGTATAAAACGTGGGGTGAAGTCGAAACGCTTGCCGTGAGCGTGGTTGCGCACAACCTGCGGTTTCAGGGTCAGTAGTTTGACAACGAAACGGGGCTGCACTACAACACGTTCCGGTACTACGATCCGGAGGTAGGGCGGTTTATATCACAAGATCCCATCGGGTTATTAGGCGGAAAGAATCTACATCTGAAATTGGGAGTGTGCTAGGTGGATGAATACGATATTGAGCGGTACGGCAAAGTGCATTTATGGATGGGTACTAACATCGAGCCGGAGTCGGAGTATCAGAAATATTTTGAGTTGGACTATAACTCCGAGCTGGATGAGCCGTCGTACAAAGTTTGCGGATTTTGCAAAGATATCGGGCAAAGGCGGTATGACGAAGATTTTATTGGTATCATTCCTAGGAAAGATAAAGAGGTCGAGTTGGATGTTCTACTCCAAGAGTCTGCCATTGACCCGTTTCAGCTAGAAAACGTGAAGGCCAAATGCTTTGACTTGGGCGTGCATAAAGCCAATGCCATGTTTTGGTATTCCGACGGTGGAATAACTGTGCCTACTCCTTACAAGCAGACCTACAATGGCCTCAAGTATATAGGCTTGTACGAGGGCAATTGAGAGGTGATCATGACTTATATAGATGTTATTGAAAACGAAATGAATTTGAGCAGTGACGAGCCTGCATTTTCCGGAGGCGCGAGTGATGAAGTTATAGCTGAGTTCGAAAAAGCATTAGGGGTTCAGTTTCCTCCCTCCTATAAGCTGTTCCTTAAAAAATTTGGTGCGTTATCTTTTGGTGGTGACACATATTATGGTATTACCAAAAGCGGGCTCACAGCCGCGGAGGTGCCCTGCGTGTGTTTTGCAACAAAGTTTGCTCGAGATGCGGGAGATGCGGATCCGAAAATGATCGTAGTTAAGGCATCGGGCTACGGTCCTTTATTTTCTATCGATACTTCTCAGCTTAGCCCGTCGGGCGAGGCGGTAGTAGTATTGACGGAGCTGGCTTTTAAGCGAGATGGTGCCAAAGAAGTTATGTACGAAAGTTTTGAAGCGTTTTTCTGCGACACTGTGCGCACCTCCATAGCGGAGTTCTAACTATTCGGAATACGCTTATCGCCGGCGTTATATTTTTGACACTTGGAATATGTGATCGAAGAGCCGTAACCTCAAGTTGGCGTAGCGGCGGTTAAGTAGTAGTGCCAAAGGTGGATTGTTGCGCCTAAACGGAGCGACTAGTTAGGCTCATAGCGTCGGTGCGCTTAGATTTCAGATAGCCACTCACCGGATCTCAGGATGCGGCAATTCCAAGCGAAGGCAGCTATCTCGCAGCCAACTCTCGGACTGGCCTGCGCTCGGGACAGTCTTCGGGGCAGGTTGGCAATCCCGTCGATCTCAAAGCGGGCCGCAAGCTGTTGCTGGACTCAGGCGAAACCGATTTCGTGCTGCCAGGCCTGATGCCGATTGAGTGGTCCCGCTTCTACGCCAGCGACCTGACCGTCGACAGCGTGTTGGGTCAGGGCTGGGTCTTGCCCTGGGAGCAGAGCCTGCGCCGCAGCGGAAGCTTCGTTTACCTTACCGACAACCAGGGCCGCAGCGTGCCCTTTGTCGACATCGAGCCCGGGGAGCGCATTTACAACCCCTACGAGCAGATTCATCTGGTCCGTACCCTGGGTGGGCATTACCTGCTGCAAACGCTCGACAACGTGTTTTTCTACTTCGGCGAAGTGCCGGACGACAACACCTCGGTGCCGTTGCAGCGTCTGGAAAATGCCCTCGGTCATTACCTGCATTTCACCCGCACAGTCGAAGGCACGCTTACCGACATCAGCGCTCCCGGCGGCGTGCGGATTCACCTGCATTACGAAAACCCGCTGGGCCGCCTGAGCGACGTCAAACGCATCGTCGACAACCTGGCCGTTGAAACCCTCGTCCAGTTCCGCTACGACGACAACGGCCAGCTCATCGAAGTCATCAATCGCAATGGCGATTCCATGCGCCGGTTCAGCTACGCCGAAGGCGTGATGGCCAGTCACAGCAACGCATTGGGTTTGAGCTGCAACTACCGCTGGGAAACCATTGATGGCCAGCCGCGGGTGGTCGAGCACTGGACCAGCGATAGCGAACACTTTCATTTCCGCTACGACTTTAAAAACAGAATTTCGTGGGCGGTTGACGTCCTCGGTCGTGAGCTGGAAGTGCAGTACAACGAGGACAAGCGCGTCATCGCCAGCCGCGACTTTGGCGGCGAACGTTACGGCATCGATCTGGATGAAGCGGGGAATACGACTGCGATCAGCCTGCCGGACGGGAATCGTCTGACGTTCAGGTACGACGAATTTTCGCGCCTGATCGAAGAGACCGACCCGCTCGGTCGAAGCATTACCTACAGCTACCACCTCAGTACCACCTTGATCACCGAAACCGCCTTCCCGGACGGCAGCGTCTGGAAAGCCCGCTACGACGACAAAGGCAATCTGATCGCTGAAACCGATCCGCTCGGTCACAAGACCGAGTACCTCAATAGCGAAGATGGTTTGCCGCACACCATTATCGACGCTACCTACAAGTCGAAATACCTGTGGTGGAATGGATTGGCGCAGGTCGAGCGTTTTCAGGACTGTTCCGGTAAAAGCACTTTCTACTCTTACGATGATCGGTCTCATCTGATTGCCGTCACCGATGCGTTGAATCAGTCGACACGACTTGAGCGCAAACCCGACGGCGAAGTGGTGCGCATCGAGCACCCGGACGGCACCGCGGAATCGTTTACCTACAACGCACTTGGCCAGGTACTGACGCATACCGATGGCAAGGTTCAGATTACGCGCCTGTTGCGCACTGCGCGCGGACTCCCAGCAAGCCGCCAGGACGCCAAGGGCCAGCGCATCAGCTACGAGTACGACAAGGCGATTCGCCTCACAGCGTTGGTCAACGAAAACAATACGTCTTATGAATTTGTTTATGACGCTTCGGATCGCCTGATCGAAGAGAAACGCATCGACAATTTGACGCGTCGGTTCAGCTACAACCAGGGTGGGCATCTGACGCGGCTGGATGAGATCGGCTACGGCGACCGGGCAGAGCGGCCGCAGCGCAGCACGGAGTTTGAACGGGATGTGATTGGCCGCTTGCTGGCAAAGGTCAATCACGATGCGCGGCAGGATTACGGTTATGACGAAGGTGATCGGCTGCTGTCGATTACGCGATTGCCTACCTCGGTTGGTAAGAAGCTCGGCATCGGCGAGGAAAAGCTGGAGTTTGAGTACGACGTACTTGGCCGCCTGATCAAAGAGACCACACCGCAAGGCGCGCTCTCCTACGAATACGATCCGCTAAGCAACCTGACCACGCTGACATTGCCCACGGGCCAGCACCTGAATCACTTGTATTACGGCAGTGGCCACCTGCACCAACTCAACGTTGATGGAATGCTCATCAGCGACATGGAGCACGATGACCTCCATCGCGAGGTTTACCGATCTCAGGGCAAGCTCACCAGTTGTTTTGGCTATGACGCGATGGGGCGTTAAAGCTGGCAGTTCGCATCAACCATTCCGGCTGAAAAGCTGTCGCAGATCCTGAACCCCGGGATCAACACCTCGTTGCTGGTGGATCACGCATACAACCCGATTCATCGGCGTTACGAATACGATCCGGCGTGCGAACTAGTCCGCACGCAATAAAAGAACCTGGAATAAAAACGGACACCCATACAACATGGAAGAAAAGTCGGAAGCGGCTTGGAGGTACGACATGCAGTGGAGTTTGATATTTGAGGATGTTCGAATCAGACCATCCTTTGATAGGTTGGATCGGAATCAGAAAGTATTAGTCGTGGCGAGCTACCTTTATCGGCAGTTACGCCTCATGCGGGCTTTTGATCAGTGTTACTGTGAGAATTTGTCAGAGCTTTTTATTCATGCGCTTGATGTCGCCTTGAGCACCTCGGGAGAGCCAGGAGTCACTCAAGGGGAAGTCTACAAAAACATACCGGACACAGATGAGTATTCCGAACAGGAAGGCAGCTATGCACAAAACTTGATGATTGCGCTGAACTATCTATTATTGTTTGTGTTGAACAATGATCAGATTGATCTCAGCAGGTGTGTGGAAATGTCCCTGCAAAATATTGACCTCATCAACTATGAGGTCAATGAGAATTACGATGAAAAACTGGTTACATCAAAGGAAGTTGATGTTGTGACCGATTTAGTAGTTAGCGCTTTGAGAGCTTCGCGAGGTCAACTGTTTAGTGTAAAGGACGCAGAGAGGCTCGCAAGTAATCATTACCTATAATTCCATTCTAACTAAAGCGTCCGCATACTTTCGGATAGCACGCGGCGTGAAATGAAGGGGGGTAGCGGAGTGAGCCATATATTGACTAAAGGCGTTATGGTTAGCTGCCGTTTCGACCTATATGGCACACCGTCGAAAACTTTCGGTTGCAACTGAAAGCGTAGATACATGCGTCATTCCTTGATGGCGTTCATGGAGTAGTTGTGTTGGCATGAGAGCGCTACCGCCCCGCGCTGAATGCGGCCGGGTATTTCAACGCCGTAGAGGGAGCCTGCCCACAGAACCTGCGATTGGTGAAGTGTGGCTGGCGCTTAGGGGGGCTCTTTTCGTTGCCCTTTAATAATTGGGTGTCAAAGGAGGCTGTGAAATTGCCGCAGCCACTTACTTCCGCAATGATCTCAAAGCCCCCAGCACCTCGACTAAGGACGTGCTGGGCGCGCACTGGGTATCCATTACAACTATGATTATCTTGTTGTGCCCAGTACAGGGTTTGGCTGCGAACTCTACCAGAGTGGTCTAGATACCAGCGGCAACATGACAGGGCTGACGTTGCCCGACGGCAATGTGATCACGCTCAACTATGACCATTACTTCGGCTGATCGAAGAGACCGATCCGCTCGGGCGCGAGACCCGGTACCCGCATCATCACCTGACCACGTGGGTCAAGCAGGTCGAATATCCGGCTGGCAGTAAGTGGCCAGCGCAGTATGACAACAAAGGTGATCTAATTGCCGAAGTTGATACACTGGGCGACACCACCGTACCTCAAATCCGACGACGGCCTGCCCCACACGATCATCGATGCGACCCAAAAGTCCAAACCTGTGGTAGAACAGCCTGGCGCAGCTCGAGCGTTGCCAGGACGCGTCTGCTTCGCACGGCGCGCGGACTCCCAGCGAGCCGCCAGGACGCCAAAGGCCAGCGCATCAGTTACGAGTACGACAAAGCGATTCGACTGACTGCCCTCGTCAACGAAAACAACGCGGCTTATCGCTTTACCCACGATGCCTCGGATCGGCTGATCGAAGAGAAACGAATCGACAACCTGACGCGTCGGTTCACCTACAACTTGGGCGGGCATCTGACGCGCTAGGATGAAATCGGCTACGGCGACAGGGCAGAGCGGCCACAGCGCAGTACCCAATTTGAGCGTGATGTGATTGGCCGCTTGCTGGCTAAGGTCAACCAGGATGCGCGGCAGGATTACAGTTACGACGAAGCGGACCGGTTGCTCAGCATTCACCGGCTGCCTTCAAGCATCGGCAAGAAGCTGGGTATTGCGGAAGAGACGCTCGACTTCAGCTATGACCTGTTAGGTCGTTTGGTAAAAGAAACCACACCGCAAGGTGCGCTGGCTTACGAATACGATCCCCTCAGCAACCTGACCACGCTGACATTGCCGACTGGCCAACATCTCAATCACCTGTACTACGGCAGCGGCCACCTGCACCAACTCAACCTCGACGGTTTGCTCATCAGCGACATGGAACGCGATGACCTGCATCGCGAGGTCTATCGGTCCCAGGGCAATCTAACCAGTTGCTTTGGTTACGGCGCGATGGGCCGCAAGAGCTGACAGTTTGCTTCGACTATTCCGGCTGAAAAGCTGTCGCAGATCCAGAACCCAGGCATCAACACTTCGCTGCTGGTCGATCATGCGTAGAACCCGATTCACCGGCGCTATGAATACGACCCGGCGGGCGAACTAGTTCGGACGCTGGACAAACTGCGCGGTGAGATCAAGTACGAATATGAAGCCAACGGCCAATTGCACAGCCGTAACACGGGCAAACTCGTCGATAGCGAAGAGTTCCGATACGACGCTGCCGCCAACCGGCTGAACTTCAACACCAGCCAGTTTGATCAGGTTAAAGACAACCGCATCAAGCAATGGCGCGATCAGGAATATACCTATGACGCTTGGGGCAACCTGATTCAGAAACGGTCAGGCTTAACCAAGCTGCAGACGTTCACATACGACTGCGAAAACAGGCTCGTACGTGCTGAAACGATGGTCAACAGCCAGGTGCACAGCGTTGGCACGTATCGGTATGACAGTTTGGGTCGCCGGGTTGGTAAGACGTCCGAGATTGATGGCCAGACCGAGCATAAGCATTTCCTCTGGCAAGGCCTGCGCATGTTGCGCGCGGAGTCGCCGGAACAGAGCAGCCTCTACATCTACGAGCCAGGCAGCTATGCGCCACTTGCCCGGGTTGACCATAACGAAGGTCAGGCAGAGCGGAAGCTTTACTACTTCCATACCGACCAGATAGGCACGCCGCTTGAGATGACTGATGTCAACGGCCAGATCGTTTGGCAAGCGACGTACAAGGCGTGGGGCGAGGTCGAAACGCTTGCCGTGAGCGAGGTTGAGCGGCACCTTCGTTTTCAGGGGCTGTATTTCGACGATGAGACGGGTCTGCACTACAGCATGTTCAGGTATTACGATCCGGGTGTGGGGCGGTTCATCACACAGGATCCGATAGGGTTACTAGGGGGCACAAATCTTTACCAGTACGTATTAAGCCCGCTGGGAGAGGTAGACGTGTTGGGGCTGTGCTCTAGAAAGCTCGGTCAAGCGATGGGACATAAAGTTGGTGACGATATGTCGAATCACCATTTGATACCCGAACAGTTAATGAAGGACAAAAGATACGGTGGTATGTTTGCAAAATTGAAAAGTATCGCTTTCAGAAACGACGGGCCGTCGAATGGCATGTACCTCCTTGAGAATCCGTCGCTTGCGCTGGGTATTGGTAACATCCAAAGAATAGCTCGAGAGGGCTTAGAGAATGGAAAGTATGCGGTCAATGCAATTACAGGGGGGTTAAAGTAGATGGTTCAGGAATTTTACATAGTAGAATATGCAGGCGGTTCTAGTGGTTGCCCTATCTATTTACCTGGGGAAGAGAACTGTGACTGGGAATGGGAGACGTACGATCCGGAGCCGGACAAGTATGTGATTAAGAATAAGCATATTTTTCAGTGCGCTGATTTAGATGATGTGGGTTTGGATTTTGACTATATCGGATCGCCAAGACGGTTTGTTTCTCATAAGTTTATCGAGGTGTGTGATCTTCTAGGTGTTAAATATAGAACAGTTCCTGTTGAAGTGCGTCTGGCTAATGGTGAAAAACCAAGTAAAGATTATTTTTTCTATTTGGCAGCAGAGTGGGCTGCGTTGCTGGATGAGGAGAAGTCAGAGTTTTCACTAGAGAGAAATCTCTCCACTGGAGAGGTTGCTGTCAACAAATTCTATCCTGGAGCGCATTGTTATAACTGGATCAAAAAGTTTTCGGTTCGAAGTGGCCTGGATAAGGATTTCTTCTTGCGCTCAGAATTAATGCAGCATGCATGTAGCCAAAGATTCGTTAATGAATCTCTTAAAAAAGGGCTCAAGGGTCTTAATTTCATACCTATTGACGAGCATTTCAAGTATGACCCTTGGAGTGAATTGGGGGATTAGAGTAAGATTTAATATATTAAAGACGCGTGTATGCATTCGTGATCGACTGCTCCGTTAGAGAGCAGATCATCAGGCATGCGGTGAGTTACTATTCGACCTAAACTGATCGAGCTAGGCTCTTGCTGCCACTTTCCAGAATGCCAGAGCTTTATATATTATCTGGTTATTAGTGCAAAAGGGTTGATGAGCCCTATTGAGCTTCTTAAGCAAGACGTTAGGACTGCACTGCATGGCTACACGGTTTACCTTTCACCAGGCAATTTTCTTAATTCGTTAGTAATCGCATACGTAGGGCCTCAAGATGTCTACTCCAAGTGAACAGCGTCGCGCAGTAGCTAAACATACTCTTCAAGTTTTCAAAGGTGAGCTAAAAGTTCAAGTCTACTACGACGACAATAGAGTGTTGTCAGTCGAGTTGCTCACGACGCTTGATTCAGTGCATAAGGGTGTCAAGTCAATTGGGTCCATCGGCCTTTCTGAAATTTCGTTGCTTGATGCAGACGGCGACGAGTTTGGAACTCGCGTGGAATTATGTGCTGCGGCACTAACCCCCGAAATATATTGGGAGAACGCGGTCGCTTCAGCCGCTTTCTTCATTCAAAAACGCAAAGAAGCTGTGATGCCTGGAGATGTTGTTCCAAACATATTTCAGGACTATTTGCCCGATCCTATTATGCCTCACATTTATTTAACTGTGCCTTACATTTGGAATGATGCTCACTTTCCAGAGTTGAGCTTTAAGGATCTAAAGATTAATTGGTTACAGTGCATCGCGATTTATGAGGTTGAAAGAATATTCATTGAAAAATTTGGAGGTGATGCGTTTGATGACTTGCTTTCCGAGCAGGAGATTAATACTTTAAATTCTCAAAGGCCGCCAGTGAAGTTTGATTGATCTCATGTGTTTAATTGTGTCTCTTACTAATGGGCTCTATGATGTCGTCTGTCGTTGGGATTAGATAAGATCGTGAGCATTTGGTCGTTTTGCTGAGTCTAAACGGCCAAACGGTCTTATAAATAATGTTGCTCATATATGGCAGTAAGCGTTGGGTGCGAAGTTATGCGTTCCGATGCCGTTTGTATGGGTCGAATATTTAGCTCGGCTGCTGTCGCCTGACCGTACAGTCAGAATGTTAATGCCGCCATTAAAATATGCTGAGTGCTTGATCTCCGAAGTTGTTGTAGATCTCCTTTACTTTTTTTCAAGCGAGGGCGCTGGCGTAATTTTGGCATCGATCCACTTAAACTAACATATTGCAAAAGCGCTACACCTACATCACCCAGTACCGTGAAACCGACTTCAACTTCGTCCAACGTCTGCTTGAAGAAGAAGGGATGTTTTACTACTTCGAGCACACCGCCGAAGGCCACACCATGATCATCTGCGACGACTCCAGCATGCTTCAGCCTTTGCCGGAACAACCGCAGATCCGCTTCCACACCGCGTCCGTCACCGAGACCGCAGACTCCATTACCAAGTGGAGCGGCAAACGCCAGTTGCAGGCGGGCAAGATGGCCGTGCAGACCTTCGACTACCGTCAGCCCAACAACCGTCTGCCCGTCGGCATGAACAGCCTGAACAAGCAGCGCGACGTCGAGACGTTCGAGATCTACGACTTCCCCGGCCAGTACACTCACGGCACCTACGACGAGGGCGAAACGCTCTTGCGTCTGCGCATGGAAGCTTTGGAAATCCGCGGCAAGAAGTTCGAAGGGGCGAGCAACTGCCGCGCGATGAAGCCTGGCTACACCTTCGAGCTGGTGCAGCACTACGACCACGATCAACGCTCGGCCGACGATCGCCAGTTCCTGCTGATGGGCGTTGAAAGCGCCGTGCCTAGGTCGGGCGCTGGCGTGCCCATCGCCCAATTCAATCTCAGACGCCCACCATCAACCCCGAACAACCCCCTCCAAACCCTCATGCCCCTGCACAATCAACCCCCTGACCAACTCCTCAAATTCCTCCTCCGTCCCAGCCTCCCGCACCTCAAACCCAGCACTCCATCGCACCACACACCGTTCGACCAACTCCGCAACCTCATCCACCCGAACCTGTGCCCGATACCCATCCACCGGCAACGGAGATTCCTCAAACACATAAGCCAACGCCCTAACCCCATCATCAAACTCGATCAACCGCTCCCGCAACACCGCACCGTCCGCAAGCGCCAGCCGCCTGATCGCACCCACCCGCAAATCCCCAGACTCACCCTCAAGACGACTTTTCACAATCGCCGGATGCCAGTCCGCGATCCCGCCAAAGTCCCGCAGCACCTTCCACGCCTGATCCGCACTGCACGGCAAACCCGCGCTGTACTCAACTAAAACCATCTCTACTGTCTCCCGAATAATTAACACTGCAGCGCTTAAAACCAAACGCGAACTAACAAGCTGCACTAACCCGGCCGCAAGCCCCGAAGCCAAAGCCCCAAGACCTGCGTCCATAAAAAAACCGCTGTAAAACCTACCCCTCAAACTGGTGATAAACCTTCGCAATCACCTTCCAGTCGCCATTGATCTTGATCAGCGTCAGGTAGTCGTTGTAATCCGCGCCGATCGCATCCTTCTCCATATCCACCCGCACAACAGCCGTAGTCGGTGTAATCGCCAGCACATCCAGACGCGTCGTGATGTCCGCCGCCTTGCCGTTGCTCTCGACAAAGTCATACAGGTTGCTGATCGGCCCACCCAGCAGTTCGCCGTTGGTAAAGCCGTACATCACCGCCTCTTCATGAAAGGCCTGCTTGATCGTCTCAACACTGCCTTCGCGCAGCCCTTCAACGTACCGGCTGGCGGTCTCAATGACGGCGTTGTAGTCGTGGGTGGCAACAGCTTTGATGTTCTTGCTCATGTTTATGACTCCAGGGTTTGAGTTAGATAGGCGATAGCTTCAATTACCAAAAGACCCGCCATCACCAGTCCTGTCGGGTAGGTGAAATGATCAGGTCGTTGACGGTGACGTTGGCCGGCTGATTCAGCGCGTAGATGACGGCGCGGCTGATGTCTTCTGGCGCGATGGCAATTTCGTTCAGCGCTTGTGCCGCTTTGCGGCCGGCGGGGTCGGTGACTTTGTCGGCCCAGCCGGTATTGATCACGCCGGGGCTGACGGTGTTGACGCGGATGCCGTGGTGCACGCCCAGTTCCTTGCGCATCGATTCGGTCATGGCCTGCACGAAGAATTTGGTCGCGCTGTAGACGCCGGCGCCGGGGCCGACCTGGTGGCCTGCCACCGAATCCATGTTGAGGATCTGCCCGGATTTCTGTTCAAGCATGAAGGGCAGGGCGGCGGCGATGGTGTTCAGGTAGCCCTTGATGTTGACGTCGATCATGGCGTTCCAGTCCTGGGTCACGAGGTCGACCCAGTTGGAGAACAACATCAGGCCGGCGTTGTTGACGAGGATGTCGACCGAGCCGTAGGTGTCTTTGGCGAACTGCGCCAGGGCGCGGGTCTGTTCAGCGTCGGTCACGTCGGTGACAAAGCTGGACGCCTCAAAGCCCGCCGTGCGGAGTTCGCTGACAAGGGCTGCGAGGCCTTTCTCATCCAGCGCGGCAGCAACGACGTTAACCCCTTCAGCGGCCAATGCCTTGGCGGTTGCAGCACCGATCCCTGATGACGCGCCCGTGACGATGGCGGTTTTCTTGTCCAGATAATTCATCTTCATTTTTCCTCAAATTCAAGGCGTGCGGGCAGCGTCGGCTTTCCTGGGAAAGCCTTGCCGTTCAGCCGTTAGTGAATGCGGTGTCTGAAAGCGGTGCGGTTTACCAGCGCTGTCTAGTAAGTGCCCAGCGGCCAGTCGGTGTAGCCCTTGGCGCCGCCGCCGTAATAGGTTTCGCGCGGGGCAATGGTCAGTTCGGCGCCGTGGCGCAGCCTCGCGACCAGGTCCGGGTTGGAGATGAACAGGCGACCGAACGCGACAGCGTCGATCTTGCCCTGGGCGCGGCGCTCGACGGCCATGTCCAGGTCGTAGTTGTTGTTGCCAATGAACGGCCCGTTGAACTGGGCGCTCAGGGCATCCATGTCGACCCCTTCCGGCACTTCACGGGAGGTGGCGGTCGCGCCTTCGACAAAGTGCAGGTACGCCAGATTGAAGCGGTTCAACTGCTGAATCAGGTAACCATGCAACGCCATGACGTTGCTGTCCGGCGGCGTGTTACCTGCATCCGGCGTGACCGGCGACAGGCGAATGCCCACGCGGTCATTGCCCCAGATATCAACGATCGCCTGGGTGACTTCCAGCGTCAGTCGCGCGCGGTTTTCAATCGAGCCGCCGTATCTGTCGGTGCGCTGATTGGTGGAATCGCGCAGGAACTGGTCGAGCAAATAGCTGTTCGCCGAGTGGACTTCGACACCGTCGAACCCTGCGCGCTTGGCGTTCTCGGCCGCGTGCTTGTACTGCTCGATGATGCCGGGGATTTCGTCGGTTTCCAGCGCGCGGGGCATCGATACCGGCACGAAGCCGTCGACCGTGTAGGTGTTGCCCTCGGCCTGAATGGCGGACGGCGCGACCGGGGCTTGGCCGTTGGGCTGCAGGTCGACGCTGGAGAACCGGCCCACGTGCCAGAGCTGGCTGACGATCTTGCCGCCAGCCGCATGCACGGCGTCGGTGACTTTGCGCCAACCGGCGACCTGCGCCTCGCTCCAGATCCCGGGCGTCGCTGCATAGCCGCGTCCCTGGGCCGAGATGTTGGTCGCTTCGGCCACGATTATCCCGGCGGTGGCGCGCTGGGCGTAGTAGGTGGCGTGCAGTTCACCGGGCACGCCGTCTTCTTCATAGCGGCTGCGGGTGACGGGGGCCATGACGATGCGGTTGGCCATTTCGATGGCGCCCATCTGCACGGGGGAAAACAAGTCGGTGCTGTTACTGATATCGCTCATTGAGAATTCCTCGCATATTTGACCGGTCGTCTACCAATCTTTGAAAAAAAAGCGCCTGCTACCGGAGCAGGCGTTGGGTCAGGCTCATGGCCGTGTCGAAGGACGTGGTGGACTTGTTGACTTTCACCAGAAGGGAAGCGCCCAGCCACAGCTGATACAGGGTTTCGGCGAAGGCTTCGGTGCCTTCTTCGATGTGCAGGCTGCCGTCTGCCACGGCCATGTCGACACAGGCGGTGATGCGCTTGATGATCTTCGCCGTGCCGGCCTCCAGCACCCTGCGCATGTCCTCGGACAGGTCGCAGACTTCCGGGCCCAGCTTGACCACCAGGCATTTGCCCTCCGGGTGATCGGTGCCCTGGGTTTCGATCCAGTAGTCGAAGTAGGCCAGCAGCTTTTCGACACCGCTGCCCGAGCGCGTCATGACGGTGTCGACGCGGCCCAGGTACTCGGAGAAGTACTCATCGAGCAACGCGGCGCCGAACTCTTCCTTCGATTTGAAGTAATAGTAAAACGAGCCCTTGGGCACGCCCGCCGCGCTCACCACTTCAGCCAGGCCCACGGCGGTGTAGCCCTTGTGGGTCATCAGCGACTTGGCGACGTCGATGATGTGTTGGCGCATTTCCAGGTTGGGTTTCTTCATAATGCGCAGCACCTTAAGACAAAACTGACCGGTCGTCTACAAGAGGTCAGGCGGCAGCGATGAACGGCGCTCACGTCAACCGCATGCCCATCTCAAACGCCCGCGTCTCAAAGCCGAGCTCTTCATACAACCGACGGGCATGGGTGTTGAAGCCCCACACTGCCAGCCGAATGTCTTGTGCGCCGCGTTCCAGAGCCCAGCCTCGGACGTGCTGGATCAGCCCACGACCCAAGCCTTTCCCCCAGAAAATCTGAGCCACGCACACCGAGCCGATCCGCGCGAATGCCATGGGCTGCAGCAACGGCCCACCGGCTGAAAACATCCCTGCGCTGACAAAACCCGCCGCTCGATCCCCGACAAACGCCAGGAAAATAACCTGCTCCGGATTGTTCAGAAACCCGCTCCAATGAGGGGCATCGCGGGTGTAATCCCGGGTTTCAGCCGCATAAATATCAGGACGTTCTGCATGGTGAATGGCGTTGAGTAGCTGCCCCAGTTCGCAGATCGTTGCCACATCTTCGGTCGTGGCTTCTCGGTAGCTGATCACTTGGTCCATCGTGTCTTCATCCTTGTTTGATCGTCACGGGAGATCGGCTCTTGTACCCGTCGCCCATCAACTCCACAACCCAGTCGATGAACACCCGCAGCTTGAGGCTGATATGCCGGTTGGGCGGGAAGGCCACGTACATGGGCATCGATTCCAGCTGCCAGTCCTCGAACAACGCGATCAACTCACCGCTATGCACGGACGGCTGAGCCATGTACTGCGGCAGCCAGAGGGCGCCCATGCCGGCAAGACCTGCCGCGAGGTAGGCGTTGCCGTCGTCCACCGTGAGCAAGTAGCGGCTTAGCACCTGAACCCGTTCGCCGTCCCGCTGCAGCACCATCGGGAACAGCTGCCCGGTGCGCGCCCAGCGGAAACCGACGATGCGGTGCTGAAGTGCTTCGAGGTCACGGGGATGAGTCGGCGTGCCCGCGCGCCGCAGATAAGCAGGCGACGCGTAGACGCCCAGCTGCAAGTCGGTGATGTGCCGGGCCATCAGCGATTGGTCGGTCAGCTCGCCGCCGCGCACCACGCAGTCGACGTTCTCGCCGATGAGGTCGATCATCCGGTCGCTCACGCCCAGGTCGATCTGGATGTCGGGGTAGCGGGCGTTGAAGTCCGGCAGCGCCGGGATCAGCACCATGCGCGCGAACGGACTGGGCACGTCCACACGCAACCGCCCTCGTGGCGCAGCGGAGGCGCTGGACAGCCCGGTTTCGGCGTCGTCCAGATCCGCCAGCACGCGCAGCGCCCGTTCGTAGAACACAGCACCGTCGGCCGTGACATTGACCTTGCGCGTGGTGCGGTTGAGCAGCTTGACCCGCAGCCGCGCTTCGAGCTGCTGCACCAGTTGCGTCACTGTGGTTTTGCTCATGTGCAAGGTCACGGCGGCCTTGGTGAAGCTGCCGGTTTCCACGACTCGGACGAACGCCTGCATCGCGTCGAAACGGTCCATCGAGTCACCTGATTGTTTGGGGAATGCAAACAGTCTTGATCAAGGCTGCTGGTTTATCCAGCGAATCCGCCGCCCTACAGTCTGCCCATCGAAACGACGGAGCATCCCGCTCCGCTGAAGGAGAAAACCCATGACTGTTCGTGACGTTGTATTCCCGCCCGGCCGCCACGCGTTGTACGAGCGCAATCGCTACTCGCCGGCGATCAAATCCGCGGGCTTGCTGTTTGTCTCGGGGCAGGTCGGCAGCCGTGAAGATGGCTCGCCCGAACCCGATCTGCGCGCCCAGGTCCGCCTGGCATTCACCAATCTCAATACCATTCTCAACGCCGCCGGCTGCACCTTCGATGACGTGATTGACGTCACGGTGTTCATGGTCGATCCGCAGTCGACCTTCGAAAAAGCCTGGGAAGTGGTGCCGGAGTTCTGGGGCGAAGCGCCGCATCCGACCATCACGGCCGTCGGTGTGACCTGGCTGTATGGCTTCGATTTCGAGATCAAGGTCATCGCCAAGCTGCCTTAGTACCCGACGCTCAATCCGCCGGCCACGCCTCAACGCAGTTGAAATCCGCATCACAGCCCGACAGACTCACGCCCCGTTTCGGCAGGTCGTGCCGGGGCGCAGCGAGAAGGGGCGGCAAGGTTGAACGAACACACATTGTCCAGGCGCCTGGAGCGCGTAGCGGCGCTGGTGCCTGCCGGCGCGCGACTGGCCGACATCGGCTCCGATCACGCCTACCTGCCGGTCGCGTTGATGCGCCGTGGGCTCATTGCGATGGCCGTGGCGGGGGAGGTGGCGACGACGCCGTTCAGCGCCGCACAACGTACGGTGCGCGAGAACGGTTTCGAGCAGCACATCCATGTGCGCCTGGCCGATGGCCTTGCTGCGATTGAGGTGGAAGACGGTATCGACACGATCAGCCTCTGCGGCATGGGCGGCGAGACGATTCGCGACATCTTTGAGGCCGGCGATGGGCGGCTCAGCGGAAGGGAGCTATTGATTCTGCAACCGAACGGCGGCGAGCCTGAACTGCGCCAGTGGTTGATGGACAACGCGTATCGCATCGTCCATGAGGACGTACTGCTGGAGAACCGCTTCGACTACGAAATCATCGTCGCCGAACGCAGCGGGCCAGTGGTGTACAGCCCTGAAGCGCTGTACTTCGGCCCGCTGTTGATGGCGGCACGCAGTCCGGCGTTCCTCGACAAATGGCAGCGGCGGCTGCGTAACAAGCAACGCACCCTGGCCGGCTTGCAGCGGGCGCGGCAGGAAGTCTCGGAACAGACGCTGCACGACACCGCACAGCAAGTTCGCTGGATCACCGAATTGCTCGGCTGAACGTGCGCGGTCTCAGCCCCCTCGGTTTCAAAGTCCCGGACGTAAGGCCCGGGCCCTGAATCCTTGTCTTAAAGCTCCTTCTTCATGTGCTTTTCGATCTGCTCCAGAGACTTGCCCTTGGTTTCCGGCAGGCACAGGAAGACGAAGATCAGCGAACCGATGTTGATCGCCGCAAACACGAAGAAGGTCGGGTTGCCCAGAGTGTCCACCGCGATCGGGAAGAGGAACGCGACGGTCGCGTTGAACAGCCACTGCATCGACACCGCCGTGCCGGTCAACAGGCCCCGCACCTGCATCGGGAACAGTTCCGACATCAGCAGCCAGTACACCGGCGAGATGCACATCTGCATGAACAGCAGGAACACTAGAATGCACGCCAGCGCCGCATAGCTCTGGGTCAGATTCTGCGGCATGAACATCAGTACGCAGCCCAACGCCGCCTGCATCATGATCACGATAACCAGGCCGGTCATCAGCAAGTGCCGACGCCCGTAACGGCCGATGGCCCAGATCCCCAGCAGCGTGGCGATCACCGACACGATGCCGTTGCCGATGGTTGCGGTCAGCGCAGCGTTGGTGCCCATGCCGGTGTGTTTGAGGATGATCGGCGTGTAGTACATGAACGCGTTGACGCCGGTGAACTGCGCGGTAAAGCCCAGCCCGACACCGATCAGCAACAGCTTCAACACCCACGGCTGACGCAGCAGATCGTGAGCGGCGACGCGCTTGTGGGCTTCTTTCTCCTGGGCTTTCATTTCCTCGACTTCGCGCTTGGCGGCGTCTTTGGTGTCACGCAGTTGTTCGAGCACGTCTTGCGCTTCATCGAAGCGGCCTTTGGAGGCCAGCCAGCGCGGCGACGGCGGCACGAAGAACGTACCGATCAGCAGCAAAACGCCCGGGACCATGGCGATGGCCAGCATGTAGCGCCAGATGCCGGGGGTGTGCAGTAACGCGGCGAGCACGGCGCTGAGCACGTAGGCCAGCAGCTGGCCGCTGACGATCATCAGCTCGTTGCGGCTGACCAGTCGGGCGCGGCGTGACGGCCCGGCGATCTCGGCGATGAACACCGGCACCGTGGCCGAGCCACCGCCAACGGCGATGCCCAGCAGAAAACGCGCGGCGACCATGAACGGCACCGAGGGCGCCGTGGCCGTGCCGAGTGCACCGACGATGAACAACAGCGACAGCATGCGCAGGGTCACGCGTCGGCCAAAACGGTCGGAGAGGTAACCGCTGGCCAGTGAGCCAAAGGCGGCGCCGACGATCAGCGATGCGGTGATCAGCCCTTCGCTGACCGGGTTCAGGCCAAGACCGCCCTGATCGAGCGGCAAGGTCATGAAGGGCAGGGCGCCCGCGATGATGCCCGTGTCGTAACCGAATGCGAGTGCGCCCATGGTGGCGACAAGGACCGAGATGAAAATCAGGCGACGCGGCGAAGTACGCTGCTCGTCTGGTTGGCCTATGGCGGCGGATGGGGTGCTGGAAGACATGGAAACCTAAACCTCTCGTGGAACTGGCGTTATGCCGGTTCGCTGACGTCGTGGTTAGGGGCATGCGGGCTCTGTGAGTTCCGTGGGAGGGCGAAAAAAACTGACTGGTCGGTCGAGGGCCGATGTGCCCGGCCAGAGCCCCGGATTCTCGGGGCCACCGGCACGGACAGGGTGACAGTTGCAGTCCGGGCCGGACTCAGCAGCCATCCACGGTGCAGCCGATGGCTTGCGTGTTGCTCCGCTGCGCCCCCGTCGCGAGCATTTCGCCCACTTTCTGCGCGAAGCTGTCCATCCCGAACGGCTTGAGCAACACCGCCATGCCGGTCGCCAGTTGATCGCCACCCACGGCCGAGTTTTCCGCGTAACCGGTGACGAACAATACGTCGAGGGAAGGCAGCAGGGCGCGCGCGGCGTCGGCGACCTGCCGGCCATTCATGCCGCCGGGCAGGCCGACGTCGGTCACCAGCAGATCGATCGAGGGCATCGACTGCAGCATTTGCAAGCCCGACGGCCCGTCCATGGCTTCGCTGACCTGATAGCCGCGTTCGCGCAGGGTGTCGCACATCAGCATGCGCACGTGGGGTTCGTCGTCGATCACCAGCACGATTTCGCCGCTTGCGCCGGGCTGCAACGGGCAGCGGGTCGGTGCCTGCTCCCCCTCACCCAGGTAGCGTGGCAAGTAGAGCGTAACTGTCGTGCCCGCGCCGAGGGTGGAGCGCACCTGAACCGTGCCACCGGACTGGTGAACGAAACCGTGGATCATCGACAGCCCCAGGCCTGTGCCCTGACCAATGGGTTTGGTGGTGAAGAACGGGTCGAAGATCCGGTCGAGGATCTCCGGGGCAATGCCCGTGCCGGTGTCGCTCACGCTGATTTCAACGAAGTCGCCGGCGGGCAGCGAGGTCGTGACGCCTGCAGCGCTGTCAGCGGAGACGTTGCGGCTGTGCAGCGTGAGTTCGCCGCCGTTCGGCATGGCGTCGCGGGCGTTGAGGGTCAGATTGACCAGCGCGCTTTCCAGCTGCGCGGCGTCGATCTTGCTCAGCCACAGGTCGCCGCTGGCCATCGTCCGCAGGCTGATGGACGGGCCGCTGGTGGACGAAATGAGCTGACCCATTCCCGCGATGAGCCGGTTGACGTCGGTGGGCTTGGGGTCGAGGGTCTGACGACGGGAGAACGCCAAAAGCCGCTGGGTGAGGGTGGCCGCGCGATTGGCCGAGTCCTGGGCCGCGCCGACGTACCTGTCCAGCCCGTCGACCCGGCCGTTGGCGATGCGGCGGTCAATCATTTCCAGGCTGCCGATAATGCCGGCGAGCAAGTTGTTGAAGTCGTGGGCGATGCCGCCGGTGAGTTGCCCTACGGCTTCCATTTTGTGCGCCTGGCGCAGGGCCGAATGGACTGCGGACAATTCCTGGGAGCGGGCGAGCACGCGTTGCTCAAGGGTTTCGTTGGCGCTCTGGACCTGTTGAAACAGGGTGGCGTTATCGATGGCGATGGCCGCCTGAGCGGCCAGGGCCGAAATCAGATTTTCATCGCGCGGGGTGAATTGGCCGGGCTCGGGGTGGCCATAGAACAGCCCGCCCAACACTTCGCCGGAGCGCGACACCACTGACACGGCCAGATAACTGCGCATCGGCGCATGGCCTGCCGGCAAACCGAAATGCGGGGAAATCCGCCCATAACGCGGGTCCAGCAGTATGTCGTCGGAGCGCATCGCGCCCGCCGTCAGGAACTCGGGCGAGAACACCGGGCTGGCACGCGGGCCCGGCAGCCCGGCCAGTTCCGGCGACTGGACGCCAGACAGCGTGAAGAGGTCAAAATGATCGCCGGCGGGGTTGTGAAAATACCCGCCGATCTCAGCGCCGGTCATCTCGCGGCCGGCATCGGTCACCGTCTGTACAAGGCGCTTGAGGTCCAGCTCGAGGGCGAGCTCGGCATTGACCCGGTTGAGCGTTTCCAGCGTGCGGGTTTCCTCGCGCAACGCCGCTTCACTGGCCTCCAGCGCGGTACGGGCAATATGCGCCTGGGTGACGTCGTGGCCTTCACAGAAAATGCCGGTAACCTGGCCTGCCTCATCGAGCAGCGGCTCATAGATGAAGTCCAGATAACGCACGTCCCGCGGTGCGTCGGGGTGACTGAGCCGGATCGGCGTGCCCTGATGCACCAGGCGCTCGCCGGTGGTGTAGACCGCATTCAGCCACTCGTAAAACCCTTGGCCGTCCAGCTCCGGGAACGCCTGGTAAATGGTTTTGCCAATGTAATCACGCTCGCCGAACAGCCGGGTGTAGGACTGGTTGACGAACTCGAAGCGGTGCTCCGGGCCGTTGAGGATGGTGATGAAACCGGGCGCCTGCTCGAACATCTTGCGTTGGCGGACCAGTTCCTGCGCCTTGCGCCGCTCGGCGAGGACCCGCTCGGTGACTTCGTGGCCCTGATTGAGGATCCCTGCAATTCGCCCGTTTTCGCCACGGATCGGCGTGAAGCTATAGTTCCACCACGTCTCATGCAGGCGCCCGCCACGCTCCATCATCAACAGTTGGTCGAACGCGGAAAAGCCTTCAGCATCCCTGACCGCCGCTTCGAGTTGCGGCCCGACGACGTCCCAGATCGCGGACCAGACTTCCCGCCCCGGGCGTCCCAGTACCGCCGGGTGCCGGTCTGCCGGAATCGGCGCCCAGGCGTCGTTGTACAGCAGGCAGAAATCCTCGCCCCAGTAGATGGCGGTCGGGAAGCTGGAGTGCAGGCAGATGCTGATGGCCGAGCGTAAAGACTGCGGCCACTCTGCCGGATCACCCAGTGAAGTCGACGCCCAGTCGAAATCCCGGATCAACTGCCCCATTTCGCCGCCACCAAGGAGAAAGTCCTGGGGGCCAATTTGTACGTTGTCCGACATCATGGGCGACTTCTCGACGCTGTCATTCGAAAAAGGATGGACTTGGGACGATAAAATGGATTTCTGCGACTGGATGTACGGCAGAGAGTACGCAGCCAGCGCTGCCGCGTCGGCAGCAGATGGCACGTTCGTCACTGGGACCGCTTGAGCTCAACGCAAGTATAGCCCTGAGCCATCATCTTGGTCGGCGGTCGCCAGTGTGACAGTAATGCGGGGGGCTGTGTGGCCTATCGAGCGACGGCCGCGAATGCGGAAGGGGTTGCTTCGGTAGAGGGTGCAAGTTGCCGCCAGCCATAAAAGGCGAGGGCGGTGAGCAGCGCGCTGATCCACACAATGACGCCAGCCCAGAAGGTATGCGACATGAAATGCCAGCCCTGCAGGACGCGCGTCGTACCGTAAATGGCACCCAGGACCATCGAAGCGTAGAGGATCGCCCTCGCATGGCGCCATTGGTAGCGGCGCGCGACGAAGTACAGCGCGACCATGGTGAAGCCGCCCGACGCGTGTCCGCCCGGCCAGCAGCGACCGGGGCCGGCTTCATGGAACAGGCGGAAATTCTCGAACCATTCCTTTTTCTCCATGGTCCCGCCGTACAGCGTGGTTTCGACCGGGCAATAGATGCTGGTGTGGCTTTTGAAGAAATGGATCATGCCGGTGATGACGGCGAACGACACGACGATGAACAGGAAGTCCCGGCGGTGGCGAGCGGTGAAACGCAGCAGCGGGGCGATACGCAACCTTTCAAGCGCAGTCAGTAGCCGGTCGTCCCGCCCCGGTTTTAATAGCGGCCAGATGAACGACAGGATCGACCCGATGATGGCCGCTTCACCCGTGAGGTCGGGAATGATCCGCGGCCAACGGTGGGTCAGGTTTTCGAACAGGCGATTATGGCCAAACGGGAATTCGTGGTTGGGGTAATACAGCCAGTTGCTGATGACCTCGTCCAGGGAGGTGAGGTCGAAGACCACGAATATCGCCAGGGCGATGGCGATCGGCAAACCCAGGTTCCACGCGTAAAACTTTGATCGTTCGTTTGGCACGCTTACTGTCCCGATGAGTGTGGTTCATAAACTTCCCCGGGGTATTGCCCGGCGCTGACTGAACTTACGCGCTGGCAGGTCAACCGGCAGTGAAGACAATGTGAAAACTGCATTCATGTGTATGGCTTTTTCGGGACTTTCAATCAAGAGATGGCGCGGTGTGTAAGGGGGCGAGTTACATCAGGACAGTTACGTGCCTTTCCTGGCCACTTTTGGAACGTGAACGACTTTTAATAATCACTGTTTTTTTCACGTGCCGTTAACCAAACAGTCATGCATCGCTGTTTACGCTTGTTGCCATTCAATGACGCAGACTTCCATCTGCCGATGGACTGAACAGTCGGAGCAACACGATGCGCGAACACGTCAATGTCCCGCCCGTACACAGGGCGGGTAATTTATTCAAAAACGCCAAAAAATACCGTGTTCTATTAACCGCTGGTGCGATTGTCGTGTCGCTGCTGTTGTTGACGGGTTACACCTACTGGCCGCGTTCGCCCATTGCTCTCGCCAGCGGTGAGAACATGAACAGAGCGGGGCTTTATGACAGCTGGAAGAAAGGCGAGGTGGTGGTGCTGGTCCGCCATGGCGAGCGCTGCGACCGTTCAGACAATGAGTGTCTTGGTCCGGAGGACGGGATCACCCGCAATGGCAGCCAGGTGTCGGCAGAAGTGGGGCGTTCGCTCAGTCAGTTGGGGTTGGCGCAGACCGATATCCTCGCCAGCCCGTCCACACGCACGGCGCAGACCGCCGCGGCCCTGTTCGGCCATGCGATAGCGGCCGAGGACTGGCTGTTTGATTGCGAGAAGATTGACCTTGCCCAGATCATGGCGCACAAGTCGAGTAACCGTAATCTGGTGTTGGTCACCCACAGCGGGTGCATCGGCAAGCTGGAAAGGCAGCAGGGTTATCCCCATGCCGATACCAGCGAATATGACAGCGCGGTATTTATCTCGATGGATAAACACAGCAAGCCGGTGATCAGGGGTTTACTCAATCCGCAAGACTGGAAGCACTTGGCAATGAAAGCGGGTGATTGAAAACGACGGGGGCATCAAACGTCGCTTATTTGCACAGTTGGTAACCCACGCCGTAAACCGTATGAACCAGCGGGAACGCAAATCCGTCATCAACCACTTTTCTGATTTGATGCACGCGGGTACCCAGCCCGCCGCTCTTGTTCACGCCCAGCTCGCCCCACAGCATTTCCGCGATCTCTGCCTTGCTGACGATGCCGGGACTTCTCTGCATCAGCAGCGCCAGTATGTCGAGGTTGGTCGGATTGAGCTTGAGCGATCTTTGGGCGCGGGTCGCCCTGTATTTGCTCGTGTCCAACACCAGATCCTCGACAACCAACATAGATAAAACCCGCCACTCTAAACGTTGCGCGATCCTAGACAGGCGTTTGTCAAAAATAGGTTCGGCTGCCGTGAATATCTTGTCGTTTGCTCAGGTGCTGCTGTCGGCATCAGCGGGTTTAGCGCCGGTGGGCAACCAGACCGTCACGCACAAGCCGCTGCGGTTGATTTCATCGGTGTAGTTCAAATGAACGGTTGCCCCCGCACGATCCACGATGGTCCTGACGATTGAAAGGCCAAGTCCGGAACCCACCTGTTCTGTGCCCAGCGTCCGATAGAAAGGGTCGAACACGCGCTCACGTTCTCCGATGGCAATGCCGGGCCCTGAGTCGCTTACTTGCAATTTTGCCTGGCCACCTGCGAGGTCAACCGACAGATCCACACGACCGCCGGACGGGGTGTAGCGAATTGCGTTGTCGACCAGGTTCTTGACCAGCGTGAGCAGGTCCACCTCATGCATGAACACGTGCACATCCTGATCACCTTCAATGCCGATATCGAGCTGGCGGGCTTCGGCCAGCGCCATCAGATCTTCAAGCACGCGCCGATAGACGCCCCGCACTGAAATCGCCTGTGTCGGTGAGCGGGTTATCGACTGAGCCGTGGCAAGGGACAACAGCTGATCGATAAGCTTGCGACCGCGCTCGATACCCCGGCGCAACGGTTTGAGACGTTCGTGTGCGTGTGCCGGCATTTCGGTCTGCGCCAGGCGCTCAGCCTGCAAGGAAAGCGCCGTGAGGGGCGAGCGCAACTCATGGGCAGCGTCGGCCACAAAACGGCTCTGGGTTTCCATCGCCTTGCGCACCCGCTCCAGCAGTCGGTTGATGGCCACGACAAAGGGCCGGACCTCGAGCGGCACGTGACGTTCGTCGATGGGGTGCAGTGCCTGACTTTCGCGTAGGTCAATCTCCCGAGAGAGCAGGGCGATAGGGCGAAACAGTTTGCGGACCAAATCGCTCATGACCAGCAGCAGCACCGGGAACAGAATCAGGAATGGCAACAGGCTGCGCCAGGCGCTTTCCCGCGCATCCTTGTCGCGAGCCCCGACTTCCTGAGCCACGGCAATACGCTGGCCATCGGTGGTGGTCTTCACCAAAACCCGAAAGGGTTCGCCACCGACATCAAGCGTCCGGAGTCCATCTGACAAGGTTGTCGGTAGTGGCAACGGAGTGCTTGCATCACCGTTGTGACTGGCGTTGGCGCCATCGGCCAGATACTGGATCACCACCCGAGACTCTTCATCGTCGTCTTCGGTGGCAGAGGGCTCCGTGTAGCGCAATGTCATGCGCTGACGCTCGAACAGGTCGGCGACCTGGCGCAGGGTGGCGTCCTGCATCTCATGCGCTTCATCGAATGCGGACACGAACGCGAACACGCCGGCGGCCATCGCGACAATCAGGAGTACCAGCGACAGTGACGCCGAAAGCCTGAGCTGGACCGATTCCCTCAGGCGGGTTTTGAAACCATCCATCCCACACCTCTGACGTTCTTGATGACATGGCTGCCCAGCTTGCGCCGCAAAGCGTGAATCAGAAACTCGACGGCGTTGCTTTCGACCTCGTTACCCCAGCCGTAAATACGGTCTTCGAGATCGGCCCGGGAAAGAATGGCCCCTGGCCGGATCAACAGCGCGTGCAGAAGTGCAAACTCACGGCCGGAAAGTTGCACGGCAGGCTGTTGCTCGGTACTCGCCTGCTTGGAGCCGGGGTCGAGCGTCACCACGCCGTTGCCCAGCAAGGGTGAGGCGCTGCCGCCTTTGCGGCGCATGACCGCGCGCATCCGCGCCAGCAATTCGGCCATCTGGAACGGTTTGAGCAGGTAGTCGTCTGCGCCGCCGTCCAGGCCTCGCAAGCGTTCATCGAGGCTGTCGCGTGCGGTAATGATCAACAGTGGAACGGGGTTGTTCTGCGCACGAATGCTGCTCAGCACGGACTGACCGTCTTTGCCCGGAAGGCCGAGATCGAGCAGCACCAGATCGTAGTGCTGAGTGTCCAGCGCAGCAAGCGCGACCAGGCCGTCTTTGACCCAGTCAGCGGCGTGACTGGCGTCCATCAGCGCGCCTTGAATGGCTTCGCCGATCATCGGGTCGTCTTCGACAAGCAATATGCGCACGTGGGTCTCCATCGCGAACGCCCTCACAGGGAGGGCGTCCATTGAAACATCAAGCCTGGCGGGTTTAAACCCGGTGGAAGGCGCGGCGCCTGAAACGACAAGGCGGGCCGGCGAGCAGGCCGATCACTTCCCTTGCAGCGAGTCGAACGTCTTCATGAGGTCGCTCATGGCCGCCTTGCAATCATCCTGCCTGGGGTTGGTGGCACGCAACGCCGACAGCGCGCGGTCGATGGACTTGTCCAGCACGTGCCAATCGCTTGCTGCACGGGGTTTGATCCCGGCCTCGGCGGCGTCCCATGTCGATTCCAGGTCCTTGATACGCGTTTTTGCGCCGGACAGATCGTTTTTGTCGACCTTTCCGGCGACGTCCGCTGCGATGGTCCTGAATTCAGACAGATCGCCCAGACTGGATACGCCTGGCTGGCCGCTGTTGCTCTGTGAGGCTGTCGCGGTCCCGGCAGCATGTGGCGGCGTGGCCGGCTTGGAGCAGCCTGCCGCCACACTGAGCAGAAAGATCGAGGAGACGATAGTAATGTGGCGGATAGCGTTCTGAAAATAGCGCATGGTTTTACCTTTCTGAGTATTCAAGAGTTATTGAGCCGTTGCTTTGCGGTGGCCGACAGTGAGCTGTGCCGCGACCACCAGAATGAGGATGACGCAGAGGAAAATCGCACTGGTCCAGGTCGCGCCCATTCCCAGGCCACCGTAGGTTTTAGCTTGGGTCAGAAGGTCGCCCAGGGAGGCACCGAAGGGGCGGGTGAGGATGTAGGCCAGCCAGAACGTCAGCACGGGATTGCTGCCCATGCGCCAGGCAATCAGAGTTGCGGCGATCAGCGCGCCGAAAATCACTGCGCCTAGCGTGAAGCCCAGTCCCAGCGCTTCGGTGGCCAGGTCCCCGGCGGCGGTGCCAAGGGCGAACGTGCAAAGCACGGTGGTCCAGTAAAACAGCTCCCGCCGACGGGACGTGATCTGGCGAATCGACAGGCTGCGCTCGGTCTGGTACCAGACCAGAAAGTTCACCGCCAGCAGCACCGAGAACACCACCGTGCTGGTGTACAGACTGACGTCCAGCACGTCGGTGAGCACATCGGTTATCTGCGTGCCAACGATGCTGACCAGCACCACGGTGAGCCAATAGATCCAAGGCGTATAAGCGCGGGTACGCAGTTGTCCGAACAGCGCGATGGCCAGCAGCAATGCCATGCCCACCGTGGTCACACCTGCGCCAAGGCCGGCGTCGACGGCAAGAAAATCGGCGACGGTTTCACCCACCGTCGTGGACAGGATCTTGATCACCCAGAACCCCAGAGTGACTTCGGGCACCTTGTTCAGCCAGGCGGCAGTGGTTGAATTCATGTGGAACGCTTCTCCTTGGCAGCGCAGCAATTGCGCAGGGGAGAAGGTACGCCGCGAAACTTAGCGCAGACTGAGGGCGCCGTATAAATGAGCGACGGAGGTTGTGGGCGGGCCATTCACGACGTGGTCGCGTCTTGCCCGCTCCGCATTGGCAAGGTGATTACGGCTTTGGAACGTCAGGCTTCCAGTCCAGCAAATGCTGTTTGAACCCTTCGCTTGCCACCTGGTAATAGGCGATGGCGCGGGCAATCAATGGATCGGCAGGGGTTGATTGGCTCTCGACACTTTCCCCCAGCGCGTTGTCGTGGCGGCGCAGCCTCTGGCGCGGGCTGAGAATGGCCAGATCCTTGCCGTCGAACAGTCCCAGGTGCTGGTAATTACCGACTACCACGCGGGGCGGCAAGGCCGACTCGAGGAACAGATTGCGGCCAAAGAAGGTGGACTGATAGTCCAGATTCAGCAGCCCCAGCAGCGTGGGCGCGAGATCGATCTGGCTCGCCAATTGAGAGAACTCCCGGGGCTGGATCATCTTCGGCGCGTAGATGAACAGCGGAATGAGGTAGTTGTCGATGGGCAAGTCTTCCTTGCCTGCGCTGCCGGCCGTGTGGTCGGCGACGAAGACGAACAGCGTGTTGTCGAACCAGGGCTTCTGGCGGGCGCTTTCAAGGAACTTGCCAATGGCGTAATCGGTGTATTTCACCGCGCCGTCGCGACCGTTGCCCGAAGGGATGTCAATTCGCCCGTCGGGGAACGTATAAGGGCGGTGGTTGGAGGTGGTCATCAGCTGCAGCAGAAACGGTTTGCTCGCCGCGAAGTCGGCGTCCGCCAGATTGAGCGCCTGCTGGTAAAGGTCTTCGTCGCCCATGCCCCAGGCGTTTTTGAAATGAATGTCCTGTTCCTTGACGCTGCTCTGGTCCACCACGCGGTAGCCGTTGCCGCTGAAAAAGGCGTTCATGTTGTCGAAATAGCCCCGGCCGCCGTAGACAAACACGCTGTCGTAACCGACCGCACTCAGTTGCTGCCCCAGGCTGGCGAAACCGCTCTCGCGGCCCACGCGCTTGACGATGGAGCGTCCCGGCGTCGGCGGAATGGACAGGGTGATGGCTTCCAGGCCGCGGTCGGTTCGTGTGCCGGTGGCGTAGAAATTATTGAAGTACACGCTTTGTTTGCGAAGCGCATCCAGATAGGGCGTCAGGTTGCGCGTGTTGCCGTTACTGCCCAAGTATTTGGCGCTCAGGCTTTCAATGGTCACCAGCACGATGTTGGCTTTGCGCGTCGTGCCCGGGTTGTCGATGGAGCGTCGGATATCCACCGGGTCAGTGCCGACAAATCGGCTGTTTGGCTCGGCCAGCTCCCGGCGCATCTGCTCGGCGACTTGAGGGTCGGGCAGGGTGGCGTAGAACTGCTGATAGTCCAGTTCGTTGTTTCTGAATGCGGCGAAAAACTGATACGGACCGTTGCTCGCCAGTTCCCGCTGATAAGCGTTGCCGCCCAGACCGCGAGGGTTGTCCTGATCGACAAATTGCAGGCTGATCGCTGCCAGCGCCAGTAATAACGCAACACCGGCCAGCCTGCTGCGCAGCGGCGGCGTCGGCGCCTTGATCGAGGCCGCTACGGCGCGGCTGTTGATGACGCTCAGGACGATGGCGACGATCGCCAGCGCGCCGAGCAGTTTGCCGATGGGGTAGGACTCGAGGATGTTATTGAGGACCTCGTCGGAATACACCAGATAGTCCACGGCGATGAAGTTGAATCTCACGCCGAACTCGTCCCAGAAGAGCCATTCGGCCACAGCGACAAACAGCATCACGAAAATACTGAGTGTCATCAGCCCTTGCAGGAACCAGCGATGCCCGCGAGCGCGCCATAAGCGTGGCGGGCAGAGCAGGACATAAATACCCAGTGGCACGGCGGCGTAGGTCAGGAATGCCAGGTCATAGAGCAAGCCGGTGGCAAAAGTGGCGACGACTTGATGGCCGGCCTCATCCAGATGGGTGGTGAATAAAACGAGACGGGTGAGAAAGAAGAGGGCGAGCCATGTGCCGGTTGCCAACAGCAGGAATCGGGCAGGGGCCGATGAGTGAATCCGCATGTGTCTAATCCTTTGGACAGGTGCATCGAGTTTCCGGTTATTTGGCACTGCGGCCCCGTCTTTCAACGGCGGGCATTTAGCGCAAATACTCTTGTTGTCAATTTTTTAACGGTTTTAAATATTGTTTAAATCGTCACTCCTGTGAACGGGAGTATCAGTAACAGTCTTCCATGGGCTGTGAGGCACCATGTTGTAAAAGGGGTGTGAGCGGAGCGTGAAAACCCTGTCGATGCTCTTTACTTGTATGCGTTAAGTACGGTTGAGTTTTTGAATGTGGCAAGAGTATGACAGCGATCACGGGTGGGTGGACTTTCTTCAGGTGATTATCTGAAACGATGGGCAGCCAGATCTGGTTTTGCCGTTTCGTTGACAAGACTTCAACAAAGCGCTGCCTATACTGCCGACAGCCATCAGTCGATGATCCGCCTCCCACCCGGTACCCCCTTGATGACCTCTCGTGCGCTGTCGCTGTTCGTGCTCGCTGTTGTGCTGTTCTTCTTCGCCTTGGGCAACCACCAACTGCAAAACTCGACGGAGCCGCGGGTGGCAGGCATCGCCATGGAGATGCACCTAAGCGATAACTGGGTGACGCCAACCCTTAACGGACAGCCTTTTCTTGAGAAACCACCCCTGAGCGTCTGGCTGGATGCGGCGGCGATTCGCGCGCTCGGCGCTACGCCCCTTGCGGTGCGTCTGGCGTCGGCGTTCGCCGGGCTGTTCAGTGTATTGCTCGTTTACCGCATGCTGTTGCGTTTTGGACGCCCTGCCTCTGTGGCGTGGCTGGCGGCGTTAATGCTGGCAACAACGGCCAGCTTCTGGAGCAATGCGCGGCAAGTGGGCGAGGATGCGTTGCTGTCCTTCGGCGTGACCTTGGCACTGCTGGCGTTTTTCCATGCCAGCGATAGCGCGCGACGCGGCATGCCGGCACGCGGTCCCTGGCTTGCGTTTACCCTTGGCATCGTGATTTCGACCTTGAGCAAGGGGGTGTTGGGGCTGGCACTGCCGGGCGTGGTGATTTTCTTTTGGCTGGTCATCGAGACTGTGCGCGAGAAGCGGTTGCAGGTTGTTGACTGGATTCGCCCGGCAGCCTTCACGCTGCTGGCGCTGGTGCCGCTTCTTGTCTGGCTGGGGTTTCTGTACGGGCAGGGCGGTACAGCTTCGTTGAGAGAGGTGCTGTGGACCAACAGCGTTGGCCGGTTCAGCGGCTCGTTCACCGAAGCCGGGCACTACGAGCCGTTCTATTACTATCTGGCCAAACTGCCGCAAGCATTTTTGCCGTGGAATCTGTTGGTGTATCTGGGGCTTTGGCACTTTCGAAAGCAGCTGATGAGCAACCGGTATCTGTTGTTCTTCAGCCTGTGGCTGGGCGCGCAATTTCTGTTGCTGTCGCTTGCGTCGAGCAAGCGCACGGTCTACCTCATGTCGCTGGCGCCGGCCGCGGCGGTGATCGCCGCCGAATATGCGTCGGTGCTTGTGGCGAAGGTTCGCGCGCACTCTGGAAGTTCTACAGTTGCGGCGGCGGTGATGCGCCATCGTCGAGGGATCAGCGGGGCGGGTGTCTTGCTGGTGGTCGTCACCTACCTGGGTGCAGCGCAATGGCTGGAGCCGCGCGAGGACAGGCAGCTGTCCTTCCTGCCATTGACCGAGAGAATCCATGGACTGGAACAGCAAGGGGGGCAGGTGGCGCTGTTTCAACCCAGCGAGCGACTGGCGGGCGCCGGCGTGTTCTATAGCCAGAGCCTGCTCGACAGCGTGATGTCCGCCGCTGCACTCGACCGCTTTCTGGCGTCGGGCGCTGACCGGGTGGTGGTGATGGAAAGCGAGTCGCCTCCGGTATCGCCACTGCGTGTGGTTGACCGATTCGAGATTGGCGGGCGGGTTTACTGGTTTGTCGCCCGCTCCCGGACGCCAGAACCTGGCCCATAGACGCGGAGCGTCACGGGCTGCATTCCCACGCGGAGCGTGGGTACGATCATGCAAGCCGGACCCACTAAAAAGCATCGCGTGCATTCCGTGGGGTCAGCGCCGGATTCAATTGTGGGACCGGCTTCAGCCGGGAAGGCGTCAGTGGGCACGCTGCGAAATTGATGTCGTACACACTGGCCTCTTCCCGGCTAAAGCCGGTCCCACTAAGAAGCATCGCGTGCATTCCGCGGGGCCGGCGCCGGTCCCATTGAGAAGCATCGCGTGCGTTCAGTGGGTCCGCCGCCGGGCCCTACTGTGGGACCGGCTTTTGCCGGGAAGGCGTCGGCTGCTACACCATCGAACCACCCGCCACGCTTTTGTACGGCATCCACTGCTTCTGCGGGATCGGCAGTTCGCAGGATTCCCCGCGCCCGATCGGGAAGTAGTGAAACCCGCTCTGCGCCAGGCGTTCTGTGTCGTACAGGTTGCGGCCGTCGAAGATCACCGGCGCGGCGAGGCGTTGCTGGATCAGCTCGAAATCCGGAGCCTTGAACTGTTGCCATTCGGTGCAAATGATCAGCGCGTCCGCGTCGTTCAACGTCGACTCCGGCGTACCCATCAAAATCAAATCCCTGCGGTTGCCGTAAAGGCGCTGCGTCTCCTGCATGGCCTCGGGGTCGAACGCGCGCACGGTGGCGCCGGCGTCCCACAAGGCTTCCATCAGCACCCGGCTCGGCGCGTCGCGCATGTCGTCGGTGTTCGGCTTGAACGCCAGGCCCCACAGCGCGAATGTCTTGCCGCGCAGGTCACCCTCGTAGAACGCCTTGACCCGCTCGAACAGCTTGTTCTTCTGCCGCTCATTGATCGCCTCGACCACCGCCAGCAGGTCGTTGGAGCAATGGGCCTCCCGGGCGCTGTGGATCAGCGCGCGAATGTCCTTGCCGAAACACGAGCCGCCATAACCGCAGCCGGGATAGATGAAGTCGTAACCGATCCGTGAATCCGCGCCGATGCCCAGCCGAACCGACTCCACGTCGGCGCCCAGGTGTTCGGCCAGTTCGGCGATCTGGTTGATGAAGCTGATCTTGGTGGCCAGCATGCAGTTGGCCGCGTACTTGGTCAGCTCGGCGCTGCGCAGGTCCATAAACATGATCCGGTCATGGTTGCGGTTGAACGGCGCGTACAACTCGCGCATCACTTTGCGCACGGCATCGCTGTCGCAGCCGATGACGATCCGGTCCGGGCGCCGGCAGTCGTTGACCGCCGAACCCTCTTTGAGAAACTCGGGATTGGATACGATATCGAACTGCAGCAAGCGACCGGCCTGGCGCAGCGCCTTGTCGATATGACCGCGCAACGCGTCGCCACTGCCCACCGGCACCGTTGACTTCTCGACGATGATCAGAGGCTCCGAACGGTACGTCGCGATGGCATCACCGACGGCGAAAAACCCCGTCAGGTCTGCCGAGCCGTCATCGCGGGACGGCGTGCCGACGGCGATAAACAGGACCTCGGCGTGCTCGACCGCGCGTTGCGTGTCAGTGGTGAACTGCAGGCGCTTGTTCTCCAGGTTCTCGCGCACCAGTCCGGCCAGCCCCGGTTCAAAAATATGCACCTGACCCTGCCGCAACTGCTCGACCTTGGCCTGATCGATGTCCATGCAGACCACGTCGTGACCCACTTCAGCAAGCACGGTTGCTTGCACCAGACCGACATACCCGCTACCGAAAACGCTGATTTTCATTGAGGAAAGCCCTGTGAAGGTGTGCTGGAAATGCGCCGAAGGTTGATGGTCAGCACGCCCATCACGATCAGGATGACGCCCAAAGTTTTCGATACCGTGAACGTCTCATGGAAAAATGGCAGCGCCGCGGCGAGGGCATACACCAGCACGTAGCTGACGCTTAGCAGGGAGTAGGCGCGGCTCAAGGGCAGATCGCGCAGCGCCAGCAGCCAGGCGAGCATCGACAGGCCATACGCAATGATCGCGGCAGCAATCACCAGCACCGCGCCAAGCGCTATCTGCACCGGCACTGCCGGGTCCAGCCACAACTCGGGCGAGGGCAGACGGCTCATGCCCCAGCGCATGCCCAACTGCGCCGCGCTCACCAGCGCCACACTGCACATCGCCCACGCCGTTGCCCCGCGCCTCATGTCTGAGCGGCTCATGCCTGACGCCCCAGCAGCACGACGCCCGCCAGAATCAACGCGACGCCCAACCAATGGACGGCGTCGGTGGACTCCTTGAAAACAAAACGTCCGGCCAGGGTGATCAGCACCACGTTCAGGCCCAGCATCGGGTAGGCAATGCCGACGTCCAGACGCTGCAACACCAGCAGCCAGCCGATGAGACCCAATCCCAGACAGCCCACGGCCAGCCACAACCAGAACGAGCGCGCCGCAACGAACACGCCGGGAAACGTGCCGCGCCAGCGCTCCACCGCGCACTTCTGCGCGACCTGGCCCAGGCACGTCAGCCCGCAGGTGGCCAATAGCAGCAGCCAGGTCATGGCGCTGACTTCCCGTAAATGAGGATGATCAGATTGCCTTCGTCATAGCGCTCGGCGTCCTTGGGCAGCAACTCGAGTTCGCGCAGTTCCTCGTCGGTTCTGCCGCGCATGACCACTCCGACCTGACCCTCGCTGCGGGCTTTGGTCATCCAGGTGTTGATCCTTTTCAGGGTCACTTCGCGTCCTGTCGCGTCGGGATACGCCAGGCCGTAATCCAGTTCGTTCCAGGTATTGAAAAACGACACGTCGGTTCTGTTCAGGCGCCACGCCAGTGCCGACGCCGCGCCCAGATCATTGCTCAGCAAGTGCGTACTGGCCGCCAGTTGCGCTTGATGGGCAAGCACAAACTGATCAGGCGTCTTGTTATGCACCACGTCATAGGGCAGGGCAGCCGGCAACAACGCCACCAGCAGCCAGCTGCCCAGTGCCGGCGCGGCCCAATACTTCATCGGGCGAATGCCTTGCAGGGCATTGCTCGCACACCAGCCGCCCAGCACGATGATCGCCAGCAGCAGGCTCACCGGCTCGTGGTCATACACCGGATGCTTGAGTTGCAGGTACACCAGCGCCATTAGCCCGATCAACCCGGCCGCCGCGTTCAGCCAGCCATTGAGGCGCAAGGCAGTGAGCTGGGCCTTATTCAGGCGTTCGATAAGCGCGTCGGCCATCAACAGCGCCACCGGCAGCAGGCACGGCAGAATGTAGGTCGGCAGCTTGCCGTTGCTGAGGCTGAGAAACGCCAGTGGCACCAGCAGCCAGATGAGGAGAAAGCCGGTTTCAGGGCGACGCATGCGCTGCCAGGCCTGGCGGAACGTGACCGGCAGCAAGGCGGCCCATGGCAGGCAGGACACCACCAGCAGTGGCAGGTAAAACCACCAGGGTTCGGCGTGTTGGGCATCGTTGCCTGCAAAGCGCCGGATGTGCTCGTGCCAGAAGAAGAACCGCCAGAAGTCGGGTTCCTGCCCATGCACCGCGAGCACCCACGGCAGGCTCACCAGGATGGCAATCAACACCGCCAGCGGGCCGTAGCGAAGCAGTTCGCCGAGGCGCCGCTGCCAGAGCATGTAGGGCAGGGCGACCATCACCGGCAGCGCCCAGGCCAGAAATCCCTTGGTCATGAAGCCCATGCCGCAGGCCAGACCGATCAGCGCCCAGGCACCCAGTCGCGCACGCCCGCTGCTGTGAACAGCGCCCCAGAACCCCACCAGCGTCAGGTTCGCCCACAAGGTGAACTGAGGATCGAGGTTGGCGTAACCGGCTTGCCCGGCAATAAACGCGAAGCTCATGAACAGCAGCGCGCTGGCGAAACTCTTGCGCGGGTCGTTCCACATCCGCGCGGCGAGCCAGTAAGCGAGCATCACACTCAGACCGGTGCTCAGCGCTGAGACGATGCGCACGCCAATCAGGTTTTCACCAAAGATGGCTTGCCCCACGGCAATCAGCCAATAGCCCGCAGCGGGTTTCTCGAAATAACGCAGGCCCATGAAATGCGGCGCCGCCCAGTGACCGCTGTGCAGCATTTCCTGACTGATCTGCGCGTAGCGGGTCTCATCGGGAATCCACAATCCGTGGGACCCCAACGGCAGCAGATAGAACGCGGCAAAGGCCAGCACCAGCAGGGCGATGTTGCGATGTTTGGCTTTGATCATCGCTGCACCCCCAGCCAGCCTTCGCGACCGCGCAGCGCTCCACGCATCAAGTGGCCTGCAGGCAGCTGATCCAGCCTGTCCGGCAACATCGCGCCGAGGGGCTGAAACTGGATGCCCTGGTTTTTCGCCTCGCCCAACAACGCGCGGAACCCAGGGGCCATGACAATGCCTTCGACCTCGGCGTGAACGGTGTAGACGTTCAGCTTCCAGGCCGCGAACCGCCCTAGGATGTCGTCGTTGAAGCCTTTGGCGTCGAGCTGTGGCGAAACCAGTTCGTCGTAAGTCGGCAGGTCCACCGGAATCTGCGGCGTGCCCAGCGCGCCATCGGCCAGCACCGGCCGGAATATCGACGTGCCCCGGCAGTCGCTGTTGTAGCGAAAACCGAATGCCTCCTTCGCCTGCACCACGCGTTCATCGGCGCGCCAGCCGGCGGCGGCGGAGCAGGTTACCGGGTGGCCGAGGATGTCGTTCAACACGTCAACGCCGCGCTGGATCTGATCGGTCAGCTCGGCCTCGCTCCAGCGCCCGGCATTGGCCTGCCAGCCGTGGTGATCCCAAGCGTGCAAGCCCACTTCATGACCGGCGTCCCGGGCCCGGCGCATCAGCGGCCCGAGATCGCGACCGATGGGTTTGCCGGGCCACGCGGTGCCCGCCAGGAGAATGTCCCAGCCGTACAGGCTCACCGCTCGCGAACGCAGCATTTTCCAGAGGAACTGCGGCCGTGCAAGACGCCACAGATGGCGCCCCATGTTGTCCGGGCCAACACTGAAGAAAAACGTCGCCTTGACCTGGGCTTCGTCGAGCAGGTCCAGCAAACGCGGCACGCCGTCGCGGGTGCCGCGCCAGGTGTCGACGTCGATGCGCAGTCCGGCCTTCATCAGCCGCGTACGCCGGTAGTCACGTTCAGTTCCGCCTTCTCGGCCATGGCTTCGCGGAGGAAGAAGTCCAGGGTCTTGCCGATGGTTTCGCTCAGTTCGATGGTCGGTGTCCAGCCGATCAGCCGCTGGGCGTTGGCGATGCTCGGCTTGCGATGGCTGACGTCCTGATAGCCCTTGCCATAAAACGACTGGCTCTCGACCTCACGGAAACCAGCGAAGGGCGGGAAGTTATCGCGCAGCGGGTGGGCTTCGAACTGACGCAGCAACTCGGTACCCAGTTGGCGAATGCTGGCTTCGTTGTCGGGGTTGCCGATGTTGATGATCTGGCCGTTGCAGAGCCCGCCCTTGTTTTCGATGATCCGCGCCAGGGCTTCGATGCCGTCGACGACGTCGGTGAAGCAGCGCTTCTGCGCGCCGCCGTCCACCAGTCGAATCGGCGTGCCCTCGACCAGGTGCAGAATCAGCTGAGTGATGGCCCGGGAGCTGCCGATGCGCGCGGAGTCCAGGCGGTCCAGCCGTGGCCCCATCCAGTTGAACGGGCGAAACAGGGTGAACTGCAAACCCTTCTGCCCGTAGGCCCAGATCACCCGGTCCAGCAACTGCTTGGACACCGAATAGATCCAGCGTTGTTTGTTGATCGGCCCGACCACCAGATTCGAGGTGTCCTCGTCAAAGCTGGCGTCCTGGCACATGCCATACACCTCAGAGGTCGACGGGAAGATCACGCGCTTGTTGTACTTGACGCAGTAGCGGACGATTTTCAGGTTTTCTTCGAAGTCCAGCTCGAACACCCGCAGCGGGTTGCGCGTGTATTCGATGGGCGTCGCGATGGCCACCAGCGGCAGGACCACGTCGCACTTCTTGATGTGGTACTCGATCCATTCGGAGTGGATGCTGATGTCGCCTTCGATGAAGTGGAAGTTCGGCCTGGCGCGCAGGCGTTCGATGGCGTCCGAGCCGATGTCCATGCCATAGATTTCATAGCGGTCGTCCTGCAGCAAACGTTCGGACAAGTGATTGCCGATGAAGCCGTTGACCCCGAGGATCAGCACGCGGGTGCGTCGGACCGAGCGGCGCGGGTCCATGCCCTGCAAGCGCGAGCCCTCCACCAGACCGAACTCTCGGGCCAGTTGCGCGCCGCTCAGGTAAAGGCCGTCGTCGCCACGCTGGCCGGCGCTGATCACCAGCGAGCCTTCGCCGCAGGCAATGCGCAACGGCTCGCAACCGAGCACCGTGCCGGGCGCTTCGCCGGTGTAGCCGGTCTCTGCGCGGGCCGCCCAGACAATCAGTTTGTGCTCACCCACCGGGCAGAATGCGCCGGGGTAGGGCTGGGTCACCGCCCGGATCAGATTGCCCAGCCGGGTTGCCGGGAGTGACCAGTCTATCAAACCGTCGGCAGCGGTGCGCCGGCCGTAACAGGTGGCGGCAGATTCATCCTGGGGTGTGCCCGACAACCGGCCTTGAGCGAGCAGCGGCAGGGTTTCCGAGAGCAGGTCCGCGGCGGTTTCACGTAACTTGCCGTGCAGGGTCAGGGCCGTTTCAGTCGGGCTGATCGAGATCCGCTGTTGCGCCACGATCGGCCCTGCGTCGGCGCGCTTGACCATCTGGTGCAAGGTCACGCCGGTTTCGCTTTCGCCGTTCACCAGCACCCAGTTGGCCGGCGCCCGGCCACGGTATTTGGGCAGCAGCGAGCCATGCAGGTTGAACGCGCCGTCTTTCGCGCAGGCCAGCAGCGGTTCACCGAGCAGTTGGCGGTAGTAGAACGAGAAGATGAAATCGGGTTCGAGCCGGGCGATGCGCTCAAGCCACAGCGGGTGATTGGGGTCTTCCGGCGCGTGGACGGGAATCCCGTGCTGGGCGCACAGCTGCGCCACCGAGCCGAAGAAGGTTTTTTCCTTGGGATCATCGGCGTGGGTGAACACCGCGACGATCTCATAACCGGCGTCGAGCAGTGCCTGCAAGCCAACGCAGCCAATATCGTGGTAAGCAAAAACGACAGCTTTCTTGTTCATGGTGCGACCTTGTGGGCGTAAGCGGGGGCAGAAGAAGGGGCAGCAGACTGGGCAGTATCGAGCGCTGTTAAAGGAGAGCCGCGCACGACCTTTTCAATGAAGAAGCGCGGCCGTGCGCGCACGTCGCTGTACATGCGGCCGAGGTATTCGCCGAGCAGGCCCATGCCGATGAACTGGCCGCCGGTGAACACGAACAGCACCGCAAACAGGACGAAGGTGCCGTGCCCGGCCCACGGCGCGCCGAAAATCAGACGCAGGACAACCAGCGCGAGGGCGAACAGCACGCCCAGGATGGCCATGCCGACACCGACGATGCTCAGCAGACGCAGGGGCGTGGTGGTCATGCAGGTGATCAGGTCGAACATCAGGTTGATCAGGCGCATGGGGCTGTACTTGGAATCGCCGTGCTCGCGCTCGGCGTGCTCGACCAGGATTTCCGTGGTGTGCCGGGCGAAGCTGTTGGCCAGAATCGGGATGAAGGTGCTGCGTTCCCGGCAGGCGAGCATGGCGTCGACGATGTTGCGCCGGTACGCGCGGAGCATGCAGCCGTAGTCATTCATCGCCACGCCGGTGGAGCGCTGCACGGCCAGGTTGATGAGTTTCGACGGCCAGCGCCGCCAGGCGGAGTCCTGCCGATGATTGCGCACCGTGCCGACCACGTCGTAACCCTGTTCGGCAAGTCGCACCAGACGCGGTATTTCTTCGGGCGGGTTCTGCAGGTCGGCGTCCAGGGTGATCACCACGTCGCCCTTGCACTGCTCGAAACCGGCCATGATCGCGGCGTGCTGGCCGTAATTGCGGTTGAGAATGACCGCCACCACATGGCTGCCCTCACGCTCCGCCGCCTGCTGAAGCAGTTCGGCCGAGTCATCACGGCTGCCATCGTCCACCAGCACGATTTCAAAGGCATGGCCGAGCAGGGCGCAGGCGGCTTCCGTGCGGCGCAGCAATTCGGGCAGGCTCTCTTGCTCGTTGTAGACCGGAATGACGATGGACACGCAATTGATGGGAAAGGCTTTCAACGCGGCGCTCCCACGATGGATTCAATGGCCCCGACCACCCGCTCGACATCGTCGCGGGTCATGTCGGGGAACAGCGGAATCGAACACAGCCGCGACGAATTCCACTCGGTGTTCGGCAAATGCACGTCCGGGAAACGCTGTCGGTAATAGCGGTGCAGGTGCGTGGCGATGAAGTGAATGCCGGTGCCGATGCGCTGCTCTTGCAGCGCTTTCATGAAACCGTCGCGGTCCAGCCCGCAGCGCTCGGGGTCGATGCGCAAAATGAACAGATGCCAGGCGTGGTGCTGCGGGTACACGGGCTGAGAGAGCGGTATCACCGGGCTGCCGGCCAGTCGGTCCAGGTAGTGGCTGGCCAGCCGACGGCGCTTCTCGTTGATGTGATCCAGCCGGTGCAATTGCACGAGGCCGATGCTGGCGTTGATGTCCGCCAGGTTGTATTTGAAGCCGGGCTCGATGACTTCAGCCTGGGGTTTGCGGCCCAGGGTCAGGCGGTCGTAGGCATCGACGCCGAGGCCGTGGAATTTCAGCTGGCGCACCCGGTCGGCCAGCACGGCGTCATCGGTGACGAACATCGCGCCTTCTGCGCAGGTCATGTTCTTGATCGCATGGAAGGAAAAGATCGCCGTGCCCCGGCTGCCCACCGGCTGGCCCTTGTAGCCCGTGCCTGCCGCGTGGGCGGCGTCTTCGATGACCGCGATGCCGTGGCGTTCGGCCAGCGCGTAAATCGGGTCGAGGTCGCAGGCGGCGCCGGCGTAATGCACCGGAACGATGGCTTTTGTACGCGGGGTAATGGCCTGTTCGATCAGCTCGGCGTCGGTCATCAAGGTGTCCCGGTCAACGTCGACAAACACCGGCGTTGCCCCCAGCAGGCAGATCATGTTGGCCGTCGAGACCCAGGTCTGCGAGGGCGTGATCACTTCATCGCCGGGGCCAACGCCCAGCGCGAGCAGGGCGATGTGCATGGCGCCTGTCGCGGACGAAACCGCCACCGCGTGCCGTGCACCGATCCGCTCGGCAAACTGCGCTTCCAGCTGCTGACACTCCGGGCCCGTGGTGATCCAGCCGGACCGCAGCACGCGGGTGACGGCTGCCACTTCTTCATCGCCGATACTGGGGCGGGAGAAAGGAAGAAAAGCCTCATTCATAATTAGAACGTCCCAGTGAAGTCCGATATGTGGCGGTGCGAAGCCGCAGACACAGGTGTGCGCGGATCGTCAGTATTTATAAATGCGTGTGGTGTATCAGCAGTGTGAGCTTCGTCTGATGACGCCGATCAAGAGAGTCGCTAAAACATGTTCTGGCGGATCATTAAATCGCAGGTTAGTCGCTCAAATATGAAAATAATGTCTGTGGAGTGTAGGTATTCTGTCTTGGATTTTTGTTGTCAGGGCCAATGATCGCGGGCGTACCAGCTCGTTGTGACAATTGTTCGTGCGGGTTCATATTTCAGCCTGTATATCAACAGTGGGGCCGCTGTTATTTCGATGGCAGACAGCATCTGTTCAGTAAGGTGTTTATTCAAGTTTGGTCGGATTCAACACCGTCTATGTCGGAAATAACTCTAAGCCCTCCATTAATATGAAGTGACGCACGCAGCAATTACCCTCTGCTTCCAATGGGTGTGTACTCTTCAAGGTAGTCCACCTACCGGGATTTCGCGAATGTGTTCGCAAAGGCCTGCGTTTACAAAGGGCGGGTCCGCGCTCTTTCATGGCCGATCCCTTAACGTTAGCGCCCGCATACTTAATCGCAGCTGAACATGAAGCAGGCTAGGACCGGCTTCAGCCGGGAAGAGGCCAGTGCATTCACCCAAAATTTCGCAGCGCGATTACGTGCGTTGCCGCGATCCATTGTGGGAGCGCGCTTGCCCGCGAATGCGTGGTGTCAGCCGACATCTTCGTTTCAGACCCGCCGAGGGCTTTGACGCGGTGATCCGTACCGGGGCGTCACCCGACCTGAGTCCAGTGGTTCTTCGGCGGCTCTGAACCGGGGACGTGTTCGGGCAGGCGCACGAAAATGCTGTAGTGGGCCTTGTTGTCGATGGCTTCGAAGGCCGCCAGTTTTTCGATCAGCGCGGCGTTGACCACTTTGCCCGCATTCAGCAGCAGCATGCCGTTGTCCGCATTCAAGTTGCGCACCAGCGTCATGCCCGGCACCAGCTCTCGGGTGGTGACGGCCTTGACGGTAGGGTCGTTGAGCACCGCGTCGTCCAGGTACGCCGCGCAGGCCTTGGCGAAGTCCTCGATCAGCCCCGGGTCGTAGAGCTTGCCGGCGTAGCGGCGGATGAACAGCAAGGCCTCGCCGCTGCTCAGGTGCCGTTCCAGAATCAGCCCGCGCTGCAGTTCGATGAAGTCCACGGCCAGCTTGAGCAGCCGTGCGCCGTAGGGGATTGCTTCACCCTTGAGGTGCGCCGGAAAGCCGCTGCCGTCCCAGCGTTCCTGGTGATGCAGGATCAGGCTGGCGGCGTCCTGAATCGGTTCGAGGGTCATCAGCAACGATTCGCTCTGCCGTGGGTAACTGCGCCAGGTGTCGCGGTCGGCGTGGCTGACCATGTCCGACGGGATGTTGATCAACGCGTCGCTCCAGCCCAATTTGCCGATGTTGTACAGCGCGGCGGCCATGCACAGGTCGCGGCGCGTGGACTCGTCCAGATTGAGGTGGTTGCTGCACGCATTGATCAGGTCGATGACTTCGCGGTTGGTCTGCTTGTCCGCGGGCAGGCGCTGATTGACCAGCATCGAAAACACTTCGGTACCGGTGGCGTAGCTGTGCTTGAGCTCTTCGTAGGCCAGGTCGAGCATGTCGGCGGTCTGCTGCAACTCGGCGGTGCGCGCCAGCACGCGTTTTTCGAGTGTGGCGTTGAGGCTTTTCAGCTCGTCGTTCTGCCGCTGGGTGAGCTGCTCGAGGCGCTGTCTTTCACGCTCGGAAAACTGGAACGCCAGGGACTGGCGCAGGGTCAGCACCAGTTCTTCGTCGGTCCAGGGTTTGGCGATGTAGCGATGCACATGGCCCTGGTTGATGGCTTTGACGATGGTTTCGAGGTCGACGTAACCGGTCAGCAGGATGCGCGTGGTGTCCGGGTACAGGCTGTAGACCCGCGCCAGCAGCGCCGCGCCGTCCATGCCCGGCATGCGCGCGTCGCTGACGATCAGGTCGACCGGTTGTTCGGCCATGATCTTCAGGGCCTGTTCGCCACTGGTGGCCAGCAACACGTCGTAGGGTTGCTCGCGAAGCAGGCGGCGCAGGCTGTTCAGAATCGATTCTTCGTCGTCCACCAAGAGGAGGGTGGGGCGTGACTGCACCGAAACACTGGCTGAGGCTTCCATGATTGACCCTCACTCGTACCGACATCGTGCCCGTGTCCCGTCTTGTGGACCGACACGGACGGCTGGATGCCGCAAGATTAGTTGAGGTTTGGCAAGAACTCGCGTGGTTCGAGCAATATAAATCGCCCCCTCAACTTCACCTTCGGCGCGCCGACACAAAGGCATAAGTCCATGGAGTGAGGCACTCGGTCGATCATGTTGCTCCTGCAGATATTCTCGATCATTTCCGTCTGCCTGCTGATGCTGCTGGGTCGCTGGCTGCTGCACAGCTATCAGGTGATCAACCGGGTCAACGAGGACCTGCAGGCCGCCAACGAAAGCCTGGAGCGCCGCGTCGAGGAGCGCACCCGGGCGTTCAAACAGGCCAGTCACGCGTTACAGGTCGAGATCGACGAGCGCAAGCAGCTAGAAAGCCAGTTGATCGGCGCTGAAAAGCTGGCCTCGCTGGGGCAGATGGCCGCCGGCATCGCCCACGAGATCAACAACCCCATTGGTTTCATCTCGTCGAACCTGGGCACGCTGGCGGTCTATTTCGGCAAGATCCAGGAAGTGCTCGAGGCCTACAAAGCCGCCGAGCATCAGTTGGGGTCGCCTGAATGTCTTGAGGTGCTGGAAGGCGTGAAAACGCGTCTGGACCTGGCCTTCATCGAGGCGGAAGTCCCGCTGCTGATTCAGGAATCCCGGGACGGCGTGGCCCGCGCTGCGCAAATCATCAAGGACCTCAGAGAGTTCTCCCGGGCCGACACCAACCCTCAGTGGCAGTGGGCGAGCCTGCAACGCGGTATTGATTCGACGCTGAACATCGCCGCCAACGCGGTCAAGTACAAGGCCGACATCGTCAAGCACTATGTGCCATTGCCGGACATCGAATGCCTGCCGGCGCAGCTTAATCAGGTGATCATGAATCTGGTGGTGAATGCCGCCCAGGCCATCGGCCCGGAGCGCGGCACCATTACGCTGCGCAACGGCGTGCAGGGGGACAGCGTGTGGCTGGAGATCAGCGACACCGGGACAGGCATTGCGCCGGAGGTGCTGCCGAAGATTTTCGACCCGTTCTTCACCACCAAACCGGTGGGCCAGGGGACGGGGCTGGGGCTGTCGTTGTCCTACGGGATTGTGCAAAAGCATGGCGGCACGATCAGCGTGCGTAGCCTGGAAGGGGTTGGCACCACCTTTCGCATCGAACTGCCGGTTCGCCAGCAGCGCCCTGAACAGGGCGCTGTGAATTGAGACCTAGGCGTGGGACATGCCGGGCACGTCCATGTTGATCCGTCGCCAGGCGGCTTCGGCAAAGCTGTACACCGAAAACGCGATCAGACCCAGCGCCATGACCATCAACACCACGCCACCGGCCGGCAGGTTTTGCAGCGCGTTGAGCGCATCTTTCAGCCCGGGCGGGTGCATCGCCTGATAGCTCGAACCACTGATGGCCAGCAGCACGCTTATTTCAACAAACGCCACCCCGCGCGCGATCAAGCCGAAGCGGGACACGGGGGTTACGTATCTCATGACGTCCTCGTCGGCCTCGAAATACTTCTCGAACGAGGCTTTCCAGCCCTTGAAGAAATGCGCGATGCCGACGCCGAACGGCACCAGTGCGACCAGGTAGACCACCAGATTGGAGTATTTCCACGACAGCAGGGTGGCGAGCAGGTCTTGGGTCTGACCGCCGCCACCGCCGGAACTGCGCAGGCCGTCGATCAGCAGGCCCAGGGCAAAGAACGCCAGCGCACCGTTGACGAGCCCGCCCGCGAGCAACCCGCCGCGAATGACCAGCCCCTTGAGTTCGGTGCCGTGATGGTCAACATCGCGGGTGGCTTGCAGCACCCGCCAGGCGGCGAATGCCAGCAGGCCGGCGACCACCAGCCCGACCAGAAAGTGGCCGAACGGCTGGCTGAACAGGGCCTCGAGGCTGCTGTGGCTGTCTTTGGGGCGGGATGAATCGCGGGCGGCGAGCAGGGCAAAAATGCCGATGATCAGGTACAGAACGCCGCGGGCGGCGTAACCCGATCGGGCGAGCAGGACAAGGGTGTGGTGCGGCGACATCGAAGGTTCTCCGGTTAAGCAATAGATCAGCAGACCCGGGAGCGCGCGAGGGGTTCGATCGGGTTGCTTTTTGCAGGACCGGCACCACCGGTAATCCCAACCGCTGCACGCGACGCTTTTTAGTGGGACCGGCTTTAGCCGGGAAGAGGCCTTTCTCGACACCATGCTCGTTCCCACGCTCCGCGTGGCAATGCATCCGCCGACGCTCCGCGTCAAAGCGATGGACGCGGAGCGTCCGGGGCGGCATCCCCACGCGGAGCGTGGGGACGATCATTAGGCGGTGTGGCTGCCGGCGCCTTCCCGGCTGAAGCCGGTCCCACAGGTCCGCGTCACGGCCAGATTCCACTGGATGCACGCGATGCTTTTAGTGGGACCGGCTTCAGCCGGGAAGAGGCCAGTGCATACACCGTGATCGTTCCCACGCTCCGCGTGGTAATGCATCCGCCGACGCTCGGCGTCAAAGCGATGGACGCGGAGCGTCCGGGGCGGCATCCCCACGCGGAGCGTGGGGACGATCATTAGGCGGTATGGCTGACGCTTTCCCGGCTAAAGCCGGTCCCACAGGTCCGCGCTACGGCCAGATTTAACTGAATGCACGCGATGCTTTTAGTGGGACCGGCTTCAGCCGGGAACAGGCCGGTGCATACACCGTGATCGTTCCCACGCTCCGCGTGGTAATGCATCCGCCGACGCTCCGCGTCAAAGCGATGGACGCGGAGCGTCCGGGGCAGCATCCCCACGCGGAGCGTGGGGACGATCATTAGGCGGTATGGCTGCCGGCGCCTTCCCGGCTAAAGCCGGTCCCACTAAAACCAACGCGGTCAATCCGCCGCAGATTGAATGCGCTGACGAATCCAGGCGCGGCTGTGCTCCAGCACGCGGTCCGCCATCATGGTGGGGAAATGGATGAAGCCATGGGGCGCTTCCGGCAACAGATGCACTTCGACACCGGCGGTTTTCGCCCAGCGATCGGCCAGTTGCAGGGTGTCATCGCGCAGCGGGTCCAGTTCACCGACCCACATCAACGCGGGCGGGAAGCCTGTGAAATCGCCATACAGCGGCGACAGCGGCGGCGCCTGACGCTGCGCTTCGCTGATGTCGGGCGTCAGCATGCGCAAGGCGTCGACCATCCCAGGGCCGTCCAGCACCAGCGTGTCAGGACCCGCCGCGCGCACGCTCGGTGTGCCGGTCAGGTCGTAAACCCCGTAATAGAGCAGGGCGCCGCACACCCGCTTGAACAGCTCGGGCCAGGCCTTGAGCTGCAACAGCGTCGCCCCGGCAAGATGCCCGCCGGCGGATTCGCCGACGACGATCACCGGCAGCCCGGCGAATTCCGGGCAACCGTCACCCAGCAGCCAGCGCGCAGCCACCAGACAATCCTCCATCAGCCCTTCCACCGGCGTGGAGTCAGCGAGCCGGTAGTCAACCGAGACCACCGCCACATCGCACGCCCTCACCATGGCCATGTTGAGGTCGTCGTTCATCTGCGCGTTGCCGATCACCCAGCCGCCGCCATGAATGTCCAGCACCACGCCTTTGGCCTTGCCCCTGGGCCGGATGATCCGCACCGGCACGCGATGACCGTCGACACTCGCCGTGGTGCTTTCAGCGTGCAGGCCATACCGGGCCAGTTTGGCCGCGCCGTTGAGCTGACCGACGCGCAACAGCGACTGAATCAAAAGGGGCGTGAAGCGATTGCGGATACGAAACCGCGGCAGCCAGCCCAGCTTCTTGTTGAACCGTCGCGCCTGCGCCAGTTCGTCCTCGTCAAAATGCAAACCGTGGTTGCTGTCCAATTGCGTGCGCTCTCTCGGGCTCATACCCGCCAGTCATGGGTACTGACTTGGTCTTCGCCCAAGGCCGAGAGTTTCAATCCCGTGACCACAACAGATTGACGCCCGCCACGCACCTGTAGGAGCGCGCTTGCCCGCGAAGGCGGTGTGTCAGGCAATCGAGTCGTCGCAGGCACGATGCTTTCGCGGGCCAGCGCGCTCCTGCAATGACCCCGCTAACACACACGATCTGATCGTGCCCACGCTCTGCGTGGGTATGCATCCCGAGACGCTCCGCGTCTTCTTGCCCGCAATCCCGTTACAGAGTGAGGTCTGGGGACGCGGAGCGTCCGGGGCGGCATTCCCACGCGGGGCGCGGGAACGATCAAACAGCCGACTTAACGGTTGCTCATCGGCGGCGTCGGCTTGATCAACTGCAACTGCTGGCGATAGTCATCGGTCACTTGCCGCGCCTGGCTGTTGCTGGTGATGACCCGTGGGGTGATCAGCACGACCAGTTCGGTGCGTTTCTTGCTCTTGACGGTGTTGCCGAACAGCCAGCGCAAGCCCGGGATGCTGCCCAGATACGGCACGGCGGACACGGTGTCGGCGTTGTCCTGTTTGATCAGGCCGCCCAGCAACACCGTCTGGCCACTTTGCACCGCCACCTGAGTTGAGACGGAACGCGTCGAGATCCGCGGGTTGCCGTTGGCGTCTGTGGCGTTGTCGTTGGCGTCACTGACCTGCTGCTGAATGTCCATGTACACCAGACCGCCCGGATTGATGCGCGGCGTGACGTCGAGGATGACCCCGGTCTGCACGTATTCAACGCTGCTCAGGGTGGCGGTGGTGGCCGAAGTGTTGACCGTGGTCTGGCTGATCGGGATGTTGTCGCCGACCTGAATCTGCGCCTGCTGGTTGTTCATCACCACCAGCGACGGCGCCGACAGCACCTGCGTGCGGCCGCTGGTTTCCAGGGCGTGAAGGGCGACCTGCAGGTTGTTGCTGACAAACGAATAAAACAGCGACTCGGCACCAAGGCTTGCGCCGCCACCGCCCAGAGCGCCCTGACTGCCAGGGGTGTTCGCCACGGTAGTGCTGGTGGAATTGCCGGCCAGCCGGCCGAGGTACCACTGCACGCCGAGGTCCAGCTCGCCGGTCAGATTCACTTCCAGAATTCGCGTCTCGATCTGCACCTGCATCGGCGCGTTATCCAGTCGCTTGATGGCCGACTCGATCTCCGCCCACTGGGCCGGCCGCGTGCGGATCAGCAGTTGGTTACTGCTCTGCTGCGCGGTGATGCGCGTGCTGTCGTCCAGACGCTTGCTGGCCCCCGAGCCACTCGATGCGGCGTCCGAACTGTCGCTCTGTCCGCTGCTGTCGGCGCTGTCTTCGGAGGTTTCACCGTCCTGCTCTTCCTCACCTTGCTGAGTGCCGTTCTGCAAACCGCCATTGGCGCCACCCATGCCCGAGCCCAGGCCGCCGCCCATCCCGGAGCTGCCGCTCAGGCCCTGACCACTGCCGCTCAAGCCGCCGCTGCTGCCGGTGCCACTGCCGTTCAGCGATGACAGCGAACGCGTGCGCAGGCCCGGCGCGACCTTGGCCGCGCTGTCATCCTTGATCTGGCCGTTGCCGTAGATCTGCCGCAGGTATTTGGCCAGGTCCGAGGCTTTCATGTTGCGCACGTCGTAGACGTACATCTGCGGTTCGTTGCCGCCGCCTTCGTCGATGGTGTGAATCCAGTCACCGACTTCGCTCAAGTAACGGGGCTGTGAGGAAATCGCCACCACCGAATTGGTCCGCTCGATGGGCAGAAACTTGACCATGCCGGCCAACGGCATGCCGCTGTCCGGGCCGAACATCTTCTGCAGCTCGGGCATCAGCTCGCTGACGCTGGCGCGCTGCAGGCCATACACGGCGATAGACATGCCCTTGAGCCAGTCGACGTCGAAGGTGTCGATGGTGTCCTGGTAATTGGCCAGTTCATCCGGCGTACCGGCGAGGCTCAATACATTGCGCGCCGGATCGACCAGCAAGAACGCGTTGTCACGGGCAAAAGGCTTGAGCAGCTTCTGCATCTCGGTGGCCGAGATAAAGTGCAGCGGGAACAGTCGCGCCGACAACCCGGTGGACGGTCGCGCAACCGGCATTTCCGGCACCAGTTTGCCAGCGACGGCCTGGTTGGCCGGGAGGATCACGTAGCGGTCGCCCTGGCGGATCATCGCGTTGTCGGTCCACGACAGCAGCGTCTCGAGAATCGACAGCGCCTGCTGCTTGTTCACCGGTTGCGAGGTGGAGAAGCTGACGTCGCCTTTCACACCCTGATTGATGCTGTAGTTCTCGTGCAGCAAATCGCCGAGAACGGTGTTGATCACCGCTTCGATGGGCTGGTTGGCGAAGTTGAACGTGATGTCACCCGCCGCTGCCGACGCGCCTTTCCCCCCCGCGCCGGTCTGGGCCGGGCCCGCACCGCGCACAAACGTCTGGTTGCCACGAATGATCTGCTGGCGCGCCGGAGCAGGCCGGGCGCCGGGGTTGTTCGGGCTCGGCGTTTCGACCGGATCGCTGACCGGGCCTCGCTGCGAGCCGGTGCCATTGAGTGCTTCCTGCATCAGGGCCGGATCGTTTTCGAAACGTTCCGGGGTGGACGCGCATCCGGCCAGGGCCACGGCGGTGGCCAGGCACAACAAGGGGCTGCGCAGACGGGAAAACTCAGGGGTGCGACTGTTCATGGTGTGGGTACGTTTGGAAGAGTAATAGGGGGGACTTTCGACGGCGGCGGAAGGCGCAGCAGGGGCAGGCGCAGTTCGCGGGTCTGGCCCTGATGGCTGAAAGTGGCGTTTTGCGGCGTGACCGAATCCAGGGTCCAGCCATTGTCCAGCGTGCTGCCGACGGCCAGCTTGAGACGGCGCTTCTGTGGCAGTTGCAGGAGCACCCAGCGCGAAGCGCCGTCGATGATCACGGCGCTCAGGCTGATGCCATCCAGGGACGAGGCCTGGGATTTGCCGGTGACCAGATCAGGCTTGCGGTCGGGGCTGAACATCGACTGCTGCCAGGTCAGCGTGAGCGCTTGAGCCGGTAGGGAGGGCAATGCCGCAGGCCCTGCGGTGGGTGCGGCTTCACGGGCTTCGCCGGCCGGCAACCAGTCGATCTCCTGACCGGCGCCCATGCTCAGGCTGACGGCAACGGCGGCGAGGGCGACCGTGACAGCGCCGAGCGCGAGGGTAAGGGAGTCGAACTTCATGCGTCAGGCTCCTCGGACGGTGTCAGTGGTTGGGGTTGATCATCGAGATCGGCTTGCTCAGCGGGATCAGGCTGCTGCCGGGATTCGGTCTCGGGCCCGGCGGCGGGGGCTTTGGACGGCTGCGCCTTGTGCGGCGTGGCCTGTTGCAAATAACCGCGTAACAGCAGATGCACTTGCAGGCGTCCGGCGCCACCGCTGGCAGGCGCCGAGGTGGCGCGGCGAATGCTCAGGTTGTCGACAAACAGGAACGGCTGGCCGTATTCCAGCTCGTGCAGCAAACCCACCAGCGGCTCCATGGCGCAGTCCAGAGTCAGGCTGACCTTGACCTGCCGGTACGGCTCGGCACTGTCGCGCTCGGGGGTGATCGGCATGCGCTGGGTGACCTGGCAACCGGGGCCCTGATCGGCGTGGGCCTTGACCAGATCGAGACTGCGTTGCATCAGATCGGCCGCCACGGCGCTCGGGTCTTCGCCGGGCAACAGGCTGCTGCGGCTCGATGGGTCGCGGCGGGCGGCCTGCAACTGCTGCTCAAGGCTGTCGCGCTGAGCGAGCGCACCGGCATAGCGTTGTTCCTGTTGGCGTAAGGTGTCTGCCTGTTCCTGCAGGTCGCTCAACGGGTCGAGAAACCAGCTTTGCACCAGCAGCCACCACGCCGCCCACAGCACCAGGGCCAGAGCGATGAGCGCGGCGCCGCGACGTTCACGTGGGGTCAGTTCACGGCGCATCGGCAGTCTCCTTGCGCAACTGGGCGCGCAGGGAAAAGCGCTCTTTGCCGGTCTGCGCATCGGGCTGAATGATCCCCTGGAACTGCGTGTCGGTGAGGCTGCGGCAGTCTTTCATGCGGCTGATGAGGGCGCTGGCCTTGGCGCTCTGGCCGGTGATCGAGACACTGCCGCCGTCAGCGATTTCCAGCTGCTCGACCCAGGTGTCGGCGCCCAGGCAGCCGGTGAGGTCGGCGAGCACACTGGAAGTGGTCGGCTGCGCGGCCTTTTGCTGGGCCAGATAGCGCGCGGCGCCTTGGGTATTGATCAATTCGCGGCGCAGGTTCTGCACGGCTTGCACCTGGCTGCGTTGCTCGTCGACGTGCTGTTGCATCGCTTCGACCTGGGCCGTGCGTGCGTCCAGCCAGAGCACCATGCAGGTCAGCAGCAAGGCGCCGCAGACCACGGCGAGGAAACGCGGCAAGCGTGCGGAACCTGCAACGGCCGGCTTCAGCTCGGCGGGCAGCAGATCGACATTCAGCCGGTCGCCTTTCCCGTTGCGCGCATCCACGGCATACAACGACAGGCCGCGTTCTTTGCAAGTGTCGATGATCGGCTGCAAACGCTCGCGCAGCACCGCCACCAGCAGCACCTGCGCGAGGGTTTTACCCTTGGCGGTGACGCGCGCGACGTAATGCATCTGCTCGCGGGGGTAAGGCGTGTACTTGTCCAGTTCGAAACCGACCACGCTGTGCAGATCGCGCAGCGCTGCCAGCGGCAGTTGCAGCGGCTGGGCCAGCACCATGCCGGCGGGGAGCATCAGGATCAGCCGCTCGCCGGTCTCGTGTGCAATGTGCTCGGGCAGCGGCCAGTCGATCAACCGCTCGCGCACCTGGGGCATCAGCCGTGCGCGGACGCCGGCGGGCAGCAGCGCCTGCAACTCGTCCAGCCAGGCCTGCCACAGATGCTGCGCCGGGCTGTCGCGCCACTGGCTGCGCACCCGGGCCTGCAAGGGCGCCAGCTGCTGTAAAAGTGATTGCTTCATTCTTGCCAACGCAGAACGCGATACGGTCGCGCTCCCTCCTTCGATGGGTTCAATAACAACGTGACGTTGAGCGTCGTGGTGTAACCGCCGGGCAATGTCGCCTGGCTTCGAATATTGATGACCGGTCCTGCGTCTTCGGTCGCGGGGCCCGCTTGCGGCAGACCCAGCGCTTGCCGCAGCCAGGGCGACGCCATGCGCGGATCGGGCGCGGCCAGGCCGCTCCATAACGTCACGTGCGGGCTGGCGCACTGATACAGCGGCTGGCCGATGCCCGGCAGCTCGCGCACTTCCTCGACCATCCGCAGCGGTGCCCGACCACCGCCGCGACGCTGCTCCAGGCCCTGGGCCACTTGCCGCGCCAGGTCCGGATTCGCACCGCACGCCACCAGCAGGCGGGTGAAGGATTCGGCGGGCGCTGCGTTAAGGTCGAGCTTGCCGGTCTCGCTGCCCAGACTCACCGCCAGGGCGGCCTGATCGAAGCGCAACCCGTGGGGCTGACCGTCGGCTTTCCAGTGGCGTACCGGGTCGCGGTCCAGCTGCGCCAGCACCGCCATGCCGATCCCGGCCTCAGCAGCGAGCACCCCTTGGGTGTGCTGGCGTTGCCACAGCGCCTGGCGGTTCTGCAAATGCACCCAGCCGAGCAAACCGGCCAGCAGGGTACTCAGCAGCGCCAGCACCCACAACACCAGCAGCAATGCCACGCCTGTTTGCCGACGGCCGTTCATAACGTGTGCGCCTCGCCGGACAGGTCCAGGCGCAGATTGATGCTCTGTAACGGCCAGGGCACGGGACCGGCCAGTTGCGCGTCGATGCGCACGCTGATCGGCAGGCGTCCTGGCCAGGGCCAGTGGTCGAGCCACGCCGTGGATTCACCGGTGGGCGACACGCCGCGATAACTCAGTTGCAGCGAGCGCACGTCATGCAACAGCACCTGGGGCTCTTCGGCCGGCAACAACGTCTGACCGCGCAGGCGCTCCAGGCTGACCTGTAAACGCTGACCGGCTGCCAGCGTCACGCTGTGCCGGTACAAACCGCCGCCCAATGTGGCGGGCAGCGGCGCATAAAAGCTCATGGCCTGGGCGTCGCCCTCGAACACCGGTGCCTGGCCGGGCTCGGATCCTCCGGCCGCCAGTGGCAGCGACTGGCCGATGGCGTTGCGCAAGAAATTCTGTGTCGAACGTATTTCATCGAGCCGCGTGCTGTAACGCTCGGCCTTGGCCATGGCGCGGTTGGCCCCGGTGATGGCCGCGCCAACCATGGTCAGCAGCACGCCGAGCAGGCTCAATACGACCAACACTTCGAGCAGGGTAAAACCCCGAGCACTGCGCTTCATTGCCCGGCTCCAGAACCGACGCTGCGCACTTGCAGGGTGCTGTAACGGGCGCGGCGGGCGCCGTCGCTGACCTCAAGGTCCAACCGCCAGGCGGTCGCCGGCGCGTTGCCGCGGGGCAGCGCGCTGACCTCCATCTGCCAGGTCACGCCGCTCCACTTGCCTTCGGTCCGACCCGGCTGCAAGCGACCGGCGCTGGCTTCATCCATCAACGAACGCGCGGCCAGGCTCAGCCGATCACTGCGCTGGGCCTGCTGCAAGGCCCGCGCGCTCTGCCCGAACGCCACCACCAGCACGCTGCTGCACACCGCCAGCACCGCCAGGGCAGCGAGCATTTCCAGCAATGTAAAACCGCGCTGACGCGTCAATTGAGCGTGCGCAACTGAACGTTGCCGGTCAGCCAGTTGATATCCACGCGCCAGTGTTTGTCGCCCCGGGCCAGCAGCAGATGGCCGCCGCTGGAACCGCCGTCCGGGTAGAACTCGAACGCCGGGCCCAGGCCGTCGGCGGTCTGCAATTGCACGCGCATATCGGTGGGCAGTTGCACCGGCTTGAGGTGGGGGCCCTGAAGGCGCCCGTTGCGCAGGTCAAAGCGCGTCTGCGCCGGTTGCCCGCTGACGATCGCCTGCACCCGCGCCGCGCGCAGGGACTGCACCACTTCGCTCAACGCGCGACGTTCACTGGCCGCGTGCAAACCCCGACCCACGCCAAAGCTCACCAGGCCGACACTGATGCCGATCAGAACGATCACCACCAGCAATTCGAACAGGGTGAAGCCGCGGGCGCGGGGCAGGGCGTGCATATTATTCCCAGTTGCCGATGTCGGCCTTGTAGCCGTCACCGCCAGGCTGACCGTCCTGACCGAAGAAGATCAGGTCGAAGCTGCCGTGCTCGCCCGGGTAGCGGTAGCCGAACGCATGGCCGAACGGGTCTTTCAGGTCCGAAGGCTTGGCGTACGGGCCGGCCCAGCCGGTGGCGTTGGCCGGCTTGGTCACCAGTTGCTGCAGATTGGCCGGCGGCGTGCCGACGTCCAGGCCGTAGCTTTCGACTTTCATGCCGAGGCTGGCGAGTTGCGCCTTGCCTGCGCCGTATTTGCCCTTGTCGACGTTGCCGCCGACCTGACGCACGACGATGGTGGCGACGATGCCCAGCAGCACGATGACCGCGAGCATTTCCAGCAGGGTGAAACCGCCCTGGCGACGGCCTTGGGCAGCGTTGAATCGGGACATGTTTATTTCCTCAAATGTTACTGGTAAGGCTCATCAGCGGCAGCATGATGGCGAGCATGATCACCGCCACCATCACTGCCATGACAACGGTCAGGCTCGGCACCAGCGCGGCGAGCAGACGGTCGATGCCGCGCTTGGCCTCGACGTCGAACACGTCGGCGACCTTGAGCAGCATGCCGTCGAGGTTGCCGGCCTGTTCGCCGACTTCAATCATCTGCAGGGCCAGTTCCGGCAGCAGCGGTTGTTCGCCGAACGCCTGGGCCAGCGTGCCGCCACCCTTGACCCACTCGGTGGCTTGCTCGACCTGGGCGCGCAGGGCGTAGTTGCCGCAGACCTGACGGACGATGGTCATCGCCTGTAACAGCGCGACGCCGTTGCTCAGCAGCGTGCCGAGGGTTCGCGCCAGACGCGCGGCTTCGATCCGCTGCAACAGCGGGCCGATGACTTTGATAAACAGCAGGCGTCGGTCATGCCGCTGGCGCCGCTGAGGATCGCGGCGCAACACGGCAACGGTCCAGATCAGGCCGACGATCGCTCCGAGCAACAGCAATCCGTAGGCGCTGAGGAATTCCCCCAGCCACAGAATCGCCTGGGTAATGAAGGGAATCGGCACGCCAAGATCACGAAAGATCGGCACGAACTGTGGCACCACGTAGGCCAGCAGCAGGGCCAGCGAGCCGAGCACGCCGACCACCAGAAAGATCGGGTAGATCAGCGCATTGATGACTTCGCCGCGCAGCATCTGGCTGCGTTCCAGGTACTCGCTGAGTTGACGCAGGGTGTTTTCCAGGGAGCCGCCGGCTTCACCCGCGCGGACCATGCTGATGTACAGGCTGGAAAACTGGCCGTGTTCTTCTTCCAGCGCCTGGCTCAAGGGTTTACCGGCCTTGACCTGTTCGCGAATGCGTTCTAGGAGCGCCTGGCGCTTGGGCTCGTGGGTCTGCTTGAGCAGGATGGTCAAAGCGCGTTCCAGCGGCTGGCCGGCACCGAGCAGGGTCGCCAGTTGCTGGGTGAAACTCACCAGCGCCGCGCCGTTCATTGCACCCCGGCGCATGGCTGCGCGCAGGCCGCTGTTGGCGCTGGCCTCAAGACTGAGCAGCAGCAGACCGCGCTTGTGCAGCACGGCTGTCGCCGCGTTCTGATCGGCGGCTTCGAGGGTGCCCTGTTGGGCAACGCCGTCGGCATCCAGTGCGCGGTATTTGAAATGGGCCATGGTCAGTCGCCACGCGTAACGCGCAGCACCTCTTCAAGGGACGTCACACCGGCCACGGCCTGGCGCAGGCCCTCTTCATACAAGGTGCGCAGGCCACCACGGCGGGCGGCCTGTTCCAGCGTCGAGGCATCGGCCTGACGCATCAGCAGGCCGCGCAGCTCTTCGTTCATCACCAGCAATTCGGTGATCGCGCTGCGGCCGTGGTAACCGCCGCCGGGCAATTCGCTGGCCGGACGATAAAGCATGATGGGACGCTGATCGGTGAAGCGGTCCAGGCCGTGCTCGGCGACCAGTTCCGGCGGTGCTTCGAAGGCGATGCGCGTGAGCGGATCGAGCCTGCGCACCAGCCGCTGGGCCAGAATGCCTTTGACGGTAGAGGCGATGAGATAGCTTTCGACGCCCATGTCCAGCAGCCGCGTGATACTTGCGGCGGCACTGTTGGTGTGCAGGGTTGAGAGCACCAGGTGGCCGGTCAGGGACGATTGAATGGCGATGCGGCAGGTTTCCAGGTCACGCATCTCGCCGATCATGATCACGTCCGGGTCTTGGCGGACGATGGAGCGCAGGGCGCCGGCGAAGTCCAGGCCAATGGACGGCTTGACCTGAATCTGGTTGATGCCCTCAAGCTGATACTCGACCGGGTCTTCCACGGTGATGATCTTGCGCTCGGCGGTGTTGAGCCGTGACAGCGCGGTGTACAGCGTGGTGGTTTTGCCGGAACCGGTGGGGCCGGTGACCAGCAGAATGCCGTGGGGGTTTTCCAGCACGTCGAGGAAGTTCTGCAGGCGTTCGCCGTCCATGCCCAGGCTGGGGAAGTCGAAGCTGACGGTCTGCCGATCCAGCAGTCGCATCACCACCGACTCACCAAAGCTGGTAGGCACCGTGCTCACCCGCAGGTCCAGCTCTTTACCCTGGATGCGCAACATGATGCGGCCGTCCTGGGGCAGACGACGCTCGGCGATGTCCAGCCGCGCCATGATCTTCAGTCGCGAAATAATGGCGGCTGAAGAGCTGGAGGGCGGTGCTTCGGCTTCGTGGAGCACGCCGTCGATGCGGTAGCGCACTTTAAGCTGGCTTTCAAAGGGCTCTATATGAATGTCCGACGCGCGTTGCTCGACAGCCCGCTGCAGGATCAGGTTGACCAGTCGAATGACCGGCGCCTCGGACGCGAGGTCTTTGAGGTGCTCGATGTCTTCTTTGGCTCCGTCGTGCTCGTCGAGGGTTTCGATCAGCGAGCCCATGGCCGAACGGCCCTGGCCGTAATAACGCTCGATCAGCCCGTCGACCTCACTGCCAGCGCCGACCGACACGTACACCGGCGCTTGGCAGGCGTAGGCCACGGCGTCCAGCCCATAGGCATTGCCCGGGTTGGCGGCCAGCACGTGCACGCCATCGGCGTGGGCGCCGATGGGCAGCAGGCGATAGTGGCGCAGGAAGCGCTCGCTCAACTCCGGCAAAGGCTCGCCGGACAGCGTCACGTTTTCCGCCAGCAGCAACGGCGCCTGCAGCGTCGAAGCCCATGCCTTGGCCAGGTCCAGTTCCGAGACCAGCCCCAGGCGAGTCAGCAATTCAGTCAGCGAACTGCCTTCGGATTCCTGAGCCAGTCGCTGCGCCCGTTCCAGATCACCTGTCTTGAGCCCGGCATTTGCCAACAGCCAGGCACACAGCGCTTCGGCCGAGTGGGCGGTGAGCTGTTGGCTATCTATAGGAGACGGATGAATGGACACAGCACCGGTTCAAATAAGAGAGGCCTCTGACGAGACCTCTGGGGTGTGAAAAAATATTGCGTATAACAGTATGCTGCTTAACCGCGACTGAACGACAGTGCGTTAGTTTGTCGCAGATGAAGTTTTAGCAGTCGGACGGCCACGCTTGTTTTCATCAGCCTGATTCTGCTTAGTGGCTTTCTTCACCGCTTTTGCATCTTGGGTCTGGGTCATGACGGTAGAATCTGCTGCGCCGGAAACAGTTTCCTGAGTATCGGAATCAGCGGCCATTGTTGCAGTTGCAAACGACAGGGTCAGTGCGGCGATAGCGCCCAGTACTGGCAATTTCATGTGATGTTTCTCCAATGTTTGTCATATGTTTGAAATGATCGCAACGCTGGGCTTCAGCGCAGGTTCGCCGTCTTTCGTAGAGCTAACCCCCAGTATTTCCGGGGGTTCTGGCGGCGATCCGTGAAAATTGCTAAACCTACAGACCTGTAGGTTTAGCAAGAGTTCAGGGGATGTATCAAAAAATGTCGAGTTTGTTAAAGATTGATTTTTTTGTTTGACATCACTTGAAAACAATTGCCTTAATTTAAAGGTCTCGGGCAATGCTCGTGCAGTTCGGTGGCCCATCGCCATTAACGTTAGTTACAGAAGATTATATCGCCCACACTTTTCGTGTTGTTGTTACGCCCCTTTCCGCTTGCCGATGGTCTTTCGAGAAACTTTGGTAAAAGCTGAGCAGTGCCTGAAATAAAGGCCTGCGGCGTGTCAACTGCGACAAAAGAGCGCGGGCGATACTTGGAGAGCGTCACCTATGCAAAAACGTAAATCTTTCGGTGCCCACTCGGCACTGGCTCTGTTGAGCCTGGCCATCTGCCACGCCAACGCAGCAGACACCACGACCCAAGAGCAACTGGCGGCCAAGGAACTGCGCGCTGACAAAGCAGCAGAAAAAACCCTGGCGAAGATGACTCAGGAAGAAAAGCTGGCCTACATCGGCGGCATCGGCGGCTGGGACGTCAAACCGCTCAGCCAGTACGGCGTGCCACAGATCCACGGCGCTGACGGCGGCGCAGGCATCCGTTACACCAGCGAAGGCAACGATCCGGGCGTGGTTTATCCGTCCGGCCCGAACCTGGCAGCCACCTTCAACCCGCGCCGCGCCATCGATTTCGGTCGCGCCCTCGGTTACGACACTGCCAGCGGCGGCTACCAGTTCGTCACCGGCCCAGGCATGAACCTGTACCGCATGCCGTGGAGCGGCCGTGCGTTCGAATACCTCTCCGGTGAAGATCCGTTCCTGGGCGCCAGCCTTGGCCCTGCGGTCATCAACGGTATCCAGCAGCGTCGCGTCTGGGCCGAAGCCAAGCACTACGCCGGTAACGACCAGGAAACCAACCGCTTCATCCTCAATCAGGTCATGCCTGAGCGCGTCCTGCGCGAGATGACTCTGCCGCCGTTCGAATCTGCTACCAAGAACAGCGCCGTAGCGATGATGATGTGCTCGTTCCAGAAAGTGAACGGTGAATACGCTTGCGAGAACAAGCACCTGATCGCCGACATCCTGAAGAAGGAGTGGGGCTTCAAGGGTCTGGTGCAGAGTGACTACAACGCCGTCGTCCACGGTCTGCCAGCGGCACAAGCCGGCACCGACCTGGACATGATGGGCGGCCAGATGAACAGCCGCGTGCTCAAGCCTTACCTGGACAGCGGCGAGCTGGACATGGCGACCATTGACGACAAGGTCCGCCGCATCCTGAAGAACATCTACCTGTACCAGTTCGACAAGTTTGCACCGCTGACCACGCACAACATGAACAGCGCCACCAGCAACAAGGTCGCTCTGAACATCGCTCGCGAAGGCATCGTGCTGCTGAAAAACCAGGGCGACGTGCTGCCACTGGACAAGAACAAGGTCAAGCGCATCGCCGTCGTTGGCGACCTGGCCAAGTACGCGCCGCCGACCGGTTTCGGCAGTGCTCACGTTGACGCTACCCGTTACATCAGCGAACTGAGCGGCCTGCGCCAGATCGCCCCGGGCGCCAAGGTCGAGTTCCTCGACACCCTGTCCCTCGACCCGACAGCGATGCACTGGACCACCACCGACAGCAAAGGCAACAGCGTCGCTGGCATGAAGACCGAGTACTTCAACAACGCCACCTGGTCCGGCGATCCATCGGCCACCCAGATCGACACCTATGTCAATCTGGACTGGTCCACCGACACCGTGCCGAGCAATGGCGACACCGCCAACACCTCGATTCGCTGGAGCGGTCAGGTCACCCCGACCATCAGCGGCGACCAGGTCTTCAAAGTCCGTGCCGACGGCGCTGTGCGTCTGTGGGTCAACGGCGAGAAGGTCATCGACAACGGCGACGGTGAGAACATCACCAACAAGAGCATTCCGCCGACCATCCCTGTTTCCGGCAAGATCAAGCTGGAAGCTGGCAAGGCTTACGACGTGAAGCTTGAGTACTCGCGCCGTGACGGTTACCTGTCGACCATGGGCGGCCTGGTGGGCGTGCAGATGTCGACCGCTTCGCTGACCGCACCTTCTGACCTGTCGCAATACGACGCGGTCGTGGTTGCCGTGGGTAACAGCGCTGAATACGAAGGTGAAGGTTTCGACCACAGCTTCGATCTCCCTGAGTACCAGAACGAGCTGATCCAGAACATCGCCAAGGCCAACCCGAACACCGTGGTGACCATGCACGGCGGTACCGCGCTGAAAATGAGCGACTGGATCGACCAGGTTCCGGCTGCGCTGCACGCGTTCTACCCGGGTCAGAACGGTGGTCAGGCCCTGGCCGAGATCCTGTTCGGCAAGGTCAACCCGTCGGGCAAGCTGCCGATCAGTATCGAGCGCAACATCGAAGACAATCCGCTGTACAAGGATTTCCCGAACTTCGATAACACCCGCACCAAGGTCAAGGAAATCAGCTACGCCAACGACCTGACCATGCTCGGCTACCGTGGCTACGACAAGACCAACACCAAACCGCTGTTCGCGTTCGGTCACGGCCTGTCGTACACCCAGTTCACCTACAACAACATCTCGGTCACTCCGGGCGTTGCAGTGGGCAACACGCCGATCAAGGTCTCGTTCGACCTGACCAACAGCGGCAAGCGTGCCGGTTCCGAAGTCGCCGAGCTGTACGTCGGCCAGCAGAACCCGACCGTCGAGCGCGCCGTCAAAGAGCTGAAAGGCTACAAGAAGGTCTTCCTGCAGCCGGGCGAAACCCGTCACGTCACCATCGAACTCAACGACCGTTCGCTGGCTTACTTCGACGAGGCGAGCAAGCAGTGGGTGATCGATGCCGACACCTTCAACATCAGCCTGGGCGCGGCCTCGGACGACATCCGTCTGAATGCCAAGCTGGTCAACTCGTTCCGTCAGGAACTGTCGACCACCACCAGCAACCCGCTGCCACGTTCGGCGCTGAACTCGGTCAAAGTGACCCTGCCAGCGGTGAAGACCGGCGGTGTGCTTGATCAGAGCGAAGACACCGACGCAGCCAATGGCAACACGGACTACGACGGCAACACCGAGTACTGATTGATCGCAACGGGAGAGGGCTGAGCAGCAGGCTGGCGTCGGGAGCTGATCCCGGCGCTGGCCAAGCCCGGAACCCGAGTGACAATCTGAGCTTGAGTGACAGAGAATGAGGCGATCCGGCCAGCCCGGATCGCCTCATTTTTTATGCGCGGATATCGCGCTCGACCTGCGCCATGTAACTGTCGAACCGCTCCACCAGATCCACTGTCTCCGGGAAGCGCAGCCACTGCAGCTGCAGCCCGTCCATCATCGCCAGTATCTGGTGAATGAGCGCGTCCAGATCCAGATCCCCACGCACTTCGCCGGTGGCCACCAGATGGTCGAGCCGTGCCCGCATGCGCCCGTGAATCGTCAGGTAGCGGGACTGAAACCACTCCCATCCCGGATGACTGTCCACCAGGCTTTCGGCGTTCAGCATGCTGAACGCGCGAATCACGCCGGGCGCCGTCGCGTTGGAACGATTGATCTGCCGCAGGCCGCTGACGAAGCCCTGCAGTGTCGGCTCGCTGTGCAAGCTGCTGATCACCTTGTGATTGACCTCGTCGCGGCGCGCGAGCACACCCATCAGCAGGGCGACCTTGTTCGGAAAGTGGTGCAGCACGCCCGCCACCGAGATGCCGACGAGGTCGGCGATGCGGGCAATGGAGGAACCGCTGTAGCCCTCCAGCGAAAACAATTGCAGCGCGGCGTCGAGCAGTTCTTCGCGGCGCTTCTCACCCTTGGGTGCACGACGGGTGCGGGGGAGTGTGTCTGACGTATTTCCTGTCATCGGGTTTACCTGGCGTCTCCATGATTTGCAGGTGTCTGGGCGTTTCGGCCGGCCTGGCGCAGGGCCGCATTGCGAAGACGCAACGGAAGTGCTGGGGCGGCAACTCGTCGCGGGTGCTGAAACGGCACGCCCTGTTTAAGGGCGCAACGGGGTTTTGGCAAGCAAAAACTGATATTCAGGACTGCCGGCAGGCGGTGCCACCGTTCGGATGAGCCCTGTCCAGAAAGTGGGAACTCCCGCCGTGCTTGTCTCTCCCTTGAAGTAACTGCCATACAAGGAGGATCCACTATGAACGAACGTGCCAATCCAGGAGTCACCTATCTGATCGAATGCGCCCAGGAGACGAAGATTGAATCGCGGCTGTTTGCCATCTATGAAGCCCTGGCTGAAGCGGGCGGGCTCATTCCCCAGGAATTTTTGATCAAGGTGGCACGCGAGACCACCGCAGGCCCCAAGCTGCAGTTATTGATCAGGCTGATCGGCAGAGCCAGTCGCGCCCAGGTTTATTGACCCTGACCGGTCAGGCGACCTGCGCCTCTGCGATAATTTGACGGCAGGGCCCCATATCTGACGGCGGGGCCTGTTACGGCTCGGAGCGCTTGCCCCTCCGGCAACGCTCCGAGCAGTAACGCACCTCATCCCAGCAGCGCGCCCATTTTTTCCGCCAGGTAAACGGCAGGCCGCACACCACGCAGGTCTTCACCGGCAGCTCGCTCTTTTTCAAATCGCCTCCCCGGCGTCGAGTTTGCCCAGCAGCGACTCGCCCCTTTGCCACAGCGCGTCCTGTTTGGCCTCGGTCATCCGGTCGAGGTTCTTGTAGACCATGCCCATCCGTTGATTGGCCCGCAGCAGGTTGCTGTGGCGCATCACGAAATGCCAGTACAGCGCGTTGAACGGGCAGGCGTCCTCCGTCGTGCTTTCCTTGACCTTGTAGGCGCAGCCGCCGCAGTAGTCTGACATGCGCTTGATGTACTGACCGCTGGCGCAGTACGGCTTGGAACCGAGGTAACCGCCGTCGGCGTGCATGACCATGCCCAGGGTGTTGGGCAACTCGACCCATTCGAAGGCGTCCATGTAGATCGCCAGGTACCACTCGCAAATCTCCTTGGGCGCGATGCCGGCCAGCAGGGCGAAATTGCCGGTGACCATCAGCCGCTGAATGTGATGGGCGTAGGCGTGCTCAAGGCTCTGGCCAATGGCCTGGCTCATGCAGTTCATTTTGGTCTGCCCGGTCCAGTAGAACGCCGGCAGCGCGCGGGTGTTGCCGAATGCGTTGCCTTCGGCGTATTCAGGCATCTTCAGCCAGTAGACGCCGCGCACGTACTCCCGCCAGCCGATCAGTTGGCGGATGAAGCCCTCGGCGGCGTTCAGTGCGACGCCGCCCGACCAGTACGCCGACTCCACGTCGCTGCACAGTTGGCGCAGGTCGAGCAAGCCGATGTTCAACGCGGCGCTGATGCGCGCGTGGAAGAGGTAGGGCTCGTCGATGGCCATGGCGTCCTGGTAGTCGCCGAAGGCCGCCAGTCCGTAATCGAGGAAGTACTGCCACAGGGCCTGGGCGTCGGCGTGGGTCACCGGGTAGTCGAAACCGTCCAGCGAGCCGTAATGGCCGGAGAAACGCTCACGCACCAGGTCCATCACGTCGCGGGTGATGGCGTCCGGGGCGAAGCGCGCGGGGTAGGGTGCGGAGACCTTCTTGGGCAGCGCCTTGCGGTTTTCCGCGTCGAAGTTCCAGGCACCGCCCACTGGCGTGCCGTCGCTGTTGAGCAGCAGCCGTTGCTTGCGGCGCATCTCGCGGTAGAAAAACTCCATGCGCAGCTGAACCTTGCCGCTGGCCCACGTGGCGAACCCTTCGCGGGAGCAGAGAAAACGTGTGTCGCTGTGCCAGACCAGTGGCAGGCCGCATTCCCTGATCGAGTGCTCCAGACGCCAGTCACCGCACTCGGTGGCGTGGACTTCGTCGGCCTGTAACAACGCGTGCCAGCGCTGCAACTCGGTGGGCACCGAGCCGGTGTTCAGCGGGTCGTCCAGCGTCACGTACTGGACAATGATGCCGCGCTCCTGCAGCGCCTGGGCGAAATGGCGCATGGCGCTGAAGATCAGGGCGATTTTCTGCGGGTGATGGGGGACATGGGTGGCTTCCTCCATCACCTCGACCATCAGCACGGCGTCGCGCCCGGGATCGAGTTCGGTGAGGGAGGCCAGGTCGAAGGACAACTGATCGCCGAGGACCAGGCACAGACGGCGGACGGGCATCATTGATCCGTATCCTGTGACGGCGAGGGTGTAGCGGTCTGGCGTTTGGATCGACAGAGCAAGGGCGAGAAAAGGTTGGGCACGGGAGTCCTGAAAGGCAGGGAGTGAGGCGCCGAGCAGGTGATTTGCCCGGCGCACGATCATGGGGCTAGCCGGACACGTGGCGCCTGACGCACTGCATCAGGCCCTGCAACGGGCCGGACTCAACCGGCGCGGGGACGCAGACGGTGCGCTCCCGATCGCCTTCGCTGATGGTCAGCGTGTAATGCTGCATGCCGCGCACTGCGCGGGCCGGGCGCCGACCTTCCGGCAACGCAAAGAACTCGGACGCGTCAACCAGTTGCCGCAGTTCCTTCTGGTCGCCCTCCGGCAGGGCGTCCACTTCAATGGTGTTGGGCTTGTTCAACCCGGGGAAATAGGCGACCCCGCCGCTTTCGCTGAATGAGATTCGCATGTTCGTGGCTCCTCGCAGTGGCGCCTGGTCATAGCGGATGGTCATGGCGGATCACTGCGCGTTGATGCCCACGGCCGCCCAGCCTTCTTGTACCGCGATTTGGGCTTGCTCGCCTACTCCGTACAGCCGGCCGGCCACGTCATGGGTGATCCGCGCAAACCTTACGAAGCCGGCATTGGGGCGCAGGCGCGAATCGCGCAGCGCGTCGTACCAGATGCGCCCGGCCTTTTCCCAGGCATGACCGCCGATCCGCGTCGCCACTTGGTAAAACGCATGGTTGGGGATGCCCGAGTTGATGTGCACGCCGCCGTTGTCGTCGTAGGTGTGGACGAAGTCGTCCATATGACCGGGTTGTGGGTCCTTGCCCAGCACTTTGTCGTCGAAGGCGGTGCCGGGGGCTTTCATCGAGCGCAAGGCGCTGCCGGTGATCTTGTCGGTGAACAGCCCTTCACCGATCAGCCAGCTGGCCTGCTCGGCGGTTTGTTTCAGGGCGTACTGTTTGATCAGCGAGCCGAACACGTCAGACATCGATTCGTTGAGCGCGCCGGCCTGGTTGAAGTAGACGAGGCCGGCTTCGTCCTCGGTGACGCCGTGGGCGAGTTCGTGGCCGATGACGTCGAGGGCGATGGTGAAGCGGTTGAAGAGCGACTGATCGCCGTCGCCGAAGACCATCTGCGCGGAGTTCCAGAAGGCGTTGTTGTAGCCCTTGCCGAAGTGCACGGTGGCGTCGAGGGCCATGCCGGCATCGTCGATGGAGTTGCGGTCGAAGACGTCGGAGAAGAAGTCGAAGGTCGCGCCCAGGCCGTCGTAGGCTTCGTCGACGGCCACATCACCGCTGACGGGCTGGCCTTCGCCGCGGACGAGGGTGCCGGGCAGGGTTTCGCCACCGTCGGCGCTGTAGATCGAACGGCGTTTGCCGGTGAGTGGCGCGGCCGCCAGGTGCACGAGACGACGGTCGGGTTGCGCGCTGAGACGCAGGGAGCGAAAGGTGTTGTCTTTGGCGCGGGTACGCAGGGCCGCTTCGCGCTGGGCTTTGTTGCCGTTGCGCGCAATCTGGTCGAGCAGGTAGGGCGGGATGAGGCAAAGAATGGGGTTACGCGTGTGGTTCCTGCACATGGGCAATGCTCCTGAGTGACATCGTTCAGTTGAGCGACGCGTCGCGGTCTCGTTTTAATCGACAAGCGCGGTTGATCTTGCGTTCCCCAGGGTCAAGAGCGTCTGCCTGGGGGCAGACTGTTTCGCCTTCGGCGACTTACTTTTGAAAAGCACCAAAAGTAAGCAAAAGTGCCTGCTCCCGGTTTGGCCCTTCCTTCGTCAGGGTTCCTTCACTCCGGTCCCGCTCCGTGGGCCCGCCGCCATCCGCCATCCATGGCGGGGGGCGGCTCTCGCGGCATCCATGCCGCTCGGCCCACGGAGCGAGACCTGCGTTCAGCCTGCACCCAAGTCGCGATTGGCGGTGTCTGAGCTTTCTGCGTATGAAAATCAAGATCAAAAGCTTCCCGGCTGAAGCCGGTCCTACAGACCTATCGCGGCCACTGTAGGACTGGCTTTAGCCGGAAAGAGGCCGGTTTGATCAACACGCATTTTACAGACTGCACGCGGCTTTTTAGTGGGACCGGCTTCAGCCGGGAAGAGGCCAGCTCATGCGCCGACATGATCGTTCCCACGCTCCGCGTGGTAACCCAGCCCCGGACGCTCCGCGTTCCGAAGACGACGCGCATTCAGGCCTGTGGAGGTGACGCGGAGCGTCACAGGATGCATTCCCACGCGGAGCGTGGGAACGATCACCAAAGCTTCCCGGCTAAAGCCGGTCCCACAGGGTATACGCGGTGCTTTTAGTGGGACCGGCTTTAGCCGGGAAGGCGTCATGCGCCACACCGCAGAACATTGATCGTTCCCACGCTCCGCGTGGTAACGCAGCCCCGGACGCTCCGCGTCCCGAAGACGACGCGCATTCAGATCTGGGGAGGTGACGCGGAGCGTCACAGGATGCATCCCCACGCGGAGCGTGGGAACGATCACCAAAGCTTCCCGGCTGAAGCCGGTCCCACAGGGTATACGCGGTGCTTTTAGTGGGACCGGCTTCAGCCGGGAAGGGGTCGGTGCAGGCGCCATCAATTCTCTGATTGTTCCCACGCTCCGCGTGGTAACGCAGCCCCGGACGCTCCGCGTCCCGAAGACGACGCGCATTCAGGCCTGTGGAGGTGACGCGGAGCGTCACAGGATGCATTCCCACGCGGAGCGTGGGAACGATCAGGTGGATCAAAAGCTTCCCGGCTAAAGCCGGTCCCACAGTGTACGCGGTGCTTTTAGTGGGACCGGCTTTAGCCGGGAAGCCTTTGATCTGCTTTTGATCTTCGTACACAAAAAGTCCAGTCACCGCAAAACGCGACTTGGGTGCAGGCCGAACGCAGACGACGCGGAGTGGGCCGAGCGGCATGGATGCCGCGAGAGCGCCGTCAGGACATGGATGTCCGTTCGGCGCGGGCCCACGGAGCGTTGTCGGAGTGAGGGAACCCGACGAAGTCGGGCCAAACCGGGAGCAGGCACTTTTGCTTACTTTTGGTGCTTTTCAAAAGTAAGTCGCCGAAGGCGAAACAGTCTGCCCCCAGGCAGACGCTCTTGATCTCCCTTCAGTCCCCCCCAACCCGATGCCGAGCCGGATTTTTCAGCCACAGTTGCAGTTCGGCTTCGGCCTGTTCCAGCGCGGTGCGGTTGAGCAGGCGGCGGAGCAGGGCGACGTTGACGGCGCGGGCGCGGAGGTTGAAGGCGGTGCTGCGCTCGCCGGCCGCGTCCGGCTGATAGACGCCGAGCTTTTCGTACAGCTGCTGCAGCCGGTTTTGCACGCTGCGCAGCGACAGGTTGCGTCGGGAGGCGATGGTGCGGTCGGTGAGGCCGAGGGCAATGTCTTGCAGCACTTCGTATTCGCCATCACTCAGCCCGGACAACTGATCGTGGGCTTTGAGCTGCACGCCGCGAATCTCGCGGTCGATCACGCACTGCTGCTCGATGAACAAGCCCCGCAACGCCAGACGCAAACGCTCCTCCGAGGCGGTCTTGAGGATGTAACCGTAGGCGGCGCCCTGGGGCACGATGCGCGCGATGCCGCGTACGTAGGCCTCGTCCGAGTAATTCGACCAGAACAGAATCGACGTGTCCGGCTGCTGCCGCCAAATCGTCTTGGCCGCTTCGACACCAGTGCGGCAGGGCATCTGCAGGTCCATCACCACCGCATCCACCGGGCTCTGGCTGAACATCTGCTCGCCAATCTGGCCGTCTTCGGCCTCCAGCAAGCGCGTGCATTCCGGGAGCGCCACTTCGATGACTTCGCGCAGGAACGCCCGATGCACCGGGTCGTCTTCAATCAGCAGGACTTGCATGGCGTCTCCGTTAAAAGCGCAGGCTCAAAAACAGCTGCCGCCTCATCAACCAAGGCGAGAGCAGCCAGCGGCAGGCACACCCTTACCCGCGTGCCTCGCGCGTGGGGACCGCGCTCGATATACAACTGCGCCGCCATCAGTTGCGCGCGCACCTGCATGTTCTGAATGCCACCGCTGTTGAACCCGTGGCCGACGTCCAGCCCAACGCCGTCGTCGTCAATCGTCAGTTGCAGCAGGCCGCCCGTGTGGCTGATGTGGATGACGATGCTGTCCGGCATCGCGTGCTTGATCGCGTTGTTCACCGCTTCCTGGACGATGCGGAACACCGCGACCTTGACCGACTCCGGCAAGCGGTCACCCATGCCGTCGGTGTTGTCCTGCAGACGCGTTTCAATGCTCAGGCCGCTGTCGCGTACGCTGCGGCGCAACAGGTCTTCAACGCCTTCTTCGAAGCCGAACAACTGCAGCACCGTCGGCTTGACCGCATCAATGAGCTGCCGCAGCTCCTGCATGCTGTCCTTGAGGGAGCGGGCGATCTCGCGCAAATCCTCGCCCGGTACGCTGGGCAGGGTTTGCAGCCGAGCGATGCGCCGGTGCAGGCGCGTCATGTCGGCGAGGGTCTGGTCATGCAAGTCCATGCCCACCCGCTGCCGCTCGCGCTCCAGTTCCTCGGTCAGGCGCAACGCGCCCTGGCGCAAGCCTTCCTCCCGCGCACGCACCTGTGCTTCGGCGATGGCCAGTTGTTTGGCCTGCTCGGTCTGCCGCAGGGCGTACACATAGGAAGCCAGCAGGTCGGCGACGTGCTGGGTGTGACGCACATCGTCGAGCGTGTAGAAATGTTCAGTGTGTTTCGAGCAGCTCAGCGCGCCGATGATTTCGCCCCGCGCGCGCAAGGGCACGTGCAGGCGGCTGCGCAAGCGGGCGTCGAAAATCGGGTGGTTGATGGCGCCAGGGAAGGCGAAGCGTGCGTCGTTCATGGCGTCGTGAGTCAGCAGAAACGCCTGCTCGCCAAGCAGCACGGTGCGGATGGGGCTGGTGTGCACCGGCATCGGCTGGGCCACGTCGCCCCATAGCGTGTGCACGCCGCTTTCATAGGTGATGTGCTCGCGGCCGTCGAGGACAAACAGGCACACGTCAAGGTGGTCGTGGGGCAGGATCGGGCTGATTTCCCGGGAGACGGCATCGATCATTGACTGGAAATCCAGCTGGCCGGCGAGGGCGCGGGAGATACCGAGAAAATGATGCAGCACGTCTTCGGCAAGGGTGTGCGGTCGCTGTGCCATGGGCTCCAACCTGTTTTTTATTTTTGGAATGGAACACTTTCAGGAACTGAACAGTTTTTGAAACTGCACGGGATGCAGCCCGGTCATTATGGCCTCTGCGCGGTAAAAAGAACGCACGTTCCTGCAGGTCGCTTGCGGGATCCCGCATCAGGTCTGCACGATTGACCACTGACGCTCTGCACCGGCCAGTGCAGACTCGCCGCGTACTGTTCGTAATAAAGTGCGACCGACGCCGTCGGCCACCCTGCAGCCCCCATAAAAATAACAAGGGTTCAACTATGAAAAGTCGTCGTCATCCGCTACGCCGTTCGTTGCTCTGTGCCGCACTGGCCGTGGCGCCCCTGATGGCTCTGCCCGTCGCTTCCCACGCCGATACAGCCGACAAGAAGATCGCGCTCTCCAACAATTACGCCGGCAACTCCTGGCGCCAACTGATGCTCGCCAGCTGGCAGCAGACCACCGACAAAGCCGTCAAGGATGGCCTGATCGCGTCGGCCGACAGCTTCACCACCGCGGAAAACCAGGCCACCGAGCAGGCCGCGCAAATCCAGAACCTGATCCTTCAAGGCTATGACGCCATTGTCATCAATGCCTCGTCGCCGACAGCGCTCAACGGCGCGGTGAAACAGGCCTGCGACGCCGGCATCATCGTCGTGTCCTTCGACGGCACCGTCTCCGAACCCTGCGCGTACCGCATCTCCATGGACTTCAAGCAGACCGGCATCGAGCAGATGGACTACCTGGCCGGGCGCTTCCCCCAGGGTGCCAATGTGCTGGAAGTGCGCGGGCTGGCCGGCGTGTCGGTGGACGAGCGCATTCACTCGGGCATCACTGCCGGTGCGCTGAAACACCCGAACCTGAAAGTGGTCGGCGAAGTGAACGGCAACTGGTCACCGACCGTGGCGCAGAAAGCCGTGTCCGGCGTGCTGCCCAGCCTGCCTAAAGTCGACGCCGTGGTGACCCAGGGCGGCGAAGGCGTGGGCATTGCCCAGGCCTTTGTGGCGGCCGGCCGTCCACTGCCGTCGATCATCTTCGGCAACCGCGAAGAAGAGCTGAGCTGGTGGAAGAAGCAAAGCGACACCCAGGGCTATCAGAGCTTCTCGATCAGCAGCGGACCGAGCATTTCCAGCCTGGCGTTCTATGTCGCGCAGCAGTTGCTCGACGGCAAAAAAATGCCCCATGACCTGCTGTCACCTGCGGTCACCGTCACCCAGCAGACCCTCGACGCCAGCCTGAAGGACCTGCCCAAAGGCGGGATCGTCAGCGAAACCTACAGCGTCGACGACGTCGCCAAGCTAAAGCCCGCCGCTTCCCTGTGAGCTTCTCCCTGTGAGCCTGTCCATGTAAGCAAAGCAGGCCGCGCAGCCTGCGGCCCGCCAAGGAATTCTGACCATGAACGCAAATGGACCTGTGCGGGTGGCCTTCGCGGGTGCCGGCAAATCGTTCGGCGCCGTCCGCGCATTGAGTGACGTCGACCTGAGCGTGCGCGCCGGCGAGTGCCTGGGCCTGATCGGCCACAACGGCGCGGGCAAATCGACGCTGATGCAAGTGCTCGCCGGCACCCTGGCCGCCGACTGCGGCCAGCTGCTGATCGAAGGCCGCGACCTGCGCGACGGCTATTCAGTGCAAGTGGCGCGTCAGCACGGCATTCGCTGTGTGTTTCAGGAACTGTCGCTGTGCACGAACCTCAACGTGGCAGAGAACACCCGGCTGATGTCGCCGGCCCTGCGCGGTTTCGGCTGGCGGCGTCGGGCCGGTGAGCTGATCGAAGCGATGCTGGAGCAGATTTTTCCCGGCCACGGCATCGAAGCCGATGACATCGTCGCTGACCTGTCCATCGGCAAGCGGCAGATGGTGGAAATCGCCCGGGCGTTCATCAACGTCGACGAGCGCCTCGATCTGATCATCCTCGACGAACCGACCTCATCCCTCGACGCCCGTGTCGCCGAGCAACTGTTGCGCCACGTGCGGCGTTTCGTCGAGGGCGGCGGCAGCATCGTGCTGATCAGCCACATCCTCGGCGAAATGCTCGGCACCTGTGACCGCATCGCGGTGATGCGTGACGGCAGAATCGTCGAGACCCGCGCCGCGCGGGAATTCACCCACGATTCGCTGGTGGAAGTCATGGGCGGCACTGCACGTGAACAACAGCGGGGGACACAGGCTTTCGCCTCCCGCCGTGAGCATGGCAGCGCGCGCGTGCAGCAGCGCCCGGCGCGTCAGACGGATGGCCGTTCGGTGCAGGCGTTTGCCGGCGAGATCGTCGGGCTGTCCGGGCTTGCCGGGCATGGCCAGAGCCAGTTACTGACCCAAGTGCTGCGCGATTGCGTCAAGCACGGCACCGGCGCCAGTTTCGTCGCCGGCGACCGCCAGACCGACGGCGTATTTTCGCTGTGGTCCATCGGCGAAAACATCACCATCGGCTCCCTCAACCAGCTCAAGCGCGGCGTGCTGCTGGACCCCGACGCCGAGCAGCGCATGGCCGATGACTGGATGAAGCGCATGAGTATCCGCACCCCGGACATGCGCAATCCGATCCTGTCGCTGTCCGGCGGCAACCAGCAAAAAGCCCTGTTTGCCCGGGCCCTCGCGTCCGACAGCCAGATCATCCTGATGGACGACCCCATGCGTGGCGTCGACGTCGGCACCAAGCGCGAGGTGTATTCGATTCTGATGGAGGAGGCGGCGCGCGGCCGCACGTTCATCTGGTACACCACCGAGCTTGAAGAGCTGACCTATTGCGATCACGTGTATGTCTTCCGCGACGGCCAGGCCGTGCTCGACATGCCGCGCAGCGAATTGAGCGAGGAGCGCATCCTGCGCAGCTCCTTCGCCGAGGAAACCCCATGAATGCCCCGTTGAATTCCGATGCCCGCGCACCCGTCGCCACGCGCAACAACGCCGCGCGCCGTGCCCGCATGCTCCGTGCGGCCTTGCCGGCGGTGTCGCTGGTGGTGTTGCTGGCAACCATCTTCATCATGCAACCCCGGGCCATGAGCTACATGGGCCTGAACCTGATGCTCAACCTGGCAGTGCCGATTGCCCTGGCGACCATCGCCCAGATGCTGATCATCAGCGTCAACGACCTCGATCTGTCCATGGGCAGTTTCATCAGCTTCGTCGCCTGTGTCTCGGTGACGCTGCTCGATCAGCACCCGTTCCTCGGCTGGCTGGCGCTGGCCGGGTGCGTGGGCGTGTATGCGCTGCTCGGCGCGCTGATTCACAGCCGCAACCTGCCATCGATTGTTGTCACCCTGGGCATGTCGTTCATCTGGGTCGGCGGTGCGATTCTGCTGTTGCCGTCGCCCGGCGGCACGGCGCCGCAGTGGCTGCAAGCCTTGGTGCGGATCAAGCCGCCGCTGGTTCCGCTGGCGATTATCGTCTGCATCGTGCTCGGGCTGGCGATGCACTTTTTCCTCATGCGCTCCACCGTCGGCGTGGTCCTGCGCGGCGCCGGCGGCAACCCGCTGGCGATTGCCAAGGCCGGCTGGTCGCTGCTGCGCATCAAGGTGGCGATGTACGCCATGGCCGGCAGTTTCGGCGTGTTGTCGGGGCTGTTTCTGGTGGGGTTGACCACGTCGGCCGACGCCAACGTCGCGCTGCGATACACCCTGTTGTCCATCGCCGGGGTGATCCTCGGCGGCGGCGAATTCGTCGGCGGCCGCGTGTCGCCCATGGGTGCGGTGCTCGGCGCGCTGACCCTGGTGCTGGCCGGTTCGCTGCTGTCGTTCATCCGCATCTCGCCTGACTGGCAGATCGGCGCCCAAGGCGCGATTCTGATTTTCGTGCTGGCGCTGCGTGCGGCGGTCAATCGTCTGGAGGTACGCCCGCTATGAGCACTTCACCTGTTGCAGCGCTGCGCGGCAAGCCGTGGCTGTGGTCATTCCTCGCCGCCTTATTGATCTGGGCGGCGACGCTGGTGTTCACCGGCGGGCAGGGCGCAGGCGCGTTGCTGTCTGGCGCGCTGGCGTTCTCGACGTTCTTCGCGATTGTCGGCATCGGCCAGATGTTCGTCATCAGCACCGGGCCTGGCAACATCGACCTGTCGATCCCGGCCAACATTGCCCTCAGCGGCGCGCTGGGCATGAAGCTCATGGACGGCCAGGACGCGAACATCTGGCTGGGCGTGATCGGCGTGCTGGGCATCGGCGTGCTGGTGGGTTGCGGCAATTTCGCGCTGATCCGGCTGCTGCGCATTCCCCCGATCATCGCGACCCTGTCGGCGAGTTTCATTCTGCAATCCCTGGCCATCGCCTACGGCCGCAGCGTACGGGTGCCGCCGCCGGAGGCGTTCTACACCTTCGCCACCGGTCGCGTATTCGGCGTGCCGTACCTCGCGATCGTGGTCATCGCCGTGGCAGTGCTCATGGGTTATGTGCTGACCCGCACCCGCTACGGCCGTTCGGTTCTGGCCATCGGGCAGAACGCCCGCGCCGCCGAACTGGCCGGCATCAGGGTCGGCCGCATGCGCTTCGCCACCTACGTGCTCTGCGCGGTGTTCGGCAGCCTGTGCGGTTTGACCCTGGCCGGGTTTTCCGGCGGTGCGTCCCTGGGCATGGGCGAGGAATACCTGCTGGCGTCCATCGCCGTCGTGGTGATCGGCGGCACCTCGGTGGCCGGTGGATTTTCCAACGTGCCGGGCATCTGGGGCGCGTCGCTGTTTCTCTACCTGCTGGTGAGCATGCTCAACACCTTCGGCGCCAGTGCCGGGGTGCGGCTGATCCTCACCGGCCTGATCATCATCGCGGTGATTACCGCTGTCAGCGGACGCAAAAATGCCCGCGCCTGAAGCAAGGATCGAACCTGTGTCCGACGACCTCTACGAATGCCATGACAAGCGTTTCCACCGCCTGATCCTGCCCAACACCCAGCTCGAGCACTTGTACGATCAGTGCCGCTGGGCCGAAGGGCCGGTGTGGTTCAACGACGGCGGGTATCTGCTGTGGAGCGACATTCCCAACCAGCGCATGTTGCGCTGGACCCCGGAGCAGGGCGTGTCGACGTTTCGCACCCCGTCGAATTTTTCCAACGGCAACACCCGCGACCTGCTGGGCCGGCTGATCACCTGCGAGCACGGCACGCGCAGCGTCACACGCACCGAACCGGACGGTTCGATCACCGTGCTGGCCGAGCGATTCGAAGGTAAACGCCTGAACTCGCCGAATGACGTGGTGGTGCACCGCGATGGCGCGGTGTGGTTCACCGATCCCAGCTACGGCATCCTCACCGATTACGAGGGCTATCAGGCCGAAGAAGAGCAGCCGGGACGCCATGTTTACCGGATCGACCCGGACAGCGGTGAGGTTGCCTGCATGGCCAATGATTTCGTGCAACCCAACGGCCTGGCGTTCTCCCCTGACGGGCAGACCTTGTACATCGCCGATTCCGGTCGCTCCCACGATCCGGACGGTCCCCACCACATCCGCGCGTTCGAGGTGATCAATGGGCGGGAGCTGGGGCAGTCGCGGGTCTTTGCGGTGATTGAGCCGGGCGTGCCGGACGGCATGCGCGTGGATGTGCAGGGCAATGTCTGGACCAGCGCCGGCGACGGCGTTCAGTGCTTCGCCGCCGACGGTACCTTGCTGGGCAAGATTCGCCTGCCGGAGAAGGTCGCCAATCTGACCTTCGGCGGCCCCCGCCGCAACCGCCTGTTCATCACCGCCAACACATCGCTGTATTCGGTGTACGTGGCGGTGGCGGGGGCCCAGGTGCCTTGAGGGATGGCTCTATGGCGCGCGGCGTGTTGCGCCGCGCGCCGGTTCTTCAGAGTTTGAAGCGACCGACCACGGTGCGCAGTTCGCCGGCCAGCAGCGACAGCTCGTCCGCTGTTACCGCGTTGTCCTCGATGCCTTCCATCAACACGAAAGTGCTGTTGCGGATCTCGGTGACGTTGCGGTTGATGTCCTCGGACACAGCGTGCTGCTGCACGGCAGCGCTGGCGATCTGCGTGTTCATGCCGACGATCGACTCTACGCCTTCGTTGATTGCGCTCAGGCTTGAGGACGTCTGATCGGCCGAGGTCAGGCAATCCTGCGCCCGGTCTTTGCCCGCTTTCATCTGGTCCACGGCGGCGTTGGTCGCCAGTTGCAATTGCTGGATGATCCGCTGGATTTCTGCGGTGGAGTTCTGCGTACGGGAAGCCAGGGTTCTCACTTCGTCCGCGACCACGGCAAAGCCACGACCTTGCTCACCCGCGCGGGCGGCTTCGATGGCGGCGTTAAGGGCGAGCAGGTTGGTCTGGTCGGCGATGTTGCGGATCACTTCAATGACGCCACCGATTTCCTGACTGTGCAGCGCGAGAGCAGCGACCTTTTGCGCGCTGATGTCGACTTCGCCAGCCAGCGCTTCGATGGTCTGGCGGGTCTGCTGCATCACGCCGAGTCCTTTGCCCGATGCCTGGCTGGCCTGTTCCGCTGCACGCGCCGCACCTTCGGTGTTCTGGGCGACGTCGGCGACACTGGCGGTCATTTCGTTGATGGCGGTGGCGACCTGCTCGGTTTCGCCTTGCTGGGCGTTCATCGACACTTTGGCGCGGTCGATGGAGGCACTCAGGCGGGTGGCGGCGTCGGACACCGAGCTCGAACTGCGCTCGACCTGAGCCAGGGATTCACCGAAGGCCTGGACCATGTGGTTCAAGCCGGTGCCGATGTCGGCCATTTCGTCCTTGCCCGCCACGTTGACGCGTGCGGTGAGGTCGCCCTGGGCGATGCGGCGGGTGGCGCTCAACATCGCTTCCATGGCCTGGCGCATGGCGCTGTAAATCCCGCTGAAGGCGTAAATCAGCAGCAGGCCGGCGATGGCGAACATGGCCAGCATGGCGGCGCGTTCAACCGACTTGTCCTGAACGCGTCGCTCAAGTTCTGCGGACAGTGCTGCCTGCAAGGCGTCCTGGGCCTTATACAGCTCGGCGACCACGGCATTGCCTTTTGCCGGCAGGGCCTGGGTGGCGGTGATGGTGGTTTGCGGTGAGGCGATTAAGGTGTCCAGGTCACTGCGAAAGCTGTCCAGGCTCGCCAACCCGCTGGTGACGGGGGACTGGATGCGATCGGCGAGGGCCGGTTCTTGACGGCGCAGCAGGTTGAGGCTCTGCAGCAATTCCTGACGAATCTGGGTTTCTTGCTTGAGCAGCGACTTGAACGTGCTACGCGCGGCGTCGGTCAGCGGCTGGCCTTCGTGCAGACCGCTGGACAGACCGCGCAATTGCCCGACCACGTTGATCTGGCGCGGCAGTCGCAGGGTGCTTTGATCGATGAGGAACAGTGAGGCGTAGTCTTCGTCGAGGACCATCCCGGAAGTGGCGGACACGAAGTAGATGAAATTCAGGGTCTGGGTCAGCTGGTCGCTCCATTGATCAAACATGTTCGTCTGATCGGCCCCGGCTTTGGTCTGGCTGATCAACCCTTCTGCGCCAGAGCGCAAGCGCTGCACGCGATCGCCTGTTTCCAGTGCGACGGTAAACTGTCGGTCAGTGGCTTCCAGTTTGGTCAAGGCGTCCTGCAATTTGGACTGGTTGGCCGCGAGGTCAGGCTGGGCTGTTTGATCGCCGCTGAGCAGGCGGTTGGTCAATGCCCGTTGCAGCATCGACAGGCGAAGTACGGGGGTAACGTCCATCAGATAGCGCTGGCCGACTTGTTCGGAATGGATGTTATCGATGCTGGCGTTGAGCTGATTCAGCAAGCGCGCGCCCAGCAGGGTCAAAGGAAGCAAAACAATAATGGCGAGCAGCGCGAACTTGGCGGGAAAGCGCAGGCGGTTGGTCAGGTACACGGCAGGGGCAAGAATATTCATGCAGTTCTCACAGCCCCTTAAGTGGGGCGCTTGGGTTGTTGTCGGTGAGAACGGTCCTTTTTCTCGGGTTAGAGTGCGGTGACGGCGTCTCAGGGAGGAGACGCTAGGGTTAATTGCGTGTCGCTCTGATCCATCTGTCGGCCGGAATCGTATTAACTTTATAAAAAGTTGTACAACAGAATATATTTGTACAGCTTCGGAACTGAAACGTTTAGTTGATGTCTTTCTGATATCACTTTTCTCAGCTCGGCCGAACTCTACTTTTGCCTGTGGTCGACGCCGGGCGACCTTCCGTCATTATCCAGAGCGGACAGTAGTGGCCATGAGATATTATCTAATCCGCATTTTTATAATGGAGGGCGCACGCCATGAACTGTTCGCTGGAAATTGAGCAGAAGCGCCTGTCCGCGGTTCACGCTTTGCAATGGCTCGAAACCGCACACAGCGAGGATTTCGACCGCCTGTGTCGGCTTGCCGCTGCGCACTTTCGTGTGCCGACGGTGCTGGTCTCGCTGGTGGAAAAAGACCGCCAGTGGTTTCCCGGGCGGGTGGGCTTCGATGCGAGCCAGACGCCCATCGAACAGTCGTTCTGTCGCTACACCATCCAGAATTCCGGGGTTATGGTCGTCAACGACGCCCACCTGGATCCGCGTTTTGCCGATAACGCGCTGGTCACCAGACCCAATGGCATCCGGTTCTATGCCGGGGCGCCTTTGTGTAATCAGCACGGCGATGTGCTCGGCAGTTTTTGCCTGATCGACACAGTCCCCCGCACGCTGCAACCCGACGAAGTCACTGTCCTCGAAGATTTCGCGCAACTGGTCATGGGCCAGGTCGAACAATGCCAGGTGATGCGCTACCGCCACCCGGTCAGCCGCTTGCCCAATTTGCAGCAGTTTTTGCTGGACACCGAGGGCGTTGCAGTGAGCGGGAGCCAGGTGCGGCTGATGGTGGTGATCCGCACCCAGCCGATGGCGAGCGCTGCGAATGTCAGCGTGAGCAGCAACCTGGATGAGCAGCAGACGCGTCGTGACATGGCCCACTGCCTGAGCCGCCGTCTGGATGGCATCGCTGAGCTGTATCACGTGAGCGATCAGGATTTCTGTCTGCAGATGACCTGCGACCGGTCTCAACGGGACGACCTGGTCCGCATGGTCTTGGCGCTGATCACCGAGCCTTTCACCCATCAGCAGGTCGTGGTGGGGCTGGCGTGCTGTGACGACGGTCTGAACTCCGCCGCTGCGCTCATGGGCAAAGCGACCCACGCGGCGGGGAGGGCCGTTTATCGGCAAGTGCCCTGGGCGGCCTACGACGAAGCAGAGGATTGCGCCCAGCGTCGCGCGCTGACCCTGCTCAACGAACTCGCCGAGTCATTGACCAGTGGCGACATCTATCTGGAGTACCAGCCGCGTTTCAGTCTCCAGGATGGGCGGCTGCTCAGCGTCGAAGCGCTGATTCGCTGGACCCACCCGATGCTCGGCAAGATCTGGCCTAGCGAATTCATTCCGTTGATCGAGAGCGCCGGCAGAATCAGTACCGTGACCCGCTGGGTCATCGACCGCGCGCTGACCGACCTCAGCGGCTGGATCGACGAAGACGTGCGGCTGTCGCTCAACCTGTCACCGCTGGACTTTGCCGATCTGGACATTGCGCTGACGCTGCAGAGCGCCTGCGACAGACACGGTGTTCAACCCGCACGGATCGAGGTCGAGATCACCGAAGGCGAGTGGATTCGAGCGGACAAGCGGGTCATCGCCCAGCTCACCTGCATCCGCGAGCTGGGCGTTGACGTGGCGATTGACGACTTCGGCGCGGGCTACAGCAACTTTGCCTACCTGCACGAGATCCCGGCCAACATCCTCAAGCTGGACAAATCCCTGGTCACCGACCTTGAGAGCAACCCGCGCAACCGCATCATCGCCCGCTCCGTGCTGCACCTGGCCAGCGAGCTGGGTTATCGCACCGTCGCGGAAGGCGTCGAAACCTTTCGCTGCATGAGCCTGGTGCGTGAGTTCGGCTGCGAAGAAGCCCAGGGCTATTTCCTGAGCCGGCCGCTGAAGCTGCAACAGCTCAAGCAGCAGTGCCAGAACATCGCGTTGACGTTCATTGCCGAGGTTGTCAGCGGGCGTCTGGAGGATGATCTGGTGGGTGAGATTGATATGAATCCGGTAATAGAAGCAGCGTGACGCTGACGCTTTCCCGGCTAAAGCCGGTCCCTCAGTCGAGGCCAGTCCCGCAGTTGAGGTAAGGACCGTCCTACAGTCGAGGTCGCAGCCAGTCCCACTGGATGCATGCGCTGCTTTTAGTGGGACCGGCTTTAGCCGGGAAGAGGCTGGTGTGACCACCCCCAATCTTGCGGTGTGACGCCTGACGCTTTCCCGGCTAAAGCCGGTCCCACAGTCGAGGCCAGTCCCGCAGTTGAGGTAGGGACCTCCCACAGTCGAGGCCAGTCCCGCAGTTGAGGTAAGGACCGTCCCACAGTCGAGGTCGCAGCCAGTCCCACTGGATGCATGCGCTGCTTTTAGTGGGACCGGCTTTAGCCGGGAAGAGGCTGGTGTGACCACCCCCAATCTTGCGGTGTGACGCCTGACGCTTTCCCGGCTAAAGCCGGTCCCACAGTCGAGGCGAGTCCTGCAGTTGAGGGAAGGACCTTCCATAGTCGGGGCCACCGCCGTGCCCCGATCAAGGCTGGTCCTACCGATCAAGCGCTATTACTCGCCCTTTACCGGCGTCGGCTGGATGATTTCGACCCAGTAGCCATCCGGATCCTTGATGAAGGCCAGGCTTTTCATGCGCCCGTCGGTCAGGCGTTTCTGGAAGTCCACGCCCAGTTCTTCGAAGCGCGCACAGGCGGCATGCACGTCCGGCACCGAGATGCAGATGTGACCGAAGCCGCGCGGGTCGGCGTTGCCGCTGTGGTAGGAAAACTCAGGGTCGTTTTCGGTGCCGTGGTTGTGGGTCAGTTCGAGCACGCCGGGGATGCCTTTCATCCAGACGTTGCGCGCCGCGTCGTCCTGCGGGATCTGCGCTTTATCCACCAGCGCCAGGAAGTAAAGGCTGAATTCCGCTTCCGCGAAATGGCGCTTTTCCACCAGGCTGAAGCCCAGCACGCGGGTATAGAAGTCCAGGGAAGCGGTGGCGTCCTTGACCCGCAACATGGTGTGGTTGAACACGAATTGTGCGGTCGAGGCGTCCGGGGTGGCCGTGACGCCGGGGAAGGTGTTCAGATCGTGCAGACTCATGGTTGTCTCCGGGTTAACGCTAAAATGTTGCGTAATGATACGGGCTCATGGCCGACGCGCCAAACCGGTGGCGCATAAAGCCTGGCTTTCGGCTTGTGGGCAGGGGATGACCGGCTCACACTTCGCGGCTCGACATTCAGGTACCGCCCATGCATTTTTCATTGCGCTCATGCGCCCGCGTTGCTTTCTGTTTCGTGCTGATGATTCCGGGTGTCGCCTTTTCGGCGGACGCCATGATCATTTGGCCCGAAGGCTGGGAAGTTGAAGCGCTGCCCCAGCCGCCGGCGAGCGAAGGTCAGCCCGCCGTGCAAATACGACAGCGTGCGGTTAAAAACGATCAGAACGGTGATCCGGCGATGGTGGTCGAGCTGACCCAGACGCAGCTGCAGGCCGGTCATTCGGTCAACGTGCAGAGCGTGTTACTGGAAATGCGCAAGGCGGTGCAGGTCAATTTCGCCCGCGGTGGCTTTCAGAGCGTCTGCACGCGGATGAAGGACAGCACGCTGAGCGACATCCCTGCGATGGAGACCACGTGCACGATCACCCAGAACGGCAATCACGTCATGACCCAGACGCTGGTGGCGGCGGCCAGTCCGGAGTTGGCGTGGTCGTTGTCATACGCCGGCTCGGCGGAAGGCTATGCGGCCCATAAAGACGAAGTGTTGCAGATCAGGAATGGCCTGCGCCTGGGGTCGGCGCCGTAGGTCGAGGCGGGGTTTACACAAATCGCGGGCATAAAGAAGCCCGCCGAAGCGGGCATTGGGGCACTAATCCTTTAGTAGCCTCTATCCTCTACAAACCGGTGTGAAAAAAATGTGAAGCTAGCGGGCCATTTAGCTGCGGTGGATAAATTCATCTGTCGCGGCATGAAGGCTCATGGCCAGCTTCGATGCTCATCCAATAATACCTGATGGTATTAACAGAGCTGAAGAAGCGCCACGGTCGAGCATGCTATATGCCAGCGGTGCAGTGAAAGCGATATATCACATTAAAACGAATCTGTTCAGCTAATTGTCAGGTTGAATATTCAATACAAGGCCTGCACCCGCACGCATTATTTAAATCCGTAAGACATTTGCCGTAATCATCAGCGTTAAAGCACACGTTTCATTGCCATAACCCTACTCTTGCAGAGAAGCTCCGCGAGCAGAGCTTCTTCTCAATGTTGCAGGCCGTTGTTGCAGGGCCAGAGGACTAACGGCCGCGCAACCAGGAGTCAACGGATTCAGCGCCGTATTGTAATTTCCAGTTTTTCAAACCGCGATGGTTGCCGCCTTTGGTCTCGATGACTTCGCCGGTATGGGGATTCTGATAGACCTTGACGACCCGCGGACGACGGCGTTTCGGGGCCGCAGGCGTGGAGTTGGAGGCACCTGTGTGAGGGTCGAGGATGGCGATGATGTCGCGCAAGGTCTTGTCGTACGTGCTCATCAGGGCCTGTAGCTGCTGCTCGAACTCGATTTCCTTCTTCAATCCGACGTCGTTCTTCAGATACTCCAGCTGGGCCAGCTGCTCCTGAAGGGCTTTTTCTGCTGCGCGAAATTCGGCAAGTCTGGACACAATGATACTCCGGCAATTAATGGCTGTTGTCAGCGCAATGCAAGCAACGATGCAGGCAACAAGACGCGCATCTGGGTCTGCTGCTTTGGGTGTCGCCACGTTCTACCTGACCTTCACATCAGGATCAGCCGTCGGCACTAACTTCATGAGGATGAACGTTGGAATCACGACGGGGTAGTTCAGTTGTGGCGCGAGTAAATAATGCACGTTTTTTACGCGTTGTAAAATAGCGGATGACTAATTGTTAAGTGAAACATCCCGGCGGCGATAACCGGGTCTGACAAAAAAACAATAATGGGCGCTAACCGTTGTAAGTAATTTCTTATACTTTAGCGCCGTTGGAAACTATCCGTTCCGGGGGTAGCGACAAACAGCCGCCTACTTGCCCCGAGCGAAGCAGATCAGCCAGGAAGGCCTTGGGCTATGCCGGTCCGCCCCAGCGTTGAATGATCTGCTCGGCCAACGCGCCCAATTCGGGGGCCATCAGGTCCGGCACTGGCACTCCGTCGATCAGTAAGGGTGCGTTGTGCGGCCGGGTCAGTAGGGCGCCCAGGCACCCCGCAGCCTGGGCGCCTGCCGTATCCCAGAGATGACACGCCACCAGAAGCAAGTCGGCCAGTTCGACATTCAGCTCCCTGGCAACCATTTGATAGGTTTCCGGGGCAGGCTTGAATTTTTTAACGGCCTCCACACTGAAGCTGCGCTCGAAGAATGTCGCTAATCCGGCGCGCTCAAGGGGCGAAGGGGACGCACCGCTGGCCGAGTTACTCAGCGTCACCAGCCGAAAGCCCGCGTTACGCAAGGAGTCAAGTGCCGGCAGCACGTCAGGGTGCGCAGGCATGGCACTCATCCGTGCCTGCAATTCATCTATGTCGCGGGCATCGAGGGCGACCTGATGGATGGACGCGACCATGTGCAGCGTGGCCACGCCCAGTTTGCCAAACGGGGTGTAACGGCCGCACAGGGTCATCGTTTGTGAGTAGAGGATCAGGTTGGCGAACCACTCGCGCAAGATGGCTCTGTCGCCGAAAACGCGCTCAAACAGCGGCTCAAGGATGGTGATGTCGAGCAAGGTTTCGTTCACATCGAAAACCAGGACCGGCGCTGATTTCTGCACTGCCATGAATATTCTCCTCTAAGGGGTGCACGCTGCTCCAGGGACGGTTTTGTCGCCTGAAGGCCGGATGTGCCGGATCGCGGAAGGTTAAGCCGACCGAAGCGGGGCGGCGTACTCATTCACATGAATCGATGGCTCGACAGGAGGGGCAGGCGCTCTTCGGCCAGTTCGAGACGTGTGCCGAATGCCCTAAAGTCCCTGCTGTAGAGCTGGGTCATCGGCGTTCAGCTGTTCCAGTTCAGCCAGCAGCACCTGTACTTTCTGCAGCTGCCCCGCGTCGGTCCAGTAGCGAATCAGCAGAATCCTCGCGCGGCGGTCGGCGGGTTGGCGCCGCAGTACTTCCTCCAGTTGACGCTGTGCGGCTTCGAGCTGGTCGAGATCGTGGAGCGCGACGGCGAGGTCGTAACGGTAACCGGTGTTGTCAGGATCCAGCTCAATGGCCCGGGTCAGCGGGAGCAGGGCGTATTCGTTCTGTTTATGACGCAATAGCCATTGGCCAAGGGCGTGTTGCGCCAGGGACGACTGGGGCTGTTTCTCCAGCCACTGGGCGAGCAGCTGGCGCGACCGATCGGCCTGGCCCTGCTGGTCGAGCAACTGCACCAACGCCAATCCGCTTTCGAGGTTATCCGGTTCCAGTTTTGTGGCCAGTTCCAGCGCCTCGATCGCCTTTTGCGGGGTGCCGTTGTTGGCGTAGAGCCGCGAGAGCGCGAGCTGGCGTTGCGCGCTAGGCGGCTGGGCGGTCAGCGCCTGTTCATATTGCTGAGCGGCTTCCTGCAAAGCGCCGTAATACAGGCCCACTTCATCCGGGCTCAACGGCAGCAGAGCCCGCACCGCGCTGAAGCGCACCTCATCGTCGGGATCGTCCAGCAGCGGGCCGATCAGCATGCTGCGTTGTTCCTCCGGCAGCATGGACGTCACCGTCTGGATGGCTGCCTGCTGAACCAGCGGAGCAGGGCGCATGAGATCGCCGCGTAGAATTTTTATGGCCTGGGTGCTGGGGTAGTTAACCAGTTCGGCGAGAAGCCCCGCACGGCGGATTTCGGACAGGTCGGTACGGGTGAATTGCTGATACAGCACCCGCGCAGCGCCCGGCTTGCCACTGTGGGCCTGCTCCAGTGCTTCGGCGTAGCTGTGATTGACCTGCGGGGCAGCCGGCGGCGCGTGCCAGTTTCGCACCAGCATCGCCATGGCGATGACCAGCAGCAACAGCACCAGCGCAACTGCCACCTGCCAGCGCCGTCGCGCCTTGAGCTGAGCGGGTGTGCGCCGGGAAGACGATTCAGACATATCGGTTTCCGTTTTTGCGTGTGCAGCAGCTTCGGGGAGAGACTGCCGGGTGTCAAACGCTGTGGGGATTGATTGGCCCCTCGGCCGCTCGCACGGTGTTTATCAATCGTCCAAAAAAAGCCCCGAACCTTGTGGGTCCGGGGCCTTCGAGAGCGTCAGATCGTGGCGGCAGATCAGCGCTGAATATCAGCCGCCGGTCTAGCGATCGCGCCGTTCATCCCATCACCTCAGGCGTTCGGCTGCCAGCCACCGCCCAGGGCTTTGTAGATGGCAACGATGCCACGGTAAAGATCGATCTCGGCCAAAGCCTGGCTGTCTTCGGCGGCCAGACGCTCGCGTTCGGCGTCCAGCAGCACGAGGAAATCAGCGGTGCCTTCGCGGTACTGGATGTTCGCCAGATTGGCCGCCGAACGACTGGCCTCACTCTGCCGCACCAGCGACACCAAGCGCTGCTGACGCTTGTCGTAGTCGCTGAACGCGTTTTCGGTTTCTTCCAGGGCCAGCAGCACTTGCTGCTCGTAGTTAGCCAGCGCGCCTTCGGCATCGGCGTTGGCGCCGCGAATCCGCGCCCTTACGCTGCCCAGGTCAAACGCAGCCCAGGTGATGCTCGGGCCGAGGCCCCACGCTTGAGCCGCTCCGGAACCGATCTGCGAACCACGGCTGGCCGTGAATCCCAGGAAACCGCTGAGGCTGACCCTTGGAAACAGGTCAGCCGTCTGCACGCCGATCCGCGCAGTTTGCGCCGCCAGTTGCCGTTCGGCACTGCGCACGTCCGGACGGTTTTCCAGCAGTTTGGTCGGATCACCGATCGGCAGGGCCTTGGAGATCGCCGGCAGTTTGGCCGGGGCGAGGGTCACGGTCATGGCGTCCGGACGTTCGCCGAGCAGGGTGGCGATGCGGTTGCGTTCGCGGACCTGTTCGGCCTGAAGCTGCGGAATGGTCGCTTCGACTGCCGCCAGACGTGCGTCGGAACGCACCACGTCGAGCTCATTGCCGACGCCTTCGTCACGCAGTTGTGCCGTGACTCTGCGGGATTCCTGCTGGTTTTTCAGGTTGTCCCGGGCGATGTTTTCACGAAGTTGTGCGCCACGCAGCTGGCCGTAGGCGTCCACCAGCTCGGCAATCATGGTCACCTGCAGCTGATAGAGGTTCGCCTCGGCCGCCTGCTGGTCGGCATCGCTGGCTTCCAGTTCGCGCTGAATGCGGCCGAACAGGTCGAGTTCCCAGGCCATGTCCAGGCCCAGATCGTAACGTTCCTGATTGACGCGCTGTTCAGTCTGCCCTGGCACCTGGCTGCGACCGACCTGGCTGCTCGCGCGGCTGGTCACCACCGGCATGGCGTCGTTGCTGATGTCGTCCCGAATCGCGCGGGACGCCTTCAGCCGGGCGAAGGCAACGCGCAACTCGCGGTTGCCCTGCAGCGATTCGGCGACCAGTTTGTTCAGGGTCGGGTCGTCGAATTGTTGCCACCAGATGGTTTCGATGTGGCTGCGGTCGTAGGCGCGCTGGGTGGCGGCCTGGATGTTGGCCGCCGCCGTTTCCGGCTTCTTGTAGTCCGGGCCGACGGCGCAGGCCGCCAGCGCCAGCACCAACAGGCTCGGCAGGAAGAGTTTTGCAGCCTTCATCAATGAGCCTCCGGGGCAGTGGTCTGAATGCGTTGAGCCTTGGCCGCCTTGCGCGCCTCTTTGCGTCCAACGTAGTTCCGAATCAGTACATAGAAGACCGGCGTCAACAGCAGACCGAAGAAGGTCACACCGAGCATCCCGGAGAACACAGCCACGCCCATGGCATGACGCATTTCGGCACCGGCGCCGCTGGAAAGGACCAGCGGAACCACACCCATGATGAACGCGAAGGAGGTCATCAGGATCGGCCGCAGACGCAGGCGGCAGGCTTCAAGCACAGCCTCCAGCGGGGTCTTCCCCTTGTCTTGCTCATCCTTGGCGAACTCGACGATCAGAATCGCGTTCTTGCACGCCAGGCCCACCAGTACGATCAGGCCGATCTGGGTGAAGATGTTGTTGTCGCTCCCGGCAATGATCACACCGGCAATGGCCGACAGCAGGGTCATCGGTACGATCAGGATCACCGCCAGCGGCAGGCTCCAGCTTTCATACAGCGCCGCCAGTACCAGGAACGCCAGCAGTACGCAGAGCGGGAAGACCAGCAACGCGGTGTTGCCCGACAGGATCTGTTGATAGGTCAGGTCGGTCCACTCGTAGGTCATGCCGTTGGGCAGTTCTTCCTTGAGCAGTTTTTCCATCGCCACCTGCGCCTGACCCGAGCTGAAACCCGGACCCGCCGCGCCGTTGATCTCGGCGGTGATGAAGCCGTTGTAGTGCATGACGCGGTCCGGGCCCGAGGTGTTGGTGACTTTCAACAGCGTCGCCAACGGGATCATTTCGCCGCGGTTGTTGCGCACTTTCAGCTGACCGATCTGTTCAGCGTCCTGACGGAACTGCTGTTCAGCCTGGACGTTGACCTGATAGGTCCGGCCGAAACGGTTGAAGTCGTTAGCGTACAGCGAGCCCAGGTAGACCTGCAGGGTGTCGAAGATGTCGCTGATCGGCACACCGAGGGTCTTGGCTTTTTCGCGGTCGATGGCGGCATCGACCTGGGGCACGTTCACCGTGTAGCTGGTGAACAGCGCGGCCAGTTCCGGCACGCTGCGGCTCTTGCCGATGATGTTCATCGTCTCTTTGTACAGCTCGTCATAACCCAGGTTGCCGCGGTCTTCGATCTGCAGACGGAAACCGCCGATCGTGCCCAGGCCTTGTACCGGCGGCGGCGGGAAGATCGCCATGTAGGCTTCCTGAATCCCCGCATATTTACCGTTGAGGGCACCGGCGATGGCACCGGCCGACTGGTCTGCTGCCGTGCGATCTTCGAACGGCTTGAGCGTGACGAAGACGATGCCGGAGTTCGGGCTGTTGGTGAAACCGTTGATCGACAGACCCGGGAAGGCCACGGCGCTTTCAACGCCCGGTTGCTTCAGGGCGATGTCAGACATGCGCTTGATCACGTCTTCAGTGCGGTCCAGGCTCGCGGCGTCCGGCAATTGCGCGAAGGCCACCAGGTACTGCTTGTCCTGGGCCGGCACGAAACCGGTTGGCGTGGTGGAGAAACCCAGCCAGGTCATGACGATCAGGCCGGCGTACACCACCAGCGCGACACCGCTGACGCGGATCACCCGACCCACCGTGCTCACATAACCGTTACTGGCCTTGACGAAGAAGCGGTTGAACGGCCGGAACAGCCAGGCCCCAAACAGCTTGTCGAGGAAGCGTGAGAAGCCATCCTTCGGCGCATCGTGAGCGCGCAGCAATACGGCCGCCAGGGCAGGCGACAGGGTCAGGGAGTTGAAGGCCGAGATCACCGTAGAGATGGCGATCGTCAACGCAAACTGTTTATAGAATTGCCCGGTCAATCCGGAGATGAACGCCGCCGGGATGAACACCGCACACAGCACCAGGGCCGTGGCGATGATCGGGCCGGTCACTTCTCGCATGGCGATCTGTGTGGCCTCCATCGGTTCGTGGCCAAGCTCGATGTTCCGCTCGACGTTCTCCACCACCACGATGGCGTCGTCCACGACGATACCAATCGCCAGTACCAGCCCGAACAGCGACAGCGCGTTGAGGGAGAAGCCAAACAGGTGCATGACCGCGAAGGTACCGATCAACGACACCGGCACGGCGGCCAGCGGGATGATCGAAGCACGCCAGGTCTGCAGGAACAGAATCACCACGAGTACGACGAGGATCAGCGCTTCGAACAGCGTGTGAACCACCGCCTCGATGGAGCCGCGCACGAAGATCGTCGGGTCATAGACGATGCTGTAGTCCATGCCTTCCGGGAAGTTCTTCTTCAGCAGTTCCATCTCGCCGCGCACTTCGTTGGAAATGTCGATGGCGTTGGAGCCCGGGCGCTGGAAGATCGGGATCGCCACCGCCGGCTGGTTGTTCAGCAACGAACGCAGCGCGTACTGGCTGGAACCCAGTTCGACGCGGGCGATGTCTTTGACCCGGGTGATTTCGCCGTTGTCGCCGGCGCGCACGATGATGTTCTCGAACTCTTCTTCAGAGACCAGACGGCCCTGGGTATTGATCGACATCTGGAAGCTGGTGGCGCTCGGGGAGGGCGGTGCGCCCAGTTGACCGGCGGCGACCTGGCGGTTCTGCTCGCGAATGGCGTTGACCACGTCGGTCGCGGTGATGTTGCGCGAAGCGGTTTTGTTCGGGTCGAGCCAGACACGCAGCGAGTAGTCGCCCATGCCGAACAGCTGCACATCGCCGACACCGTTCAGGCGTGCCAGCTCATCCTTGATGTTGAGGACCGCGTAGTTGGACAGGTACAGCATGTCGTAGCGCTGATCCGGTGAGGTCAAGTGGACCACCATCGTCAGGTCAGGCGAGGCCTTGTCCACGGTGATACCGATGCGCGTCACTTCTTCCGGCAGCTTTGGCTCGGTCCGGGTGACCCGGTTCTGCACCTGCACTTGCGCGGTGTCGAGGTTGGTCCCCAGCGCAAAGGTGATGGTCAGGGTCAGCTTGCCGTCGGCGGTCGCCTGGGAGGACATGTACAGCATGTTCTCGACGCCGGTGATCGCCTGTTCCAAAGGCGCTGCGACGGTTTCGCCGATCACTTTCGGGTTGGCGCCGGGGAAGTTGGCGCGCACGACAACGGTCGGCGGCACGACTTCCGGGTATTCACTGATGGGCAGCTGGAACAGCGAGATCGCGCCGGCGATCAGGATCAGCAGCGAAAGCACCGCCGCGAAGATCGGCCGCGTGATAAAGAACTTGGAGAAATTCATCGAGTGTGTCCCTTAACCGCGCGGCGTGGCGGAAGCAGCCACCTTGGCGTCCAGCTTCGGCTGGGCCTTGGTTTGGTTGCTGGCTTCGAGCGCCTGGCGTTGTTGTTGCAGTGCGGTGAGTGTTTCGGCGCTGGCCATCGGTGTGTCCTGCGGGTCAACCGGTGAACCCGGACGCACGCGCTGCAGGCCGGTGACGACAATGCGGTCGTCCTTGGTCAGGCCGCTGCGCACGATGCGCAAGCCTTCAAGCTTCGGCCCCAGATCTACGCTGCGGTAGATCGCCTTGTTGTCCTTGTCGACCACCAGCACGAATTTCTTGCCCAGGTCGGTGCCGACCGCTTCGTCCTTGATCAGCATGGCCGAGTAGGTGCCGCTGCCGACCAGCTTCAGGCGCGCGTACAGGCCCGGGGTGTATTCGCCCTTGCTGTTGTCGAACACGGCGCGGCCACGGATGGTGCCGGTGCGCGGATTGACCTGGTTGTCGACGAAGTTCATCTGCCCCAGGTGCGGGTTTTCGGCTTCGTTGGACAGGCCCATGTACACCGGCGTGGTCGCGCCGCGTTTGCCGTCGCGGGCCAGCTGGTTGTACTTGAGGAACACGCGTTCGTCGGCGTCGAAGTAGGCGTAGACCTTGTCCGTCGAGACCAGGCTGGTGAGGATGGTCTGATCGGCGGTGACGATATTGCCGGCGGTTATTTCCGCGCGGCTGACGCGGCCGGTGATCGGCGCCGTGACGCGGGTGAAGCTCAGATTCAGACGCGCCAGGTCAAGCTGCGCCTGGATGGCCGCAACGGCTGCCTTGGATTCCTGGGCGGTGGTGGTCCGTGAGTCGGCGAGTTCGGCGGAGATCGCATTGTTGGTGCGCAGGCGTTCGCCGCGCTGGGCTTCATTGGTGCTGCGCTGGGCCGCGGCCCTGGACTGCTGAAGCTGGGCTTCCAGACGATGCACTTCGGCTTCGAACGGGCGGGGGTCGATCTGGAACAGCAGATCGCCTTTCTTCACCAACGCGCCGTCAGTGAAGGCAACCGAATCGATCTGGCCGGAAACACGCGGGCGAACCTGAACGGTTTCCGGCGATTCCAGGCGGGCGGTGACTTCGTCCCACTCGTTGACCGGTTGCTCGATCACCTTGGCCACATTGACTTTCGCCGCCGCCGGCGCAACCGTCGCTTCAGGCGCCCGGCCGCACGCGCTGATGACCACGAGGGTCAACGCGGCGAGGGGATAGCGCAAAGGAGTTAAAGACTGAAGCATGGGAGAATCCGCCGATGTTATTGAGATGGGCGGATAATGTTCTCGGGGGTGTTATTGCACGAATCGAATGACGCGAAGGTAACTATCATTCGTAATGATGTTCGGCGTAATAAAAGGTCTGTAATCGATAGTCTGCACCGTCATGCAGCATAAGCCTGTTTTGCCTGGATGCGCAGTGCTTTTAGTGGGACCGGCTTTAGCCGGGAAGGGGTCGGAATGAACACCCTCACATGTGCTGGGTGATCACGGATTCATTCCCGGCTAAAGCCAGCCCCATTAATGCACGTCCCGCGTTTCAGGCCCTAAACACGGAGGATGTGCGCAATCGCAAGGGGCCGATTAAAAAAGAGCGTGGACTCGGCATAGGCCAATGATTAGAATCATTCTCATTTGGTGCATCCATCGCTCAAGGCTCTTGTCATGGTTGACACAGCGACGCTAACTCCGCGGACCCTGCATTCCCTGTACCGCGACCACCACGGCTGGCTTGAAAGCTGGCTGCGCAAGCGAATGGGCAATGCCTGGGATGCTGCGGACCTGAGTCAGGATACCTTTTTACGGGTGCTTTCCAGCTCGCAACAGATCGCCGATCTGCAGGAACCACGTGCGTATCTGTTGACCGTGGGCAAGCGCCTGCTCAGCAATTTCTACACGCGGCGCAGTCTTGAGCAGGCCTATCTGGAGGCGCTGGCCCGGTTTCCTGAGGACAGCGTGCCTTCTCCCGAACAGCGTTGGCTGCTGCTGGAAACCCTGCAGGCACTCGATGAGTTGCTGGACGGTCTGCCGACGCCGGTACGCCGGGCATTTCTTTTGAGTCAGCTCGAGGGCCTGGGCTATCGCGACATTGCGCAGCGCCTTGAGGTGTCCGAGCGCACCGTCAAGCGCTACATGGCGCAAGCTTACGAGCACTGCCTGTTGGTGGATTGGTGAGTCGTTCGGCACCCTCGAACGAAGAGCGCGAGGTGGTACGCAGCGCTGCACGATGGCTGGCGCTGCTGGAATCCGGCAGGGCCAGTGAGGAAGATCACGCCGAGCTGCAGCACTGGCGCGACAGTGCGGATGACAACGAGCGCGCCTGGCAAAAGGCTCAGCAGCTGCGCCAGCGCTTTTCGGCCTTGCCGGCCAATCTGGCGATGGCAACGCTGGACCGCCCTGACGAGGCTCGACGCGCCGCGCTGAAAAGCATATTGGGCGTTGTCGTACTGGCTCCGGCGGTATGGCTGTTGGGGCGTCAGTTACCGCTGGAGGTCTGGCGCGCCGACCTGCACACCGCCATTGGTGAACACCAGCGCCTGACCCTGGCCGATGGCAGTGTCCTGCAGCTGAACACTGACAGCGCCGTCAATGTCGATCTGAGTGCCCGGCAGATAAAGCTGATACGCGGAGAAATCGCACTCAACGTGCCGGGCAGCGCGCCTTTGATTATCGAGGGTCCATACGGTCGTATCGTGCTCAGTCAGGGTGAAGTCTGCGTGCGTCTGGACGAGAGCGACTGCCGGGTCTCGGTGGTCCGCGGCTCGGTGCAGGTTCAACCGTTGCAAGGCCCAGCGCTGCTTTTGCAGGCGCAACAGCAGATCAGCCTGTTCAGAAACGGAGCAGGGCCGGTCACCGCCTTCGACGCCATGCTGCCCGGCTGGCGTGACGGCGTGCTGACTGCGCAGAATCAGCCGTTGGGTGATTTTCTGCGAGAGCTCGGTCGATACCGCCCCGGCCTGCTGCGCTGGGAGCCTGAGCTTGAAGCATTGCGGGTAACCGGCAGTTTCCAGCTCGATAACACTGACCGGGTCCTGTCACTGCTGGCAGCCAGTCTGCCGGTAGAGATTCACAGGCGCACCCGCTACTGGGTCACCCTGGCGCCCCGAAAAAACACACCCGCAAAAAATAGTGCGTGAAGCCTGTCCCTTTTTTTCGTCCCACTGGTCATTCCAGGTAGTGAACAAAATGACGAGAGCTTCCCTTTATGTCCGCAGTTTCTTCCCATCGTTTGCGGCCGCTGCTGCATTTCAGTCTGTTGCTGACCCTGAATTCCACTCCTCTGTTCATCTCGACCAGTTGGGCCGACACCGCGAACAGGCGCGGCTATGAGGTGCCCGCTGGCACGCTGAGTGCCGCGCTGACCCGGTTTGCCGGGCAGGCCGGCGTCAACCTGTCGGTAGACCCTGCGCTGGTGAACGGACGCAACAGCGCCGGGCTGTCGGGCGACTTCGCAGTCGAAGAAGGCTTTGCGCAACTGTTGCAGGGCACGGGCCTGCAACTGGTGTCCGTGGGCGATCAGGCGTACACGCTGATTCCTGCCGTTGAAAACACGAGCATGCAGCTGGCGCCGACGTCGATTGTCGGCGACGGCGGCGCCACAGACGGTCAGGAATATGCAGGCGGTCAGGTCGCGCGCAAAGGGTCGCAAGGCATGCTCGGCTCGCGGGATTTCATGGAAACGCCGTTCAGCATGACCACCTACACCCAGGAGGCGGTGAAAAACCTGCAGGCCCGCACGCTGGGCGACCTGATTGCCAGTGATCCGTCGGTGCGCTCCACCAACCCGGCGGGCGGGCGTTACGAACAGTTCACCATTCGTGGTTTCAGCCTGTTCAACAGTGACGTTTCCTACAACGGTCTTTACGGCATCCTGCCCACCTACACCATCGACATGGAAATGGCCGAGCGGGTCGACATCCTTAAAGGTCCGAGCCAAATGATCAATGGCATCTCGCCCCGCGGCAGTGTCGGCGGCGGCATCAACGTGGTGCCGAAACGGGCAACCGACAAGCCAATCACCGAATTCACCACCAGCTATGCGTCTAAGGGGCAGGTCGGCACCGCTGTGGACGTGGCTCGCCGGTTCGGTGAAGACGACAGGTTTGGCATCCGCTTCAACGGCGTGAAGCAATCTGGCGATACCGAGTGGGACCACCAGAGCGTCGACCGCGAGATGGCGGTGCTGGGGCTGGATTTCCGCGGCGAGCGTTTGCGCCTGTCGACCGATATCGGCCACAGCGAACGTGACACCGACGCACCCCAAGAGCGTGTGCAAGTCGGTGCCAATGCCAGAGCGCCCGACGCCAAAGATGTGCGCGACAACTATGCGCAGGCATGGAGCAAGGCGCGCACCCGCGACACCTTCGGGACGGTGAATGCCGAGTACGACGTCAATGATTCGGTCATGCTCTATGGCGGGGTCGGTGCGCGCAAAAGCAACCACGAGTTCCTGCGCCATGCGGTGTCGGTGACCAACAATGCGGGCGACTTCAGCGTGCAACCCCGCGACTTTACCCGTGACGAAAATGTCCGGACGGCCAACGCCGGGGTGCGCAACTGGTTCCACACCGGCCCGGTCAGCCACGAGGTCAATCTGGCTGCCAGCTATTTCTACATGGACTTCGAGAACGGCGGCGCGCGTTATGCGTCCTCGCCCAGCAACCTGTACGACCCGATAGAGACGCCGACTCCGGTCAACCCGACTCGATCCGACGCCAGGGTCTACACCGAAAACCGTTTCAGCGGTGTGGCCTTGACCGACACCCTGGGTTTCTTCGATGACCGCCTGCTGCTGACACTCGGTGCCCGCTGGCAGCGGGTCAAGGTTGATGACTGGACTGACAACGTCAAGGGCGACACCGCCTACGACGAGGAGAAGGTCTCGCCTTCAGGTGGCATTCTGTACAAGGTCACTGATGACTTGTCGGTGTACGCCAACTACATGGAAGGCCTGAGCCAAGGCAAAATCGCGCCGTCTACCTCGATTAATGAAGACGAGATATTCCCGCCGTTCGTCAGTCGTCAGCTCGAAGTCGGTGCCAAGTATGACTTGGGATCGTATGCGTTCACCGCCAGTGTGTTTCGTATCAAGCAGCCGGCTTATGAGACCAACGCCACGTCGCGGGTCTTCGGCGCCAATGGCAAACGCCAGAATGAAGGCGTCGAGCTGACGATGTTCGGCGAACCCCTCAAGGGCTTCCGCCTGCTGGGCGGGGTGATGTACATCGACAGCAAACTCGCCCACACCGTCAACGGTCAGTTCGATGGCAACCGGGCGCCTGCCACGCCCGAATACAACGCCAACCTGGGTGTCGAGTGGGACGTGCCGCAGGTCAAGGGCCTGACCCTGACCGGCCGGGGTATCTACACCAGTTCGCAGTATCTGGATCAGGCCAACAGCAAAAGCATCGATTCTTCCGAGCGGTTCGATGCAGGTGCGCGCTACGCCTTCAAGGTCGACCAGAAGGACATCACGCTGCGTGCCAATATCGAAAACATCATGGACAAGCGTTACTGGGCCTCCGCGGGCGCCTCGGATGACAGCGACCCCGGCCTGACGCTGGCCACTCCCAGAACCTACCTGCTGTCAGCAACCATCGGTTTTTGAATGCAGTTAACCGCCCGGATCAACGCTGGGCGAAGACGAGGCTCGCGCCCGGCACATTGCCCCATTGCTGAAGCAGATATCTCCGGTGCCAATGCTCGAAGCGTTGTTCGAATTCTAAATCCATTAAACTGTGTCCTAAGCTCATAAATCTGCCATAAGCCCCATCAAGATGGAGTTACGGCGTTGAAGTCATTAAATAGCTGGCACATACTGGCTCGCATCAATGGCAGACGGACTGTGCGCCCTCATGTTGGATTTAAGCTTCAGCAAGCCCGGTGAAATCGTCAGTCGCCTCTGCGTCCGATTGCGCGCCGAGCGCCTTGCGCTGGAGATGACCCAGGCCGACGTCGCCAGTCGCGCCGGCGTGGGCGTCAATACCGTTTCCAATCTCGAAGCCGGGCGCAATGTCAGCTTCGAAAATCTGGTCCGCGTCGCCATGGTCCTCGGCCGAACCAGGGAGCTGGAAGGGCTGTTCATGCCCAGGCTCGACAGCCTGGATGACATTCGCCGCTACGAAGCCGCTGCCGAGCGTCAACGTATAAGGAAGTCGGGCGATGCTTGAGCAGGTCGAGGTGTATTACAACGGCTGGGACGAGCGCTGGCTGTGGGGTACGTTAGTGTCGACGACGGCCATCACCGGGCGTCCGCAGATTGTCTTCGAGTACAGCGACGAGGCGCGGTCCAGAGGCCTGGAGCTGTCGAGTTACACGCTGCCGCTGGAGGGACCGCGCCTGCGCCGTGGCTTCGCTGCCCACCAGCTCGGTCTGCCGGGGCCTGTCTACGACGCATTGCCGGATGGTTGGGGCATGCTGCTGATGGACAGGTTGTTCAGGCGTCGTCAGCTCAATGCGGCGCGCATCGGGCCGCTGGAGCGGCTGGCCTACATCGGGAATACGGCCATGGGTGCGATGTCGTTCGAGCCTGTCGCCCCCGAGGGACTGGAGCCCCAGGCCCATGTCCCCATCGAGTTGCTGGCCGCGGAGATTCAGGAAGTGGTCCAGGGTGACGGCGGAGAATTCCTGCACACGTTGATGCTGGTTGGCGGCTCGCCCCAGGGCGCACGGCCCAAGGCGCTGGTCTACCGCGATCCCGAAACAGGCGCCTTCACCACCGCCGCGACACCGGGTTTCGAAGCCTGGCTGATCAAGTTTCCGGCCAAAGGCGAGCACGCCGAAGTCTGCGCCATCGAGATGGTCTACGCCCACTGCCTGCGCTTATGCGGCATCAAAACGCCCGACACTGAGCATTTCGTATTGCCCAACGGCCTGGCAGCATTCGCCAGCCGACGCTTCGACCGCAGCCAGGGCAAGCGAGTACCCATGCAAAGCCTCGCCGCGTTCACCGGCGCGGACTACACCTCGCCGGGATCGCTGGACTACGTCAACTTCCTGCGCGCGACGCAACTCTGCACCAACGACGTCCGCGAGAAAGCCATCGCCTTCGAGCGCGCCGTGTTCAATATCGCGTTCAACAATCGCGACGATCATCCGAAGAATTTTGCCTACCTCATGTCGGCGTCCGGCACCTGGACGCTGGCGCCGGCCTACGACGTGACCTTCTGCGAGGGACCGGGGGGATATCACCAGATGGACGTGCTGGGAGAGGCGCTGGCGATTGATCGAAAGGCGATGCTCCGGCTTGCGGATGAGGCCGAGGTGTCAGCGGAGAAGGCGGGCAGGGTGATTGACGGAATTTGCGATGTGGCGAGTCGATTTGCGGAGATCGCCGAGCAGACCAGCCCCGGCTTGATCACTCCGGCAACCGTTTTGATGCTGCAGGCGCGGATCGACGAAAACGTCGCGTTATTACGCTGATAAATGCTCCACCCGACATCGGCTTTCCGGGATGACGTCTGGCGCTTTCCCGGCTGAAGCCGGTCCTACCGGGATACGCGGTGCTTTTAGTGGGACCGGCTTTAGCCGGGAAGAGGCCGGCATGAATGTCCTCACATCTGCAGCATGACCATTGACGCACTCCCGGCTAAAAACGGTCCTAACGGGATACGTGGTGCCTTTAGTGGGACCGGCTTTAGCCGGGAAGAGGCCGGCATGAATGTCCTCACATCTGCAGCGTGACCATTGACGCATTCCCGGCTAAAACCGGTCCTGCTCATGCGCGCGGTATGTCAGTGGGTACCTGTTTGCTATCGATACTCGCAGCAGGTCTGGCAACGTTGCACAATCAGAAATGGTGAGTTGAGTTTTCTGGTGATTCACGGTCTTCATTGCAGGCAATAGGCTTCAGCATGAATCCACTCATGCAGGGCTTCCAATGACTTCCGCCGATTCCGTCAACTCCTCGAACAGCAAGCCCGGCGTCAGCCGGCGCAGCATTTTGCAAGCGTCCGCGGTTGGAGCGGCGTCTGCCGTCGCCGCATCATTTGCCAGCACGGCCTCGGCCGTCTCACATCCTTCCCGCCGGAGCAGCGGCGCCGGGTCCGACGATGCCTTCCGTGTCAGGTTTCTCACGCAAAAGGTCGGCGATGTCGAGGTGTTCTACCGCGAAGTCGGAGAGAAGGATGCTCCAGTGCTCTTGCTGCTCCACGGTTTTCCGAGCGCCAGCCATATGTTCCGCAACCTGATGCCGCTGCTCGCCAGCGAGTACCGCCTGATCGCGCCGGACTTGCCTGGTTTCGGCAACACCCAGGTGCCGCCGCGAGGCCAGTTCGATTACACCTTCGACAACCTTTATAAAGTGGTTGAGGGGTTCACCGAGGCCCTCGGGTTGAAGAGATACGCGTTGTACATCTTCGACTACGGGGCGCCCATCGGCCTGCGTCTCGCCGCCGCCAACCCGGAAAAGGTCACGGCCCTCATCAGCCAGAACGGCAACGCCTACCTTGAAGGTTTCAGCGATCAGTGGGACCCGTGGCAGGCCTATTGGCGTGATCCTTCGCCCGCCAACCGCGAAGCCTGTCGCCCCTCGCTGTCGCCCAAGACTATCCGCGAATGGCAATACGGCACGGGTTCTGATCCCGAGAAGCTTTCCCCCGACGGCTACAATCTGGACATTTTTTACATGTCGCGACCCGGTGCAGAGGAAATACAGCTGGACCTGATTCTCGATTACCGCAGCAACGTGGCGGCCTATCCAGCGTTCCAGGCGTACTTGCGCAAGCACCAGCCACCCTTGCTCGCGGTGTGGGGCAAGCACGACCCGGCCTTCATCCCGCCGGGCGCGCAAGCGTTTCGCAAGGACATCCCGAGTGCCGAGGTGCATCTTCTCGACGCCGGACACTTTGCACTGGAGACCCATGCGCCGGAGGTTGCGCAGTACATTCGGGATTTCCTGTCGCGAAAGCTGCAGGCGTAAAGACGCCGGTCATGCCACGTTGGCGGCGCAATGACCGGAGCATTTCGCGGATCAGCTGTGGGGCGAGAGGGCTGATGCCATCGCCAGTCAGCCTTCACCCAACTCGCGCATCACCGCGTACAAGGCGGACTTCGCTTCAAAGCCGACCCCCGGAATATCCGGCAGCCCGACGTAGCTGTTTTCTACCTTGATCCCGTCAGCGAAACCGCCGAAGGGCTGGAACACGTCCGGGTAGGATTCGTTGCCGCCCAGGTGCAGGCCGGCGGCAATGTTCAGGGACATCTGGTGACCACCGTGGGGCACCACGCGGCGTGACGACCAGCCCATGTCTTCCATCACCTTCAGGGTGCGCATGTATTCCACCAGTCCGTAGGACAACGCGCAGTCGAACTGCAGAAAGTCACGATCAGGGCGCATGCCGCCGTGACGCAGCAGGTTGCGGGCGTCCTGATGGGAGAACAGGTTTTCACCGGTGGCCATGGGCAGCTCGTAGTGATTGGCAAGCTCGGCCTGGAGCGCGTAATCCAGCGGATCACCGACTTCTTCGTACCAGAAGAGGTTGTATGGCTTGATGGCTTCGGCATACGCAATGCCGGTCTCCAGATCAAAACGGCCGTTGGCGTCCACCGCCAGACGACGCCCGTCACCCACCACCTCAAGCACCGCCTCGATGCGGCGGATGTCTTCGTCCAGTGGCACGGCGCCGATCTTCATTTTGACCACGTCATAACCGCGATCCAGATAGCCCTGCATCTCCGCCTTGAGCTTGGTCTGGTCTTTGCCGGGGTAGTAATAGCCACCTGCGGCGTAGACCCAGACTTTGTCATCGGCCACGCCGTTACGGTAACGGTCAGCCAGTAGGCGATAGAGGGGTTTGCCTTCGATCTTGGCGACTGCATCCCAGACGGCCATGTCAATGGTGCCAACGGCGACCGAGCGCTCACCGTGGCCGCCTGGCTTTTCGTTGGTCATCAGGGTTTTCCAGATGGCGAACGGGTCGAGGTTGTTGTTTTCGTGATCGACGAGTGTGTCGGGATCGGCTTCGGTGATGCGTGCCAGGAAGCGATCACGCATCAGCGCGCCCTGGCCATAGCGGCCGTTGGAATTGAAGCCGTAGCCGATGACGGGCTTACCGTCGCGAATCACATCAGTAATCACCGCCACGACCGAGCAGGTCATCTTGGAAAAATCGATGTAGGCGTTGGCGATGGGCGAGGCGATGGAAACGGTTTTTTCACGGATTTCGACGATGCGCATGACGGTTCCTCTTGTTGTTCGTGACCCCACGTTAGGCTTTGCGACGCGCCCCGCCCAATGCTATTAATGCCGCACCCTATGCACAGGAGGCATGGCCCCTTGGAACTCGTCTGGCTTGAAGATCTCTCAGCGCTGGCGGAGTACGGCAGCTTCGTCCGTGCCGCCGAAGCACGGCACGTGACCCAGCCGGCCTTTAGCCGCCGCGTTCGCTCGCTGGAGAACTGGATGGGCGTGGAGCTGTTTGTGCGTACACCCCAGGGTGCAACTCTGACGGAGGCAGGCCGGCAAATTCTGCCCAGCGCTCAAGAGGCCGCCCGGCAGCTGTACCGGATGCGCAACGAAGCCCAGGAAGTGGCCGGGATGGCCGCACGCTCACTCAAGTTCGCGGCGACGCATTCGCTGTCGTTCACCTTCTTTCCCAAGTGGCTGCGAAGCTCGGAAAACGCCGCGCTCATCGAGGCCGTGCAGCTGCACTCCGACAGCATGGCGGTCTGCGAGCAGATGCTGATCCACGGTCAGGTGCAGTTCATGCTCTGCCATCGCCACCCCGACGTGCCGCCACTGCTGGCCCCTGATCAGTTCATCAGCAAGAAGGTCGGTGAGGACGTGCTGGTGCCCCTGGCAAGCACATCTACCCGCTTCGGCACCGCGCCGGCGGCCTTGCCGTATCTGGCGTATACCCATGAATCCGGGCTGGGGCGTATCGTCGCCCACCGACTGCGGGGCAAGGAGGATTACCTTCACCTCAAACCCCTGTTCAACAGCCACCTTGCGGCGGTGCTCATGTCCATGGCCCTGGAAAGCAAAGGCGTGGCGTGGCTGCCGAAAAGCCTGACCGAGCAGGAAGTGCTGGAAGGGCGCCTGGTCAGAGCGCTCGATGAGAGCTGGGACATTCCGCTGGAAATTCACCTGACCCGGCCAAAGGCGCGATTGAGTCAGGCGGCGGAAGCATTTTGGGGCGAGGCGGGCGGTGACGTGGGGCTGGCGTTGGGCGGGCGGGCGGGTTGAATCAGCTTCTTTAAAGCTAGCATTGGACCTCATATTTTCGTCAAGGCGGGGGACTAATCGTGGCGCTCAAGCCTCGTGTGAATACGCAATCCTCCGTTCTGGTCTACCATCATCCTGCCACTACTACAAAATAATGCTGGCTGGGTATCAACCGACATATAAAAAATGCAATTGTCAGCACGGAGCGCAGCAATGATAAGTAACATTCAAAAACTCAAAAACTTCGGGATATTCAAAAACTATAATAACAAGGCGACCCAGAACTTCGGGCGGTACAATCTTGTATATGGTTGGAATGGCACAGGAAAATCAACACTTTCAGGTCTTTTCTCCTCCCTTGAAAAGCGGACTACTAATCCGAGCTTTACAGGCTCAGAGTTCACTATTACAACAGATGCTGGGTCGACAGTAACAGAAAAAAATCTAGCTACCAGTAACCTTAATATTCAAGTTTTCAATCAGAAATTTGTGCAAGACAACATAGATTGGAACAGCTCCGTTAAAAGCATACTGCTAGTGGCTAAAGAAAAGATAGACGAAATTAAAAAACTTGAAGAGCTTAAGAGGCAGGTAAAAGAAAAAGACGCAAAATACACTGTTGAAAATACTTCGCTCGGCCGACTTGTCACTGACCAAGCTAAATTCATGACGGATAGTGCAAGGCATGTTAAGACTGGATTACAGTCAATTGATACGAGTGATAGCTACTACTTAAATTATGACAAGCGAAAACTAGAGGGTTTCATAGGTCGAAATAAAGAAAAAATTGACGACCCGACTTCTATATTACAAAAAGACAAGATAGTTGAGCTTACCAACTCAGCTAAATCGGCACAGCTTCCGGCTATACGATTCGTCAAAACCGCTCTTGACAACGAGTATTACAAACAAGCTTCCACTAGGCTAAGAGACTTGCTAAAAACTACAGCAGTTAGCAAAACCTTGGAAAGGTTAAGTCAGAACAGCGATATTCAGAAATGGGTGCAGGATGGTATAGAGATACATCACCGGCACAATTCAAGCTGCTGTGAGTTTTGTGGAAACCAAGTATCGGAACAAAGAGCTAAGGAAATAGAAAGCCACTTCAGTGAAGAATTTAAAAACTTCCAATCTAGGTTAGCCAAAGCCCACGAGTGGCTTATTAATCAAAGCATCACTCAACCTATACTGCCATCCCCAGAGACACTATATAAAGAGTTCTCCACGGCTCTAAATGCGGCGGCTCAACGCAATTCTGCGGCGGTGAACGAAATCAATGAGCAAATCAAAAAGTGGCAAATCGCTTTAGATAAAAAAATAGAGAATCCTTTTGACGTCGAAATTAACATTGAAGAGATAGCTGCGACTTCAATTGATGCGTTCAATAGCACTCTAACTGAAGTCCAAAACATCACCGAACAACATGATAATAAAACAGACAATTTTGGAAAAGAAACAAAAAAAAGCAAGGAATCGTTAGAGCTTCACTACGCAGCAAGTGAAATCAAAGCATTTGGCTTCGGAAGTAAAGCAAAGACTATCGAAACCAAAACAGCGGAACTCAACGCTTTAGATGAGACAATAAAAAAAGCCAAGCAACAAATAAAGACCATCGAAGCATCTCTATCAAACGAAACAATAGGTGCGGACAAGTTCAATGACTCTCTGCATAAATTCATAGGCCGTAGCGAACTGTGCTTAAAATTTAACGGCGCTCGAAAAGGTTACGAGATAATAAGAAACAATGTTGGCACGCATGACGGCAATCTCAGCGAGGGTGAAAAAACTGCAATCGCATTTATATACTTCATGACTAAGCTGGAGGAAAATAACAATCGAATACAAGATACGATTGTCGTAGTGGATGATCCGGTATCAAGCTTTGACTCAAATCATCTGTTCCACGCATACTCATTTCTAAAAACCAGATGTATCGATGCTAAGCAGCTTTTTGTGCTCACTCACAACTTTACGTACTACAAACTGGTTCGAGACTGGTTCAACGGGGCTAATAAAAATAGAAGTAAAAAAACACCGGCCAAGCCGCCGGTAGCATTCTTTTTCAGAATTGACACTACAGCAGCGCTGCCAAGAGAGTCCCTACTAATGAATGCTGACTCTTCTTTGACGGACTACAACTCAGAGTACCATTACATTTTTTCGAAATTATATCTGTATAAAGAGCGCAAGACCCTTGATAGAGACGAAGCTTTTCTAACAGCCAACCTATCCAGGAAATTAGTAGAGTCGTTTTTCACTTTTAAATTTCCTAAAGGGCGTTCAGACGTCAACGCCCTATTGGAAAGCGGATTAAAGAACTGCACGGTAACTACGGCCGAAACAAAAGAAAAAATTTATCGCTTTATTAATAAGTACTCTCACAGCGACGTAATTGAAATCAACGAGGAGTCGGCTGAAAACTTGGCGGGGGAAAGCCATAGTGTAATTGAAGACATATTTAAATGGATTGAAGAAATTGATTTAGTTCACTACAACGAAATGGTGGAGGTTGTCGCCCCACCTAAACCTACGGTGGTCTGACGAGATCAGCCTGCCATTTCTTTAGTGACGGGCTGGTTTAATTTGCTGTTTTGAGGCCCGCCTGCATCGACAAATCCACTAACGAGCCGTCGAAAACGCTAGCAGTGAGGGGATAGCAGGCGAAAACAGTAACGAGGTAGTGCTGGAGAGTTGCCGTCGGCGCGACAAGCACCCACCTCGTGACGTCAATCTATGTGGCCTCCATCAAGAAGCATCATGGGCCTGAAAAATCTTGCTGACCACCGTCCACTTGCCTTCAACTTTCAGCAGATGGAAGAAGTCAGTGAAAGAGATGCCCGACATCTCATTTGCATCTATCCGTGCGCTGGCTGCCGTACCGACGATTTCGATACGGGTTATAGCGGCCTGAGCGTTCGGGGACGGACGAAAGTCTTCATCGATTCCCTTGAACAGCGTCGTAATCGCTCCGCCCGCGAGTTTGCCATCGGCACCGACGCTGTACATTGTCGCGTGTTCGTCGAATGCGGGTTTCATGATGCTACTTTTGGCCTGCTTGCAGCCTTCGATGTATTTATTCAGCACTTCGGTGATGGCCTGGTATTCATCTACGTAGGTAGGTTTATTCACGATTGTATGACTCACTTGTTTGTCATGGGGTTGGGTATCTGCCTGAGCAATCGTGCCCAAACTGGAAATCAGGGCGACTAGAAGCCAAGGCTTCATTGAAGTCATCTTCATGTGTTTACTCTTATTAATAACCAGTGGTATCCAGCCAGACAGATCCATAACGCGTGTAGGCGGGAGGTATCTCAATGATTTCTTTTAAATCATCGGCAGCCGTGCGAACCCAGAATGGATCCCGCAGCATTTGCCGACCCACGAAGACCAGATCAGCTCGGCCGTTTTGCAGAATTTCTTCGGCCTGACGTCCACTCTGGATCAAACCCACAGCACCCGTTGCAATATGCAGTTCCTTACGCAGTAATTCAGAGGCCGGTACTTGATAACCCGGGTAGGTCTGCACCTTGACCATCTTGATCCCTCCGGAACTACAGTCGATCAGATCAACACCTTGCTCTTTCATCCAGCGACCGTATTCAAGGAATGACTCCGGCGTGTTTCCGCCTTGCGCATAATCAGAGCTCGATATGCGCACGAACAGTGGGCGATCTCCCCAATGGGCTTTGACTTCCGCCAGCACTTCGCGCAGAAAACGATAGCGACGTTCGGCATCACCGCCATATTCGTCGTCGCGGGTATTGGCCAGCGGCGAGAGGAACTCACTGAGCAAGTAACCGTGGGCGGCATGAATTTCGAGGACGTCGAAACCGGCTTCGCTGGCACGTCGTGCAGCATCGCCGTAAAGCTTGACCAAGCCCGGAATTTCATCCATTGCGAGCGCGCGTGGAATAGGGCTGTTTTCCGTGAAGGGAATGGCCGATGGCGCGATGTGAATCAGATTGGGCAGATCAGCGTTGCGCCCGGCATGGCCGATCTGGGCGCCTGCTTTTGCGCCAAAGCCGTGAAGCAACTCAACCAGCGCTTTCAAGCCAACAACGTGTTCATCGTTCCAGATACCGAGGTCACCGGCGCCGATACGGCCATCAGCGTGGACAGCCAGTGTTTCTGGAAAAATCAGCCCCGCCTGACCCAGTGCGCGAGCGCCGTAATGAACGCGGTGCCAGTCAGTGACGAAGCCATCGTCCGCTGCCATGTGCATGCACATAGGGGACATGACAACGCGGTTTTTAAGTGTGAGGCCTTTGATTGTGTGGGGGGACAGCAACAAGCTCATCGGGTGTATTCCATAGTGGTTAACATGGAATGATGCTAGCGTACGCAGCACATGCGAGTAAGTACGCACAATAATGTGCTGTAGGCACACTTTTTATACCGTGGTGATCACCGTGAAGAAATGTAATCCCCAGGATGAACTTGAAGCGTTCGCGTGCCCCGTCGCGTTTACGGTCGACGTCATTGGCGGGAAGTGGAAATCGCTCATCCTGTTCCACCTGATGTCAGGAACCCAGCGCTTCAATGAGCTGCGCCGCTCGATACCCGACATCACCCAGAGGATGCTGACACTGCAGTTGAGAGAGCTGGAAACTGACGGGGTGATTCATCGCGAGATCTATCGCGAAGTGCCGCCCAAGGTGGAGTACTCGCTCACGCAACTGGGCAACTCTCTCGTCCCTCTGGTGAGTGCGATGCGCGAGTGGGGCGCTGTGCATGAGCGTACGATTCTGGAATTGCGGCGGACGGCGGCCGCTGACGATAAGGTCGGGGCGTAGTTGTCATCGATCAATTGCTGCAGGTCCTGATCGAAGCTTGGCGCAATCACCTTGTAACTGTCAGTCAGTCTGTCCAGAAACACTGAGTTTTTGAACAGTGGCGGGGCGACGGGTAGTAGCGGGTCGCTTACTGTTCGCATGGCCCCGTCGCCAACGCCCTTTGCAGGAGCACACCCATGAGCGACATTGAATTACTGTCTTTGTCTCCCGACGGTCGCTACCAAGTCCAGGCGATCTCGTGGGAAGCAGGCAACTCCCATTGGGTGTTCCCGCCGCAAATCATTGATACCCAAAACGGGAATGTGGTGTTTGGCTTCGAGGACGATCTGTGGTCGGCAGACCGCAGCACTTGGCTAAGCCCGACCCGGGTTGAACTCAAGCTGCGTAAATACCCGGGCCACCGGGGACGTCTGGGACTCACGGTGATCATTGAATGTGCGCGGCGGACCGCCGAATATGGCGATGGCACCCACATCGACTTGTCCCGCCTGGAGAGCACCCTTGAGGGCATGCTCGACCTGCTCGGCTGTACTGACTTGTCAGCAAGGAGCTGAACGATGAATTGGAAAACCCTGGAACCGTCGCTGGTCGACGCCGCCAGAGTTCAACGCCTCGGCAGCGAGTAGTGCTTGATGCGGCAAGGATAATCCTGACCGTCGCCTTTACAGGTGCCGTCCAGGTACCGGTAATCAAAGCGCACTACTTGTCCCTTTTTAGGCCAGGTTCGGCGTGGAAGCACAGCCTGATAGTCCGAAGTTTCCGGCGTAAACATGAAAGTCGTCCCCCGCTCCGGGCAGTCGACATTGGCCGTCTTTGCGTGCACTTCCAGGATCTCGGCCTGCAACTGTGGAAATGGGTTAGTCATGACATCGGTAATACGCAACTTCATCCTGCAGATTTGCCACGATGATGCCCAGGCGGGTTGGCAGAACAGTGAAAGCATCACCGTAAACAGTGCGTAGTAGGGGAGCTGATGTTTCATTGTTGGCGTTGCTCTTCAATCAGTGCGCAGGGGACGTCCATGTTCAGTTTCTCTTGGGTAATGAGTCTTTTGCGGCAGGGCTGGTTGTCAATCAACCTCCATTTTGAACAAGCGGTGCTCGCGGGCGTACCTTAGCAAGCGCTCGTCGAGTTTTTCGGTGTCCAGATAAAATTGCGTATCGAGGGCATCCAGCGCGGCTAAGCAATCAAGGTCCGGTTCGTCATCGTAGGTGGGCATGCTTAATTGGCGCAAGCCCTGGTCGCTCGGCACGGGCTGGGTACCGAAGAGCAGACGCCTGGCCTCTTCCAGCAGCGCCAACGTCTGCGTCGCTCCCAGTTCAAGGAGACCCGCGCAAGCGTTGGCGCAGTGCTCGCCCGAGGAGTTTCCGAAGTACTGGTCGAAGCCGCCGTTGTAGACCTCACCCTGTAATACGCTGACGGCGTAATAGTGCTGTTCTGCAATGCCAGGCCTGAGAAGCCTTCGGGGGTGTTGTGTACGCGGTTGACCAGCGCCTCCCAATACAAAGCTCGCGGGCTGGCGATGTAACGCTTGCGCTCTTCGGCCCGGAGTTTGCCGTCTTCGATACTCTGCCGGTAACCGCCCTTGCACGGTATGCACATCCCATCGTTGCGCGCAGCCGTGGTTGCCAATATCAAGTTTGCGCAAATTCGACAGGGTTGTTTTTCGCTCATGGACACTCCGCTATGGTTCTGCAACTGCAAGGCATACTCAGCGCATCCAGTCGCGCAGTACTGCAAATTCGACAGGGTCTGACTGCTCGAGCTTTTCCAGCAACGCTTTCTCATCCTCTTGAGAAACGAAGGCGTTAACTATTTTCGAGGGGCTCCGGGGGCCATCCTTGAAGGGCATGGCCACACAGGGTCTGGAAAAAAGTTCGGCAAGCAGCGCACGGTCTGCAGGAAGCAGTGCTGGATGGAGCAATTGCACTTCATGGATGAGTGCTGCGCCAATCTCGGTTTGATGTGTGAGGTGGGACACGTTGGCCGCGATGCGCACATAGTGGCTCGCCACCCATGACGATATGTCGGTGTGGGCAAGGCTTGTCGTCTGCCCGTAATGCAGTGCTTGCGCAATACCCGTCGTCCCATTTTCAAGCCGCACGAAGCAGTAAGATTCACCGCCTCCATTAGTTGCGAAAGGCAGGAACGTTCGACCTTGCTGGTCATCCGGATTGAGCCACTCATCAATTTCGCGCTCGGCCTCTTCGGCATCAAGCCAAAGCAAGTCGTAAGCACTCCGCATGGTCCCTTTGTCCAATTGCGCTAAGGCAATCAGTGCCGAAAAACGTTCCGGTAGCTCAATGCCGATCTTGAGTGCAAGCTTTTGAAAATGGGCTTCCATTTCAGCGTGCCGTCCTTGCTTCACAATAAGCGGTTTATTTGCCATGCAGCCGATACTTCAAGCACCAGAACTTGGAAGGTAGCGTCCGTCATTGCCCGACGCCCTCACTTCCGAGTAGAGACCAAGTACTTAGAATTTCATGACAAGCTATCCGGATCCCCAAAAAACATCTGAATCCGCGACCTTAACCATCTTTCCCCCGGATCATTGTCCTGCGACCCGCGCCAGGCCATGTGCAGCTCAAACGTACGCGATTCGATCGGCAACTCTTCCGAGCGCACACCACCCGCAGCCGTCAGCACGGCGGCGGCGTAATCCGGCACGGTCGCGACGATGTCGGTCCCGGCAATCAGCGTCGCCAGCCCGTTGAACTGCGGCACCGCCAGCACCACGTGGCGTTTGCGGCCGATTTTTTCCAGGTGTTCGTCGATGAACCCGCCCAGGTCGCCGGCGAAGGACACCAGTGCGTGGGGGCGGGCGCAGAAGTCGTCCAGGGTGATCGGCCCCGGCATGGTGTCGGCGCGCAGCAATTTGGGTTTGCTGCGGCGCAGCACTTTGCGCTTGGCGTTGGCGGGGAGGTCGTCGGTGTAGCTTACGCCGATGGAGATTTCGCCGGACGACAACAGCGCGGGCATCAGGATGTAGTTGGTGCGGCGTACCACCAGCACGATGCCCGGCGCCTCCGAGCGCAGACGCTTGAGCAGTGACGGCAGCAGGGCGAACTCGACTTCATCGGACAGGCCGATGCGGAACACGGCCGTGCTGGTGGCGGGGTCGAAGTCGGCGGCGCGGCTGACGGCGGTGGAAATGGAGTCCAGGGCAGGGGACAGCAGGCCAAAGATCTCGATGGCCCGCGCGGTGGGTTCCATGCTGCGCCCGGTGCGCACGAACAGCGGATCGTCGAACAGCCCGCGCAATCGAGACAACGCCGCACTGATCGCCGGCTGACCGAGGAACAGCTTCTCGGCAGCGCGGGTGACGCTGCGTTCATGCATCAGGGTTTCGAAAACGATGAGCAGGTTGAGGTCGACGCGACGCAGGTCGTTGCGATTCATGACGGGGGTCTCGGGGACATGGGTCGATGCATTTTCCAAACAGCAGCGGCGGCCCAGACGCGCGCCACGTGTTCAACTCAGGCAGGGATATTACGGGTAAATACCGGTTGTCTGCATCGTTGAATTTTCCCGCGTGTCTGTAAATGCGCTTCCGCCACGCCCGCTGGCGCGATCAGATGAAACCTCGACCGGCAGAACCAGACCCGTCGCTACGTGCTGGCCCTTTGTAATCCGGCGGGTTGCAGCCGGCCTGGAGCCCGCAATTCATCTATGTTCGGCCTCCGGGTTGCAATGTCGCGGTGCGCACCCAACAATGTGCGTCCTGCAGGCCCGGGACGGCTGCTACAGATTCGGCGACCGCTTTCACCATCAGAATCGACAGCAGGCATGTTGACTATTAATAGCCACTGATAGTGTTACCGGCGGCGTCCGGATAGAGTTCAGGGCATCAAGGTTCATAAGGCGAGGTTCGAAATGTCCCGCACGATCCGTTTTCATCAGTTCGGTCCGGCCGAGGTGCTCAAAGTAGAAGAGCTGCCGGTCGCGTTGCCTGCACCCGGTGAGGTGCAAGTGCGCGTTCAGGCGATCGGCGTCACCTGGTACGACGTGCTGTGGCGACAAAATCTGGCTTCATCCCAGGCGCGCCTGCCGGCCGGTCTGGGTTCCGAAATGGCGGGCGTCATCACCGCCATCGGCGATGGCGTAACCGACCTGAAAGTGGGCGACAAGGTCGCCAGCTTCCCTGCCGCTGACGTCAATGTGTACCCGGTGTATGGCGAACTGATCCTGTTGCCACGTACGTCCGTGACTCATTATCCGGACGTGCTGACGCCTAACCAGGCGGCCGTTCACTACACGCCGATGCTGGTGGCGTACTTTGCGTTTGTTGAACTGGCACGGGCAAAAGCCGGACAAACCGCGCTGGTCACCGATGCCAGCCATTGCGCCGGGCCCGCGTTCCTGCAACTGGGCAAGGCCCTCGGCATCAAGGTGATTGCGGCGACCAAGACCGAGGCATGCCGCGAATACCTGCTGAAAATGGGCGCGGACAAAGTGACCGTGACCGAAGAAGAGGATTTGCTTCTGACGATCAACCGCTATACCGACAACCGTGGCGTGGACATCGTCCTAGACGGTTTGGGTGGCCCGCAGATGTCGATTCTGGGTGATGTACTGGCGCCCCGTGGCAGTCTGATTTTGTATGGCTTGCAAGGCGGTAATCAGACACCATTCCCGGCGTGTGCAGCGTTTCAGAAGAACATTCAGTTCTTCGTGCACTGTGTGGGCAACTTCACCGGCAAGCCGGAGCTGGGCATCAAGCAGGACGAAGAGGCGATCAAGCGTGCGTTGCGCGACATCAATCAGATGACGGCTGATGGCATGCTGGTGCCGCAGATCACCAAAGTGTTTCCCTTCGATCAATTGATCGAAGCCCATCGTTTGATGGACGGTTGCCCGGTGGGCGGTCGTGTGGTGATTGAGGTTGATCCATCCTGAGCGCAGACCATCGCTCTCATTGAATGCTCGACGCTTTTGATCCGGCGTCGGGATTGAGGTGTCGGAAACCCGCTTGAAGGTATCCGCCCTGTCAGTCACGGATCACGTTGTCTCACTCAAGCCTTCCCGGATGTTCAGGAAGGCTTTTTTGTTTATGGGTGTTTAATTTATTTATCAACGCGCTAAAAGTGCGATGTTGATAGTCCTGTGAACGGCTCGAACCCAGACAGTGTTTGCTTTAATAAACGCTGATTTAAACACTCCCGTTTAATATACGTTTGAATTTGTCGAAAACAGAACATTTACGCGTCGGTGATGACTGGCTTGTAATTGTTCCGTATGCGTCGATAATAGTTTCAATAATTAAATGCTCAAGGAACGAGTCGATGCTTGTTGACCTGCCGCCCTCTGCTTTGCCTGCCAATCGGTCCGCCGCCCCCATGCGTGTCGGGCCTGCCCTATGCCTCGGTATAAAACTTCTTATAGCGCACCGTGTTGCCAGGCTGATCAGTCGGGTATCGAAGCCATGAGTTCAATGCACGAACAAGCCATGAATTACGTCTATCAGCAAGTGCTGCAGCGCCTCTCGGGTTATTTGAATCGTAATGAGCGAACAGCGCTGCAGTTGTTGATTCAGCGTTTGATTGTTGCCGCGGGCGGAATTGACAGGGTCGGCGGTTATAAAGTGCTGGTGGCCTTCAGCGGTGGCAAGGACAGCGCCTATACCGTGGCCATGTTGCGCGCCGCGCAACTGAGCATCGCCGCACGGGGGCCGGCAACGTTCAGGCTGCGGGTGGCCAACATGCGCCATGCGGGCATTACCTCGGCGGTGATGGGCAACATCGACCGCTGTTATTCAGCGCTGTTTCTGCACGACGACCCGAGGGTCGAGCTGCTGGTGATCGATCATCAGTACGTACAGATCTTCGAGCCCGACTTGCCCTTTTCGACGGCGGGTCGTGAGCAGAATCGCTCCGACCTGCTGCTGGGCGGGCACCTGACGGCAGGTGATGCGCGGACCACCTTCTGTAACAGCTGTTATCTGGGCATGGCGGATTTCATGGTCCGCGCGGCCAGCTGGGGTGACGGCGTCAACGCGGTGATCAGCGGCGACTCCCTCAAGGAGCAGAAGCAATACGCAACGTGGATCATGCGTCTGGCACGCCATGGCGGGCAGAAGGTCGAGCCCTGGCACACCTTGGGTTTCAGTGGAGCAATGAGTGTTATCGACAGGGTCGGGCGCGCCTACTACGAGGAGCTATACGGCGAGTCAGCCGAAGCGTCAGGCTACAGCCGGCCACCGGTCTACCTGAACCGAACCATCGCCCCGACCCTGCTGACCGCTGCGGACCTCATCGGCTTTCGCACCGAGGAACACTGGGGGCTGCTCACTGACTTTCTGGGCTTCCGCTTTGATGATCTGGCGTTCAGCTTCAGTGAGTCCGACTGCGCCAACCCGCTGCTGATGGCCCACCTGCGCGGGCTCAAGGCCGAATTCATCGAGGGGCGTACGTACGGCGAAGGCATCGCCGAGTACCTGGAACTGGCGGGGGCCATGATGCGCCGCAAACGCATGCCTGCGCGATTGATCGCCCAGGCGCTGGCCGCCTACGACAGTCCGGAAAAAATCGAGGATCGCCGTCAGCTTGCCGAAGGCTATGGCCAGGAGGCTTTTGGCCTGGGCGAGACCCAATGGGTGTGCCTGCTGTTCTCACCCTTTGTCGACGCCGGCGCGCGGCTCGAGGATTTCCTGCGTCGCTATCACCCCGGGATGCTGGTGGGGCTCAGCGATCTGCACAAAACCCTCGCCGGTCAGCTGGCGCCGGACCTGGTGCCGCACTGGCTGGTGGAAGTCAGCGGCCTCAGCCTGAAAGGGCTGCAATCGCTGTACGCCAAACGCCACGTGGACTTCAACGACGACCGTTCGATCATCGCCCGTGTACGCGCCAGCGACCCTGACAAACGGCGGGTGGCGACGGTGGATCCGCACACTGGCGCCCTGACCACGGAACTGATTTCGGGGCGCTGAAGGCTGCACGGTGAACTGACGCGACTTGATGCGCCGAGCCTCGGGCGGTCGACGGGGCTCTTTCTCAATGACCCTGCGCATTGCGCATGGAAGGGGTGTTCGATGAATAACAACAAGACCGACTTCGCCTACCAGATGGTTTACCGCTACCTGCTCAGGCTGACCAACGAACTGTCGGCCGGGCCGGCTGTGCGCCTGCCTTCGTTGCGGCTGTTGGCGCGACGGCTGCGGGTGTCGATTTCCACGGTGCAGAACGCCTACAGCCTTCTCGAGAAGGAAGGACGCATCTGCTCCGTGCCCAAATCCGGCTATTTCGCGTTGCCCAACCCCTGCAACGAGCTGCCGCTGGAAGGCGGTGACGTGTTCACGCGCTTTCATGCCAGCGCCCGGCGCCCTGACATGTTCGTCTTTGGCGCCGACGAGCCAACGCTGCTGGTGTCCCTTCACGGCGCGCTGCTGAGCGTTGAGCGCGACCTCATGCGTCATTATCCCTGCCAGCCCGACCCGCGTTTTCAGCCCTTCGGCGATGTCGAATTGCGCACGGCCCTGGCCGGCGACTACACCTCGTCCACCGAGCATTGCTGGCACCCGGACAACGTGTTCATCGGGCCGGACAAGACCGGCGTGCTGAAAACCGTGATCGAAGCGTTGCAACTGCGCGACGGCGCCGTGCTGGTGGAGTCGCCGTGCGGCTGGAGCATCCTGCGCACGCTGCAGACGTACGGGATTCGGGTGATCGAAGTCTGCACCGACGCACAAGGGGGGATTGATGTCGATGAGCTGGGTGCGGTGATTCAGCGGGAAGGCGTGAAGATGGCGATTGTGTCGTCGCAGATGGACCCGGTTCGTGGGCAGGTGATGCCATCCGCCCAGCGTGCGCGGATGGCGGAGGTGCTGAACCTGCACGGGCTGTGGGTGCTGGAGAACGATACCCATGGCGGCTTGTGTTTTGAGGACGACCGTTCGCCGTTTCGGGATTTGATTGATCCGCAGCGGCTGTTGGTGTTGGGTGCGTTTGACAAGATGATCGGGCTGGAGGCGCCGTTCGGGTATCTGTTGAGCCGGCATTCGCGGGCGCTGTTGCATCAGCAGTGGCTGTTGCGCTCGTTTCGTTTGCCGCCGGTTCGGCAGAAGGCGATTGCGCGGTTGTACGCGTCGGGGCAACTGGATCGGCATATGGGTGAGTTGCGTGGTTGTCTTGAGCAGCGGGTCGGTGAGTTGGCGAGCGGGGTGGAGGCGTATCTGGGGGATGAGGTGACGTTTGTGCGTCCTCGGGGTGGGGCGTCGATCTGGCTGGAGAGTGTGCATCGGGTGGATACGGCGCGGGTGTTCAATCGGTTGCTGGAGCAGCGGATCGTGGTGGCGCCGGGGGAGTTGTTCAGTGTGCGGGGGTTGCATCAGCAGTGTTTGCGGATCAGCGGGACGGTGGATTGGGATCAGAATATTGAGTCAATGCTGGTGATTATTCGCAATGCGCTGGTGCAAGAGCGGTTGGGATAGGTCCCTTTAGATCAAGATCCTTAAGATCAAGAGCGTCTGCCTGGGGGCAGACTGTTTCGCCTTCGGCGAGTTACTTGGAAAAGCACCCCAAGTAACCAAGGGTGCTTGCTCTCGGTTGGGTTCCTCCTTCGTCGGAATACCCTCACTCCGACGACGCTCCGTGGGCCCGCGCCGAACGGACATCCATGTCCTGACGGCGCTCTCGCCGCATCCATGCGGCTCGGCCCACTGCGCGTCGTCTACGTTCGGCCTGCACCAAAGTCGCGTTTGGTGTCGTTTGGGCGTTTTGCGTAGGAAGATCAAGATCAAAAGCGCTGAGCAGATCCAGAGCTTCCCGGCTGAAGCCGGTCCCACAGTCGAGGTCGCCGCAACTCTCACTGACTGCACGCGCTGCTTTTTAGTGGGACCGGCTTTAACCGGGAAGAGGCCAGTTCATGCACTATCAATTTTGATCACTAAAGCTGGCTTATTGATCGTTCCCACGCTCCGCGTGGGAATGCATCCCCTGGCGCTCTGCGCCGAAATCCGTCCGCCAATCCATTTCCGTTTGCCTCGACTGCGTTGAGCTGTTATCTGTACGTCCGTCCAGTGTTCCGATCGACGGCCAGCCTTTTCAGTGACTTCCATTCCCGGCATTTCCCCCGATACCCGCGCAGCTTCCGTCGAGCCTGCGGCGGTGGCGGCTGTCGATCCGGAAACGGGGTATCGGGTGGCGGTGCGGGAGTTGTGCGAGTTCACGGCGAAGGCGGGGGATCTGGATTTGCGGTTTACCCCGTCGCCCACGGCGCAGGAGGGGATTGCCGGGCATCGGACGGTGGCGGCGCGGCGTGGGCCGCAGTATCAGTCCGAGGTGGCGTTGAGCGGGGTGTTTCATGAACTGAGGATTCGGGGCAGGGCGGACGGCTACGATGCTGCGCTGAACCAGCTGGAGGAGATCAAGACCTATCGCGGCGAGTTGAGCAGCCTGCCCGCCAACCACCGACAGCTGCACTGGGCCCAGGCCAAGGTCTATGGCTGGCTGCTTTGCCAGCAGTTGCAGCTGGCCGAGGTCAATCTGGCGCTGGTGTATTTCAACATCATCAGTGAGCAGGAAACCCTCATTCAGCAGCGTTTCACGGCAGCCGAGTTGCAGGCGTTTTTCGAAGTTCAGGCGGGAATCTTTCTGCAGTGGGCGCGGCAGGAATTGGCCCATCGCGACGCCCGCGACCATGGCCTCAGCGCTCTGAAGTTTCCCCACGCCGGTTTTCGAACCGGACAGCGGGCGTTGGCTGAGTCGGTGTACAAGGCGGTCAGCACCGGGCGTTGTCTGATGGCCCAGGCGCCCACCGGCATTGGCAAGACCATCGGCACGGTGTTCCCGATGCTCAAGGCCGCGCCGACGCGCAAGCTGGACAAGGTGTTCTTTCTCACTGCAAAGACGCCCGGACGCAAGCTGGCGCTGGATGCCTTGAGCGTGATTGGCCGAAGCGCGCCGGAGCTGAGCCTGCGCGTGCTGGAAATGGTCGCGCGGGACAAGGCCTGCGAATACCCGGACAAGGCGTGCAACGGGGATTCATGCCCGCTCGCCAAAGGTTTTTACGACCGACTGCCGGCCGCGCGCAGCGAGGCGATGATCAAACCGTGGCTCGATCAGGCGGGCGTGCGTGAGGTTGCGCTGAGCCATCAGGTCTGTCCGTATTATTTGAGCCAGGAGCTGGCGCGCTGGTCGGACGTGGTGATCGCCGATTACAACTACTATTTCGACCTCAGCGGCATGCTGTTCGGGCTCAGTCAGTTCAATCAGTGGCGCGTCGCGGTGCTGGTGGACGAGGCGCACAACATGGTCGAGCGGACGCGATCGATGTACAGCGCGACTCTCGATCAACACAGCATGAATCAAGTAAGGCAGAGCGCGCCGGACCCGGTGAAAAAAGCCTTGCAGCGGCTTAACCGCGACTGGAATGCCTTGCACAAGGAGCAAGTCGCGCCTTACCAGGCCTACGCCGCCACACCGGCCAAATTTCTCAATAGCCTCAATTTGTGCATCACGGCGTTCGGCGACTATTTCAACGAGCACCCCCACGCCGCCAACGGCGAGCTGCAAAGCTTCTATTTCGAGGCGATCCAGTTCGGTCGGATTGCCGAGCTGTTCGACGAACATTTCCTGTTCGACATCAGCAAGCGTGAGCTGGGCAGCAAGTCGCTGTCCCGGCTGTGCCTGCGCAACGTCGTGCCGGCGGGTTTCGTGCGTCCCCGTCTGACCGCTGCGATCAGCGCGGTGCTGTTCTCCGCGACCCTCAATCCACGGCATTTCTACCGTGACTTGCTGGGCCTGCCCGACACCACGGCGTGGGTCGACGTCGAGTCGCCGTTCCAGCGCTCGCAGCTGGACGTGGAAATCGTCAGCCGCATTTCCACCCGCTACACCCATCGGCAGGCATCGCTGGCGCCCATCGTCGAGCTGATGGCGCGGCAGTTCGAGGCGCGGCCGGGCAATTATCTGGCGTTTTTCAGCAGCTTCGATTACCTGCAGCAAGTGGCCGATTTGATGGAGCGCAGCCACCCCGATGTACCCGTCTGGAAGCAATCCCGGGGCATGGCGGAAACCGAACGTCAGACGTTTCTCGAACGTTTTACGCCGGCCAGTCAGGGCATCGGTTTTGCGGTGCTGGGCGGGGCCTTCGGCGAGGGCATCGACCTGCCGGGCGCGCGGTTGATCGGGGCGTTCATCGCCACCTTGGGTCTGGCGCAGATCAACCCGGTCAACGAGCAACTCAAGCAGCGCATGAGCCTGTTATTCGGCGCGGGTTACGACTACACCTATCTCTACCCCGGCATGCAGAAAGTGGTGCAGGCGGCGGGTCGGGTGATTCGTGGTGTGGAGGATCGCGGCGTAGTCGTGCTGATCGACGATCGTTTCGCCGAGCGCAAGATTCAGCAACTGTTGCCGGCGTGGTGGCAACTCTGATCAGCGTCTGTTAATTGTCTCAGGACGTTACGGATCAATAGCCGAGCGCCACGGTCCAACTGCCAGTAAACTGCCGCGGCATGGTCATTTCAGGCGGCGTTTCAGGTTGTTTCCCGCTGGGTCGGGACCTTTTCTTTTTTGTTTTTTCCTATTTTTCATCCACGGAGGTTTCGCATGAGTATCAGTCCATTCGCGGGCAAACTGGCGCCTGCAGAATTGCTGGTCGATCTTCCTCGTCTGGTGACGGCCTATTACACCGGTCAGCCCGACGCGTCGGTGGCGACCCAGCGTGTTGCCTTCGGTACCTCCGGGCACCGCGGCAGCTCCTTCGAACTGAGCTTCAACGAGTGGCATGTGCTGGCCATCAGTCAGGCGATCTGCCTGTACCGCCAGGCCAACGGCATCGACGGCCCGCTGTTCCTCGGTGCTGACACCCACGCGCTGTCGACCCCGGCGGCCGCCTCGGCGCTGGAAGTGCTGGCGGCCAACGGCGTCAACGTGATGATTTCCGAGGGTGATGAATACACCCCGACGCCGGCGATTTCCCACGCCATCATCTGCTACAACCGCGGCCGCACCACGGGCCTGGCCGACGGCATCGTCATCACCCCTTCGCACAACCCGCCGGAAAGTGGCGGCTTCAAGTACAACCCGCCCAACGGCGGCCCGGCTGATTCGCACATCACCAAGTGGATCGAGAACAAAGCCAACGAATTGCTCGCCGAGCGCATCGTCAACGTCCAGCGCATCACCCACGAAAAAGCCCTGCGCGCCGACACCACTCATCGCCACGACTACATCAACACCTACGTGGCGGACCTTAAGAACGTCATCGACATGGACGCCATTCGTGGCGCCAACCTGCACCTGGGCGTTGATCCGCTGGGCGGGGCGGGCGTGAATTACTGGTCGGCGATCGGTGAGCACTACGGCCTGAATCTCGAGGTGGTGAACAAATTTGTCGACCCTACCTTCCGCTTCATGAGCGTGGACTGGGACGGCAAGATCCGTATGGACCCGTCGTCCAATTTCGCGATGCAGAGCCTGATCGGTCTGAAGGATCGCTTCCAGGTGGCCTTCGCCTGCGACCCTGACCACGACCGCCACGGCATCGTCACGCCAACCGGTGGTCTGTTGGCGCCGAACAATTACCTGGCGGTGTCCATCGATTACCTGTTTCAGAACCGTCCTGAATGGCGTGCGGATGCGGCCGTCGGCAAGACCGTGGTCAGCAGCGGCATGATTGATCGCGTGACCCAGCGTCTGGGCCGCCGTTTGTATGAAGTGCCGGTGGGCTTCAAGTTCTTCGCCGAAGGCTTGTTCGAGGGTTCGCTGGGCTTTGGCGGTGAGGAAAGCGCCGGTGCGTCGTTCCTGCGTCGTGACGGAACGGTCTGGACGACGGATAAGGATGGTTTGATCCCGGCATTGCTGGCAGCGGAAATCCGCGCGCGCAAAGGCCGTGACCCGAGCGAAATGTACAAGGCGTTGACCGATGCGTTGGGCGAGCCGGTCTCCACCCGCGTTGAGGCGAAGGCCAATTTCGAGCAGAAGGCGCTGTTGAGCAAGCTGTCGCCGGAGCAGGTGACATCGACGGAGCTGGCGGGGGAGAAGATCGAACGCATCCTGAGCAAGGCGCCGGGCAATGATCAGGCGATTGGTGGCCTGAAGGTCATTACCGAGAACGGCTGGTTCGCCGCGCGGCCGTCGGGGACTGAGGATATTTACAAGATCTATGCCGAGAGCTTCAAGGGCGAGGATCACCTCAAGCGTTTGGTCGAAGAGGCGCAAGTGCTCGTTGACGGCGCGATAGCGCCTTGAAAGTGTGTAGGGGACTAAAGTGTGTAGGGGACTGATTTATTTACAGCGCTCCACCGTAAATTAATCTGTCCCCGGTTAAACCTGCGCTGTGGCGTACGAAGATCAAGAGCGTCTGCCTAAGGGCAGACGTTTCGCCTTCGGCGAGTTACTTGATAAAGCCCCAAGTAACCAAAGGCTTGTGCTCCCGGTTGGGCTCCTCCTTCGTCGGGTTCCCTCACTCCGACGACGCTCCGTGGGCCCGCGCCGAACGGACATCCATGTCCTGGCGGCGCTCTCGCGGCATCCATGCCGCTCGGCCCACTCCGCGCCGTCTGCGTTCGGCCTGCACCCAAGTCGCGATTTGTGGTGTTTGAGCCATCGCGGCAGAAGATCAAGATCAAGATCAAGTGCAGATCAAGGGCTTCCCGGCTGAAGCCGGTCCTACAAGGGCGCGGCGTGTCAGCTTATGGTTTGATCGTTCCCTCGCTCCGCGTGGGAATGTATCCCGTGACGCTCCGCGTCACTTCTCCAAACTGGACGCGCGTCGTCTGCAGGACGCAGAGCGTCCGGGGCGGCGTTACCACGCGGAGCGTGGGAACGATCAGAAAGAGTGGCGGCGATCTCCACTGTAGGACCGGCTTTAGCCGGGAAGCCCTTGATCTGCTCTTGATCTTTGAACACAAAAATCCCAAACACCGCCTATCGCGACTTTGGTGCAGGCTGAACGGAGGTTTCGCGGAGTGGGCCGAGCGGCATGGATGCCGCGAGAGCCGCCCCCCGCCATGGATGGCGGCGGGCCCACGGTGCGGGACCGGAGTGAAGGAACCCGACGAAGTCGGGCCCAACCGAGAGCAAGCACCCTTGGTTACTTGGGGTGCTTTTCAAAAGTAAGTCGCCGAAGGCGAAACAGTCTGCCCCTAGGCAGACGCCCTTGATCTTGATCTACCGCTTTTCAAGCCACATCAACGAGGACGATCTCGCTGTCTTCGAGGGCCGTCACCCGCAACACACGCTCATCCTCAACCGCCACACCATCCCGCGCTTCAGCACGAACGCCGTTGACCTCGATAACGCCCGTCGCAGGCACCAGATAAGCCCGGCGGCCCGCATCCAGCACGTATTCAGCCGTCTCACCGGCCTTCAGATTCGCCGCCACCAACCGGGCGTTCGCCCGAATCCGCAGCTCGATATCATCATCCGCCTTGCCGCTTGCCAGCGTCACGAAACCTTCGCGGTCGCCTTTCGGAAACGGCTTGGCGCCCCAGGACGGCGGAGCACCCACCTCGTCCGGCATGATCCAGATCTGGAAAATGCGCGTCTCCTTCGACTCCAGATTGTATTCACTGTGCGCCACACCCGTGCCGGCACTCATCACCTGCACATCGCCGGCTTCGGTACGGCCACGGTTGCCCAGGCTGTCCTCATGAGTGATGGCGCCCTCACGCACATAAGTGATGATCTCCATGTCCCGGTGCGGGTGACGTGGGAAGCCCGTGCCGGCTTCAATCACGTCATCGTTCCACACCCGTAGCTGGCCCCAGTTCATGCGGCTCTCGTCGTAATAACTGGCGAACGAGAAATGGTGATGGGCGTTCAGCCAGCCGTGGTCTGCGCCGCCAAGGGATTTGAAAGGTCGAAGTTGCAGCATGATCACTTCCTCCATAGCAGGGCCGGGCCTGTGGCAGGGCGCCGCTGGTGATGACTTGTCAGTCGATGGAGCAATGATCTATCAACTAAGTATCGATAAAAAGCGTAAGTTCTACATGAATAAAATCGGTTAATTCGATATTGATTGGTGTATGCAGGCGATAAAGAACGTGCTCTTTATCGGCTAACTCCCTGACCGCAATGCATTTCACTGGAGCTGAACGACGAATGGGGCGACCATAGGCGCCCTGTCGAAAACGCTGATATCCGGAGCCCGCGTGCCGCACGATTTTTCCGCCGAGCTACCCACCGAGCCAAACCCACTGCCGCCCGACCTGAATACCCCCGAACGCCTGCCGTTCTTCAAACGGCTCATGGCCCGCATGATGGGCGGCGGCTTGTCGCGCATGCAGGCGCAGCACGTGCCGTCGTGGCACCAGGGCCACGCCGATGGCTACCTCAATGGCCATGCCGAGGGCATGAGCGAGGGTTACGCCGAAGGTCATCTGGATGGCATTGAAGAAGGCCGTCAGGTGCTGGTGATTCGCGACACCCGGCCTCTTGAGCACCGCGGTCCACGGGTTGACGATCACCTGTTCGATGACTGGCGCCTGCCACTGACCAACGAGCTGAAAAAGCGTATCAAAGCGGACGTCGCCGAGAAGCTGCCTGCTCACGCGCAACCCACCGCCGCGCAGTGGAAGATGATTTTCAGTGACACCCCGTCGACCTACGTGATCGCCGGCGCGGGGGCGGGTAAGTCGACGTCGCTGGTGTTGCGCGTGCTGCTGCTGAACCACTACCTGGGCTTCGAGCTGGACGCCATGACCGTGGTGACCTTCACCCGCGAGTCGCGCAAGGATTTCATCAACAAGCTCATCGAGATCATGGCGCTGTGGGGGCATGAGCTGACCCTGCGTCAGGCCCGCGAGGTCGTGCGCACGTTCCATTCGCGCATCCTGCCGCTGGTGCGCAGCCTGCCGGGTTTCGAACAGTTGCAGGCGTTCGAGAACCTCAGCAGCCAGTCCGGCCAGCTGTTCGACGACAGCGCCGACAGCAACCCTTTCGACCTGCGCATCAATGACGCCCAGCGCCAACAGTTGAACCTGTGCTACCGGGATTTGTACGCCGCCAATCCGCGTTTTCGTGAAGTCATGGCGCCTTTGTACCGGCAGTCCCTGCAACTGAAGGAACTGGACCGCGATCATCCGGACGTGCAGAAACGCATCACCGTGATGGGCCTGTCGTCCAAGCGCGACGAGGAACTGTGTGACGTCATCGAAGACCTGTGGATTCGCGCCGGCGCGTGGCCGATTCAGGGCGTCGAGCCGATGCGCCAGACCGTCGAAGTCAGCGGCCTGAGCTTTCACGTCCACGGATATGCCGCCGAGCTGGATGCCTGGATTGTCCTTGGCTTCGACCCAAGCGAAGACCAGCACCTGCGCCGCCCGGACGCCAAGTTGCCGGTGTGGGCCGAGTGGGTGATCAAGCGCACGCTGTTTCAGGCGTTCTGCCGCAAGCCGGTCATCTGGCTGGAAAACTACCAGGCCTCCCGGGGCATGATGCAGTCGTTGTCCGGCGCGGCCGTGGCGGGTCCGGGCTTCGATTACAAAGTCAAAGGCGAGCTCAGCGCGGCGCCATTGCTCGATTGTTTTGTCGCCGCCGCCAGCTTCATCGAAAACCTCGGGCTGGACGTGCCGGACGCCGTGGCGCAGATGAGATTTTCCGATCAGGACCCTGACCGGTTTTTCTTCGAGGCGCTGAGCCTGTTCTGGAAGGCCTTCGAGAATCACTTGCTGGACCAGTCACCGCCGGTGATGACCTATAACCGGATGTTCTCGCTGTTCGGTGAAAACTCGCCGGAGAACCTCAAGCTGGTCAGCGATGCAGGCTTGCGACCGCTGTCGCATTTGATGATTGATGAGTTTCAGGACGTCTCGCCGCAGATCGTCTCGTGGATCCGCGCGAGTCTGCGCGAGATCCGCAGTCGCGGCCCGGCGCTGCATGCCGGGCGCGGTGCCCAGCGTTCATCGCTGTTGTGCGTGGGCGATGACTGGCAATCGATCTACGGCTGGCGCGGCAGTTCGCCGAAATTCTTCATGGAGTTTGCCAAGGAGTTTTCCTCGCCCGCGACCACCAAGGTCATGCTCAGCGACAACTTCCGCAGCCATCAGCACATCATCGACGCCGCCGAACATATCGTGCGCGCTGCGCCGGCGATCAGCGGCAAAAAGGCCCGCGCCAGCGGCGCTGAGCAGGAGCTGGTGCCGGTGACCGTACTGGACCGCGACGATGACCGTTTGCTGGCCAGCCTGACGCAACATTACAACGCCGGCGACTCGGTGCTGCTGCTGTACCGCAAAGGCAGTGAACGCAGCCGCCTGCCGGAAGCCTTGCAGGCCCTCGCCGATGCCGATTACAGGCTGCCGCCCCAGGACCGTCGCCTGAAGCAACTGACCTACCACAGCGCCAAGGGCCTGCAGGCAGACGCGGTGTTTCTGCTCGGTGACTGCCAGCATCTGACGCAGTCGCCGTACAAGAATCAGGTCTATCAGCTGGCGGGTCTGGGTCGGGAAGGGGATCTGGAAGCGTTCGACAACGCGCAGAAGGATGAGGTGTTGCGCCTGGCCTATGTGGCGATCACCCGCGCCGTTCGCCACTGCTACTGGTTCATCGACGCAGCGGGTAACGACGATGCCAATATTCCGCGCGCATCGGCGCGGGTTGCAGGGGACAAGCCGTTTTTCGACGATCGCCGAGGCGCTGCTTCACTCAGCACTTCGTTGAGCACTTCGTTGAGCACTTCACTTGGCACTTCAGTCGAATAGGGCAGGAAGCTCAGGCGCTCAGGCCCGATTGAGGTACAGAGAGCGCCTGGGAATGAAAGTTTCCACCTCCAGCTCAATGGCCTCAATGATGCGTTCCACGTCTGCCGCATTCATCACGCTGGCGCAGGGGATGGCGGCGATGGCGATCACCGTCTCGCCGCTGGCCCTGTCGAACAGGCGGGCCACCATGCTGCCGGGCGCATCCATGTTGGCTTCGAAGCCCACCGGATGAAAATGCCAGCGCATCAGCTGGCAGGCGTTCGGGAACGTCACTTTATTCATGAGCCCACCTCGTTCAATCGAGCACTTCACAAGCTCCGCAGGGTAGGAAAACGGCAGGTCTGTCCAGGTTTCGGCGGCGATCGACGCGTCGCGTGAGGAAGCCTGGCCCGCAGACCACGAGTCAGGTAAAGGTAGCACCGAGTCCTGTCAGTGTCGGTAAATAAATCCTCGCCCATTAAAAATTTCATCTTTAGTTGATCCTGGTCATAAATCGCTTATATCCAGGTGCATGTTTAAACATAGGCTGAATCGTTATAGCTATCTAAAAGCTCTTGTATGAAGTAAGGCAGCATAAATAAATCTCTATAAACGTTTAATGCGCTCGCATGAAAGTTAAGGTGTTGCCGATAACAGGACGAGTGACAATAAAAAGACGCCACGCAGTATCAGCCTTCCAGAGAGATCATCCATGTCGATAAGAAACATGAACATTGCGCCTCGCGCATTCCTGGGATTCGCTTTCATTGCCGCGCTGGTCATTGGCTTGAGCGTTTTCTCCATCCACCGAATGGCGCAGATCCGCCAGGCCACCATCGACATGGAGTCCAATCAGCTGCCAAGCATTGGCTACCTGAGCGGGATGCTGGAGAACAGCCTTCGCTTGCGCATCACCTCATTCCGCACACTGGTTAACCGTGAGCCCGCCTCCCTGCGAGAGGTCGAAGGCCGTATTGCCGAATTGATCGGCAAGTTGCAGGCCGCCAAAAAAGCCTATGCCGCGCTGCCGGCCGAGGTTGAGGAGCTGACGGTGTATAACCAGTTTGAAGCGACGCTGGCAACGTTCCTCGACATTCAGGCCAACGTGTTGGACTTGTCGCGTCAAGATAAGGTTGAAGACATGCGCGCCTTGATCAATACCCGCATGAAAGAAGCCACTGATCTCATGGGTGTGCAGATCAACCAGTTGATCGCCCTGAACACCAAAAGCGCCAATGAAGCGGGGGAGATCTCCAGAGCTGAATATGAAAGCGCCAACCTCAGCATGATTGCTGTTTCAGGGGTTGCCGTCCTGCTGACTATCATGCTGGCGTGGTTGCTCACCCGAAGTATTGTTAACCCGATGACCCGGGCGGTTCGCGCCGCGGAAGGGATTGCCTCGGGCGACCTGACCCGTCCCATCGACGTCGACGGCAAGGACGAAGCAACCCAGCTGTTGCGCGCCCTGGCGACGATGCAACGCAATCTTCGCCAGACCATTGAGCTGATTGCCGGCTCGTCCACGCAACTGGCGTCGGCGGCCGAAGAACTGAGCGCGGTGACCGAAGAGTCCTCCCGCGGTTTGCAGCAGCAGAACAACGAGATCGAGCAGGCGGCGACGGCGGTCAACGAGATGACGGCGGCGGTCGAGGAAGTCGCGCGCAACGCGGTGTCGACGTCCGAGGCGTCACAGCAGTCCAATCAGGCTGCGCGTGAGGGCCGTGATCGGGTGATCGAGACGGTGAAGTCTATTCAGGACATGACCCGGCAGATCCAGACCACTTCCGGATTGGTCGAAGGTCTGGCGGCCCAGGGCCGTGATATCGGCAAGGTGCTGGACGTGATTCGATCGATTGCCGAGCAGACCAATCTGTTGGCACTCAACGCCGCCATCGAGGCCGCGCGGGCGGGGGAGGCGGGTCGCGGGTTTGCCGTCGTCGCCGATGAAGTCCGCGCACTGGCCCACCGCACCGCAGAATCGACCAAGGAAATCGAACAGATGGTCGCGGGGATTCAGACCCGCACCGGCGACGCCGTGCAATCGATGTCGCGCAACACCGACAGCACCCGCACCACGTTGAGTCTGGCCGGTTCGGCGGGCGATGCACTGGAGGTGATCACCGTAGCCATTGCGCAGATCAACGAGCGCAACCTGGTGATCGCCAGTGCATCGGAGGAGCAGGCGCAGGTGTCGAGGGAAGTGGACCGCAATCTGGTCAACATCCGCGACCTTGCCGCGCAAACGGCGGCGGGCGCCCACCAGACCAGCGCAGCCAGCCATGAGCTGTCGCGGCTTGCGGTTGATCTGAAAGCGATGGTGGCGCGGTTTGTGGTTTAACGCAGACGGTGCACGCCGGGATTTTGTGTGCGCCGACGATTGCGTGGGTTGCCGAGATCCATGGCAGGAGCGCGCTTGCCCGCAGAATACGATCTGCCAGCGCCAGCCATTTAGCCTGACCCATCGCATTCGTCCGATCGCGGCCCGCAGCAAGCCGGCTTCGGGTGGGATCTTCGGCTCACCCTTTCACTGCGTCGAACGCAAATTAGCCTGTAGGAGCAATCGGAGGTTACGACGGTCGCGAAGGCGGCGGATCTGTGACATCGGCGTTGTTTGACCCAATGCTTTCGCGGGCAAGCGCGCTCCTACAGTTTTGTGCCCATGTTCGAGCCGTCTCCTGGCTTCTGGATCTTCAACCGCGCCACGCAGCGGGGTTGACCAGATCCTTCGGTCGCTCGCCCGCCAGGGCCGCCAGAAGGTTGTCCACGGCACAGCGGGCCATGGCCTCACGGGTTTCGTGGGTTGCCGAGCCCATGTGCGGGGTTGCCACGACGTTGTCCATCTTCAACAGCGGCGAATCCGGGTTAACCGGCTCCTGTTCGAAGACATCCAGACCCGCCGCGCGGATCTGGCCCTTCTGCAGCGCGGCAATCAGCGCCTGTTCGTCCACCACCTTGCCCCGGGCGATGTTGATGAAGATCGTCTCCGGGTGCATCTGCGCGAACTGCTCGGCACCGATCAGCCCCTCGGTTTCAGCGGTCAGCGGCACGGTCAGGCAGACGAAATCAGCCTCGCGCAACAAGTCTTCCAGGCTGCGATAGCGGGCATCAAACCGCGCTTCCACCGCCGGCTTCGCTGAGTGGCTGTGATAGATCACCGGCATCCCGAACCCGAAATGACCCCGCTGCGCGACGGCTTCGCCAATCCGGCCCATGCCGATGATGCCCAGCGTCTTGCCATGCACGTCGGAACCAAAATGCGGCGGCCCGATGTTCTGTTTCCACTGGCCGTCGCGAACCATATTCGCCAGCTCAACCACGCGGCGCGCCGTGGCCATGATCAGCGCAAACCCGGTATCGGCGGTGGTTTCGGTGAGCACATCCGGGGTGTTGGTGAGCAGAATGCCGCGCCGCGTCAAATAGGCGATGTCGTAGTTATCGACCCCCACCGAAACGCTGGACACCGCTTTCAGCTTCGGCGCCAGGTCCAGCAGTTCGGCGTCCAGTTTCACGCTCGCGCCGAGCAAGGCATCGGCGTGGGGCAGGGCGTCGCGAAGGCGGGCCAGGCCTGCGCTGGATTTCGGATCATCGATCAGCGTGACCTCGGCTTGGGCTTGGAGGCGCTGCATCAACGGCGCCGATAGTTTCTTGTAGAGCACAACATGGTGAGTCATCGAAAGGCTCCGGATCAGGAATGGGCAGGCGCAGGACCAACGCCGGGTTTGTCACTCAGAGGCCGGGCCTTGCTGTCCGGCTTGAGCAGCAGCGTCAGCACCACCGACACCAGCAGCGCGCCGCTCATGAACAGGTACGACGCGCTCAACGTCCCGGTGACACCGTTGAGGTAGCCGACGAGGTAGGAACCGGCGAACGAACCCAGTGCGCCGAGGCTGTTGATCAATGCCATCGCGCCACCCGCGACGTTGGCCGGGAGGATTTCCGGGACGATGGCGAAGAACGGACCATAGGGCGCGTACATGCAGGCGCCGGCAATGACCAGCAGCGAGTAGGACCACCAGAAATGCTCGGTGCCCAAGGCGTACGAGCCGTAGAACGCGACGGCAGCCAGCAGCAGCGGCGGCCAGACAAAGGCTTTGCGCTTCTGGGTTTTATCCGACGCCCACGACACCAGGACCATGCCGATCACCGCCGCAAGGTACGGCATGGCCGAGAGCCAGCCGGCTTCGACCATGTCCATCTGCATGCCTTTCTTGATGATGGTCGGCAGCCACAGCACAAAGCCGTACACGCCGATGCTCCAGCAGAAATACTGCGCGGCCAGCAGCAGGACCCGCGGGGAGCGGAAGGCTTCGGCGTAGTTTTTTACCGGCTTGATGCCGACCTGTTCGGCGTCGAGGCGCGCTTGCAGTTCGGTCTTCTCTTCAGCCGTCAGCCATTTGGCCTGGGCTGGACGCTCGTCCACCAGACGCCACCAGATAAATGCCCAGATCACCGCCGGCAGGCCCTCTACGATGAACATCCAGCGCCAGCTGAAGTGCGCCACCAGATAGCCGGACACCACCGACATCCACAGCATCGTCACCGGGTTTCCGAGGATCAACACGGTGTTGGCGCGCGAGCGTTCGGCCTTGGTGAACCAGTAGCAGAGGTACACCAGCATCGCCGGCATCACGGCCGCTTCGACCACGCCAAGCATGAACCGGATGCCGATCAGCATGTAGGCGTTGGAGACGATGCCGGTCAGTGTGGCCAGGCCGCCCCACAGAATCAGGCTGACGAAGATGAGTTTTTTGACGCTCTTCTTCTGCGCATAGATCGCGCCAGGCACTTGGAAGAAGAAGTAACCGAGAAAGAACAGCGCCCCCAGCAGGGACGACATGCCCGGCGTGATATTCAGGTCCTCGGCCATCCCCGAGGCAGCGGCGAAGCCGTAGTTGGCGCGGTCCAGGTACGCCAGGCTGTAGGTGATGAAGACGATGGGCATGATCAATAGCCAGCGACGTTTAAGGCCGGCGTGTTTCACGGATTCGAGCAGCTTGTCCATTTCAGGCTCCCTGAGCATGTTGTTTTTGTCGCAGCAGGTGATGGAGGTTCGGTGTGTATAAAAGTGAGGTTCAGGCGCTCTGTCGTCGCGTGCCTGCCGAGACGTTGGCGGCATCGAGGGCGGCGCGGCAGGGCAGGCCTTCCATGTCGCCACGGCTTTGCACGGCCTGGCTGCCGACCCAGTTGCCGCGGGCAGTGGCCTGTTCGAACCCGAGGTTTTCCAGCAGCGCGCTGATCACGCCGACCGCAAAGCCGTCGCCTGCGCCCACGGTGTCGACCACCTTGGTCACCGGCACACCGGGCAAGAATGCTTCATTAAGCTGGGTGCGGTAATACGCGCCCTTGGCGCCGAGTTTGATGATCACCGCCTCGACGCCCATGTCCAGGTAGAAACGGGCGATGTCCGCCGGGGTGTCGAAGCCGGTGAGCAGCTCACCCTCGGCCAGCCCCGGCATGACCCAGTGGGCGTGGCTGGCAAGGTGGTTCACTTCGCGGATCATCGTCGCCTGGCTCGACCACAGCGAAGGCCGCAGGTTGGGGTCGAACGACACGCTGCGACCGGCTTCGCGCATTTGCGTCATCAATACGTGGGAAAGCTCCCGACAGGTGTCGGACAGCGCCGCTGGAATGCCGGTGGCGTGCAGATGCCGGGCCTTGAGCAGCTCGGGAACGATGTCGTTGACCGACAGGTGACTGGCCGCCGAGCCGCGACGGAAGTACTCGACCACAGGGTCCGCGCCTTCCAGCTCCAGGGACTTGAACTGAAAACCGGTAGGGTGCGAGGCGTCCACGGTGATGTGAGCGCAGTCGACGCCTTCCTGTTGCAGGCTGTCGGTGACGAAGCGGCCCATGGAGTCGTTGCCGACCCGGCTCAGCCACGCGACCTTGAAGCCCAGCCGCGACAGACCAATCGCCACGTTGCTGTCGGCGCCGGCGATGCGTTTCTCGAAGTGGCGAACCTGGGCCAGGTCACCTGTTTGCTCGGCCACCAGCATGGTCATGGTTTCGCCGAAGGAGAGAATATCGATCTCAGACATGGCTCAGCGCCTCCGTTTCCGTTGCGTTGGATTGAGTGGATCGCGACTGGCCGAGGCGGGCGAGCAGGGCAACCTGTTCGCGGGTCATCTGCAGCAGGTCATCGCCTTGCAGCGGGTATTCAACGGCGCGGGGCAGGTTCACCGGCATGTGCTGGATGAGCTGCTCCCACTGTTGCAGGTCGGCCGGCGCTGGCGGCACGGCGATGAGTTTGCCTGCGGCATTGACCGTGATCGCCTTGCAGTGCAGGTACTCGACGTAACGGCCCAACTGCTGCGCGGCGTCGCGGGCGGACTGTTCCTGCCAGCGCCAGTTGCCGATGTCGAAGGTCATGCCGATGGGCATTTGCAGTGCGGTGATCTGCGCGAAGAACTCCACGAAGGGCTCGATGCAGCCGCCCTGTTCGGTCTGGTCGTTTTCTACCAGCAAGTGAACGTCGTAAGGCGCAAGACGATCGGCCAGCGCGGCAACGTCGCAGTGCTCGCCAAAATATCCCAGCGATACTTTGAGCCAGAACGCACCGCACGCGGTGGCGCGCTCAAGGGTCGGTCGAAGTTCAGGGTTCGGCTGCGTGTCGCCTTCGAGCCACAACTCAAGGGGCGCCGAGTACAGGCATTCCAGGCCCTGAGCCGCAATGGCACGGGCGAGGGCAGGGAAGTCTTGATCGTGGCAGCTGGGGCTGAACAGCTCTTCCCGCAGCTCGATGCGCTTGACGCCAGCATTGGCCAGCAGCGGGATGAAACTGGCCTGGCCTTGCCCACGTACATGATCGGCACCGTAGGCGCCCAGGCTGATGGCAACGGATGGTAGGGTCATTATTATTGTCCTCTGAAACCGGTTACATTTTTGTTCGAACGAGCGAATCGAGTAAAAGTTCGCGTCGGGGTGCAAGGGTTGACCTGCGGTATCTGTCAGGCAGATGTCAGGTCTGTCGTCGGGTCGAGCCGCGGGCGATCAGTTGCGCGGGGAAGTCATATAGCCGCACTGGCTCCTGATCCCCGCGCAGTCGGTTGAGCAGGCACTCGAAGGCGGTGATCCCCATTTCGTGGGTGGGCTGCGCGAGGGAGGTGATGCCGCTGCCGACCAGCGGGTACCAGTCCAGCTCGTCGAGGGCGATCAGGCCGATATCGTCGAACAGGTGGCAGCCCAGCTCATGCAGTTGACGGGTGGTGATCAGGGTGGCGACGCCATTGGCGGTGAACAGTGCTTTGGGGCCGGGGCCTTGCTGAGCGAGGAAGTCGCGCAACCGGTCGTGCAGTGGTTCGCCGGTTTCGCAGACCTGGCCACGCATGCCGGCGCGCTGGGTGATCTGTTGTTTGAAGGCGTCGACCCGCTCAAGCCGCGAGCTGGTGCCGTCCTGGGGTTCGGTGACCATGAGCACGTCGCGGTAACCGGCGTCCTGCAGATGATCCAGTGCCTGCCGGACCGCCGTGACGTTGTCGAGGCCGACGAGGTCGCTGTGCAGTTCATCGACCTTGCGGTCCACCAGCACCATTGGCAGTTCGCTGTGCAGTTCGCGCAGCTCGTCGAGGTGATGGCCGAGGGTATTCACGATCAGGCCTTCGATGTTGTACGAGCGCAGGGCCGCGAGGTGCAGGCGTTCCTGTTCGTCGTCGCGGTCGGTATTGCACACGACGAGGCTGTAGCCGTGCTTGCGGCAGGCGGTTTCGACGCCGTGCATCACGGCAATGGAGTAGGGGTTGCGGATGTCGGCGACGAGCATGCCGATCAGGCGGGTGCGGCCGCGTTTGAGGCCACGGGCCATTTGGTTGGGGCGGTAGCCGAGGGTGTCGATGGCCTGTTCGATGCGTTTGGCGATGGCTTCGGACAGCAGTTGGCGGTCATCGCCGATGAAGCGCGAGACGCTGGCCTTTGAGACGCCGGCGAGGTCGGCGACGTCGTTCATGGTGACGCGACTGCGCGTCGGGGTGGAGATGCTGTTCACGGCCTGGACCTTATTGGATTTATCAGCAGGCTTATGGGGGGAGCTCTTTGGCTCTGAAACCGGTTTCAGGAGACACCAGATCTTTGTGGGCGTCAATATCGGTTTGAAGGCATCTGCCTAACGGCAGATATTTCGCCTTCGGCGTTTTTAGATCAAGAGCGTCTGCCTGGGGGCAGACTGTTTCGCCTTCGGCGAGTTACTTGATAAAGCCCTAAGTAACCAAGGGCTTGTGCTCCTGGTTGGGCCCGACTTCGTCGGGTTCCTTCACTCCGGTCTCGCTCCGTGGGCCCGCGCCGAACGGACATCCATGTCCTGACGGCGCTCTCGCCGCATCCATGCGGCTCGGCCCACTGCGCAAGACCTGCGTTCAGCCTGCACCCAAGTCGCGATGGGTGTCGTCTGGGCTTTTTGTGTACGAAGATCAAAAGCGCTTTTAAAGCAGATCAAAGGCTTCCCGGCTGAAGCCGGTCCCACGGGGGGGAGGCGGTGCTTTTAGTGGGACCGGTTTTAGCCGGGAATGGACGCTGAGCGTCCTCGGATGCATACCCACGCGGAGCGTGGGCACTATCAGCAGGATCATGGGCGCTCGGCTGTTGCCTTTGATCTTGACCCTGAAAACGAATCGGCACAGCGCTCTTTAGCCAACATGAGCCCGAGGCTCAAAACAACGTCATTTGACCGTTCGGCGATTAATTCGGCAAATCAGGTGGTTGCGTGCAACCTCTTGAGCGTTTTCTGATCTGATTGGCATTCGTTATACGGAAATATTCGCTCGCCATACTGCACCGAGCCACACGCTGACAAGGACGTTGCATCGGGCTTCACGCCCATCACGAACCATCAGAATTCCATGCCGATATGAGCCTTACAACGCCTCCTCTGTTGTCCCGCGCGATGCAGCGCATGACCTATTTTCTGTTGCCGACTCTGCTGATCGCTTCCGCTATTTTCTGGTTCGCGGCGGGTAAAGGTGTGCATGCCGAGCCCAAGAACGGCACCCAGACGCTGGTGTTTCTACGCCACGCCGAAAAGCCCGAAACCGGCCTGGGCCAGTTGAACTGCCAGGGCCTTAATCGCGCCATTGACCTGTCCACGGTGCTGCCCAACACCTTCGGCAAAGCCGACTTCATCTTCGCGGCGAACCCCAGCCGCCACGTTGAAGAGGGCGAGCACGATCATTCCTACAGCTACCTTCGCCCGCTCATGACCGTTGGCCCCAGCGCCATCAAACTGGGCTTGCCGGTCAACATCGACTTCGCCGCCAACGACACCGGTGATCTGGCCGATGAGCTGATGCGCGACAAATATCACGACGCCACTATCTACACCGCGTGGTCCCACGGTTACCTGCCGGAGCTCATCAACAAAGTCGCCGAGGAGGCGTCGGGCAAGAAGCTCAAACTGGTTGACGACTGGATGGCCGGGGACTTCGATTCAGTGCTGGTCCTGACCCTCAAGTGGAACGACGGCAAGGCCACCCTGCAGTATGAAAACTACAAGCAAAACCTTGATGGCGGGGCCGTGGGCTGCCCGAGCTGATGGGGACCCATCGGATCTCTTGGTGGGACCGGCTTCAGCCGGGAAAAGGCCAGCGTGATCAACCTCAATTTTGCGGTGTGACCCCTGACGCTTTCCCGGCTAAAGCCGGTCCCACAGTCGAGGCGACATCCAGTTTTGCTGAGTGCACGCGATCTCTTGGTGGGATCGGCTTCAGCCGGGGAGAGGCCAGTGTGATCACCCTCAATCTGCGTTTTGCCCGAAAAATTTGTGCCCCTGCATTGATTACGCTAGCGTCAGCCGACCCTGACTGCCGGCGGTTCTCCCATGCTTCAACCTCTCCAGCCCCACGCCTCGCGCCTGATCCCTTTCAATCAGCCGTTTGACTGGCAGCGCATGCTCGATTTCTTCGCGGCGCGGATGACGGCGGGTGTGGAGGCGGTGGTCGATGGGGTGTACATGCGCAACATCGAGTTCAAGGGCAGCCAAGGTGCCTTGACGGTGGAACTGGCGCCGGACGGGCAGCATCTGCTGGCGACCGCTCACGGCGAGGTGAGCCAGCACATCGATCAGTTGATCGCGCCGGTTTCACACATGTTCGATTTGTACGCCGAACCGCAAATCATCGACCAAGCCCTCTCCCAAGACCCGTGGCTGGCCTCACTGGTGCGGCGTCGCCCGGGGATGCGCGTGCCGGGGGCGTTTTCCGGGTTCGAGCTGGCCGTGCGCACGATCGTCGGGCAGCAGGTCAGCGTCAAGGGTGCGACGACGATTGTCGGTCGCCTCGTCCAGCGGGCCGGAGTTCAGGTCAGTGAAGGTCTGCATGATCAATTGGCCTGGCGCTTCCCGACCCCAGACGCCCTGGCGCAGGCCAACCTGGACAAGATCGGCATGCCCGGCAAGCGCGTCGAGACCCTGCAGCGTCTCGCGGCGGCGGTGGTCAGTGGCGAGCTGTCCCTTGACGTTCGCCATGGCGACATTGGTGATGTACGGCGACAGTTGCTGGCCATGCCCGGCATCGGCCCCTGGACCGTGGAATACATCGCCATGCGCGCCTGGCGTGACCCGGACGCCTGGCCCGCCGCCGATCTGGTGCTGATGAATCTGATGACCCAGCAAGAGCCGACGCTGCTTCGTCTGCCGCAGCACAAGGCGCGGGCCGAAGCCTGGAAACCCTGGCGCGCCTACGCCGCGATTCACATCTGGAATTCCGCGGCGGATGTGGCGGGCAAGCAGAAGGGCGGTTGACCGGGGAGTTTGAGCGCAAGAACCGGGTGGTTCGTGCAGGGCGCGCGAGTAGTATGTCGTCACTCGACCCGCGCCCAGACGATCCCGGATGATCTCGGCGCGCAGTTGCCCGGACAAGAGCCAGAACAAAAAACAGAGCAGGAGCCAAACGATGACCTTCACCTACCGCTTCATCGATTCCCCGGTCGGTCAGTTGAAGCTGATCGCCAAGGGCCCGCGTCTGGCCGCCGTGCTCTGGGAAAACGACCGCCCGAACCGCGTGCTGCTCGGGGCGATGAGTGAAGACGCCGGCAGCGATATCCTGGACCGGACCGAGCGCCAGCTCGCTGAGTACTTCGCCGGGCAGCGTCAGCGTTTCGAGCTTGAGCTCGAATTTCATGGCACTGAATTTCAGCAGAAAGTCTGGCAGGCCCTGCTGACTATTCCCTTCGGCGAAACCCGCAGTTATCTCGACATAGCCCTGCAGATCGGCAATCCCGCCGCCGTGCGCGCCGTCGGTGCGGCCAATGGCAGGAACCCCATTTCCATTATTGCTCCGTGCCACCGGGTGATCGGCAGCTCCGGTGCGCTGACCGGTTTTGCCGGTGGCCTCGACGCCAAGCACCTGCTGCTGACGCTTGAGGGTTATCAGCCGGTACAGCGGGGCAAGCGCGTCAAGGCGGTGGCTTCGACCCAGGCGTCACTGTTCTGAATCAATCGCTTCACGGTTTACGCAAAGCTTCACGCAACACGCCGCTTGAAAACGTACGCAACGGCCGACCCTTAAATCAATGGAGATGATCATGCCCGGTTCCGCTCAGACGTTTCGCTCACTGCACCACCAATCCACCGTTTTGCGCCTGCCCAATGCCTGGGACGCGGGGAGCGCTCGACTGTTCGAAAGCCTTGGCGCCACCGCCATCGCAACCACCAGCGCCGGGGTCGCGTGGGCGCAGGGTTATGCCGATGGCCGCGTGTTTCCGGTGGACATCGCGGTAAGCGTCGCCGCCAGCATCGCGCGGCTGATCAAGGTGCCTCTGTCGGTCGACATCGAAAACGGCTACTCGGACGACCCGCAAACCGTCGCGGAAAACGTCAAGCGGGTGCTGGATATTGGCGCGGTCGGCATCAATATCGAAGACGGTTCAGACGCGCCGGAGCTGCTCGTCCGCAAGATCGAGGCGATTAAAAACATGGCCGCCCGCAACGGGCTGGACGTCTTTATCAATGCTCGCACCGACGTTTATCTGGCGAGTCTGGTTCCTGAACATGCGCGGGTCGAAGAGACCCTGAAGCGCGGCCAGAAGTACCGGGAAGCAGGGGCGGATGGTCTGTTCGTGGCGGCCTTGGTGGACGTCGAGCAGATCCAGGCCGTCGTTGCAGGCATTGATCTGCCTATCAATCTGTTGGCGCGACAGGGCTTGCCTGCCGCCGAAGCGCTGGCGCAACTGGGCGTACGCCGCTTGAGCGCCGGATCCAGCATCGCCCAGACCTTGTGGGGACAGGCCGAGCAACTCGCAAGGGGCTTTCTGGAGGAAGGGCGTTCGGAAACGGTCATCGAGACCAGCCTCGCGTATCCGCAGATTCAGGCGCTGTTTGAGCGCTAGGCAGGGCTTTTGAGCAGGGTGGCAATTACCGGGATTCGCCGCTCTGTTACAAAAATGGCAGCCGGATCGACAGGAGGCGCTGGTCAGGTTTAGTCGAAAAGAGTACAAATGTGCTCCATGACAACCCTATCCCCAAAACGCGCTGCCATCCTCACGTTCATTCGTGACCGCATCGCCCACAACGGCCAGCCTCCCAGCCTGGCTGAAATTTCCGAAGCCTTCGGTTTTGCTTCCCGCAGCGTTGCGCGCAAGCACATCGTGGCGCTGACCGACGCCGGTTTGATCGAAGTCGTCGCCAATCGGGCCCGCGGTATCCGCCTTGTGGAAACCCGTCCGCGGCCGCAAATGCTCGACATTCCCGTGCTCGGTCGAGTGGCCGCCGGTGCACCCATCGGTCCCGACCTCGACAATCACGACACCTTCACCCTGGACAGCCGCACCTTCATGCGCGTCCCGGATTACCTGTTGCGGGTGAGCGGGGATTCGATGATCGACGACGGCATCTTCGACGGGGATCTGGTAGGCATCCTGCAAAGCGCCGAGGCCCGCGACGGGCAGATCATCGTGGCCCGGCTGGACGGCGAAGTGACCATCAAGCGCCTGGAGCGCGGCGATGATCAGCTGCGCTTGCTGCCGCGCAACCCGGCGTATCAACCCATCATTGTTCGGCCCGATCAGGACTTCGCGATCGAAGGCGTGTTCTGTGGCCTGGTGCGCCGGGAATGATGGGCGCGGTGGTCAGCCTCGACGCGCTGCTGGACGAGCGACGCGTCTGGAAGGGGCGTCAGCAGGTTCCTTCGGTTGCCCCGCAGCCCACCGGTCATGCGGCCCTCGACGCGGCGTTGCCCATGGGCGGCTGGCCCCCTGCGGCGATGACCGAAGTGCTGGTGGCGGCCAACGGCAGTGGTGAATTGCGGCTGATGTGGCCGACCCTGGCGCGGCTCGCTGACAGCGGTGAACGCATCGTGCTGGTTGCGCCTCCTTTTTTGCCCTATGCCCAGGCCTGGCAGATGGCAGGCATCGACCTGAGGCAGTTGTCCATCATTCACGCCAGCGAGCGCGATGCCTTGTGGGCGGTCGAGCAATGCCTGCGCTCGGGCAGTTGCGGCGCGGTGTTGTGCTGGCCGACCAAGGTGGACGACCGTGCCTTGCGCCGGTTGCAGGTGGCCGCCGAAACCGGTGAAACCCTGGCCTTTGCCTGCCGCGGGCATGAGGCGGCAGCCAACCCGTCTCCGGCCGCGCTGCGTATTGCCATTGACGCGCGCCCCAGTCAGTTGCGGGTGCTCAAGTGTCGAGGCGGGCTGGCGCCGTCTTCCCCCGTTCCGTTCACCGCTGACGCTTGAGGTTGCCATGCTCTGGGCCTGTGTCCTCCTGCCGCAGCTGGCGCTGGACGGCGTCATGCGCCGTCGCGAAAACCCCGAAGAACCGCTGGCGCTGATCAGCGGCACCGCTCAGCGACGGGTGCTGCAGACGGTCAACCCGGCCGCCCGCGCCATGGGCCTGCGTGCCGGCCAGTCTCTGACCGCGGCCCATGCCATGACCCGAGAATTCGCCACCGTCGAATACGACCCGGACGAAACCGAGCGCTGGCATCGTCTGCTGGCGGCCTGGGCCTACCGTTTCAGTTCCCATGTCAGCCTCAAATACCCGCGCGTGCTGTTGATGGAGGTTGAATCCAGCTTTGGCCTGTTCGGGCCGTGGCCGGTGTTCGAAGCGCTTCTGCGTCAGGAACTGACCGAGCTGGGCTTCACCCACCGCATCGTCGCGGCGCCCAATCCGCTGGCGGCCCGCATGCTCGCCAACGCCCATGATGGTCTCGCCGTGTGCGTTGGCGACTCACTGCATGAGGTGCTGGCAGAGATGCCGGTCAACCGCATCGGCCTGCCAACCGAGGTGGCCACCTCACTGGCGCGCATGGGCCTGCATCGCGTACGGCAGGTTCAGGCATTGCCCCGTGACACGTTGGCCCGGCGTTTTCCGGCAGCCGTGCTGCAACACCTCGACACGCTGTTCGGGCGCAGGCCCATGGGGCTGGAGTGTTATGTGCCGCCGGACCGTTTTGATACGCGCATCGAGCTCAACTTCGACGTCGAATCCCACCAGGCGCTGCTGTTCCCGCTCAAGCGCATGATTGCCGATCTGGCAGTGTTTCTGGCCGGGCGTGACAGCGGCGTGCAACGTTTCGTGATTCATCTGGAGCACGTGCCGAGTGTGGGCAGCGTTGCGCCGGACACGCAGATTCCCGTGGGCCTGCTCAGTGCCGAGCGCGAAGCCAATATGCTGTTCGAGCTGGCGCGCGGGCGTCTGGAGCAAGTCGAAGTGCCGTCCCCGGTACGCGCGTTGCGATTGCAGGCCAAGGACCTGCCTGCCTTCGTGCCCACCCACCGCGAGCTGTTCGACGACCGTCCGCAGCAGACCATGCCATGGGAACAGTTGCGCGAGCGCCTGCGTGCACGGCTTGGGGATGAAGCGGTGGCCGGCCTGGGTTTCAATGCCGACCATCGCCCGGAACACGCGTCTTTGCCCGCTTCCCCGAGCAAACCGTTGGCGCTGACCCATAAAGTGCCGCGTCCTGGCTGGCTATTGCCGGAGCCCGAGTTACTGACCGAGCCCGGCCTGCGTGTGCTGGCGGGGCCGGAGCGCATCGAGTCGGGCTGGTGGGATGGCGGCGACGTGCGCCGAGACTATTACCTCGTCGAAACCCGCAACGGCCAGCGCGGCTGGGCGTACCGCAGCGTCGGCGACAGCAGCCTGTTGCTGCACGGCTGGTTCGCATGAGCGGGGGATACGCCGAGCTGCATTGCCTGTCGAATTTCAGCTTTCAGCGCGGGGCGTCGAGTGCGAAGGAGCTGTTCGAGCGGGCAAAGCTGCATGGGTATCAAGCGCTGGCGATCACCGATGAATGCACCCTGGCGGGCATCGTGCGTGCGTGGCAGGCGGCGAAGGAATGTGAGCTGCCATTGATCATCGGCAGCGAAATCACCGTCGAGAACGGGCCTAAAATCGTTTTGCTGGTGGAGAATCTTGCCGGCTACCAGGCCTTGTGCCGCTTGATCACCCAAGGCCGACGGCGCAGCAAGAAAGGCGAATACCGCTTGCTGCACGAGGACTTTCAGCAGCCGGTTGCAGGGCTTTTGGCGCTGTGGCTGCCGGATCTTGATCAGGACATCCCCACCAGACGGGAGCAAGGCAACTGGCTGCGCGGGATCTTTCAGCAGAATCTGTGGCTGAGCGTCGAGCTGCATTGCGGTCCGGATGACCGAAAGCGCCTCAACACCTTGCTCGGCATGGCGCGGGCCATGGCGATTCCAGCCGTCGCCAGTGGAGACGTGCACATGCACGCCCGCGGTCGTCGCGCGTTGCAGGACACCATGAGCGCCGTCCGCCATCACACCACCGTGGCCGAAGCGGGGCATCGCCTGTTTGCCAACGGCGAGCGGCATCTGCGGCCGCTCTTGGTATTGAGCGAGGTTTACCCGGCGAGCCTGCTGATTGAAACCTTGAACATCGCCCGGCGCTGCACCTTCGACCTCAGTGAATTGCGCTACGAATACCCTCACGAACTGGTGCCGCCTGACCAGTCACCCAGCAGTTGGCTGCGGCATCTGACCGAGCAGGGCGCCAGCCGCCGCTGGCCTCATGGCGTGCCGGAAGTCGCCCGCAGCAACATCGAAAAAGAGCTGAAGGTCATCGCGGCCAAGCGGTACGAGAGTTACTTCCTCACGGTGCACGACATCGTCAGCTTCGCCCGCGAACAGGACATCCTCTGCCAGGGCCGAGGTTCGGCGGCCAACTCGACGGTGTGTTTCGCTTTGGGCATCACTGAGCTGGACCCGTCAAAAAGCAATCTGCTGTTCGAGCGTTTCATCTCCGAAGAGCGCGACGAGCCCCCGGACATCGACGTCGATTTCGAGCACGAACGGCGAGAGGAAGTCCTGCAATACGTGTTCCGTCGCTACGGCCGGGGCAGGGCGGCGCTCACCGCGGTTGCCAGTACCTACCACGGTGCGGGTGCGGTCCGGGATGTGGCGCGCGTACTCGGTTTGCCGCCAGACCAGATCAACGCTTTGGCCGACTGCTTCAGCCGCTGGAGCGACAGCATGCCGCCCGCCGAACGCCTGCGCGAATGCGGGTTTGAGCCTGACAGCCCGATTCTGCGCCGGGTGCTGACCTTGACCGGTGAACTCATCGGCTTCCCCCGGCATCTGTCCCAGCATCCCGGCGGCTTTGTGATTTCCGAGCATCCGCTGGAAACCCTGGTGCCCGTGGAAAACGCCGCCATGGCGGACCGCACCATCATTCAGTGGGACAAGGACGACCTCGATCTGGTGGGCCTGCTCAAGGTCGATATCCTCGCCCTCGGCATGCTCAGCGCACTGCGCCGTACCTTCGATCTGGTCAGGGGCTATCGAGGGTACGACCTGACTCTCGCGACCATCCCCGCCGAGGACAAACCCACCTACGACATGATCAGCCGCGCCGACACCATCGGCGTGTTCCAGATCGAGTCACGGGCGCAGATGTCCATGCTCCCGCGCCTGAAGCCCAGCACGTTCTACGACCTGGTGATCGAGGTGGCCATCGTCCGCCCCGGGCCGATTCAGGGTGGCATGGTCCACCCGTACCTGCGCCGCAAGAACGGCGAAGAGGCGGTGACGTACCCGTCCGAAGAGCTGAAAGTGGTGTTCGAGCGCACGTTGGGCGTGCCGCTGTTTCAGGAGCAGGTCATGCAACTGGCGATCGTCGCTGCTGATTATTCCCCCGGGGAGGCGGATCAACTGCGCCGTTCCATGGCCGCCTGGAAACGCCATGGCGGTCTTGAGCCCCATCGCATCCGCCTCAGCGAGCGCATGAAGGAAAAGGGCTACCCGGACGAGTTCATCCTGCGCATTTTCGAGCAGATCAAGGGCTTCGGCAGTTACGGCTTCCCGGAATCCCACGCCGCCAGCTTCGCCTTGTTGACCTACGCCAGTTGCTGGCTCAAATGCCACGAACCGGCGGCTTTCACCTGCGCGCTCATCAACAGCTGGCCCATGGGCTTTTACAGCCCGGATCAACTGCTGCAGGACGCACGGCGCCACCAGATCGACGTGCACCCGGTGGATGTGCGATACAGCGACTGGGACTGTTCGCTGGAACCGGTGGCCGGCCGGGAATACAACCAGAACCTGGCGATCCGCATGGGGCTGCGCATGATTCGCGGCTTCCGCGAGGAGGACGCCAGGCGTATCGGGCAGGCGCGTGGCATACGTGATTTCAAGGACGTGGCCGATCTGTGCATCCGCGCCGAACTGGACAATCGGGCCCGTGCCGCGCTGGCGGATTCAGGCGCGCTGCGGGGTCTGGTGGGGCATCGGCACCGGGCGCGCTGGGAGATCGCCGGCGTCGAGATGCAGCGTCCGTTGTTCGGCGACGACTGTTTTGGCGAAGAGGCCCAAGTCGCGCTGCCGCTGCCCAGTGTCGCCCAGGACCTTGCAGCCGATTACGACACCCTTGGCACGACGCTCGGTCCGCACCCGCTGGCCCTGCTGCGCCATAAAGTGGCGGCGAAGCATTTTCGCAGTTCAAAGGATTTGCTGGATGAAGAACACGGTCGCAGCTTCAGCGTCGCCGGGCTTGTCGTCGGTCGACAACGGCCCGGCACCGCCAGCGGCGTGACATTTGTCACCCTGGAAGACGAACACGGCATGATCAACGTGGTGGTCTGGCGTGATCTGGCCGAGCGTCAACGCAAGGTGCTGGTGGGGTCGCAGTTGATGCAGGTGTTCGGCAAGTTCGAATTCCAGAAGGGCGTGCGTCACATCATCGCCCAGCGATTGTTCGACCTCACGCCGATGCTCACCGGGCTCGACGTGCGCAGTCGGGATTTCAAGTGAACCGCAAGGCGTTCATCGTGCCGGCAAGCGGGTACCGGCGATGAACACCTTGGGATTCAGATCTCCACCTTCACAGCCCGACCGGTCTTGATCGACTCGATGGCGCAGTTGGCCAGATGCAAGGCCCTCAACCCGTCGCGGGCGTTGGTCGGCAGGGTCTGATTGCCGCGCACGGCATCGATGAACTGGTTCAGTTCGATGCGATACGAAGCGGCATAGCGTTCGAGGAAGAAGTTCTCCAGCGGCTCGCGCACTTCGGTTTGCGTGGCGCTGTAACTGCGCACGGTGCTCGGGCGATGGTTGTCGTTGAGGATCATCCCTTTTGAGCCGAACACTTCCAGGCGCTGATCGTAGCCATACACCGCTTCGCGGCAGCAATTGATGTGGCACTGTTTACCGGAAGCGGTGCGCAGCAAGACCATCACGCTGTCGTAGTCATCGATCTGCGCCAGTGCGGGTTCCACGAGGCGGCTGGCGATGGCGATCACTTCGACGGGTTCTTCGCCGAGCAACGTGCGTGCGGTGTCGAAGTCATGAATGGTCATGTCGCGGAAGATGCCGCCGGAGTGGGTCAGGTACTCCACCGGCGCCAGCCCCGGATCGCGGCTGGTGATCACCACCTGGCGGACCTCGCCGATGTCCCCCCGCGCAATGGCTTTGCGCATCTGCAGGGTGTCCGGGTCAAAACGGCGGTTGAAACCGAGCATCACCTTGCCGTTCAGGCGCTCGATCTCTTCCACTGCGCGGGCGGCTTTGGCGAAATCCAGGTCAATGGGTTTCTCGCACAGCACCGGTTTGCCCAGCTTCACCGCCCGCAGCATCAGGTCGATGTGGGTGTCGGTCGGCGTGCCGATGACAATCGCATCCACATCGTCACGTGCAATGGCCTCGGCGCAATCGTAGGCCGCAGCGCAGCCCAGCTTGCCGGCGAGGGTGTCGACGCCTTCGCGCCATGGGTCGGCGATCACCGACAGTTGCACGTTGGGGTTGGCGGCCACGTTGGCGGCGTGAATGTTGGCGATACGGCCTGCGCCGAGGACAGCGATGCGTAGCATGGGTGGATCTCCGGGATTGTTGTTATGGAGTGATCGGCGTAACGGGTGCGGCTGCACATCAGTGCGTCAAGTTGAAGGGTGTAACGACCTGCACGTGGGAAACGGGAATCGGCACCGCTTTCCACAGGCGATGAAACTGCAGGATGTGCAGAAACGCGTTGCGGGCGTCGACGTGCAGGTTGTGATCGATGATCGCGGCGATTTTTTCTTCCGCCAACAGTTGTCGGTTTTCCTGATCGAGGTCGTGCCCGATAAATACATCCAGGGGGCGATCCAGTGCGGCGAAGGCGTCGACGATGGCGCGGTTGCCGCCGCCGACGCTGTAAATCGCCTTGATCGACGGGTTGTCCTGCAGCGCTTTGGTGACTTTTTCAAAGGTCGGCTCATGCACGCCAAACCCGCCGGTGACGTCGACGACGCGCAGATGGGCCGCACGGCTGCGCAGCCAGGTGCGGAAACCCATTTCCCGCTCTTCCTCGCCACGAAACAGCTCACTGCTGATCACCACCGCCACGTCTTGTGCTTGCTCGTCCAGCCAGCGCGACATCAGGTACGCCGCCGTTTGCCCGGCCGTGCGGTTGTCCATGCCGATGTAACCGATGCGCTCACTCTGGGGCAGGTCGGAAACAAACGTCACCACCGGCACGCCCGCTGCCGTTGCTTCGTTCACCGCTTCGTTGATCGGCAACTCATCCGCCGCTTTGATGATCAGGCCCTGACTGCCTTTTTCGACGCAACGCAGAATCAGCTCGTACATCTGCTGCGTGCCGATTTCCTGATACAGGTGGAAGCGCGGAAAGATTCGAAACGGCGCCAGACTGCCGAGCTGCGCGAGAATCGCTTCCTGCACCGCATCGCTGAAGCGTTTGGGCGTGTGCAGGATGACGTCGATATGAAAGGTGCGGCCCACCGCAGGCCCGGACTTTTCCTGGGCTTCGAGTTCTTCGAGGGCTTGATGAATGCGCCGGTGGGTCTGGTAATGCACGCTGCCGCGCTGATGCAGGACGCGATCGACCGTCGCCTTGCTCACGCCGGCTTGAGTCGCTATCTGCTTGATGGAGAAACGTCTGGCGCGGTCGAGCATGTGAATCCCCTGAAGCCTCTCGGTGAGGTCTTGTTGAGGTCGATTCGGAGCCTCGATGAGGCTGTCGCAATGCTAATCGCTGTTCTATTACTTGTACAGATGGAAATTAAATTCCAAATAGCCAGCTGTGGTTCTGCTGATCGAAGCGCCCAATGCCCTTGGCACGGGCTGTGCTGTGCTCAATTCGTCAGATGAAACTCACTCGCCAGGAGCACCTATGTACAAAGACTATCCCGCTGCGTATCAGGTCAGCAAAGGCTCGGCTCTTCAGATCGACACGGCGTTTTATGAGCGCATCCGCGAGGCGCAGGACAGCCGCACCCTGGTCGAGCAGTTCGAAGTGCCTATCCGCACCGGCCGGGCGTGGAAGGTCAAGGCCGGACAGGTGTTCCGCGTGACCACTCCGGTGGGCCCGCAAGTGGGCGACTTCAACGTCTGGAGCGCCGATGATCCGCGCGAGCGCATGTGGGCTGCGCGCACCCGGCAATGGCAGGGCGCCCATGTCACCACCCATGACCGGTTGTGGTCGAACCTGCCGTTCCTGCGGCCGATGGTCACCATTACCGACGACAGCCTCGCCAGTTATGGCATCGACGAACACGGCGGTCGGCTGCATGACCTGCTCGGTACGCGCTGCGATCCCTACGTCAACAAGATGCTCACCGGTGAAGACTTTTACCACCACTGCCATTCGAATCTGACCCGCGCCGTGTTGCCCCATGGCCTGACCGAATTTGACGTGCACGACGTGCTGAATATCTTCCAGTGCACCGGCTTGAATCACGACGACCTGTATTTCATGAAAGCCTGCCCGGCAAAACAAGGGGACTACCTTGAGTTCTTCGCCGAGATCGACCTGCTCTGCGCCTTGTCGACATGCCCGGGTGGTGACCTGTCCCTGCCGATGTGGGGCCCGGATGCCCAGGACCCGCTGACTGTTTGCCGGCCGCTGGGTGTCGAGATCTACGACATTGACGCCTCGTTGCTGCAAGGCTGGGAGCAGCCCAAACGCGCTGCCTACAACGGTTTGCACGGATTGAAGATCGACAAGGCGGACTGGGAGAAGTAAGGCCGGACTTTTTGTGGTGTTTCAGTGAGAGGTCCCGCAGCCATCTCGACGCGTTCAGGCATCCCGAAACAAGTCGTGGGCGTCGAGCAGGCGCCAGGCGATCTCCGGGGTCTTTTCAAGCCCCCGGCGTATGGCGGCGGGGATGGCGGCGCGGGTCTTGCGGCACATGCCGGGCAGTTCGGCGATGTCGATGACCATGCCGCGCATGCTGCGCACTTCATTGAAGCCCGGCGCGATGTCCAGGCGGATGCCGAGCTGGTCGAACATCCGCGTTTGCAGGCGCTGCAGATCTTCCACGCTGGCGATATTTTCCAGGCGTTCGAGCAGCCGCTTCTCTTCCTGGCGGGTCAGGCGGAGGATGCGCACATCAGCACCGTCCAGCGCCAACAGCCGCTCGCGGTCGCATTTACAGGCGCCGGGCGGGCAGGGCGAGCGGATCGGCAATGGGGAAGTCATGGGCTGCGATCATAACCATGGGTCGTGGGGATTTACAGCCCATGGCGTGGGCTATCGCGACGAGACGTTGAAGCGCTGATCTGGTAAGGCCAATGCTGTAATTGTCTAATTGGTCTTGCCAATGTCCGTGGGGCTGTGTAGTTTTTTCCTGCACCCTCGGACCCGCCATTGCAACTGCGGTCCGTGCTTCCAGAATCCATCCGCCACCCACAACAACAAGATCACTGCCCGGCAACCTGCGGCTCTGGCCGTTTCAACGGCGCCGGCGTGCCTGGTCTGGAGAGAGAAGATGCTCACCGTCGTCTGCGAAAAACCCGGTTCCCTGCTGGCCCTCGACCGTCCGAAACCTGAACGCGCACCGGGCGAAACGCTGGTCCGCATCAAGCGGGTCGGGGTCTGTGGCACGGATCTGCACATCTTCAACGGCAATCAGCCGTTCCTCGAATACCCCCGGGTCATGGGCCACGAGTTCTCCGGCATCGTCGAGCAAAGCGAGGCGGGCAGCGGTCTTGAGCCTGGGGACGTGGTGTATGTGATGCCGTACCTGTCCTGTGGCGACTGCATCGCCTGTCGTCAGGGCAAGACCAATTGCTGCGTGCGCATTCAAGTGCTGGGCGTCCACCGCGACGGCGCATTCACCGAATACCTGAGCCTGCCCCACGGCTTCGTGCTCAAGGCCGACGGGGTTACGCTGGATCAGGCGGCCATGATCGAATTTCTTTCCATTGGCGCCCACGCGGTGCGTCGCTCTGACGTGCAATCCGGCCAGCGCGCGCTGGTGGTCGGCACAGGCCCGATCGGCATGGCCGTGGCGATTTTCTCCCGCCTGCGCGGCGCCAAAGTCACCGTGCTGGACACCCGCGAGGATCGCCTGACGTTCTGCAAACAGCACCTGCAGATCGACTCGGCCGTGCTGATTGGCGAAGACGACAAGCAGCAACTGGAGCAACTGACCGAGGGCGAGTTCTTCGATGTGGTGTACGACGCCACGGGCAACGCCAAGTCCATGGAGCGCGGTTTCGAGTTCATCGCCCACGGTGGCAAATACGTGCTGGTGTCCATCGTTCGCGACACCATCAGCTTCTCCGACCCCGAATTTCACAAGCGCGAAGCGACGCTCATGGGCAGCCGCAACGCCACCGTCGAAGACTTCCGCTACGTCGAGCAATGCCTGCGCGACGGCCTGATCCCGGACGCCGCGCTGAATACTCACCGCATGGCCCTGAGCGAGGTGACCGAGCGCTTCACCACGCTGCTCGACCCTGCACAGCGCGTCGTCAAAGCCATCGTCGAATGCTAGGAGACGCGGGCATGCATGCAACCTCGTTCACCCCCATCCTGCAGTTCGGTACCAGCCGTTTTCTTCAGGCCCATGCCGACCTGTTCATTTCCCAAGCCCTGGAGAAGGGCGAAGCGCTGGGCAGAATCACCGTCGTGCAAACCACCGGCAGCGCCGACAGCGCACAGCGGGTTGCGGCGCTGGCCGGTGGCACGGGTTATCCGGTGCGCATTCAAGGCGCAGAAAACGGCCGCACAGTGGATGAAGAACACTGGTCGACATCGATTGCCGAGGCGCTGCAAGCCGGCCCCGATTGGTCGGCGATTCGTCAGGGGATGCGGCGCGACGTGCAGGTGGTGATTTCCAATACGGGCGACAAAGGCTACCTGCTGGATGCGACGGACACGGCGTCTTGCCTGGTTGCCGATGCGCCGACGCCCCGGAGTTTTCCGGCGAAACTGCTGGTGTTGCTCCATGACCGCTGGCAGACGAATCCTGATGAGCCGTTGTCGCTGTTTCCCTGTGAGCTGGTTTCACGCAACGGCGATGTGCTGCGTGACCTGATCATTCAGCTCGCGACGGAGTGGGGCATCGACACCGGTTTTGCCCACTATCTGCGCGACACCTGTCGATGGGCGAATTCTTTGGTCGATCGCATCGTCTCGCAGCCCATCCAGCCGGTGGGTGCCATTGCCGAGCCTTACGCGATCTGGGCGATTGAGCGTCAGCCGGGGCTGGTGCTGCCGTGTACGCACCCTTGCCTGGTGGTGACGGACGAGTTGGAGCAGTACGAGCAGTTCAAGCTGTTCATGCTCAATCTCGGGCACACCTGGCTGGCGGAGCGTTGGTTGAAAGATGGCCGGCCTGAGGGTGAGACGGTGTTTCAGGCAATGAATGATCCGCTGCTGCGCGAGAGTCTGGAGGACCTGTGGGAGCGGGAGGTGCTGCCGGTGTTTGCAGCGAAGGGGCAACGGGATCAGGCCCGGGATTATCTGGCCAGCGTTCGTGACCGTTTTCTCAACCCGTTTCTGCAGCACCGGATTGCCGACATCGCGCAGAACCACGAAGAGAAGAAACGCCGCAGGTTCTTGCCGGTGGTGGAGATGGGGCAGGGGATTGCCGGGTTAGAGCAGCCGAAGCTCAAGGGCGCGTTGGCCGATTGATTCCCGCGTGACACACCGGGATTCCATAGTGGGACCGGCTTTAGCCGTGAAGGCGTCGGCGCGCGCACCGCAAAACCGAGGGTGAACGCACTGGCCTCTTCCCGGCTGAAGCCGGTCCCACTAACGGATCGCGTCCATCGCGGTGACGCAGAGCGTCAGGGGGGGTATTCCCACGCGGAGCGTGGGAACAATCATAAACAGTGGGACCGGCTTTAGCCGGGAAGGCGTCGGTAGCGACACCGCAAAATTGAAGTTGCTCACCGCTCGCGAGGCCACCTCACAAGGCATCCCAGCGCCTGTGATATCCTCCGGCGCATCCTGATGGAACGTGATTGATGACCGCGCCAAGCCCTGCACCCGAACGCCGCCTGTACCAGATCACCGCCGACCGTTTGCGCGAGCACATTCGCAAGCATGGCATCGTCCCCGGTGCGCGGCTGCCTCCCGAGCGCGATCTGGCGCAGTTGCTCGGCGTCTCTCGTCCGTCCCTGCGCGAAGCCCTGATCGCTCTGGAAATCGAAGGCAGCGTCGAAATCCGCATGGGTTCCGGCATCTACGTCTGTGAGCACCTGCTGGGCGTTAAAGGCAAAACCCGCACGCTGGGCGAGAGCCCGTCCGAGCTGATGCAGGCCCGGGCGCTGATCGAGGGCGAGAGTGTGATGCTGGCCTGTCTGCACGGCAGCAAGGCTGATTTTCGCTACCTGCAAGGGTGCATCGACAAGATGCGCGAAGGTGCGCTCAAAGGTGTGCCGGCGCTGGACGACGACCGCAAATTCCATCAGCGACTGGCGAAAATGAGCGGCAACTCGACCCTCGTGCGCATCATCACCTCCCTGTTCGAAGAGCGTTACAGCCCGCTTACCGCCCACGTCAGCGAACACTCCGAAACCACCGAAACCTGGGCCATGGCCGTGGCCGAGCACGAAGCGATTCTGCACGCGGTTCAGACCCGCGACCTGATCGGCGCCCAGACCGCCATGCGCGAACACCTGCGCCGCTCCGAAGCGCGCTGGCTGGACGGGATGGATACGGAGTTGCGTTAGATCGAGTGGCTCGGGCGAGTCCCTCGGCGCTTCGTGACACCCTGGACGCCTTCTCACTCTGGCTTAACGCTGAATGACCTGTGATCCGGATCAAACTGTAGGAGCGCGCTTGCCCGCGAACGCGTGAGTACAGACGCTGAAGATGCGTCGAATGTATCTACGATTTCGCGGGCAAGCGCGCTCCTACAGGTCGTGGCGCGTCAGAGGGCGGTTTCCGATCCAGGATATCAAGCTCAATAAGCTACGAGCCTCACGCCATCGTCTTGCGAATCCCTTCCCACAAGCCATTCAAATACACCGCGCCTAGCGCCCGGTCGTACAGGCCGTAGCCCGGCTTGCCGGTTTCGCCCCAGATCATGCGTCCGTGGTCGGGGCGGTAATACCCCTCGAAACCCGTTTCTACGTATGCCTTGACGATCTCGGCCATGTCCAGCGAGCCGTCTTCGGAGCGGTGCGCGGTCTCGTAAAAATCACCGGCTTCGTTGACCTTCACGTTGCGCAGATGGGCGAAGTGAATGCGCCCCTGACCGCCGAATTCCCGCACGAGCGAGGGAATGTCGTTGCCCAGATCGGCGCCGAGTGAACCTGAACACAGGGTCAAGCCATTGGCCGGGTCATCCACCATGGCCAGAATGTGCGCCAGGTCTTCGCGGTTCTTCACCACCCGTGGCATGCCGAACATCGAACGCGGCGGATCGTCCGGGTGCAGGGCCATCTTGATCCCGGCATCTTTGGCCACCGGAATGATGCGCTCCAGAAAGTACGCCAGCCGTTCGCGCAAAGTGGCTTCATCGACCTGGGCATATTCGTTGATCAGCGCGCGCAGGACTTGCGGCTCATAGCTGACGTCCCAGCCCGGCAGGGTGATGCCGTTATCGAGGTTCGCCTGCTCGATCACCGCCACGTCGAACGCCAGGGTGGTCGAACCGTCCGGCAACTCCATGGCCAGGGTCGATCGGGTCCAGTCGAACACCGGCATGAAGTTGTAGCAGACCACTTTGATCCCGCAGGCCGCCAGGTTGCGCAGGGTCTGGCCGTAGTTGTCGATCAACTGATCGCGGGAAGGCAGGCCGCGCTTGATGTCTTCGTGGACCGGCACGCTCTCGATGACCTCCAGCTCAAGCCCGTGGGCATTCACCGTGGCCTTGAGAGCGGCGATCTTGTCCAGCGGCCAGACCTCGCCCACCGGAATGTCGTAGATCGCCGAGACCACGCCGGTCATTCCGGGGATCTGGCGGATGTAGGGCAGGGTGACGGGATCGCTGTCGCCGAACCAACGGAAGGTCATCTTCATTGCGCAGTCCTTGTTGTTATGGGGCAGGCCGCTCAAGACCGCCAGTGCTTCACCACCAGCGGCCCGATATGGCGTGCGCAGCAGCATAGATTGGTCAGGCCAAATTATGCAAACCCCGACCGTCGAGTCGTAAACTGGCAAATAAATCGCCTTTTCGATTTCCCTAACCCGATTTGCGGGTCTAGTATCGGCTGCATTCGGATATTTGGTCAGGCCAATTCTGCCGTTCTCCAGGGGATGCGTTATCCCTCGCCGAGCAGCGCGTGAATCAGGGCCCGGGCGCTATACGAAGCTCTAACGACGTCTTACTCATAAAAATAATTAGGAGGACTCGCCATGCAGAAAGGGCGCTGGTTGGTAATTTTTCTGTGCTTCCTCGCGGTGGCCATCAACTACATCGACAGGGCCAACCTCGCGGTTGCCGCCCCCTACATCCAGAAAGAGCTCGCCTTGGGCTCAGGGCAAATGGGCCTGCTGCTCAGCGGCTTCTTCTGGACCTACGCACTCATGCAAATGCCGTTTGGCTGGTTCGTCGACAAGGTCGGCGCGCGCATCGCGCTGCCCCTCGCGGTGGCCTGGTGGTCGCTGTTCACAGCGGCAACGGCGGCGGCCAGCAGCCTGGCATCGATGTTCGGTTGCCGGCTGATGCTCGGCGTGGGGGAGGCGGGGGCCTATCCGTCCTGCGCAAAAATCGTCAGCCAGTGGTTCGACGTGAAGGAGCGTGGCTTTGCCACCAGCATCTTCGACAGCGGTTCGCGGGTCGGCTCGGCGCTGTCCATCCCGCTGGTGGCGCTGATCATCGAGCTGTGGGGCTGGCGCGCGTCGTTCATCATCACCGGCGCGGTGGGTCTGATCTGGGTCGTGGGCTGGTTCCTGATCTACAAAGAGCCTCAAGCCGTTGCGGCCATCGAGCAACACGAAGCGGGCAAGGCGGCCACACTCGCCGCCCGGCCGAAAGTGAAATGGGCGTCGCTGTTTCGTCACCGCACCCTGTGGGGGATGATGCTGGGCTTCTTCTGCCTGAACTTCGTGATCTATTTCTTCATCACCTGGTTTCCGACCTACCTGGTCACCGAACGCGGTTTCTCGCTGAAATCCCTTGGGACACTCGGCACCATTCCGGCGGTGGCGTCCATCGTCGGCGGCTGGATTGGCGGGCTGACGTCCGACGCGCTGTATCGCCGGGGCTGGAGCCTCACTGCGGCGCGCAAGACCTGCATCGTCGGCGGCATGCTGATGTCGTCGAGCATTTCCCTGTCAGTGTTCGTCGACAGCACCTGGGCGATGCTCGGCTTTTTCAGTCTGGCCTATGCAAGTCTGGCGTTCGCCGGCGCGAGCATCTGGTGCCTGCCAGCCGACGTGGCGCCATCGCCGGCTCACGTGGCGTCGATCGGCGGTATACAGAACTTTGCGTCGAACACCGCCGGGATCTTCATCACCACCTTCACCGGCTTTATGCTAGTGATCGGCAACGGCTCGTTCACCGCGCCGCTGCTGACTGCCGGGGCGTTTGCGCTGTTGGGGGCGTTCAGCTATCTGTTCATTGTCGGCAAGATCGAGCCGTTTTCCACGACGCCGGAGGATGCCGCGCCGCTGGATGCGTCGGCAGTCGCCCAACGCACTTGAGTGTTGAAACGGATGCGGGCCTCACTTTCTGTGGTGTGCCCACTGACGCTTTCCCGGCTAAAGCCGGTCCCACAAGTCGGCGTTCCAGCCAGTCCCATTGAATGCACGCGGATGCTTTAGTGGGACTGGCTTTAGCTGGCTTTAGCCGGGAAGAGGCCAGTGCAGGCACCGTCACCTTTGCGGTGTAACCACTGACGCTTTCCCGGCTAAAGCCGGTCCCACAAGTCGGCGTTCCAGCCAGTCCCATTGAATGCACGCGGATGCTTTAGTGGGACCGGCTTTAGCCGGGAAGAGGCCAGTGCAGGCACCGTCACCTTTGCGGTGTAACCACTGACGCTTTCCCGGCTAAAGCCGGTCCCACAAGCCGGCGTTCCAGCCAGTTCCGTTGAATGCACGCGGACGCTTTAGTGGGACCGGCTTTAGCCGGGAAGAGGCCAGCGCAGGCACCGTCACCTTTGCGGTGTAACCACTGACGCTTTCCCGGCTAAAGCCGGTCCCACAACTCGGCGTTCCAGCCAGTCCCATTGAATGCACGCGGACGCTTTAGTGGGACCGGCTTTAGCCGGGAAGAGGCCAGTGCAGGCACCGTCACGTTCGTGGTGTAACCACTGACGCTTTCCCGGCTAAAGCCGTTCCCACAAGTCGGCGTTCTAGCCGGTCCTACTGCGCTGTGCGCCCTTCGGCTTTCACCGCCGCGCGAATTGCCTCCAGCAGCATCTGGCACGCCGGGTTGTCGTTGTCCGACCGCCAGACAAGGTGCAGCTCGCTCTGCACCCCTTCACCCAGATCGATGTCGCGAAACGTCACGCCCTTGAACACCACATTGGTGGCGCAGCGCGGCACCAGCGCCAGGCCCATGCCGGCGTTCACCAGCGCCAGAATGGTCAGCGACGAACCCAGCCACTGCACGTACTCGGGCGCCACTTGCGCCGAGCGAAACATGCCGGTGAGCAATTCGTTGAACGGCGGGTAGGCCGAGTGCGAATACATCAGGAAAGGCTGAGCGTCGAGGTCCTGCACGCTGATGTGCCGGGCGTTCGCCAGCGGATGACTGCTTGGCACCGCTAATACGAACGGCTCGCGGACCAGGCATTCGGTTTCATAACCGGGCTGCAGCAGCGGCGCGCGCACGATGCCCAGATCGATGCGCCGGGCGCGCAGGGCTTCGTGTTGCTGATAGGTATTGAGCTCAGTCAGGGAGATTTTCACGTGGGGCTGGTTCTGCCGGGCTTCGGCGATCACCCGTGGCAGAAACTCGTACACCGCGCTGCCGACGAAGCTGATGGTCACCGAGCCGATGTCGCCTTCGGCAAAGCGTCGCGCCGCGATAGCGGCCTGATGCGCGCGCTCCAGCAGCGTCTGCGCTTCGATGAAAAACGCCCGACCCGCCGCGGTCAACGCGACGCTGCGGGTGTTGCGGTTGAACAGCTGAACGCCCAGCGAATGCTCCAGCAGCTGGATCTGCCGACTGAGGGGCGGCTGGGTCATGTTCAGACGTTCGGCAGCCCGGCGGAAGTTGAGTTCGGTGGCGACGGTGGTGAAGCAGCGCAGTTGGGCAAGCTCGAACATTGATCTATTCCGGGTATCAATCAACAGTCAATCTAGATTAGACGGGAACAATGTGCCGGTCCATGATCGGTTCACTACCTGCATTTCCCACGCTCATCCCAAAAAAAATACAAAGACCGGGAGTCGCACCTTGAACCGCACCGTTCCCATCAGTGAACCCCTTCACAGCGCAGATCCCACCGTACTGGCCCGCGCGGCCGCAAAAGTGAAGCGCCATGTGTTGCCGTTGTTCGTGATCATGTTCATCGTCAACTACATCGACCGCGTCAACATCGGCTTCGTCCGCAGCCACATGGAAACCGATCTGGGCATTGGCGCTGCAGCTTACGGGCTCGGCGCCGGTTTGTTCTTCGTCGGCTACGCGCTGTTCGAAGTCCCGTCGAACATGCTCCTGCAACGGTTCGGCGCCCGCGCCTGGCTGACGCGCATCATGTTCACTTGGGGCGCAGCGGCGATGGCGATGGCCTTCGTGCGCGGCGAAACCAGCTTCTATGTGCTGCGCTTCATCCTCGGCGCGGCAGAAGCGGGGTTCTTCCCGGGCATCATTTATTACTTCACCCAGTGGCTGCCTTCCAGCGAACGCGGCAAGGCAATGGCCATCTTTCTCAGCGGCTCGGCCATTGCGTCGGTGATCTCCGGGCCGGTGTCCGGCGCCTTGCTCGGCGTCAGCGGCATGAACCTGCACGGCTGGCAGTGGATGTTCATCATCGAAGGCTTCGCCTCCATCGCATTGTGCGGCTTCGTCTGGTTCTGGCTGCAGTCCCACCCTCGCGAGGCGAAATGGCTGAGCGAAGAAGAGAAGGGCGCATTGATCAGCGCCATCGACGCCGAACAGCGCGCCCGGGAAGCGGCGCAAGTGGTAAAGCCGTCGATCTTCAAGCTGCTCGCCGACCGGCAGATCATGCTGTTTTGCTTCATCTACTTTTCCGTGGCCCTGACCATCTACGGCGCGACGTTCTGGTTGCCGAGCATGATCAAGAAGATGGGCAGTCTCACCGATTTCGAAGTCGGCCTGTTCAATTCGATCCCGTGGATCATCTCGATCATCGCCATGTACGGCTTCGCGGCGCTGGCCGCACGGTTCAAGCATCAACAGGCGTGGGTCGCGGTGACGCTGGTGATTGCTGCCTGCGGGATGTTCATGTCCACCGTCGGCGGGCCGATCTTCGCCTTCGTCGCCATTTGCTTTGCGGCCATCGGTTTCAAGGCGGCGTCGGCGCTGTTCTGGCCCATTCCCCAAGGCTATCTGGACGCGCGCGTTGCAGCGGCGGTGATTGCGCTGATCAATTCCATCGGCAACCTCGGCGGCTTCGTGGCGCCCACCGCATTCGGCTTTCTGGAGCAAAAAACCGGCTCAATTCAAGGCGGCATGTACGGTCTGGCGCTGACCTCGCTGGTGGCGGCCGTGGTGATCTTCTTCGCCCGCACCACGCCCAAAGGCGACCCGCATCGCCCAAAGCCTGAAGACGCTGGGCCGCTGCACGCATCCACCTCGCTCAGCTCAACGTCAAGCGTTAAACCCTAGCCTCACACCCTGATTGACCGGGAGAAGTCATTTGAAAATCACACGCGTCACCGTCACCCCGATTGCCTTCCGCGATCCGCCGTTGCTCAACGCCAGCGGCATCCACGAGCCGTTTGCCCTGCGGTCGATCATCGAGGTAGAAACCGACAACGGCTACCTCGGCCTCGGCGAAAGCTACGGCGATGCGCCGGCCCTGGCGATTCAACAGCAGTTGCAGAGTCAGTTGATCGGCATGGACCCGTTCAACCTCAACCAACTGCGGGCGGTGGTTAAAGCCACGGTGGCGGCTAACAAACCCACTTCGGTAGCGGGTGCTGAATTGGCGCCGGGCTCCCACGCCAGCAAGGCGGTGAGCAATGCCTATTCGGCGTTCGAAGTCGCCTTTCTGGATGTGCAGGCGCGCTCGATGAACTTGCCGCTGGTTGACCTGCTGGGCGGTGCCGTTCGCGACCGCGTGCCGTTCAGTGCGTACCTGTTCTTCAAATACGCGCAACACGCCGACTCGCCCTACGCGCCCGACAGCTGGGGAGAAGCGCTAAGTGAAGAACAGATCGTCGCCCAGGCGCGGCGGATGATCGACGCGTATGGCTTCAAGAGCATCAAGCTCAAAGCAGGGGCGCTGGACCCGGAACACGAGGTGTCGTGCATCAAGGCGCTGAAAAAGGCCTTTCCGGGCTATCCGCTGCGCATCGACCCGAACGGCAACTGGTCCCTGGAAACCTCGATCCGCATGGCCGAACTGCTCGGCGACGACCTGCAATACTACGAAGACCCGACCCCCGGGCTGGCAGGCATGGCCGAACTGCATAAGCGTACCGGCCTGCCGCTGGCGACCAACATGGTCGTCACCGACTTCGACGAATTCCGCCGCAGCGTCGCGCTGAACAGCGTGCAGATCGTCCTCGCCGACCACCATTACTGGGGCGGCCTGCGCGACACCCAGGCGCTGGCAAAAATGTGCGACACCTTCGGCCTCGGCGTTTCCATGCACTCCAACTCCCACCTGGGCATCAGCCTCATGGCCATGACCCACGTCGCCGCCGCCGTCCCCAACCTCGACTTCGCCTGCGACACCCACTACCCGTGGCAAGAACCGGACGAAGAAGTCATCAAAGGCGGCAAACTGCCCATCATCGACGGCTGCGTCCACCTCACCCGCGAGCCCGGGCTGGGCCTTGAACTGGACTACGACCAACTGGGCAAACTCAACGACCAGTTTCTAACGTGCGGCATTCGCCAGCGGGACGATGTGCGGCAGATGCAGAAATACAAACCGGAGTGGAAGGCGGTGAAGCCGAGGTATTGAGGTGGGGGTGGGAGCTATCAGCGGGCATGAGGCCGAAACGCGGGATGACGCGGAGCGTCACGGGATGCATGCCCACGCGGAGCGTGGGTACGATCAGCGTTGGGCAGCGAAATTACCGTTGCCCATACCGGCCTCTTCCCGGCTAAAGCCGGTCCCACTAAAAAGCAACGCGTGCATCCAGAGGGGCAGCGGTTGTACGCCGACTTGTGGGACCGGCTTCAGCCGGGAAGCTTTTGACCTGCTTTTGATCTTCCTGCGCAGAAGGTCCTGGCACCGCCAATCGCGACTTTGGTGCAGGCTGAACGCAGGTCTCGCGCAGTGGGCCGAGCGGCATGGATGCCGCGAGAGCCGCCCCCCGCCATGGATGGCGGATGGCGGCGGGCCCACGGAGCGAGACCG